>Ga0302314_10000327_pt1 | contig 86724 bp, 77 predicted proteins | sample III_Palsa_N2_3_FD_200533 | JGI IMG/M metagenome (GOLD analysis project Ga0302314, IMG submission 200533) | Peat permafrost microbial communities from Stordalen Mire near Abisko, Sweden - III_Palsa_N2_3 | ecosystem: Environmental > Terrestrial > Soil > Palsa > Peat permafrost | place: Sweden...
GCTGCTCGCCCTCATCGTGGCGCGCGTCTCGGGCGGGGACTTCGCGAGTTTCCTGCGCCAGCGCATCTTCCTGCCGCTCGGGATGCGCAACACGGTCGCCTACGAGCCCGGCATCTCGAGCGTCGCCAAGCGGGCCTTCGGCTACAGCCTCGAGGGCGGCGCCTGGGTGCGCACCGACCAGAGTCTCACGAGCTCGGTGCTCGGGGACGGCGGGATCTACTCCTCCATCGCGGACCTCGCCCGCTGGGACGCCGCCCTCTACGGCTCGCAGCTCCTCAAGCCCGAGTGGCTGCGGCTCGCCTTCGCCCCGCAGGTGGCCACCGCTGACCCGAATGTCAGTTACGGCTTCGGCTGGCGGGTGACGGGGGACACCGTGTGGCATTCGGGGGAGACCATCGGCTTTCGCAACGTGATCGTGCGCTGGCCCCGGCAGCACTTCACGGTGGTGATCCTCACCAACCGCAACGACCCTGCACCCTATGGGCTCGCACTCTCGATCGCGACCCTGTTCTACCCCGATGCCGCGCGCGTGCGCGCCTCGGAAGTGGTCGTCGGCCCGGATGCGGGCGCGCGGCCGCTGCCCAAGTCCTGACGAACGGAAAATCCCATGAGCGAACCGCACCCGTTTCCTTCCGAATGTCCGCACTGCGGCCATGAGCGCATGCAGTTCGCCTATGCGCGCGATGAGCTGGTGCAGCTGCTGCGCGCCGGGGCTGACATCGAGGCGCTGTGCCGTAACTGCGACGCGGCGTGGTCGGTGTCGGTCGAGGAGCGCGCCGATCTGGCGCGCGCGCTGAAGACCTAGTCTCGGCCGGCGGCTCTTGAGGCCGCAGCCCGCCCGCACCCTGTCAGGCCGCGCGCCGCCGCTCCCCGCGCGCGCGGCCTACGAAGTAGCCGGCGGCGAACGGCAGGCCGAGCAGCACCAGCGCCAGCAGGATCACGAGCACCGTCGCCTCGCGCAGCAGCTGCCGCGCCTGCGCCCCGGAGGAAGCCACGACCTCCCTGGCGAGTCCGCTGGCATCGAGTGCCAGCGCCTTGCGCTCCTCGTCCGCGGCGGTGAGCACGGCGGCGCGCTCGGCGCTCAGGGTCGCCGACAGCGCCAGGCGCTCGGCGCGCACCGTCTGCAGCGTCGCGGCCGATGAGGCATCGAGGCGATTGATCACCTCAAGCAAGCTGCGGCGCACGTCCCCGACAGCATCGCGCATGAGTTTGGGCGCGTTCTCCGCGGCCATCGACATGCGCTCGAGGCGTTCATCGAGGCGCTGCAGCGCGCCCTTGAGGTCACCGCTCGAGACTCCCGCATCGGCCAGCGCGAGCTGCGTGCGCCACATGGCTTCCGAGGGCAGTGTCTCGCTCAGCACCTGCACCCGGTCGGAGGTGTCGGCGAGGGCCTCGGGGATGGTACCGAGGGAGTCCACCAGCGGGGCGTCCGCGCCGCCTTTCTGCACCCATAGCTGCACCACCGAGGGGCGCACGAACTTCAGGTTCACGAACGGATATTCGCGCGTGTAGTCGGTGACGAACTCCTGGAAGGCCTGGAACTCCTTGGGCTTGAGCAATTGGCGCGCCATGGCCTGCGCAGCGTCGGCATATTCAGTGGCGACGCCGAGCGCCCGCGGCTGCTCGGGGCCAAAGAGGTCCGCCCCCGGCGCGCCCGGGCTCAGGAACAGTTTCATGTCGAGTGCGAACGTCCAGGTATCCAGCAGCCCCATCAGGGGCGCGAGCTGCAGCGCCGCCCGCTCACTCTGGATGGTGGCGATCAGCTTCCAGCGCAGCGCCGCGCGCTCGATCGGGGTGCCCGGGTGCGCGCTGGCGATGTCATCGGCGCAGCTCTCGACGGAGGTGATGAAATCCGCCGAGAACTGCCGGGTGAGGAGGCGCGCGTTCAGGTCGCGCGCCGACAGCGGGCGCTCCGGGCTCTTGATCGACAGCAGCGAGCACGCCGCGAGGCAGGCACAGCACAGAAGCACTGCACCGGCGCGCGCGCCGCCGCGCCACAGCCGCCACGGCGCCGGAGCGTCCTCGTGCCTGCTCAACCATCGGGTCATCGGCTCCCCTTCAGGGCCCCGGGCACTTATCCGACGTGCCTCTGTCGCGCTCTTGTGTCGCCATCATCGCATCAAGGCGGGGGGCCGCGAAGCGCCCGGCATATAGCTAAGTCAAAGCACAGGCTTGCAGCTGCCGACAGCGCACGTTTGAGTCAGAGTTTCAGGTCCGTGGTCAGGTAGACAGCGTTCCCGGCCAGGTGATTGCGGGCGTCGAATTCGCGGTACCAGCGCAGCTGCCAGCTGACGTCCTTGCCGTGCATCTTCGGGTCGAACTCGAGCGCGGCGCCGGCAGCGTAGATGTTGGATTTGAAGGGGCCGAGGATGGCGCCCGTGCCGCTGTCGCCGGTCACCTGCACCACCGCGTAGCCGACGAGGCCGACCTTGAACACGGGAGTGAGGTACTGGCCGAGCGCCAGATCGAGATGCGTCACGTCCCCGCTCTTGTAATGGGTGTCCGGGTTCTCGCGGTTGATGGTGTAGCCGAGACTGAAGGACATGTCGAAGCCGCGCTCGGTGAGGAAGCTGCCGCTGTAGGCGCCGTCCACGGCCCAGAAATGCTTCGAAAGGCTCACCGGCTGGTTCTCGTTGTACTCACCCGTCGGTGCGATGACGCTCAGGGTGAAATTCGCCGACCACTCGCCCGCGCGCCAGCCGAGCAGGAGCGGCACCAGCGCCATGTCCCCGAAGCCGAAGGCGGACGCCGTGCGGTCGAACCCGAGCGGGTGGATTTCGGCTTCTGCGCTGAAGTAGCCGACCGGCAGCTCGATGCCGAAGCCGTAATTGCCGCCGAGGAAGCTGTAGTGCGTGAGCTGCGTCACAGCCAGGTTCTCGAAGTAAGTGTGCGTGCTGACGCTGAGCGCGATGCGGCCGTTGGCGACAAGCTTCGAGACACCACCATCGTAGTAGTACAACTCGCTGGTGAAGTAGCTGCCCGGGTCCGCCGGCAGGTAGCCGGCCGCAAATCCTGTATAGCCGCCGATGTATTCCGTGCTGCCCCCCTCGGCGGCGCAGGCACAGGTAGCCGGCAGCGCCAGCAGCAGTGCCCGAAGCCCGCGGCGCGCGCGCTCGGTCATGGGCGAGCAGCACGGTGGGGGCGTGGGCCACGCATCGCAGGGCCTGGGCGCTACTGGGACTCGAAGCGAATCGAGAGGGCCGCGCAGCCGGACACGGGCTTGCCGCCGGAGGTGGGTGCGGGGCGGTAGTCACCCGAGCCCGCCCGTGCGATCTTCATGGCGGCCGCATCGAGTGTGGCATCGCCCGAGGAGCGCACGAGCGTCGGCGCCTGGGTGAGATGCCCCGTGTCATCCGCGCACACCCGCAGCTCCGTCGCGCCGGCAGCGGCGGCCGGCGCGACGGCCGCGGCCGCGACCACCGCTGGCGGGGCTGCGGTGGCCGCCACCGGTGCGCCCGCCGCCGGGCGCTGCCAGCGCCACCCGATCTTCTGCCAGGAGCCGACCGGCGCGCCGTCCCCGAGCCGGGTGCGCGGCTGGAACTTCAGTTTCTGCACGCACTTCACCGCCGCCTCATCGAGCGCAGGGGTGCCGGAGGAAGTCTGTATCGAGACCTGCGAGGGAATGCCGAAGTCGCTGACGAAGAACACCACGAAGGCCGCGGGGCCGTCATCCGCGGTGTGCAGGTCCGGGCATTTGCTCGAGAGGCTGTAGGTCCACGCCGGGTGGGCCTCGGTAGCGCTCTCGGGCGTCGACTGGGCGCTGCTGGTGCGCACGCTGAGCGCCAGCGCCAGGGCGAGTGTCAGGGCAGGCCAGGCACGCATCACGGATCCCCGGTGTTTGAACAGGTGGGGCACGCCGTCCCCGAGGCGCGCTAGCCTACCTGAGAAACACGGCGAGCTGAATCGCCTGCGCGCAGCGTGGCGGTCGCAGTGCGGGCCGGCGGTGCGCCTTCAGCGGCCGCGGGGCCCGAGGGCAGCGTGGTTGGCGGAGACTTCCGCGAGCGCCGCCCAGTCCTGCTCGCCCTTGCCGGCGGCGAGCGCCTCGAGGAAGTGATCGCGCAGCACGCCTGCGACCGGCATGGGGACGCGCGCGCTGTCGGCGGCCTCGAGCGCCAGACGTACGTCCTTGAGGCCGAGTGTGACCGTGAAGCCGGCCGGCTCGTAGCGCTGCGCGGCGATGAGGCGCCCATAGTTCTGATAGACCGGGCCGGCGAAGAGGGTGCTGGTGAGGATGTTGAGGAACTCGGCGCTGCTGATGCCGTGCGCCCGCACCAGGGCTGCCGCCTCACCCATGGTCTCAAGGGCGCTCGCGATCATGAAGTTGCCGGCGAGCTTCACCACGTTGGCGTGTTCCGGCAGTACGCCCACCGGCCAGATGCGCTCGCCGATCGCCAGCAGCAGCGACTCGACGCGCGTCAGCGCGGCGCCGTCCCCGCCCACGACGATGTTGAGTTGGGCCGCCTGCGCGGCCTCCGGGCGCCCGAAGACCGGGGCGGCGAGGTAGATCACGCCGCGCGCGCTGGCGAACGCGGCGAGTTCGCGCGCCAGCGCGACGGAGACCGTGGCGAGGTTCACATAGATGAGGCCGCGCGCTGCGGCTGCGAACACCCCGCCGTCGATCAGCACCCGCCGGTGGGCCTCATCATCGGCGAGCATGCTCATGAGCACCTCGCCGCCGGCGGTCGCTCCGGGCTCCCCGACGAGCCGCGCACCGCTCGCCACGAGCGCCTGCGCGGCAGCCGGCGAGCGGTTCCAGACACTCAGCCGATGCCCGGCGCGCAGCAGGTTGGGGGCGATCGCCTGGCCCATGCGGCCAAGACCAATGAATCCGATGTCCATGGGGGCGCCTGTCCTGAGAGTGCGGGGTGGTGGGTGCCTGCATTGCGGATACCGTTGCGCGGGCCACAGTGTCAAGTGACAGCGGCGTTTGACGTTGCCTGAGCTGCGGCTTAGCCTTGGTGCGCCGCTCAGACTCTAAGAAGAGCAATGCTGGCTCCTGCGCGCTCTTACATAAGAAACGTCCGCCGCCGCAACGCCTGGCTGGTGGCAGGACTGCTCCTGTGCGCAGGCGTCGCGCCCGCGTGGCCTGGGCCGGCGGCGGCGCCCGTGGAGGCCTTTGCCGCGCTGCCCGTGCAGACGGATGCCGTCTTGAGCCCGGACGGCCACTGGATCGCCTGGGGGGAACACCACGATGCCGCCACGCGTGTGGTCATATTCGACCTCGCCGCGCGCAAGGTGCACCGCATCGCATCGATCCCGCAGCGCGGCAAGCTGCGTGGCCTCTTGTGGAATGACAACGAAACGCTGCTGGCCGCGATCAGCGAGGCCGTCCAAGCCAGGCCGCGTGAGCAGTCGCACGAATTCTTTGTGACAACCGCCATTTTCGTCGATGGCGGCGAGTCGGTCCTGCCGCTGGGGCGCATGGTCCGCACACGAACCTCCAAGCCGCACACAGTGATCATGGCCAGCAGCGGCTTGGACGGAAGCTACCTCAACGACGTGGATACGCGCACCGGTGTTGAGACCATCATCAAGACGGGTAATACGCACACCGTCGGCTGGGTGGTAGACCGTGACGGTCGGCCGGTGGCGCGGGAGGACTGGGACTGGAAGAGCAGCGCCTATCGCCTGTATGCGCTCTGGGGGCCGAACATAAAGGAGCTCCTGCACCGTGACGACAATGACCCACCACAGGTCGTAGGACTCCTGCCCAACGGCTCGGCGATCATCCTGTTGGCAACGAACGGACGGCCGCACCAGGCCGCGTGGTCGGTGCCGCTCGATGGCTCGCCAGTGACGCTCCTCGCGGAAGACCCCGACGCCGACATCGAGGGCGCCTTCTTTGACAACCAGAGCGGCGATATCGTCGGCTTCTATCTCAGTGGTTCGAGGAATGCCGTGCAATGGATCGCTCCCGAGGCGCAGCACCGGCACGAGGTATTACAGCGCGCTTTCCCGAACCGCATCGTGACGCCCTACGGCTGGACGGCCGATGGCACCAGGACCCTCGCGCGCGTGGAATCCCCGAGCGCCGCTCCGCTGTATTACCTCGTGGACTTCTCCACCCATAAGGCGGATATCGCCGCCGAGGAGTATCCGGCGCTGGCGGGCGTGCCGCTCGGAGAGTTCAAGGAGATCAGCTACAAGGCGCGCGACGGCACGGTGATTCCGGCCTACCTGACGCGCCCGGCGGGCAAGTCCGATACGCCCGGGCCCTTGATAGTCCTGCCGCATGGGGGCCCCAATGCACGCGATTACCCGCAATTCGACTGGATCGTGCAGTTCCTGGCTTCGCGGGGCTACGCCGTGCTGCAGCCACAGTTCCGCGGTTCCACCGGCTTCGGCGACGCTTTCCGCGAGGCCGGATACCGCCAGTGGGGCGGGCTCATGCAGGATGACGTCACCGATGGCGTGCACGCCATGATCGACCAGGGCATCGCCGACCCGCACCGCATCTGCATCGTGGGTGCCTCCTACGGTGGCTACGCGGCTCTTGCGGGCGCAGCCTTCACGCCTGAGCTTTATGCGTGCGCCATCAGCATCAACGGCGTGTCGGACCTGTCGGCGTTGCTGCAGAGGACGATTCCGGTCTTCCGCATTTATTCGACCTCCCTCGACCAATGGACGGCTCGCATCGGCAAGCCCGGTGACCGGTCGCTCGACCGCAAGTCGCCCATCAACGCCGTCGCCGCCATTTCAGCCCCGGTTCTAATTATCTACGGCACGAGCGACGGCGTGGTACCGAGCGACCAGTCCGAACGCATGGCAGCGGCCCTGAGCAAGGCGGGCAAGCCTGTGAAACTGGTGCGGCTGCCGGATGAGGACCACTGGCTGTCGCGCAGCGACACCCGCATCCAGATGCTGAGCGAGGTGGAAGCGTTCCTGCGCGAGCACCTGCCGGTGGCTGCCGCCCCTTAAGCGCGCGCGGCGAAACGCGCCAGTGTGATCGCCTTTTCCGGGCAGGCCGCCACGCACAGTCCGCAGGCATGGCAGCTCTCGGCGCGCACCGCGAACGCCTGGCGATTGCCGTGGAAGCGGGTCTTGATGCGGGCTTTCCAGGGCAGGGCGCGCCGTTCGGAGTCAAGAAGCGTGCGCACCTCGAACACCTGGTACGGGCACACGCGTAAGCAGTCATCCTTGCCCTCGCAGCGGTTGCGATCGATGACGGGGCGAAAAACGCCCGCGGGCTGCTTGCATTCATCGGGCGAGGCGGGCGCTGGCACGGTGCTTCCTGTCATCCGGCGACCCCGCGGTCGCCCTGCCACTCATTGTAGCGGGCGTGCGCGGCGCGTGTGCGGGCTCAAAAGAGAGAGGCGGCGTGTCATCACGGACACACCGCCTCCTGCAGCCAGCGCGGCGCTGGCGGTTATTGCGGCGTCAGGGTCACCGGCACTTCGGTGACCTTGTCGACCGGGATGCCGTTCGCGTGCGCTGCCTCGCGCACCGCCGACTCACTCGGCGCCTCGTAGACACAGTAGGTCTTGGTCTTCTCCGCGTTGGCGTAGGACATCACCCAGTGCACGCCGTACTTGGCATTTGTCTGGTTGATCTTCACCTTGCCGGCGGCATCCAGCCCGTCGAGGGCCCCGGCCGGGAAGGTGCGCTCGATCAGGTAGCGGTGCTCGGACTTAGAGGGCGTGTAGGTGTCCGTCGTGGCTGGCGGGTCAGCCGCGAATACCGGCGTCAGGATCAGCAGGGACAGCGTTGCGATGATCATTTTCATGGTTATCTCCCCCATAGGGTCGTGGTTGGTGGTGAAGGGTCTACTCGGCGGTTGCAGGGTCGATGACGCTCGTGACCTGCGCGATCTTGTTGGCCGGAAAGCCGCCGAGCTCCGCGTGCCGGCGCACCAGCGACTCGTCGGTGGCGTAGTACACGCAGTAGAGCTTGTCGGCGGTCACGTAGCTCTCGAGCCAGGAAATGCTCGGCCCGAGGCTGCTCAACACTCCGCAGGACTTCTTGGAGATGCTCTTGAGCTCTGACTGGCTGAGCTTGCCGGCCCCCGGGATCTCGCGTTCGATGACGAATTTGGGCATGTGGACTCCTTGAGTGCTTTGCGGGTGCGGCCTTCGGGGGGTCCGCTCGCCGGGGCGCATTTCGCTCCAGCGGGGCACAGTGTTGCCTGCGGGCGGTCCCGAGGTCTTGAAGGGGCCCTGAAAATGTTATGAAACAGGCCTAAGCGGGCCGACGCTGGCGTTTTCTGGGCGGATCCGGCCGCGAGCGCCTTCGGGCGGCGGATTGCAGGCGGATCCCGGGCATCACCAACACGTTAGACCGCCGGTGGGCCGCAGCGTGCCGGGGCACATTTCCCGCCCCGGAAAAGGCCTGAAACCGGGCCTGCCGGGGCGCAAAGCGGCGCTGTTTCAGCGCACGGTATAGTTGTACGCTCTGCGCCCCCTGTTAGGAGGCCGCGGTGGCAGAGCGCCGTATGGATCGGATACGCGTCGGCAAATTCGAGCTGCGTCCTTCCGAACGCACCCTGTGCGAGGGCGGTGAGCCGCTCGAGCTCGGCGCGCGCGCCTTCGATCTGCTGGTGGTACTGGCCGAGACCCCGGGGCGCCTGGTGACGAAGGGCACGCTGCTCGAGCGCGTGTGGCCGCGGCTGATCGTGGACGAGAACAACCTGCCGGCGCAGATCGCAAGCCTGCGTCGCGTGCTCGGCGCCGGTGCCATACGCACCGTGCCAGGCTTCGGTTACCGCCTGGAGCTGCAGGTCGCGCCCGCCGAAGTTGTGTCCGGCGTGACCGCTGCGTCACCGGAACCGCAGCTCACCACGCTCAGCGTGCCAAGACGCACCCGTCCCGAGCGCCTCGTGCCGCTCGTGGGCCGCACCGCGGAGCTGCGCGAGGTGCAGGGGGCGCTCGCGCGCGGCTGCCTCGTGAGCCTCGTGGGCACGCCCGGCGTCGGCAAGACGCGCCTCGCCCAGGAGGTGCTGGCGCAGGCTTGCGACGCTCACACGGCCGCGGTCGCCTGGGTGTCACTTGGGATGCTGACGAGTCCCGAACACGTGCCCTCCGCGATCGCAGTCGCACTCGGGCTGTCGTTACCCGATGGCGTGGATGGTTTCGCAGCCCTGGGGCAGTCACTCACGAACGTGGCGCTGCTGTTGGTGCTCGATGGTGCCGAGCACCTCGGCGCAGCGCTCGCGCAGCCCCTGAGCGACCTGCTCGCACAGACCCGCGGCTTGCGCGTCCTCGTCACGAGCCAGGTGCCGCTCGGGGTGGCGGGCGAGGCGGTATACCGTCTCAACGCGCTGGCGGCGCCCGCAGCCGGGGTGCCTGAGGCTGACGCCGCCGGCTACCCGGCGGTGGCGTTCTTTGCGCAGCGTGCGCGGGCGGCGGACTGCCGCTTCGAACTCTCGCCTGCGAATACGCCGCTCGTGGCCGAGATCTGCCGGCGGCTGGATGGCATCCCGCTGGCGCTCGAGCTCGCCGCGGCGCGCGTGCCGGCGCTCGGGCTGGCAGCGCTGCTGGCGCGTCTGGATGACCGCTTCCGGCTGCTGAAGTCCGCGGCGCGCGCGCCGGACAGCCGCCACGGGGCGCTGCATGCCGCCTTCGACTGGAGCTACGAGCTCCTGAGCGCCGCCGAACAGCGGGTCTTCAGCCGGCTCGCCATCTTCGCGGGCAGCTTCTCACTCGAGGCGGCCGCCGCCAGCGTCGCCGATGCGGGCCTCGACACCACGGAAGCGACCGACCTCATCAGCCGCCTGGTGGATCGCTCGCTCGTCACCGTGCTCGCGGTCGAGCCGCCGCGCTACCTGTTGCTGGAGAGCGCCCGCGGCTACGCGCGGCAGCGCCTGCAGGCGCTCGGGGAGGCCGAGGCCGCGCGCTCGCGCATGGCGCACACGATGCTCGGCCTGCTCGATGTCGCCTACCAGGAGTACTGGTCGCTCGATGAGGCGATCTGGCTGCATCGCTACGAACCGGAGCTCGCCAATGTGCGGGCGGCGCTTGACTGGGCGGTCGCGCACGACCGCGCCGTGGGAGTGGCGCTGTTCGGTTCGGCGTGGCCGCTGTTTGTGGAAACGGACCTCTACGGCGAGGGGCGCGCGCGCTACGCGCAGGTGCTGGCGCTGCTGCACGACAGGCTGCCGCGCGCGCGCGTCGGGCGCTTCTGGGAGTCCATCGCCGCCTATGACTCCGCGCGCCAGTGCGATCGCGCCCGCTATGCCGCGGAACTGGCAGCCTCGATGTATGCCGACACCCGCGACGCGCGGGCGCAGTACTACGCGCTCATGCAGCTCGCCGCCAACTGGCGCGTCGACACCACCCAGGCCTGGGCCGCGTTCGGCGCGGCGCGGGCGCTCGAGGAGCCGGCGTGGCCGGCGCGCCTGCTCGCGCATGGGGCGCTCACGGAGGGCAGTCTCCTCACCAGTGCCGGCCGTTTCGGGGAGGCCCGCGACGCCTACCAGCGCGCCATGCGTCTTGCGCTCACCACCAGCGAGCGCCAGGCGCTGCTCGCGACCGTCAACATCGTGGAACTGGACGTGGCGCGCGGGGATGCCAAGGCGGCCCTGCAGCTGGCACGTCCGCTGGTCCTGAGCCTGCGGCACGTGGGGCGGCGCGAGACGCATTTCGAGCTGCTCGCCATCACGTTCGTGGCGCTGCTGATGTCGGACGAGATCGAGGAGGCGCGCGCGCTGGGCGTTGAGCTGTATCAGCTGGCGGTACGCCTCGACCCGTCCAAGCTCTACATGGCGCTCGATGCGATGGCCTACCTCGCCTGTGCCGCGCAGCGCTACGCGGACGCCGCTGAAATCGCCGCCTGCGCCGACCGCGCGCACGAAGCGCAGGGTCAGGTGCGACGTCGTCCGGCGCAGGAGCGCATGCACGCGGCGGTGCGCCAGGCGCTGCGGCAACACCCCGAGGGGTGCGCCGCGGCTGGTGCGCAGCAGCGGCAACTCGGGGAGGCCGAGGGCTGTGTGCTCGCCCTCGGGCTTTAGCGCGGGCTGAGGGCCTGCGCGCAGCCCTTCAGAGCTTCTTCACCACCACGCGCCCGGCCGGGTCGACGAAGATGTGATAGCGATTGCCGTCCTTGCAGGCGGCGTTGTAGTCGCTGTCGGCGTTTCGCTTGGAGTCCACGATCTGATCGCAGGGCAGCCCCTGCAGCGCGATGGTGGCCTTGAGGTCCTTGGCGAAGGCCGCATCGGCCGCCCGCGCCGGGTGCGCTCCGAGCATCGCCAGGAGCGGGATCGCACATAAAGACAGACGCAGGCGCATGGCAACTCCTCTTGATCGTCCTTCAGACGTCGGCAAATTTCTTCGGGTCACTCAGCACCTCCCAGAGCGCCTCGCGCGAGGCGTTCACTGCGGATGCCAGAGCCGGATCATCATCCTGCAACAGCGTCACGACCTTCAGCAGCAGCAGCTCGAAGCGCTCACGCAGCTGCGCAAGCGTCGGGCTGCGGCGGCCCGCGTGGAAGGCCCGGAACTGCGCGATCAGGTCATCGACCTGGTTCTTGAGCGACAGCTTGGTGAAGAGGCCGATGGCACTGGTGTTCCTCAGACGTTCCTCGAGCGTCGGCAGGTCCAGCGCGGCAGCGCCGGCCGCCTGCGGCTGCGCGGGCGCGGCGGCGGCCCCGAGGAGCAAGAGTGCGAAGAGCGCCATGAGGCGCGCCCGCTGCAGGGTCCGGCCGCTCGAGGGTTCCGCGCTGCGCATGCCCCATTCTAGCGTGCCGCGCCCGGGCGGGGACGGGGGAGGATTTTTCCTTGAACGGCAGGTGCGCGCGCGGGATAGTCGCATCTGGATTCCCCGTCGATGAAAGGCAGGGCCGTGATCGAGTTCGTGATTGAGCAGCGCCGCAAGGACCTCGGGGGCTTCGAGGTCGGGCGCGTGTTGCCCGCCGCGCGGCGCCGCATGGTCGGCCCGTTCGTGTTCTTTGATCACATGGGGCCGACGGATTTCGCGCCCGGGATCCCCCGGTCGGTGGACGTGCGTCCGCATCCGCACATCGGCCTCTCGACCGTCACTTACCTGTTCGATGGCCAGATCGTCCACCGCGACAGCCTCGGCTTCGAACAGGCCATCCTTCCCGGCGAGGTCAACTGGATGACCGCGGGCCGCGGCATCACGCACTCGGAGCGCTTCGAGCGCGCGCGCGCCCAGGGTGACCGGGTGCACGGCATCCAGGCGTGGGTCGCGCTGCCTGAGGAGGAGGAGGAGATCGAGCCGGCCTTCTACCATCACCCCGCCGAGGATCTGCCGACCTATGAGGGCGAGGGGTTGTGGGCGCGGCTGATCGCCGGCGCCGCCTTCGGTGCGCGCGCGCAGGTGCGCACCCATTCACCGCTGTTCTACGTTCACTGGCGCCTCGCTGCCGGCGCGCGCGCCCAGCTGCCCGCGGAGTATCCGGAGCGCGCGGCCTACGTCGCCTCGGGCACGGTGGAAGCCGACGGCCAGCGCTTCAGCGCCGGCAAGATGATCGTGTTCGCCCCCGGTGCACCGGTGCTGTTCACGGCGGACGCGCCCGCCGTCCTCATGCTGCTCGGCGGAGAAGCGCTCGGGGAACGCTTCCTCGAGTGGAACTTCGTGTCCGCCTCGCGCGAGCGCATCCAGCAGGCCAAGGCCGACTGGCGCGCCGGGCGCATGAAACTGCCGGACCTGGACAACCAGGAGTTCATCCCGCTGCCCCCCGATGCGGCCACCGCCGCCCCGCCGCTCTAGACAGGCTCTGTCACCAGGGGCCAGGGGCGCTGAGGGCTTGCCGGACCTGTAAGGAACGCGCTCCCCGGAGTGAAGTAGTCGGGACTCATGACACGCACGGCGCCGCTCCGGTGCAATACTGCGCAGCGGCCCCGCATCAGCAAAGGTACCCCGCCATGATCACGGTCCACCATCTTGGCGTTTCGCAGTCCGAGCGGGTCGTCTGGCTGTGCGAGGAACTCGCAATTCCCTACACGCTCAGGCGCTACGAGCGCGACCCGGTGACCAAACTCGCACCCGCAGCCTACCGGGCGCTGCACCCGATGGGCATCGCGCCCGTGATCACGGACGGGGAGGTGGTGCTGCCGGAGTCCGGCGCGATCCTCGAGTACGTGATCGCAAAGTACGGGCAGGGGCGCCTCGCGGTGCCCGCGACGGCGCCGAATTTCGCCGACTACCTCTTCTGGTTCCATTTCGCCAACGGCACCCTGATGCCGAGCGAGATGAGCAGCCTGATGAGCGCCATGCTCAAGCTCGATGACGGCAATCCGATACTGTCGATATTCAGGGCCCGCAGCGAGCGCGCCTACGCGATGATCGAGGCGCGCCTCAAGGCCGTGCCGTTCTTCGCAGGCGCGGAGTTCAGCGCGGCCGACATCATGATGCTCTTCCCCCTGACCACCATGCGCGCCTTCTCGCAGCGCGATCTTGCGCCGCTGCCGCAGGTGCGTGCCTACCTCAAGCGCATCGGCGAGCGTCCCGCCTACCAGCGGGCACTCGCCAAGGGGGATCCCGGGATGGCGCCGCTTTTGAGCTAGCGGCGCCTCAGGCGCCCTTGATCGCCGCATCGACGATGGCCGCCGCGTCGGCGAGCAGCGCCTTCAGGTGCGCAGCGCTCTTAAAGCTCTCCGCGTAGATCTTGTAGAGCGACTCGGTGCCCGAGGGGCGCGCCGCGAACCAGCCCGACTCGCTCACCGCCTTGATACCGCCGATCGGCGCACCGTTGCCGGGGGCGCGGTCGAGCACCTGCAGGATCTTCTCACCGGCCATCTCGCCGCTCTGCACCTCGCGCGGGGTGAGCTTCGCGAGGCGGCTCTTCTGCTCAGGCGTCGCGGCGCCCTCCTGGCGCTCGGCGAAGCATTCACCGAGCGCCGCGGTGATGCCGCGGTAGCTCTCGCCGGGATCCTGGCCACGACGCGCCGTCATTTCCGCGGCCAGGAGCGCGGGCACGATGCCGTCCTTATCCGTCGTCCACACCGCCCCGTCCAGCCGCAGGAACGTCGCGCCCGCGCTTTCCTCACCGCCGAAGCCGAGCTCACCCTGCATCAGGCCCTTCACGAACCACTTGAACCCCACCGGCACCTCGAGCAGTCGGCGCTCGAGTTTCGCGGCGATGCGGTCGATGAGGGCGGTGGAGACCACCGTCTTGCCGACGCCGGCGGCCCTGGGCCACCCTGGGCGATGGGCGAACAGGTAGTCGATCATCACGGCCAGGTAGTGGTTGGCGGGCAGCAGGCCGACGCTCGGGGCCACGATCCCATGGCGATCGTGGTCGGTGTCGCAGGCGGCGGCAATGTCGTAGCGGTCCTTGAGCGCGATGAGCCGCTGCATCGCGTAGGCGGAAGAGGGGTCCATGCGGATCTTCCCGTCCCAGTCGACACTCATGAACGCGAACTGCGGATCCACCACCTCGCTCACCACCGTGAGGTCGAGCCCGTAGCGCTCCCCGATGCGTCCCCAGTAGTGAACGCCCGCGCCCCCGAGCGGGTCGATGCCGATCGAGAGGCCGGCGCTGCGGATCACCGCGAAGTCGATGACGCGCTCAAGGTCTGCGACATAGGCGCTCACGTAGTCGTGGGCGCGGATCGTCTCCTGCGCGCCCGGCTGCGCGCTGCGGCGCACCTCGCGCAGCCCCGACTCGATGAGGGCGTTGGCTCGCGACTGGATCCACCCGGTCACCTCCGTGTCCGCAGGTCCGCCGTTGGGCGGGTTGTACTTGAAGCCGCCGCTGTCGGGTGGGTTGTGCGAGGGCGTGACGACGATGCCGTCGGCGAGGCCGCCACTGCGGCCGTGGTTGTAGGTGAGGATGGCGTGGGAGATCGTCGGGGTGGGCGTGAATTCCCCGTGCGCCGCGCGGCGGGCCTGGACCGCGTGCGCGGAGAGCACCTCGAGCGCGGTGTCCTGCGCGGGCGCGGACAGCGCGTGGGTGTCCGCGCCGATGAAGAGCGGGCCGGTGATGCCCTGGCCGGCGCGGTACTCGCAGATGGCCTGGGTGATGGCGAGGATGTGGTCCTCGTTGAAGCTGCGGTCGAAGGAGGTCCCACGGTGGCCGGAGGTGCCGAAGGACACGCGCTGGGAGGCCTCGCCGACGTCGGGCTTGAGCGCGTAGTAGTCACCGACCAGGCGCGTGAGGTCCACCAGCAGCGACTTCGGGGCGGGCTTGCCGGCCAGGGGACTGATCGTAGTGCTCATGTTCGGCTCACCTGCAGCTGAAGGCGCAACGATCATACCGACCCGTGTGACCGCCGCGTTATCCCGGCGCTGCGTAGGCCGCCGCCGATACCGCGGCCTGGTGGCCTCAGGCAGCGCCCGAGCCCGAGGCTGCGGTGCGTCGGCGGATCGAAGTTACGGTAGGCTGCGTCCTGAGTCAGGCCGACTGCACACAGTGAGAGGGCGCCATGAGTCAGTTCGATCTGCGACCGCCGGATGAGGCGCAGCGCGCACGCATTACCGCAGGCCTTAACGCCGCTGAGCGACAGGTGCTGCTCGAGCACGGCACCGAGGCGGCCTTCTGCGGAGTGTTTCTCGACAATCACAAGGACGGCATTTACTGCTGTCGCTTCTGCGGGCTGCCGCTGTTCCGCTCGAGCGCGAAGTTCGACTCCGGCACCGGCTGGCCGAGTTTTTTCAGGCCTTACGCCGAGGCGCACATCCGCCGCATCCGCGACGCGAGTTACGGCATGGTGCGCGTGGAGGAGGTGTGCGCGCGCTGCGGCAGCCATTTGGGTCACGTGTTTCCCGACGGGCCGCCGCCGACCGGGGAGCGCCACTGCCTGAACTCGGTATCCCTGACCTTCACCGAGAACGGGCAGGCGCTGCCGGACGTGCTCGGCCGCGGGGCGCCTGAAGGGCAGGTGGATAGCGGCTGAAGGGATGCGGCCTTCGAGCGTCTCCGCTGGCGCTTCAGGGCGCGGTCGCGCTGCCGGCTCTGAGACTGAAAGGGTAGACCTGCACCGGCGCGGCGTCGCTGCCCTGAAGGACGCTCAGGAGGTAACGCCCGGGCTTGAGGCGCGCGGCGTCCGCGTAGACGTGCAGGTAGCCGTCGGCCTGCACGGCGGCGACGGCCGTGGAGCCCAGAGGCTCGGTGGTGTCACCGGCCCCCTGCTCAAGCAGCGTCACCCGATATGCGGCGGCCGCGCCGGCCGCCGGCGGCGCGGCGCGGAATTCGACGATACCCGCGCGCGGCAGCTCGAGGGCGGGTGCGGCGCTGCCGCGCATGGCCACGAACGTGAACTGCGCGGCGACCGTAGCGGCGACTTCGCGTGTGGGCGTCGTTGCGAGGGATGCGCTCAGGAGCGGCACGCGTTCGGTCGCCGAACGCACCCACAGCCCCACGGCCAGGACTCCGAGGACGGCCGCCGCGGCGAGCGCCGGCATCCACACCCGGGGCCGGCGCTGCTCCCGCAGTGCCCGGGCGGGGTATGACGCGTTCGCGACCTGCCGCAGTCCCTCGCTCAGCTTCAGTGTGCGTTCGAGTTCGCGCACCAGCTGCGGGTCGCGCACCAGGCGCTCACCGAACGCCTCGCTCTCCTGCTCCGAGAGGCGCCCGGCGAGGTAGTCGCGGATGCGTTCGATATCACGCCCCACGTCTAGCACGGGATGATCTCCTGAGGCGCCACCCGGGAAGCGGCCGCCAGGGGCTCACCGGCCGCAACGCCCGGGGCCGGGCGATGCCCGGCGCCCAGGCTCGCTGCCAGGCACAGGGTGAGGGCCGCGATGGATAAAAGGTCGGCCTTCCAGAAACCCCGGTGTTCCAGCAGTTCGCGGAAGCGGTTGCGGGCACGGAAGATCACCCGGTTGAAATGTTCCTCCGTCAGGTGCAGCTCGCGGCAGATCAGTTCCTTGTCCTCGTCGTGCAGGTAGAAGCGCATGAGCAGATCCCGGTCGCGCGCCACCGGCATTTCATCGAGCAGCCGCCGGGCGGCCTCGGCCCACTGCGGGCGCCCGACCTTCTCCCACTCCGGGTCGTTCTCCACCTCCGCCAGCTCATCGATCGGGGCGGTATCACACAGGGCGCTGCGGTCCCGGCGGCGGTGATTGCGCAGGTGATTGATGGCGACCCGGTAGAGGTAGCCGCCGATGTTCTCCGGGTGCGCGATCTGCCCGTTGCGCAGCTTCTCGAGGGTGGTGACGGCGGCGTCCTGGAGGATGTCGGCCGCCACCTCCGGGTCGCGCACGCGGCGCAGGATCAGCGCCCGCAGGCCCGGATAGTCGCGGTAAACCCCGATCAGGTGGGAAACGGGGTCCGCAACCGGCGCGGGCAGGTCCGCCGCCGGCGCCAGCATCGACAGGGGGGCTGCCTGCTCATCAAAAGCTGTCATGCACCAAGTATAAGCCGCAAATCCGCTAAGAACCGCATGCCGGCACGGCTGCCCCGCGTGCCGTTCCAGCCGTCCGCGCCGGCCCGGCGCGGCGGGCCGCCCCCGACCGTTTCGGTTCCCGATGAGATGAACGCAACCCCGAGGACAGTCATCCAGGGTACGGATGGCCAAGGTCATGCCCGCTATGCAGTCCGCGCGGCGGAGGGCGGCGACGAAGAGCGCGGCGCGGATCGCGTCAGGAGGACCGTGAGGCGAGATCCTCAGTCACCAGCGCGGCACGCCGGACCCAAGGATTGCGTTTCCTGGCGCGAAGCGATGACATCCGCGTCGCGCTCTTCGTCGCCGTCGCTCTCAGGGGCCCGGCTGAGCGCCCTGCAGCCAGCCATCTCCCGCGAGGGCGCAACTTTCCGGGCCGCAGCGGCTGCTGGTCAGAAAGGCCCGGGCGCTGCCGCCTGTCCCCTCAAGCCCGCTGCACACATTCAGGATGTGGTGCAGGTCCGGTCCTGCGCGCGTTAATCCTTCCGGGTTGGTTTTAGGGCTCTTGGGGTGCGGCCCTAAGTATTAGTATTCCACGGCGTCGTCATGCGATCGTAATCAGCGGGGACCCGGGAAGGTCGGTGGATGCGGTGAGGCAGTGCAGCGCGGAAAACGCAGGGTTGCAGCGCGCCGGTGCGATCGCGCGTGTGTCACGCACGGCGAGCGCGCTGGCCGCCGCCGCGGCGCTTGCCGGCTGCCGCGCCGCGGTGCTCGACGCGCGCGGCCCGGTGGGTCACGCCGACACCACCATCCTCATCGACTCCCTCGCCATCATGCTGGCGATCGTGGTGCCGACCATCCTCGCAACCCTCGGCTGCGCCTGGTGGTATCGCGCCGGCAACGCCCGGGCGCGCCACCTGCCGCAGTGGTCCCACTCCGGTCGCATCGAGCTTGTGGTGTGGGCAATCCCGGCGATGGTGATCATTCTCCTGGGCGGCGTCAGCTGGATCGGATCGCATGAGCTCGACCCGGCCCGGCCGCTGAAGGGCGCGCAGCCGGCGCTCGACATCCAGGTGGTGTCGCTCGACTGGAAGTGGCTCTTCATCTATCCCGGGGCAGGCGTGGCAAGCGTGAACGAGCTCGTGGTACCGGCCGGCGTCCCGCTGCACTTCTCCCTCACCTCTGCCAGCGTCATGAACAGCTTCTTCGTGCCCGAGCTCGGCAGCATGATCTACACCATGAACGGCATGGTGACCGAGCTGAATCTCATGGCGGATGCGCCGGGAACCTTCCAGGGTCGCTCGGCCCATTACAGCGGCGATGGCTTCTCGGACATGCATTTCGAGGTGCGGGCGCTCGCAGCGCAGGAGTTTAGCGCGTGGGTCGCCGAGGCGCGCCGCAGTGCGGCCGAGCTCGACGTCCGGACCTACGAGGCGCTCGAGCAGCCCGCCGGCAACGCGGCCCCGAGCGTCTTCGGGCGCGTCGCGCCCCGGCTGTTCGAGGACGTGGCGGCGCAGGTCATCCCCCCGGCGCCCGGCCCGGGTGCTGCGGGCGCGGCTGCGGTAACGGGCGGGGGCGCCCGATGAGCCTGTGGGGCAAGCTCACGCTGGCGGCCATCCCGATTCACCAGCCGATCGTCATGGTCGCCTCCTCGGTGGTGGCGGCCCTCATCTGCGCGGTTCTCGGCTGGATCTTCCTCCGGGGGTATTTCCCCTACCTGTGGAAGGAGTGGCTGACCAGCGTCGATCACAAGCGCATCGGTGTGATGTACGTGGTGCTCGCCATGGTCATGCTGCTGCGCGGCTTCAGCGATGCCGTACTGATGCGCTCCCAGCAGGCGCTGGCGCTTAATTCGGCCGGCTACCTGCCGCCTGAGCACTACGACCAGATCTTCTCCGCGCACGGCACGATGATGATCTTCTTCGTGGCGATGCCGTTCGTGATCGGTCTCATGAACTTCGTGGTGCCGCTGCAGCTGGGTATCCGGGATGTCGCCTTCCCGGTCCTGAACTCGGTCGGATTCTGGCTCACGGCCACCGGCGCGCTGCTCGTCAACATCTCCCTGATCGTCGGCGAATTCGCCCGCACCGGCTGGCTGCCGTATCCGCCGCTGTCGGAGCTGACGTACTCCCCGGGAGTCGGAGTCGACTACTACCTGTGGGCGCTCGAGATCTCCGGCATCGGCACGCTGCTGGCCGGCATCAACCTCGTGACGACGGTGCTCAAGCTGCGGGCGCCCGGCATGACGTACCTGCGCATGCCGATGTTCTGCTGGACCACGCTCGCCTCGAACCTGCTGATCGTCGCCGCCTTCCCGATCCTCACCGCGACCTTCGCCATGCTGCTCCTGGACCGCTACCTCGGCTTCCACTTCTTCACCAACGAGGCCGGCGGCAACATGATGATGTTCATGAACCTCATCTGGGCGTGGGGGCACCCGGAGGTCTACATCCTCATCCTGCCCGCATTCGGGGTGTTCTCGGAGGTGCTGTCGACGTTCTCGCGCAAGCCCTTGTTCGGCTATACCTCCATGGTGGCGGCCACGATGGCGATCTGCCTTCTGTCCTTTATGGTCTGGCTGCACCACTTCTTCACGATGGGCGCCGGCGCCGACGTCAACGGCGTGTTCGGCATCGCGACCATGGTGATCGCGGTGCCCACCGGCGTGAAGGTGTTCAACTGGCTCTTCACGATGTACGGCGGCCGCGTGGTGTTCTCGACCCCGACGCTGTGGTCGCTCGGCTTCATGGTCACCTTCGTGATCGGCGGCATGACCGGGGTGCTGCTCGCAGTGCCCCCGGCGGACTTCGTCCTCCACAACAGCCTCTTCCTGGTGGCCCACTTCCACAACGTCATCATCGGCGGGGTGCTGTTCGGGGCCTTCGCCGGCTACACGTACTGGTTCCCCAAGGCCTTCGGCTTCCGCCTCCACGAGGGGCTGGGGAAGGCGGCGTTCTGGTTCTGGATCACAGGCTTCTACGTCGCCTTCATGCCCCTCTATGTGCTGGGCCTCATGGGCATGACGCGCCGCATGCAGCACTACGCCGTCCCGGAATGGCGCCCGTGGCTCCTGCTCGCCGCCTTCGGGGTCGTCCTGATCACGGTGGGCATCGCGTTGCAGTGCATCCAGCTCTTCGTCAGCATTCGCCGGCGCGAGGCGCTGCGCGACCGGACGGGGGATCCCTGGGACGGGCGCACGCTTGAGTGGGCGACCGCCTCCCCGCCCCCGGTATTCAACTTCGCCGAGCTGCCGCATGTGGAAGGGGAGGAGGCGTACTGGCAGATGAAGGAGCGCGCGCGCCGGGAGCCTGGCGCACTGCCGCGGCGGCCGTACCAGGATATCGAGATGCCCCGCAACAGCCCGACGGGCTTCATCTGCGCCTTCTTCGCCACGATCTTGGGGTTCGCCCTCATCTGGCACATCTGGTGGATGGTGGGCGTGGCCCTCGTGTGCGCCTACGGCACGTTCGTGGTGCTCGCGTGGCGCGACGTGCACGAAGACATCATTCCGGCGGCCGAGGTCGCGCGCCTCGACCGCGCCAATGAGGCATCGCGCAGCCCGTGGCGCGCCCCGGAGCCGAGCCGGTGAGCGTCGCGGCCCTGGCAGAGGGCACAGCGGGCGGGCGCGCCACGGCCGGCTCCCATGGCCATGAGGATCTGAAGCGCCTGGTGGTGGCCTACGGCTTCTGGATCTTCCTCATCAGCGACATCATCATGTTCGCGGCCTTCTTCGCCACCTACGCGGTGCTCACGGACAGCACCGCAGGCGGACCGGCGGGGCGCGATCTGTTCCAGATCCACACCGTGGCAATCGAGACCGGCTGCCTGCTGCTCTCGAGCTTCTTCTGCGGTCTGGCCATGATCGGCGCGCGCTTTCGCAAGAGCCTGGTGTTTCACGGCGCCATGGCGGTGACCTTCGCGCTCGGCGCCACGTTCCTGTGGCTCGAGGTGCACGAATTTGCGCACCTGGTGGGCGAGGGCGCAGGTCCCACCCGCAGCGGTTTCCTGTCCGCCTTCTTCGCGCTTATCGGCTGCCACGGGATCCACGTGACGGCCGGACTGCTGTGGCTCCTGACCATGATGGCGCAGGTCATCGCCAAGGGCTATCGGGTCGACATCCTGCGGCGGCTGCTGTGCTTCAGCCTCTTCTGGCACACCCTGGACATCATTTGGGTGGCGCTCTTCAGCCTGGTGTACCTCGTGGGGGTCGCAAGATGAGTGAGTTGGCAGCCGCCGATGACGACGTTCCCGGCGGCACCGCCCCGGGTGATGAAGACTCCGCCTACCCCACACTGGGCGCGGCGGTGCGCAGCTACCTCATCGGGCTCATCCTGGCGACACTGCTCTCGGGGGTGTCGTTCTATCTGGCGCGCAGTACGCTCGTGTGGGCGCCGAGCATCCCGATCGCGCTCACCGTGCTGGCGATCGCGCAGATGGGCGTGCACCTGGTGTTCTTCCTGCACATCACGGCCGGCTCCGAGAGCGTCAATAACCTGATGGCGCTCGCCTTTGGCCTCCTGATCGTGATGCTGCTGGTGTTCGGCTCGCTGTGGATCATGACGCACCTGAACCACAACATGCTGCCCATGGATGCGATCATGAGGATGCAGCGCTAGGCCGCCGCTCGCCTAGCGGCCGCGGAATTTATAACTGAAGTGCAGGCCGATCGTGCGCGGCCGGCTGACGGTCACGGCCTTGTACGCGAGGCCGTTGTTGGCGTAGAGCTCGGCGCGGGTATCGGTCAGGTTCTGCCCGTAGAGCTCTACCAGCCAGGCATCTTTGGCGATTCCCAGCGCCGCGTCGTAGCTGGTGAAGGCTGGCAGGTCGTAGGCGACGCTGTTGCCGAGCCGATCGACCGAGATCTGGTCGGTGGATGAAATCGAGTGCGACTGGTGCACGGCGCCGAGCTGCGCGGAGGCGTGGTAGTCGCTGATGGCGCGCTCATAGCGCAGGCGGATATTGCCCTGGAACGGCGGCGCCCCGGCGAGCGGACTGCCGAGTGCGCCGGTGGGATTCGGATAGGGAGCACCATTCTGATAATGCAGCGAGCTGAAGTCGACCGGCGCCCCGTCCATCCAGTAGAAAGTCCCCTGTCGCACGAGAGCGCTGTGATTCCAGGCAGCGCCGATTTGCGCGCTGAACCCGCCCAGGGCGCCGACGCCGCCGGAGATCTCCAGCCCACGCACCCGGTAATTCCCGCCATTCAGGGTGGCGTCGTCGAAGGCGTTGGCGGTGATCTGCGAGTGCTTCCAGTCTTCCTGGTAGAGCGCGCCATTCCATTGCAGGCGCTGCCCGAGCCAGCTCGTCTTCCATCCGAGTTCGTTGTTGATGACGGTGTCGGGCGCGAAGGCGTTGGGGGCTGCGAACCCCTCGTGCATGCGTGCCTGTGCCTGCCACGAGCCGGGGCCCGGAGACAGTGGCGAATCAGACTCGGGGACGAAGCCGCGGTTGAAGCCACCGGTGCGGAATCCCTGTGACCAGGTGTAGTAGAGGAGCGCATCACCGCTCACCTTCCAGCTCAGGTTCGCGCGGCTCCTGAAGCCGGAGTAGGTCCGCTGCAGCCCGAGCGAGTCGAGGTTGTCGAAGTCGCGGTTGATGCAGGGGTCGGGTGGCGGCCCCAGCGCGTTGTTGATCTTGCTGCAATAGAAGCTGCCCACCACCGAGCCGGCCTGCGAGGTCTTATTGCTGAAGTAGCGCGTGCCTGCGGTGAGTGTCAGCGTCCGCGGCAGCAACTCATAGTCGACCGAGGCGTAGGCCGCCTTCTGGTCATAGCCGCGCGTGATGTCGTTGAAGAAAGCGTCCCCGAGTGGTCGCACGTCAGGATTGTTGGACGTTACGGAGTAGCCCGGTGCCTGCAGCGCGTTGGGCGTGCAGGGGCACACGGGCCTGCCATTGAACACCCAGGCATCCGTGGGCGGCGCGATGGGATTGAAGTAGGGCAGCGCGGTGAGGTAATACCAGTCGCCCTGGTCCTGGATCTGGTACTTCTCGTAATAGAGGCCGCCCAAGCCGCGAATGCGCCAGTGGTCAGGCGTGCTGAGGCGCAGCTCGTGGCTCTGGTGCGTATTGCGTTCCAGGTCGCGCCAGATGGCACTGGGCGTGAAGCATTGTGCGGTGGCGGGATTGCCCGGTTTTGGATTGACGCACTGGTAGTAATCGACGTAGACGCCGGAGTGGGCGTAGCTGGTGTAGTCCTGGACCTGGTCGACGTTGCGTACCAGGTAGGTACCTGCGTAGAGGATGTGCAATGCCCCGAGGCGGCCATCGATCGTGAGCGCGGTGTTCTCGAACCGGTCCTTGTTGTAGGAAGGATTGAAGAGCTGCACCGTGAGGTCGGGTTGCGGTTGCCCGAGGGAGTTGTACGCCATCTCGGCGGAAACCCCCGCAGCGTCGAGGCTCTGGTAGGACTGCGCGAGCAGCGCACTCCAGTCCTCGTGGAACTGGTAAAAGACCTCCAGGCGCATCCCCTGGTAGGTCACCGTGTTGATGTCGCTGCCGGCGAGGGCTGAGTTGTTGATGACCACACTGTTGGCCGGGACCCTGCCGTCCGCGCCCGCAAACCCGATACTGGGGTCGGTGGCGCTGCGCGCAAAGGTCGCCGGCGTGTTGTCGATGTAACCGCCGCGGATTTCGTGGTAGATCACGCCCCGCACCGCCAGCGTGTCCTCGATGAGCGGCAGGTTGAGGACGGCGTCGAGGGCCGTGCTCGGGCCGCCGTGCGCGGTGGTTGCGTAGCCGGCGTTCAGCGCCGCCTCCGTCACGTTGAGCTGCGGCTTGTTGGTGATGTAACGCAGCACGCCCGCCTCGGCGCCCGCGCCGAACAACGTGCCCTGCGGGCCCTCCAGCACCTCGATGCGCTCAAGGTCGGCGGCGTAGAGGTCGAGATTGCGCCCGGGCAGCTGGGTCGACTGCTCGTCGAGGTAGATCGCGACATTAGGGAAGGCGCCGTTGCTGCCGGACGCCTGGTTGCCGAATTCGCCCGTCCCAAGACCGCGCATGTAGATATTGTTCTGACCCGGCCCGACCCCGTGCGCGGTAACCCCGGGGAGATAGCTCAGGAAGTCATCGAACGTCGTGGCGTTGAGGCGCGCCAGTGTCTCTTGCGTCAGCACCTGCAGGGTGATCGGTACTTCCTGCTGCTCCTCGCGGCGGCGGGTGGCGGTGACGATGACCTCCTGTGACTCGCCGCCCGGGAGTGCGGCCGCCGGTGGCGCTGGTAGGGGCGCCAGGATGCGCACACTGCGCGGGGTGAGGTACTCGAACCGCAGCTCGGTGCCCTCCAGTAAACGCACCAGGGCGTCCCGGGCACCCAATCCGGCCGGCGCGAAGTGCGACTTCTGGTCGCGGATCACGCCGGAAACGTAGACAAACTGCAGTCCCGTCTGCTGGGCAAATGCCGCCAGTGCCTGCGAAAGCGCCTGCGCGGGGATGTCCGCCGTGAGCCCCTGCGGTTCGACGGCGGCCGCAAGGCACGGCGGGACGGCAAGAAGCGCCAGCGGTGCGCCGACGGGCAACGCACGCACGATGTCCGAGACCACCTTCGCGATCCGCGCCGCCGGTGGATGCAAGCCCGCTCCCATGCAGTCCCCGTCAGTCTTGTTGTGCTGGCAGATTAAGCCTGCGGCCGGGAGCGGTACAGTTAGTTCTGTGACACGATGATGCGCGTCGCGGTCACCTCCACCCGTACGTGCTGCAGACTGCGCAGGAACGCGACAAAGGCTTCCGTGTCGTCGGTGGCGAACAGGCCGCTGATTTCAAGCTTGCGCAGCGCCGGCGTCGCGATTTCGATCGGTTTCGAGGAGTAGCGATTGAACTCGCTCGCCACCCGCTCCAGGGGTTCATGGTCGAACGAGATCTGGCGGTGCAGCCAGGCGGTACTGCGCTGCGCATCCGCGGCCACGGGCCTGGCAGGCCACGCGTCCGCGGCGACGCTCACCTGCTGATCGGGACCGAGCTGGATATCCGGGTGCGGGGCGCTCCCCCCGGGCCGTACAGCCGGGGCGACGGTGACGCGGCCCTCGGCCACCGTGACGACGGTCGATGCGCCCTCGAGGCGCACGTCAAAGCGGGTGCCGATCGCGGTGGCCGCGGCGATGCCGGCCACGACCCGGAACGCACGGCCGGGCGCGTGCGCGACCTCGAAGTCAGCCTCACCGGCGGTCAGTTCGACGCGGCGCTCCTGGTTGCTGAAGCGAATGCTCACGACGCTGTCGCTATTGAGGTGCACGACGGAACCATCCGGCAGGGGCCGGGTCGCCTGCCCGCCGTGGCCGGTTTCAAAATGCAGAGTGGTCACCGCGGCCGGCGCGGTGAGCCGCGCATCGAGAGCGAACCGCCATACGGCGAGCGCGCCCACGCCGAGGACCGCGCACGTCAGCGCTCCCACGCCGGCCGCGCGCCAGTAGCGCGACGCAGTTGCTCTCAGCCCGGGGGCAAGGCGCGGCCACAGCGGTGCTACCGGCTGTGGGTCCTCGGCCTGTGCCCGGGCAAGAAGCGCCTCCAGCGACTCGGGGGAGTGCCGGCAGACCTCGCGCAGATCGCGGGCGATGACCGAGAAGGCGAGGTACTCCTCCACGTTCAGGGGGGAAGCCTTGAGCCACGCCGCAAAATTCTGGCGCTCGCGGGCGCTGAGGCCGGCGCGGTTGGCGACGAACCAATCGGCCGCGTCCTGGGCAATCAGTCGGCGCACGCGTTCCTCGTTGTCGGCCATGCGGCTCATCCCAGCCGCGCCATGCGGCGCCGGCAGTGAATCAGGGCCTGACTCAGGTACTTCTTCACCATATGCGTGGAGACCCCGAGCCGCTGCGCAATCTCCTCATAACTCATGCCGTGCCAGTACTGCAGCACCACTGCGGCGTGGCATTTGGGAGGCAGCTGTTGCAGGACCTCGCGCAGCCGCTTGATCCGCACCGCCCGGTCCAGTTCCCCGCCGAAGGCGGGCAGTTCGGCCAGCTGGGCCTCCACCAGCGGGTCATCAACATCGAGCGCGCCGCACTCGCGGCGCTCGTGACGGGCGTGTTCCTTGGCGAGATTGCTCGCCACCGTGAACAGGTACGACTCCGGATTGCGTATGGCATCCATGTCCGGAACCCGCAGCATGCGCACGTATACCTCCTGGGCAAGGTCGACGGCATCCGGACGCCGGCGCACGCGCTTGGACAGAAAGGCCTGCAGGGAACTGCCGTGGTCTGCAAACAGCCGCTCGACCAGGGTCTTTTTGTTCTCGACCATTTCGACCTGAACGCCCAAACCCCGATTGTGAGCCTGTAGCAAGTAAGAGTGAGTCGGGAGCGGTTCGGGTACCACAAAGAGTGCGGCAGGAGGGCCAAACCGCCGCCGGAACGGGCGTGCCCGCAGGTTCAGGTACCCGAACTTCAGCTTGCCGACTCTCTTACCCACAGGGTGGTAACGCAAGCCCTGCCAAGAAGCCTCGGTCGCCCGCGGCAGCGCCGATGCTCGCGGGGCTGCCCTGCCGCACCGCGTCAGATAAGCACAAGAGGGGAACGGATCATGACTCGCGATGACTTCAGACCGGGGGACGCGGCTGCGACTTCCGGTCGTGCTCGACAACATCAAACCAACGAAATTTCCGGGAGTGATTTCATGAAGAAAATTCTGATTGGGGCGGCGACGCTTGCGGCGCTGTCGTGCGGACTTTCGGCCCATGCAAGCTGTGCCGACCCCAGAGTCACAGGTCAGGGGGGCGCGGCGGAGGGATTCCCAGGGGTGGAGCTGCACCAGAGCGGGGCGCCGAGTTACTTTGAAGGTCGGGATGTCGGCGAAAGGATCGTCGGCACCTGGCACGTGGTCTACACACCCACCGGATCGACGACCGAGTCAGGCGAGGCCTTCATTCAGTGGCACAGTGATCGGACGGAATGGGAGAACATCAACTATCCGGTGCTGGGCGGCAACATCTGCATGGGTTCGTGGAAGACTCTCGATCGCTCCCACGTGTATCGCAACCACTACGGGTGGCTCTACAACAACGGGATGCTCGCGGGGTATTTCAACGAGACCGAGACCGACGAGGTAGCGTGGGACGGGAACTCATATACCGGGACCAATGAAACGACACTCTATTTCACGTCAGGTCCGCCGATGGTCCTGAAGGGCACGTCGAAGGCAACACGGATCGCGCCCTAGAACTGCGCTGGACGCCGGCGCCGTCCCGGTCGTCTTCGGACGACGGGGACGGCGAGCCCGGATCAAAAGCGCCGCGACCTGGCGCCGGTCCGCCGCGGATGCGCCCGTGACGTTCAGCTCAGTGCGGGCGATCTTGACGGGTCTGGTCGGTGATCCAGTTCACCTCCCAGGTCTTGCCGCCGTCGGCCGAGAACGACTGCTCGAAGTGCGGTGACGCCGTGGCGAGGCCGGTCCAGTCGAACTTTACGAAGATGCTTCTGTCATCCAGGGTGTCCTGCGCGTAGAACTCGCCGTGGCCATTCTTGAACTGGCCGATCTGCGGGACCACGACAACCCCGTCCTTGCTGTTGGCCCAGTAGAGCCGCCACTCCTGCGATTGCGGGTTATAAAGCCGCAGCGTCAGCCCTTCGATAGTGCCGCTCGCGCCGTTCAGTAACACGGTGTCCAATTGCGCCCGGCCGTTCCAGAGCGGGTAACAGACGCCGGTCCCGGTGAGCTCGACCCAGGCAGTCGAACCGGTGAGGGGATGGGTGCGCCGCTTCAGATCGAATTTCCAACTGCCGAGCAGCGGCTCGAAATCGCGCGCTCCGTCCTGCACCGGGGAAGGAGAGCTGGCCGACCGTGCCGCGTGGGTATTGGCGGACGTGTCGGCCTCGCGCGTCATGTCGGAGATCCAGTTGACGTCCCAGGTCCTGCCGCCGTCCTCGGAGAAGGCCTGCTCGAAGTGCACTGAATTTGCCGTGATCTTCGACCACACGTAGCGCACGAAGATGCTCTTGCCGTCGATCGAGTCCAGCGCATAGAACTCGCCCACGCCATCGTGGAACTGTCCTACCTGCGGTTCGGCCAGGATGCCGTCGCGGCTGCTCGCCCAGTAAAGACTCCATTGGCGCGTCTTCGGGTTGTAGGTGCGCAGCGTCAGACCCTCGATGTGAGCGCCTTGGCTATCGGCCTCGAACTCATTGAGATTGGCCCGGCCGTCCCAGATTTTCCGGTACACACCATAGCCATCAAACTCGGTCCACGTCTCGGCTGCGCCGGCAGCAGGTGCGCGGCGCTTCAGGTGGATCTTCCAGCGCCCGAAGATGAAATCGAAATCGTGCTGGCCGTCGCGCCCGCTCGCCGACGGTCCCTGCACGCCGGTCGCGGCGGTGTCGGCCCGCGCCGGCCCGGCGCCACCGAGCACCAGCAGGGCAATCACCAGTGGCACGATCCCGCTGAGCTGCGGGCGCTGTATTCCTGAGGTTCGATTCATGATGGTCTTTTCCGGTGGCGGTATACGGATTGCGCTGTCTCGACCGCCACGCGGCCCGCGTGCACCCGGATGAGACCGGCCGTGAGCCTAGCGCCGCGCTGCCGCGGCGCATAACGATAAGTCTTGACCTTCATTTGAAGTACAGATTGAAATGAAAGCATGCGCAACACCCTGCCGTCGCTGGAATCCTTGCGGGTGCTCGCGGCCTGCGTCCGCCACGCCAATTTTTCCAGGGCGGCCGCCGAACTCGGCATCACTCCGACCGCGGTGAGCCAGCGCATGCGCGCGCTCGAAGCCGAGCTCGGCGTCAAGCTCTTCAGGCGACACGGCCCGAAGCTGACGACCACCGATCGCGCCCGGGCGCTCGGACAAAGACTCGAGCACGCCCTTGCGCTGATGCGCGTGGCGGTCGAGGACTGCCGCCGTCTCAAGCCGCCGCTACGCGTGACCTGCGCGCCGACGTTTGCGGCACGCTGGCTGGTACCGCGGCTGGCGACCTACCAGACGCTGCCGGGGGCGAACGCCATCGCCATGGATGCCTCGCAGGGTCTGTCGCCGCCGGGTGTCTTTGACGTGGCCATTCGCAGCGGCGTCGGCCCGTGGCCGGGGTGCGAGTCCGTGAGGCTGCTGTCCGAGCAGGGCACGCCGATGCTCAGCCCGAAATGGCTGCCGCCGGGCTCGCGATTCACGGTACGCAAGCTCCTGCGGATCCCGTTGATCCCGGATCCGCGCTGGGCGCAGTGGTTCGCTCTGGCGGGCGCGCCGAACGCCAAGCCCACATTCGTGGCCGCGCGGTTCCCCAACTACGAGCTGGAGGCGCAGGCGGCGTTGCAGGGGATCGGAGCGGCGCTGCTGTCCCCTGTGCTGTTTGCGCAATTCACCGCGCAGGGCGCCCTCGTAGCGCCGTTTCTCAGTACGGTCGAAGGGCCGAACAGCTACTGGCTGCTGTGGACGCAGGAGTCAGCCGACACACATTTCGTCCGGTGGATGAAGACGCAGTTTGGAATCTCCTCCACCCCGGGCGACTGATACGTCCCCGGGGGGCTCAGACGCGGTGAGGGCGGCTAAGGCCACCGCCTGGCGACTAACACTTTGATTTGTATGATAGCCAGGAAGCAATCGAAGCACGGGCGCGCGGATCTTCTCACCTCTGGCCTCCCGACCGGGGGCCCGCAGCGAGGGATCCTCCTGAGCCCGGGTGCTCGCCAAGCTTGATCAGGGGCGCAAGTAGCACCATAACTGCGAGCACATGGTTCCATTCTCAATTCTCGACCTGTCGCCGGTCCCCATGGGGAGCACCGTCGCCCAGGCACTGCGCAACACGGTCGATCTTGCGCGCAAGGCGGAAGGGTGGGGATACCACAGGTATTGGCTCGCCGAGCACCACAGCCTGCCCGGTGTCGCGAGCGCCGCGACGTCCATCGTCATCGCGCAGGTGGCCGCGGCCACCGCCTCCATACGCGTGGGGGCGGGTGGCATCATGCTGCCGAACCACGCGCCGCTCGTGATCGCTGAGCAGTTCGGCACGCTCGAGTCGCTCTTTCCCGGCCGTATCGATCTTGGGCTCGGGCGTGCGCCGGGCGCGGACCAGAGCACGGCGCGCGCCCTGCGCCGCAACCTGGCGAGCAATCCGGAGGAGTTCCCTCAGGACGTGATGGAACTCATGCAGTACTTTGCCCCGGCGCAGCCCGGCCAGGGCATCGTCGCCGTTCCGGGAGCAGGCCTCAGCGTGCCGCTGTGGATCCTCGGATCGAGCCTGTTCGGCGCCCAGGTCGCCGCGGCACTCGGCCTGCCGTTTGCCTTCGCCTCCCACTTCGCGCCCGCCGCGATGATGGATGCGATCGCCATCTACCGGCAGCGCTTCCGCGCCTCGGCGCAGCTGCAGCGACCGTATGTGATGCTCGGCTTCAACGTGTTCGCGGCCGACTCGGACGAGGAAGCGCGCTTCCTCGCCACTTCGATGCAGCAGGCCTTCGTGAACCTGCGCAGCGGCCAGCCGACGCAGCTCCCGCCGCCCGTGGCGGGCTATGAGGCGCAGCTGCCGGCTAACGCGCAGGCAATCCTTGCGGATGTACTGTCGTGTTCCGCCATTGGCTCGCCGGCCAGCGTGGATCAGGCCCTGCGGGACTTCGTGCGCAGAACCAGCCCGGATGAGCTCATGCTCACCTGCCAGATGTTCGATCACACGGCGCGCCTGCGCTCCTTTGAGATTGCCGCACAGCTTTTGGGCTGACAGCGCCGAGCCCGGCGCTGCGACCGCTACTTGGCTCCCGAACCCGACAGCGCTGCGCTGATCAGGAGCTGGCCGGCCTTCTCGTCGGCGTCCGGGAGCATGTCCGCGAGGAGCTTCAAAGTGGCAGGCGTGGTGCCGAGCTCGGCGACACTCACACTGAACTCGGCCTGCCCGAAGTCGCGGCTGCGATCGATGCCGAAGGAGGTGGGCATGACCGGTACCCTGATTCCCGGCGCATCGGGTGGGTAATAGGTCAGGTACGGGCCCGCCTTGAGATCGACCGTCTCGGTGGCCACAGTCTGCTCGAACACGACCCCCTGGTGGCCTGCGAACTCATCCCGCCATACCGCGTCAGCGCGCACGGCGATGGCGACCGAATAGCGTCCGTTGGCGCTCTTGGCGCCGGCCTGGGCGATGTAGAGCCGCAGCGGGCGCAGGCGGATGGCGTCGTGCGCCGGATCCAGGTGCACGCTTGCGACGAAGTCCAGCGCCACCGGTGCGTCCTCGGCGGTGGTCTGCGCGTAGCGCACGAACCTCACGCAACTGATCCGGCTACTGATCGCCGCGGGGTTGTGGGCGCTGGCGCCGCGGTAGTAATTGCCGCTGGCAGCGGCGCGCGACACCGTGCCGTATTTGAGCAGTTCATCATGGATCGCGACCGCCAGGGGATGCAGCAGCACCCGCCAGGCCTTCTCCGCGGCGCTCAGGATCAGCCCGCGCGTGCTGAGCTGGTGCTCGCTCTCGCCGTTGACGCAGTCGCGCAGCAGTTCGGCCTCCGGTTCGCTCGAGGGGTCGATGGCAGGGGGCGGGTTGAACGCCAGCGACTGCGCGGCCTCCTCGCCGGGGATCAGGATCAGCAGCGCGCGGGTGGGGCCAAAGGTGAGCGCCGCACGCTCATTGTGCGCGTTGTCCTCTCCGTGCGCGGCAGCTGATGCGAGCAGGAGTGCGGCGAACCAGGGCGCGGCACGCGCAGGTCGCATCGGCCAGCTGCGCGCGCGCATGTCTAGTGCACTGTGAATTCGAGTGGCTGGCGCGCGGTGCGGCCGAGGTTATCGGCGACCTCGATCAGGAGCTTGTGATCACCGCTCGGCAGGCGCGCCCCGGTTGCCTTGAGACCCGTCGCCGAAATCTCCACGCCCGGCGCGCTGACGATACGCTGCGTGACGTCGATCTTGAGGAAGCCGTAGAGGATCTTGAGGGTCTTCGGATCCACGGTCGCGCCCGCGGCCGCCTTGAAGCGCAGATCGATGTCGACCGGGGGCGTGATGGCGGCGCTGCCAGCGGGTGCCACGACCGTGATGGTCGGCGCATCCAGGTCCGCGGAGCGCAGCGAGAGGGTGGCCCCGGGGGCCGCGCGGGCGGCCACCTCGGAGCGGTATTCGCCGGCCGACAGCAGCTCAAAGCCGGCGCCGGCCGCGGCGGTCGCGAGCGCTGCGGCGAGCAGGGCCGGCACCAGGAGCGCAAACATTCGGGCTGACATACGCTAAGAGTCCTCCTACTTGCCGACGACAACCGTCATGGTGCCAGCGGCGAACTGGCTGGGCCGGGCCTCGACACTGATGGCACGCGTGGCGCGCGCCGAGACTTCCGTGAACACCTGCTGCATGTGGCCGGCAGCATCACGACCTTCGATGCCGAGCGTCAGGAAATTGACCGGACTGTCGGTCAGAAAGGCCACCACGAGGGAGGGCCCGGCGGGCTCGGCGGCGCGCAGGATGAAATTCATGTCCGCCGTGGGGAAGCGGAACGCTCCGGCGGCCACCTGGTTGTCGCCCTTGAACTTGTTCGGGTAGAGCACCGTAGCGCGGTCCTGGCTGTCGACTGAGACGACGTTCAGGTAGCCCGCGCGCGGCAGCGCCACGTCCACGAGGATCTGATCGCCGACGCGCACCTGGTGCCCCGCGCCCGATACCTTCAGCGCGTCGCCACGGGCGGCAAGAGCGGCCAGCGCCTTCCAGTTCGGCCCCTCACCGTCGCGCAGCGGGATGAGGTCCAGCGCACCGCGGATCAGGCGCTCGTTGCCGTCCGCCACCGGGTGGTGCCGGGATTGCTCGTCGGTGTGGGCGGCAATGTAGGTGGTCGCATCGTTGCGCAGGTCGATCACTGTGGGATGCTGGCCGGCACGCGAGGCGGTCTCGATGGCATCGACGACCCCGAGCGTGAACAGCCCCCCCTGCTCGGTGCCGACGGCAAACTCATCATCGCGTGCGGCCGACAGGGCAGCGTAGTTCTCATTGCCGGAAGACACCTTCAGCGCCCGGGTGGTGGTCTGGCCGCTGGGCATCCCCGGATAGGAGAAGAATTTCATAACACCGGAACTGACGCCGAGCCTGCCGTTGCCGAGGGGCAGGTCGCGCGTCGCAGATCCGCTGTGGCAGGCATCTACCAGCACCAGGATGTCATGGCTCGGGATCGCCGCCAGGGCCGCGCCGAACTCGTGACCGATCAGCACGTTCTTCAGCGTGGCCTTGCCGCCGACCCGAGCCCGTTCCACATCGTGCATCACGAGCGCGTCGTCGGCGCCATTGGCATTGTCAGGACTCGGATCCGGTACCCGGGTCCCATGCCCGCTGAAATAGATGAGCACCCGGTCCTCCGGACCGACGCCGTCATGCACCCAGGTGGCCAGGGCCTGCTTTACGTTGGCATAGGTGGCCTGCTGGTTGGAGAGCACCTTGATCTCGTTGGGCTTGAAGCCCATGAGCTCGGCCACCTTCTTCATGTTGTCGAGATCCAGGTCGATCCCGGGCAGCGGATTGCCGGGCACGTCCGCGACCCCGATCAGGAGCGCGCGGGGGCTCGCGTACGCGGCTCCTGCGAAGAGCGAGGCGCCCGCGGCGAGCAGGCACAGCATCAGGACCCAGTGTCTCATCGGTTCGGCTCCTTCACGGGCTGCCCGGCAGCGCGCTGATCTCGACGCGGCGTTGCTGCACGGCCGATCCTGCGTACTGGGGCAGCGGCCGCGAGGCGCCAAAGCCGGTCGCTTCCAGCCGCCGGGCGTCGACGCCGTAATGATCCACGAGGTAGGTGCGTACCGAGCGGGCGCGGCTCTCGGAGAGTTCCTGGTTGTGCCGGGGATCCCCGGTGGCGCTGGTGTGCCCCGCGATCAGGAAGCGCGTGCGCGCGAGGGCTGCGGAGTTGAGTGCCGCGGCGAGCTGCGCCAGCTGCGCGGTGGCAGAGGGTGTCAGCTGGTTGCTGTCATTGCCGAAGCGGATATCGAGGCTGATCCTGCCGCCGCTGGCGGTGGCGGGTGCCGCGGCGGCCGGCCGCTCCTCCACCACGAAGCCGCGGGTGCTGGCCTGCGGGGCGCTCAGGCTGCGCACGATGCTGGCGCTGTCCACCACCGCTGGCGCATCCGCAGCGGCGGCGCGCAGGGTGAGGGCGGCTGCACAGCACCAGAGCAGCGTGCAAACGGCGCTGGCAACCGGGCGTGTGTTCTTCGTCATGGTGCGAACTTTCCGGGGCAGGCCGGCGCAGGAGAGCCGCGCGCCCCGTTCGTCTCGTTATCCGTCCCGACGCAGGTTTATCGTTAGCGGCGCCAACCCTGCAATGCGCAGCGGCGCTCTTGATTTCGAACTCCAGCATACGACAGCATGAAGTCATGTCAATGGGATGTCCGAGCGCCTGCCGGCGCGCCGCCCTGGCGAAGCCGAGCCCGTGAGCAGCGACGCCGCAGCGGCACCGGCCACGGAGGCGCGCCTGCCGGGCGCCATCCTGCAGAGCCTCCTGCTCGCCGCCGTTGCCCTGTTCTTCCTGAACTTCAACATCCTGGGAACCGCCAGTCCGAGTAAGCGCTTTTCCCAGGATCTGGTGTATGCCTGGTTCGGCAACGAGGCGTGGCTCTACCCGCGGCCCGTAACGTCCAAGTCCCCCGGGGCGCCGGGCGCTCGAAAAGTGGTCGTGGTGATGCTCAATGAACCGGCGCTCGCTCTGCGCGGGGCGCGCTGGCCGGTGCCGGTGCAGTTCCATGCGCAGTTCCTGGCGGAACTGGAGGTGCTGAAACCGCACAGCATTTTCCTCGACTTCCTGTTGCTGGATCCGGCGCTGCCCGAGGATGGCTGCGCGCTGCTGCAGGTAGCGCAGCGCCTGCGCGCCGAGGGCGTGTCACTCTACCTCGCTGTGACGCAGCCGCAGGACCTCGCGCTGCTGGATGTGGCGAGCTGCCACAACCCACAGGGCGCGCCCATCCGCGCCGCTGACGTGTTCACGCCCGTGGCCGTGGAACGCCAGACCGACAACAGCGACTTCGTGAGTCGCCGCTACCCGTTCGAGCAGCGCGCGCCAGCGAGCGCTCCGGGTTCCGGGCTGCCGAGCGCCGCAGTGCGCATGTACTGCGATGCCACCCTCAAGCCCCGGGAGTGCCTGGCACGACTCACCGGGTATGCGGCGTCCGATGCCGGTTTTGATCTTGCCTGGTCCCCGGTGGGTGACCCCTTCAACCAGCGCTGGTCGCAGGCGGGGTGTGCACCGAGCATCTCGCCGGTGCGCGCGATCCTTAACGAGCCGGTGCTGCCGCGCGAGTCTGCGTGCCCGCCGGTCGCAACCTTGTTCGCGGACGCGCTGCTGAGCCCTGAGGTCGACCCCGCGCTCGGCCTCGACAACCAGACCCTGTTCGATCTTGCACAGGACTCGTTCCTCCTGGTCGGTGGCAACTTCCGCGGCAGCGGCGACCTGGTCACGACACCGCTGCACACGCTCCTGCCCGGGGTCTATTACCACGGCGTGGCGCTGCAGAATCTCCTGGCGTTCGACGGGCGGCCCAAGGTGCGCAAGGAATTCCGGGCGCCGAAGATTCTCTTTTATACGTTTGACCTCCTGGTGCTGTGGGTGCTGGCGGCCATCTTCATGTGGCGCCAGCGCGTCCTGGCGCGCGCCCGACCCGGGGAGCACAGCCCGTTCGAGCTGTCCGCGGCGGCGCGGGCGTGGCTCGCCCCGCTGATCGCACGCTACCCGACGCCGCTGTGGATCCTCGGGGCGGTGCTGCTGCTGCTGCTCATGGCGAGCTTTCGCTCGCTGCAACTGATCGCGGTGGCGCTGGTGGTGGTCCTCCTGATCGTGGTGGAGCTGCGGGTCACGCCCGCGGCCGAGCGGCACGAGCGCCTGCGGGCCTTGTGGCTCTATCTTGCCGCCATGGCACTGTCGCTTATGGTGATCGGGGTCGCGATCTTCCTGGGCTACGCGTGGCTGCGTTTGCCCCCCGGGGACTGGCTCGGCTACCTTACCTTCGTCGCCTTCGGTTTCTTCGTCGCCCACGCGGCGATCCTGGAATTCGGGCGGCGCGTCGATGAGCTGCACGTCGCACGTCACACAGGCGAAGGCTCGCCATGAGGCTGTATCCATTGATGGCGGTGCTCTTTGCCGCCGCCGCGGCCGTGGTCCGGGCGGACGAACCGGTGGCGGCTGCCGCGGCGAAGCCGCCTGCAGCCTGCCAGATGCCCAACAACCGCATCCTCGGGCCGCGCTCTGCTGACCGCCCGCTGCCGCTGCTCGCCGGGGATCCGCAGCACGGCTTTCACGCCGCCTGCGCGGTGCCCTGGAGCACACTCAGTCCGAAGAACGAGGGCCTCGCCGTCGTTGACTGTTTTCAAGGCAGCCTCCTGCGGCTCGACAACTCCAGCGCCTGCGGGGTCGCGACCGGTCCCTTGTGGGTCGGCAGCCGCTGGGTGCTTACCAGTGCCGACCTCAATCGCACGGCCAACAGGGCGGCGACCTGCCAGCAGCTGCAGACCGGCGCCTGGGCCGGTACGCGCGACCTGAACCTCGATTGCGTCCCCCGGAAGAAGGGCCCGGACTCCAAGGCCGATCCGGCAGCTCCCGCTCCGGTGGCCGGCACGCCGCCCTCTGCCGGCGCCCACTGACGGGCACGCAAGAGGCTTCGTTTGGAGCCTGCCGGCACCGGTCAGGGGCCGGCTTACATAAATAGCGGTGCTTTTCGCCCGGGCCCGGCGCAGGCTGCAAGGTGCCGGCCCGCGCGCGGCTCATCGCTGGCGCCTAATCGGCTATCATGAATCCCAAGAAGAAGAACAGAGGATCTCGCCCTTGAACCTGTGGGGTGGACCCCGTCGCCACGACCCTGACCTCGCTTGCCTGAGCGCCATCCCGGCGCGCTGGCTGCTGCTGCTCGCCGGTGCCGCCGCGGCCGGCCCGCTCCTTGCCGCGGACAAGCCCGAAGTGTTCGCACAGCTCGGCCACTCGAACGTGGTGCACGCGGTGGCCTTCTCCGCGGATGGGCGGGTGCTCGGCTCGGCGGGCGAGGATGGGGCGGCGAAGCTGTGGGACCTCGCCAGCGGGCGCGAGCTGCGTACGCTCAAGGTTGATGCCAGCGGCATCAATGCGATCGCCTTCTCATCCGATGGGACGAGCGTTGTGACCGGAGGTCACGACGGCACGGTGGTCGTATGGGAGCTCGCGACGGGCCGCGAGCTGCAGGTCCTGAAGGGTCACGCGGGACCGGTCAATGCGGTGGCGATTTCGGCGGATGGCCGGCTGATCGCCTCCGGCGGTGCCGACCACACCGTCAGGCTCTGGGAGCGCTCGAGCGCTGCGTCGGTGCGCACGCTTGGCGGCCATCGTGAGGGCGTGCTCACGGTCGCCTTTGCGGGCGACGGTCACACGCTCGCCTCCGGCAGCATCGACAAGACGATCAAGCTATGGGACGTCGCCTCGGGCCGCGAGCTGAAGACCCTGAGCGGACACGCCGACCGGGTGAGCTCGGTGGCGTTCTGCCCGACGACCCTCGTCTCCGCCAGCTGGGACCACACGCTCAAGACCTGGGATATTGCGAGCGGCCGCGAACTCAACACCCTGCGCGGGCACACGAACGAGGTGTGGGCGGTGGCCTGTGCGCCGGATGGCCGCACGCTTGCCTCCGGTGGCTATGACCACCGCATCAAGCTTTGGGATGCGCTGAGCGGCCACGAGCTGCGCACCCTGCCTGTGGACAAGGGCTGGGTCGAAGCGGTGAGCTTCTCACCCAATGGCCGCACGCTGGCTTCAGCGGGTTCGGATCACGCGGTGAAACTGTGGGACGTGGCGAGCGGGCAGGCGCTGCGCACCCTCGAGGGGCACGCCGACGTCGTGAAGTCGGTGGCGTTCTCGCACAACGGGCACCTGCTCGTATCCGGCAGCGCCGATCACGCGCTCAGGCTCTGGCGCATGGCCGACGGCCGCGAGCTGCGCACCCTCACCGCCCATGACAGCTGGGTCGGCTCGGCACTGTTCTCGCAGGACAACCATGCGGTCGTCTCCCGCGGCGGTGATGGGGCCATCAACGTCTGGGACATCGTCACCGGCAAGAAGCTGCGCAGCTTCGCCGCCGGCAACACGGGCGGCGGCGCGGCCGGCATTGCCCTGTCCCCGGACGGCCAGAAGCTGGCCGCCGGCGTTGCGAACAACGCCATCAAGCTATGGAACATGAGCGATGCGGCGCCGCTGCGCACGCTCGTCGGCCACGATGCCGCGGTCGAGGCGGTCGCGTTCTCGCCCGACGGTGCGATCCTGGCCTCCGGCGACCAGCGCGGCACCATCAAGCTCTGGGAGGTCGCGGGCGGGCGCGAGCTGCGCACGCTCAAAGGCCACACGAGCTGGGTAGACTCCCTGGCATTCTCCCCCGACGGCCACACGCTGGCCTCAGGCAGCGGCGATAAAAGCGTGCGACTGTGGGAGGTGGCCTCGGGGCGCGAGATCCGCGCACTGCAGGGGCACGCGGCGCCCGTGACCTCGGTGGCCTTCGCGCCGAAGGATGGGCTGCTCGCCAGCGCTGACGAGGCTGACGTGATCAGGCTCTGGGATAGCGCCAGCGGGCGGGAGCTTAGGAGCCTGCGCGGCCACACCGATCTTGTGGAGTCCGTGGCCTTCTCCCCCGACGGCCACGTGCTCGCCTCCGCGAGCTCTGATGCGACCGTGCGCCTGTGGGACATCCCGAGCGGCGAGGAGCGGCTGCGCCTCATCGCCTTCAGCGACGGCAGCACGCTCGAGATCACGCCGCAGGGCTACTACGATTTCCAGGGCGATGCGGCGGAAGACTACCTGGACGTGCGGGTCGGGCGGCAGGTATCCGGGATCGGTGCCTACCGGGAGAAGTTCTACCGGCCGGACCTTGTGCGCATGGCGCTCACCGGCGAGAAGCTGCCGGCGACGCTGCCGACGCTCGAGTCGGTGAAGCCCGCACCCGAGGTGGCGCTGCTCGATGTACCGCCCGAGGTGGGCAGCGAGTCATTCGATCTGCACGTGAAGATAACCGACCGCGGCGGCGGCATCGGCGAGGTGCGCACCTTCATCAACGGCAGCGCCGTGTCGGACGTCGCGGGGCGCGCGATCGAGGTGGTGGAGGCGACCGCGGTGCCTGGCCGCACGCTGCACCTGCGCCTCGCCCCGGGCAGCAACGACATCCAGGTAATCGCCTTCAGTGCCGACGGTGCGGTGCATTCCAACCCGGTACACGCGCTCGTCAAGGCCACCTACAGTGCCACGCACGCGCCGCAGCTGTATGCGCTCGTCATCGGCATCCAGGACTTCCAGAACGCGCGGCTCGACCTCAAGTATTCCGTCGCCGATGCCACGGCAATCGCCCAGCTGCTGCAGAAGAGGGCGGCACCGCTGTTCGAGAAGGTGAACATCGAGCAGCTGGTCACGGCCAAGACCACCACCAAGACGGCCATCACGAGCGCTCTCGGGCGCTACCGCTCGATCGAGCCCGGCGACGTCTTCGTCTTCTACGTGGCGAGCCACGGCACGGTGGAGGGCGCGGACCTTGCCAGGCGTGAGTACTTCCTGATCCCGTCCAACATGGACGCCGTCACCGATGAGGCCATTCACCGCGATGCGCTCAGCGAGAGTGAGCTCAGGCAGTTGATCGCCAGCATCCCGGCGACGCGCAAGCTCCTGCTACTGGACACCTGTCACGCGGGCGCGATGGGCGATGCCATGATGGTCACCACGCGCGGGCTCGAGGAGCTCGCCGCCGTCAAGGTCCTCTCCGGCGCGGTTGGCAGCACGGTGCTGTCGGCCTCCACCAGCGATGAGGAGGCGCTCGAGGGCCAGGACGGGCATGGGCTCTTCACCTGGGTGCTGCTGCAGGGGATGGGCGGCGAGGCGGACCTGCGCAAACACGGCTACGTCAACACCTTCGATCTGGCCGACTACGTGGATGACGAAGTGCCACGGATCGCCGAAGAGCACTTCAAGCGCAAGCAGGTGCCGAACCTGCACAACGCCGGCCAGTCGTTCCAGATCGTGAGCAGTCGCTGATGGGTGCGCGAACTGCCGCCTGCCACTTTGATGCCGCCACAGGCGAGGGATGAAGGGAATATGACCGAGCGGAGACTTAAGAAGAGTGCGAGCCGCCGCAGCCTGGGGCTGAGTCTGGCGCTCGCCGTTGCGCTCCTCGCAAGCGCAGCAGCGCTGGCCCAGAACCAGCCCACGCCGCCTGCGAGCACCACGGCCGCTCCGGCGCAGAAGGCGCCCGTAGGCAAGCCCGCCGTTGCTACGGCTCCCGGAGCGCACCCGGCCGCCGGCGCGACAGCGGCGGCGGCGACTCCGGTGGCCCAGCAGGCCCAGACCGCGGTCTCGAAGTGGCATCTACCGTTCCTCGGCTCCAAGACCCCCGCGAACGGCACCGCAGCGCCTGCCAGTACCAACCCGGTGAAGCATTTCTTCGACTCCCTGACGAACCGGGGGAGCAAGCCCGCGCCGGCCGCCAACGCGGCCGCGAACCCCGCTGTGAATGGGGCGCCCGCCGTGAAGCACGCCGCGGGTGGCAGCAGCGGCAACGCGGCGGCGGGCGCGCATGGCACCGACAGCCGCGTGCGGCTCGCCTCACTTAATTCCGACCAGGCGGTCTCCGCCCGCAGCGTGCAGTCACAGTCCTTCCTCGGCCACGCAGCCCCGGCGGGCAGTCACGAACTGCAGCAGCCCGATGGCAGCGTCGTGCGCAAGGCGGCCGATGGTTCCACCCTGGAATTGCACAACCCCAAGAGCGGCCTGTCCATCCAGCACGGCCTCGACGGCAGCCGGCGCATTACCGCGGAGCAACCCGACGGTTCACGCGTCTTTGCCCCCTCGCACGGGCTCGCGTACGTGCAGCACCCGTACCTGTTTCACGCGCAGCCCTTTGACCATCGCACGGTGACTGAGCAGGGCCGGCTCACCCACCAGTTCTACCGGCCCTACACCTATGCCGGCGTGACCATGGATGCCTACGCACCGCAGCGGTATTACTCCCCGGACGTGTATCGCTGGGCAGGCACCCGCTATGCCCAGCCCGTGCAGCCGCAGTGGAACTACGTGACAACGCCGACACCCTGGTTCTCCTACTACAAGGGCTACTTCACCCCGGAGACCTCCTACTCGAGCCCGGTCGGCTGGCTGACGGACTTCGTGCTCGCCACCAGCCTCATTTCCGCCTACAACACCCATCCGCCCTCGGCGGGGGCCGCGCCACCGCCGGCGCAAGCCACGCCCGTCATCACCCCGGAGGTGAAGGAGAAGGTCTCGGATGAAGTTGCGCGCCAGGTTCATCGCGAGTCCATCGAGGCCGACGACAACGCCCAGAACAAAGATCCGACGCCCGGCGCGGGCGGGGTGGTGCAGGAGCTGAGTGACCGTGAACCGCACGTGTTCGTCGTGTCATCGGATCTCGACCTGGTGGATCCTTCCGGGCGGCGCTGCATGGTGAGCGAGGGGGACGTGGTCCAGGTGATCTCTGCGCCCAAGCCCAAGACCGCCACCGCCACCACGGTGGTGCTCGCCAGCAAAGGCGGGGTCGAGTGTGAGCGGTCCGCGCAGGTGGAGGTCGCACTCACGGACCTGCAGGAGATGCAGAATCACATGCGCGAGACCATTGACCAGGGAATGGCCAATACCAGCGTAGGCGCCAAGGCTCCCACGGTGACGCCGCCTTTCGCGGCGGCCGCGCCGCCGCCGGATCAGAATGCGGCGAAGGAAATCGAGCAGCAGAAGGCGATCGCGGCTGCGGCCGATGGCTGACGCGCGCTGCCGAGCAGGAGGTCAGCATGAAACTTGAGGGCGGTTGCTATTGCGGCGAGGTGCGCTACCAGGCGCAGGGCGAACCGATGCTCAAGGCGCAGTGTCACTGCCGCGAATGCCAGTTCATCACCGGCGGCGCCCCCAACATGTTCCTGCTGATGCCGCCCGCCGGCTTTGGCTACACCAAAGGTACGCCACGGCAATTTACGCGCAGCGACCTTGAAACCGCAGTGACCCGCGAGTTCTGCGGCACCTGCGGCACTCACCTCACCACGCGGCGGCCGGGCTTGCCCGCCGTCATCCTCAAGGTCGGTCCGCTCGACGATCCGGGTGCCTTTGGGGCGCCGAGCATGGCGCTCTATACCATCGACAAGCAGCCCTTCCACGAAATTCCGGCAGGCCTGCCCGCCTTCGAGAGACTGCCACCCCGATAGGGCGCCCGCGCGCCCATGAAAGCGCCGGCCAGGGGGGAAGGTTGTCTCGCTTTCCGGGAAAACCCGCGCATTTTGTCCTGATCGATTGGTCGGCAAGCCGGGTTATCGGGATCCGGGATTTCCTGTTCGCTCCCTATGTGCTCGAAGCCCTGGAGTGGGCGCGGCTGGGCTGGAGGATGGTGGTCGGGCTGTGGCCCGGCCCGCTGAGGCACCTAAGGCGCCCGGGACTTGGGGCGGGGGCGCCAAGCGCGCGGCGCGCCTGAGCGCTCACTGCGCTATCGCGATGAGCTTCCCCGCATGGTTGATGTAGCCACCCTTGTCGCCGATCAGGACGGACGCGACCTGCCCGTGGAAGGACCAGTCGTTGAGGGAGTCATCGAGCTCGACGCCGCCGAATTGCGGAGTGATGAGAATGTTCCCGGCGCGATCGATATAGCCCCATTGCTGGCCGACGCGTACCGCCGCCATGCCTTCAGAGAAGCCGTTCGGGATTCCGCCGACGCCATCGAAGCGCGGCGCGATGGCCTGCTTGCCAGTCTTGTCGATGAAGCCGAAGACCTTGCCTATCCTCACCGCCGCCAGGCCCTCGCGAAAGTTGAGCGCGTCATCGAAGGTCGCCGGGATTACGGTGTTGCCCTGCGGATCGACGTAGCCCCACTTGCCCTGCAGGTCCTCGAAGGCACTCAGGCCCTCGGAGAAGAAGTAGGAGGCGGCGAAGCGCGGGTTGATGGCGAACTGTCCTCTTGAGTCGACGTACCCATAGCGTCCCTTGAGCCGCACGGCGCTGAGCCCTTCGGCGTTCTCGAACACATTGTCGAACACGGGCGCGAGGACGTAACTGCCCTTTGGATCGATCAGTCCCCATCGTCCGGCGACCCGCACCGGTGCGACGTGGTTGTGGAAGTCATTGGCCCGGTCAAAGCGCGGGCTGATCACCATGGTGCCGTGGCGGTCGATGAAGCCGCTCAGGTGGGAGATCGTGACCGAGGCGAGCCCTTCGCTGAATGAGCCGGCGCCATCGTACTGCGGGTCAATGACGAACTTGCCGTCGGGCCCTATGAAGCCGTACTTGCGGTGGAGTACGTCGCCGACACCCACCGCAGCCAGGTCATCGCGGAACCCGAAGGCCTCGGAAAACTGCGGTGCTATGACGAAGGCACCGGCGGCGTTGATATAGCCATACTTGCCATCCGTCCCCTGCAGCGGCAGCAACAGGGGTGGCGCACTTGCCGACTGCGCGGACGGTGGCCCCGAGGTTCCCCCGTGGCACGCACCGATCAGCAGTGCGGCCAGAAACACGGCGGCGTGTCGAGTCACCCTAATTAAGGTCCCGCGAGGCGATAGCACTCAAGTTGTGACCCGCGCGCCCATACGAGGGTTCCCGCAGGGGAAGGCTCCGGTACCCACGTAGCCCAATCCCTACAAGCGAAAGTGTTGGCCGCCAGCGGATGCCAAGCCTTCACCGTGCGACCATGCCTACATGAACACTCATAACGATTTCAGCATTTTGCGTGGCCTAAGAACCCTCGCACTCGTGGCTTTCACGGCCACCGCACTGGCCGTCTCGACGGCAGGTCGGGCCCAGGTCGGCATCACCGTGGAGGTTGCACCGCCGCCGCTGCCGGTCTATGAGCAGCCCGAGGTTCCGGGGCCGGGGTACCTGTGGTCACCCGGCTACTGGGCCTATGGGCCCGAGGGCTACTTCTGGGTGCCGGGCACCTGGATCGAGCCCCCGCAGCCTGGCTTGCTGTGGACCCCTGGCTACTGGGGCTGGTCGAACGGACTGTACCTGTGGAACGGTGGCTACTGGGGACCGGTGATCGGCTTCTACGGTGGCGTGAACTACGGCTTCGGCTACCCGGGGCGCGGTTATGAGGGCGGCTACTGGCGCGACAACCAGTTCTATTACAACCGCAGTGTCACCAACATCACCAACGTCAACATCCGCAACGTCTATACCAAAACGGTGGTGAACAACACCACGGTGCAGCGCGTGAGCTACGTGGGCGGCCCCGGCGGCATCAATGCGAGGCCGACCGCGGAGGAAGAGCAGGCCGCTCACCAGCAGCACCAAGGCGCGACTGCGGCCCAGACGCAGCAGCGCGAGAGCGCCAGCTCGCGGCACGAACTGCTGGCGAGCGTCAATCAGGGCAAGCCGCAGATCGCCGCGACCGCAAGAGCGGGTGATTTCGCTTCCCATACGGTCGTCGCGAGCCGGGCTGGCGGGCCGATCCCCGCCGCCACCCTGCAGGCGCATCCCTCGACCCAGCCGCGTCCGCTGACCGCGGCGGGCCTGCCGGCGCAATCGGCCACTGCTGCGAAACCCGCAGCGCCGGCTCCCGTGCACGTCCGGGATCTGCCCCCGAATGAGGCGCCCGCGGCGGCCCGTGAAGGCGCCTCGGATGAGGAGAGGGCTTACGCGCAGGGACAGGCTGACCTTGCGGCCCGTCACCAGCAGGAACGCGACGCGCTCGCCCAGCAGCAGGACCGTGACCACGCGGCCGCAGCCGCGCAGCAGAGGAACGCGCAGGCGATGGCGCAGATGGAAGCGCAGCACCAGCAGCAGACCCAGGCACTGCAGCAGCGCCACGCCGCGGAGAGCCAGCAGATGGCGCGGCCCGCGCCCCGCGCGGCCGCTCCGCAGGCGGCGCCGTCGCAGCACCACTAACTAAGCATCCGGAATCAACCTAAAAGTGAGGAAACCATCATGAAGCACTTGTTATTTGCGGCGGCCGTGCTTTCGGTCACGACGCTGGCCCAGGCACAGGTCGGTACCACGCTGAAGGAAGGCGCCGACGCGACCTCCCAGAAGGCGCAGCAGTACGGCGATCAGGCCAAGGCGGCCGTATCGTCACAGCCCAACAAGTCCATCGACAAGGCCAAGGCGCAGACGCACAAGGCCAAGGCGCACATGCACGCCAAGAGCGCGAAGGACGCGGCGAAGGAAGTCCCGAAGTAGATTACCTGCGAGGCCAAGCCCACGGGAGGAGCGGGCGCCGATGGCGCCCGCTCTGCTTGCGGGCTAATGAAGTCGAAGCGCGCCGTTTACTGGACGGAGAACCCCGAAGGCGCATTGGGCGTGACCGTGCTGCTGGTGCCACCCGCGATGACCGCAAGGCCGGTCGGGCTGACGTTGCCACTCGCATCCACGACAAACAGATACGCCGTCTGCCCCTGCGCGAACTTGCCGAGGTTGACCTGGGTGGTGATCGAGCCGTCACTCCAGGCGCTCGGGATCTGCAGCTCGACGATGCTGGCCGCACTCAACACCGGCTTGTCGGCGAGCACCACCCGTGAGAGGGTCGTGTCGACATAAACGTCGTCGAAGTAGCGCCAGTTGCTGGTGTAGCCTTGCATGCGTGCGTAGCCGCCCACCGCAATGCTGCGGCGCGTGCCGCCGTAGTTGTCCGTGATGCCGACGTAATTCATTACCTGCTGGCCGTTTTCCCAGATGTTGATGTAGCCGTCGGACTGGCTCGACACCTTGATCGCGATCTCGACCTTCGACCATTGGCCTGCCATGGGATTGACCGCCTTGCCCCACCAGGCGTTGTGCCCGTTCTGGTCAGGGTCGCTGAGCGGCGTGCCGGTCTCCTGCGTCCACTGCACGCCGCCGTCGGTGTTGCTGTCCGGATGCGGCGGGCCGTAGCAGGTGTACCAGCTCTGGTTGAGCGCGTAGGGCTCATCGCCGGCGGAGTAGTCAAAGGTCTTGAAGTTGTTATCGCCGCCGAAGTGCCACTGATCGTCGGCGCGCTGGTACCAGCTGGCATAGACGTAATAGGGCAACGCCGGCAGCGGGAAGCTCTTCCACATCAGCACGTCGTAGCCGGTGTCCGCGCCGGTGTTGGACGCATGCGCACCGGCGAGGTAGCGGGTCACGTGCGAGTGCGGCAGGCCGATGCTGCGCATGGGCGCGTAGTACGCCAGGTTGTAGCCGGGCAGCTCGTTGGGCCACGCGCCGGTCCACAGGTCGGTGACGGCGCCGGCGGTCGCGTTGTCCCACACCAGGGGAGCTGCGGTCGCCTTCGCGCCGAAGCCCGAACCGCTAATGGTGACGGTGGCGCCGTGGTTCAGCGTGCCGCTGACACTCACTGGCAGCGGCGTCGCAAGTGAGGCCTGCATGCCCGCGGCGAATCCGAGCAGAATCGCGCCGACGCCGAAGAGGCTGCGGTTGATCCCGCCTCGCAAAAAGTGCATGTCCATTTTCAATCCCCGTATCAGTCACAGTTCTTTGGGGCGCCACCTTAATTTCATCGGGCGCGAATACAAAGGTCCGCGGGTGTAGGGGATCCGCGACGCTCGGACTAAGCCCCTGTAAGCAGAGGGATTAAATTTTAAAGAAGCGCGCGGGGCGCGTACCGCACGCTAGGAGGCGTGCGCGATGATCTCGTCCGCGAAACGACGCACGCTCTCCTGCTGGCGCGCAAGGTCGGTGGTCCCCGGGTAATAGATCTGCCAGGGCTGCGCGATGATGTGGGTGACGCCTTGCGCCTCGAGACGTCGGTAGCCGGCCGGGTCGAAAACATCCGCGGGCGTGGCCATGACATCGAACGGCAGGTTCGCGCGGCCATACTCGCGCCGGTAGCCGCGGATCTTTTCGATGGTCGCCACGATCTCGGCGGCGGGCTGCCAGTCGGACAGCCAGCCGTCACCCAGGCGCGCGGCGCGCCGGTGCGCGGCGTCCGACATGCCCCCCACCCACAGCGGAATCGGCATGACCGGCTTCGGATTCATCTCGAGGCGGTCAAACTGATAGTACTGGCCCTTGAACTCCACATACTCGCCGGTCCAAAGACGCCGCATCACCTCGATCATCTCGTCACAGCGCTTGCCGCGGTTGGAAAAGTCCCGTCCCAGGATGTCGAATTCATCCCGCGACCAGCCGACGCCGATCGAGGGCGAGATGCGTCCCCCCGAGATGGCTGACAGTGTTGCCAGGGCCTTGGCCACCGAAAAAGGATCGCGCATGGGAAGCACGAACGCATTGGTCGAGAAACGCAGCCGCATCGTCACGGCGGCCATGGCGGCGATCATTACGAACTGGTCCGGGAACTCGGTGAACTCAGGCCAGCGGCGCTTGCCGTCCGGGGTGTAGGGATACGGGGTCTTGGGGGCCTCGGCATTCACTACGTGATCGGACAGGGTGGCCATCGCCCAGCCGGCCTGGTCCGCGGTGACCGCCAGCGGAATGATGTTCGCCGTGGGCGTCATGAAGAGCGACAGCACAAATTTCACGGCAAACTCCTGGCACAGCGACACAGCATGGCAGCCAAAGTAGCCCGGATGGTAGCGCACCGGCAGCAGGCTTAAGACCACCGTTCAGACTACGGTCAACCGCTCCTGGCGCACCTCGCGCTAGGCGCGTTGCTAGGCCACAGATAGAAGTGCAAGCTTTAGGGCCCACTGTGCGCAGTCGGAGTATCGATGCATGACGCGGAATCCTCAAACTCCTGCGACCGTAGTTTCCCCTGGCTCCCGCACAGCGGGCGCCAGGAGGGCGGCCATCAGCGCCAGGGCAGTGTTGGCGGCGGCCGTCCTCGGGCTTGCCGGCGCTGCGCTGAATGTCGATCCTGGCTTCGCGCAGGCACCCGCCACCGCCGCCCCACCCGCGGCGCACGATGGCAGCCACGATTTTGACTTCGAGATCGGTGAGTGGACGACCCATCTCAAGCGCCTGCGCCACCCGCTTTCGGGCTCCTCGGAGTGGGTCGAGTACCAGGGCACGAGCTCCGTGCGCAGCCTCCTGGACGGTCGCGCCAATGTCGTGGAACTCGAGGTGCAGGGCGCAGCGGGACGCATCGAGGGCATGTCGCTGCGCTTGTACGAGCCTCAGGCGCACCAGTGGACGCTTAACTTTGCGAACATCGCCGACGGGCGCCTGACGGTGCCGATGGTCGGGGAATTTCGCGACGGCGTCGGCCGGTTCTATGCCCAGGACGCCCTGAACGGCCGCGCGATCCTGGTACGGTTTGTAATCTCGAGCGCTGCTGAGAAGGCCTGGCGCTTCGAGCAGGCGTTCTCCGATGACGGCGGCAGGACCTGGGAAGTCAATTGGATCGCGACAGACACGCGCCGGTGATCCGCGAGGTTTATCCCGGCTGATCTATCGCGAAGGCGGCGAGCAGGCGCGGTTGTGCGGGTGCGACCTTACAGCCGGCGGCTGAGAAACTCGCGGATGAGCGCTGCGATCTCGGCCGCGTGCGTCTCCAGCGCAAAGTGCGCCGCGCCCTCGAGGATGTGAAGTTCGCAGTTCCTCAGATCCTGCTGATAGGCCCGCGCTCCGGGCACGCCGAAGACGAAATCCCCGGCGCCCCACATCACGAGCGTCGGCGGCTGGTGCTGCCGGAAGTAGGCATGCCACTCCTCGTAGCGGTCGAAATTGCTCGCGTAGTCGGCATGCAGCTCGTACTGGATGTCCTTGTTGCCCGGTCGGTCCATACCCCACTGCGCGTGCTCCCAGGCATCCGGGCTGACGAGGCCCGGATCGGCGACGCCCTCCAGATATTGCCGCCGGGTATAAGGGAGCTCGAACACCGGAACTGCTTTGGCGCGCGCCGCCGGCGAGCGATCCTTCGACAGCGCCAGCAGCCAGTCGTGAATCTCCGCCGTCATGCCCGCCGCGTAGGCGTTGGCGTTCTGCAGCAGCAGTCCCCGCACCCGCTGCGGGCGCCGAGCCGCAAGACGGAACCCCACCGGACCGCCGAAGTCCTGCAGGTAGAGCAGGTAGCGATCAAGCCCGAGTTGATCCGTAAAGGCCTCGATCACCCCGGTGAGGTGATCGAACGTGTACTTGAATTCAGCGACCGCCGGACAGGAGCTGTACCCGAACCCGGGATAGTCGGGGGCCACCAGATGGTAGCGGTCCGCGAGCCGCGGGATCAGGTCGCGGAACATGTGAGAGGAGGTGGGGAAGCCGTGCAGGAGCAGGATGGTGGGTGCCTCCGGCGCACCGGCTTCGCGGTAGAAGAGGCTCAGGCCCTGGACCTCTGCGGTTCTGTAGTGAATCTTGCTCATCAGGCAGGACCTTCGGCGGACGGGGAGCACATCCCCGTGAGCAGTGGACCCCAGGCTCAGCGGATAGGCAAACCGCCCCCGGGCAGCGCGCGCAACAGGGCTCCTCGAGCTGCTTGGCCGCCTGCCAGATCGGCGACTTTCCTTAATGCGGAGCTAACGGCGCGTTCGGCGTCGCACCTCGCGCCCGCGGGCCGCCGAGTTTCCGGTCTGGTTACTTTCAGAGACGATTGGCAACAGTTGGCCGGGGACCCAGGCAGGTTCTTGAATTGTCTTTCAATCCATCCCCTATCTACATGAGGCGAAGTGCTCAGCTCATGCCATACTGATCTACCGATCGCAATGCGGTGCACTGTTGCAGTGGCATCGCGTTCCTCAGGGATGACTCTCGGTTCAGGGGTGTCCGGGTGCTCGATACTCTAAGAAGCGCATTTTTGGGGACCAATAAGGCGCTGAGTCTGCACAAGAGCGTCAGGCTGTCCGAGCCGTGCATTTCCAGCGGTGTCCGGGAGCTGGAACGCCTGTGCCCGAGTGACTCCAAGGACGAGGAGTCGCCGATTTTTCTGCTCTCGGCGGGCTGGCGGTCCGGCTCCACGCTGCTGCAGCGCATGGTCATGTCCAATCCCAAGACCATGATCTGGGGGGAACCCTACAACGAGTGTGGATTGATTCAGGCAATGGCCACTTCGGTGAAGGCATTCCGGGGCGGCTGGCCCTCGAACAGCTTCATCTTCGATGGCTCGGCGCTTGAGAAGCTCAACCATCAGTGGATCGCCAACCTGTTTCCGAAGCCCACCGACTGGCGCGTGGCTCACCGCAGCCTTTTCGACAACCTGCTGCAGTCACCCGCCAGGGATTCCGGTGCGACGCGCTGGGGGATCAAGGAAGTGCGCCTTTCGGCGGAGCATTGCCTGTACCTGCGCTGGCTGTATCCGCGGGCCAAGTTCGTCTTCCTGATCAGGCATCCCCTGGATGCCTATCTGTCCTACTCCCGCTACGGCAGGCACTGGTACTTCACCTTTCCCGACGAACCGGTACTCACGCCCGTCCAGTTCGGCCACCGCTGGCGTCAGCTGGCGGAAGGGTTCCTCAACATGGCAAGCGAGCTGTCCGCGCTCGTGGTCCGGTACGAGGACCTCATTACCAGCGACCTGACGGTTCAGTGCATCGAGCAGTATCTGTCGATCGAGATCGACCCGGCGGTCCTTGGGTTCAAGGTGGGAAGTTCGGGGCGGGTCGGCGAGGCGCACGTAAGCCGCCTCGAGCGCGCGCTGCTGCGTCGCGCGGTCAACCCGGTGGCAACGTCACTGGGCTATTCGTGGGGTTCCCGCGGCTGAGCGGCAGCCCCGACGTTTTCCGGATGAGGCCTCGCATCCCTCAAGGTGGGGCCGGTTCTTGCAACTCACCCGACCTGCGTTGCGCCTGAGGGCGCAGCCGCTCCTTAATATAGTGTCCCGAATGTAGTGTCCTATCTCCTGCGGAGGGCGCCCGGATGCGCGTGCTGCGTTGCCTTTACCTGCTCGTGATGACCGCGACCGCGGCCCTGAGCGCCGCGCCCACGCCCGGCGGCGACCCCGATCCCGGCGAAACGGCCGGCGCGGATTTTCGGGCGCTCGCGGCTTACTACCAGGGGTACTGGCTGTGCGAGGGTCACTTCGCCAACGGCACGCCGATCACCGCGGTGGAGCAATTTGACGCATGGCTCAATGGAACGTGGCTGCACGAGCTGCATGATGACCAGCCGCCATTCCCCTACCACGCCCACTCGGTCTGGGGAGTCACCAAAGCGAGCGGCTTCCTCACGCTCACGATCTATGACAACTTCGGCGGTGTCCGCAGCTTTACCAGCGCAGACTGGAAAGGTGCCTCGATCACGTTCGATGCAACGTCCACCTCCGGGACCGCGGGCAGGCGGGAGCGCTTTATCTACCTGCAACACCCACCGGCCGCCTTCAGTTTCGAATACCAGGTGTCGAGCGATGGCGGGGGCTGGCGCATGGGCGATCATGTGGAGTGCAAAAAGAGGACATGAGTTTCATCTGCGGGCGAGCCCCGGGGGCTTGGCCGTCAGAGCGGGTGCCGCTCAGTTTCCGCTCGCACTGACCTATACTCCTCAGGCAATCAACTCCACACGGGGCCTGTCTGTATGAGCGTCTATCCGGATCCCTGCACCCCTGAGGCTGACACGCTGAGCCGCCGCGGGCTGTTGAAGTCATCCCTCGGTATCGCGGCACTCGGGGCGATGGGCGGACTCACCCTCGCGCTGCCTGGCGTTTCCTTCGCCGCTGCGATGAGCCAGGAGGACCGCGACAAGCTCACGCCCGATGAGGTCATCGATCTGATGAAGCGCGGGAACGAGCGCTTCCGCACGGGCAAGATGCTGCGCCATGACTATCTGGCGCAGAAGCGGGCGAGTGCCGCGGGGCAGTATCCGGCCGCCGTGATCCTGAGCTGCATCGATTCGCGCGCACCGGCTGAAATCATTCTCGACATGGGCATCGGGGACACCTTCAACGCCCGCGTCGCGGGCAACATCGCCAACGATGACATCCTGGGGAGTCTTGAGTTTGCCTGTGCCGCGGCCGGCGCCAAGGTGGTGCTGGTGATGGGACACACCGCCTGCGGCGCCATCAAGGGGGCGATCGACGGTGCCAAGCTCGGTAACCTCACCCAGCTGCTGGACAAGATAAAGCCCGCGGTCCAGGGCACTCAGTACGCGGGGGAGCGCAGCAGCAAGAACTATGAGTTCGTTGACGCGGTGGCCACGACGAACGTGCGGCGGACCATGGAGGACATACGCCATCGCAGTGAGGTGCTGGCGGGCCTCGAGAAAGACGGCAAGATCAAGATTTCAGGCTCGATGTACCACCTGACGGGCGGCCGGGTCGAATTCTTCTCGTAGCCGCGCCCTGAGGGAGTTGCCGCTACGCGGAGGCCGAACCACTGCGCTCCCCGTGCCAGGGCGCCGCCGCGTCGATCTCGCGCCACGCGCCGGGCGCGAGGCCCTGCACACGGACCTCCCCGATGCGCGCCCGCACCAGCCGCAGTGTCGGCAGGCCCACGCGCGCCGTCATGCGCCGCACCTGCCGGTTCTTGCCCTCGCGCAGGGTCAGCTCGAGCCAGGCGGTCGGAATCTTCGCGCGCCAGCGGATCGGCGGGTGGCGCGGCCACAGGTTCCCGGGCTCATCGATCAGGCATGCGCCGGCCGGTTCCGTCGTGAAGTCCCCGAGGTCCAGGCCTGCGCGCAGCGGCGCCAGCGCCGCCTCGGTCGGGGTGCCCTCGACCTGTGCCCAGTAGACCTTGGCGAGCTTGAACCGCGGATTCGCGATGCGGGCCTGCAGCGCACCGTCGTCGGTCAGCAGCAGCAGTCCTTCGCTTTCAGTATCCAGCCGCCCCGCGGGGTAGACGTTGGCGATCCTGAGATAGTCAGCGAGCGTGCGGCGGCCAGGCTCGGGGGTGAACTTGCACAGCACGCCGAAGGGCTTGTTGAAGGCCACCAGCACGCGCGCATCAGCCGAGGAAGCGTTCGATCAGGTCAGGCGGCACGGTCGCGGCCGGGACGGCTGGCGCTCCAGCCGAGCGACGCTGGGGGCCGCTGCTGCGACGCCGCTTTCCCCGCGGGCGCTGTCCGAACCATTCGCGCACGTCGGCATCGAGCCCGATGCCGTGCATGTAGTTATAGAGCGCCCGGCGCAGCCCGCCGCCCAGAAAATCGTGATCCGTACCCACGGGGTCTTCGAACACGATGTCGTTATGGGCAAACGTGACAGCCGGCGGTGGCTTGAGCGTGATGCCGTACCTGCGCGGCTCAAGACCGATGGGTGAGTGCGCGGTCGCCGCGAAGCGATGCCAGTACGCCGACTGGATGCAGCCGGCGGCAAACAGCTGCCGCACGCGCTCGAGCGCGTCGATGGTGTCCTGCAGGGTTTCTGTCGGGAAGCCGTACATCAGGTAGGCGTGCACCATGATCCCGGCGTCGCTGAAGGCGCGCGTCACCTGTGCTACCTGCTCGACGGTCACGCCCTTGCGCATGAGCTTGAGCAGGCGGTCCGAGGCCACCTCGAGGCCGCCGCTCACGGCCACGCAGCCGGATGCGGCGAGGAGGCGACACAGCGCCGGCGTGAAGGTCTTCTCGAAGCGGATGTTTCCCCACCAGGTAATGCTCAGTTTTTCATGGATGAGGCGCTCGGCGAGCGCCCGCATGCCCGCCGGTGGCGCGGCTTCATCCACCAGATGGAAGCCCGTCTCGCCCGTCTCCGCGATCAGCGCCCGGATGCGCTGCATGACGATGTCCTCCCCGGGCCGGTCGTAGCGGCCGATGTAGTCGAGGGAGACGTCGCAGAATGAGCACTTCTTCCAGTAACAGCCGTGCGCCAGCGTGATCTTGTTCCAGCGGCCGTCCGACCAGAAGCGATGCATCGGATTGAGCATTTCCATGAGGGACACGTACTCACCGAGCGCCAGCCCCTCGTAGGTCGGGATGCCGGTGTCGCGTTGCGGGATGTCGTGCTGCGTGGCGTCGCTGCGCAGCACTACCTGCGCGCCCTCGCGCACGTAGGTGCGAAGGAGCGGCGTCGTGCGACCCTGCAGCCGCTGCAGCAGGTTCAGGAGCGGGCGTTCGCCGTCATCGAGCGTCACGTAGTCGAAGTAATCGAAGACGCGCGCGTCTTGCAGCGAGCGCAGCTCCGTGTTCACCCAGCCGCCGCCGAGCACCAGTGTCGTGCCCGGCGCCGCGGCGCGGATCGTGCGCGCCATGCGGAAGGCGCCGTAGACGTTGCCCGGAAACGGCGCGGTGAGGGCGACGACCGCCGGCGGCTGCCTGACCAGATCACGCGTCAGCGCATCGAGCGTGGCATCGACCAGCGTGGGCTCGCCGGTGAGCGCCTGGTGCAGGGCGTCGAAGGAGGCCGCGCTGGCAGCGAGCCGCTCACCGTAGCGCGCCAGCTCGAAGCGCGGGTCAATGCCCAGCCGCCAGACGTCCGCGAGGTCATCGACGTAGAGACTTGCCAGGTAGCGAGCCTGCTCGGTCGTGCCGAGGGAGCCGAAGGCGGACAGCAACTGTCCATCGGGCGCTGCTGCCTCGGGCGTGGGTGCGGCGCTCAGGTGTGAGAAGCGCGGGCCTTCGGGAAGGAAGGCGCGCCCGGCGATGCGCAGTGCGAGGCTCGGATCGCGGCGCTGCAGGAAGCGGATGGCCGGCTCCACGGTTTCGACATAGCGCTCGGCGTGCTTGAGGAAGTGGGCGATGGGCGCGGGCACCGCGGCACGCCTGCCGGCGACCCGCTCGCGCTCGCGCAGCACGTCGGCCACCTTCCGCAGGGCCGGTGCGCTGAAGAGGCGCAGGAACAAAGTGAGGGAGGCATCGGCCTGTGTCAGCTCGAGCTGAAGGTCGTGCGCGTGCAGGCGCAGAAACCCCATCAGGTACGCCGTCGCCGGGTAGGGCGTATTGAGTTGGGTCATCGGCGGTGTGATGAGCAGGACGCGCATGCTGTCAGGGATGGTATCGCAGCCGAGCGGCTCAGGCAGAAGCGCCGCCTGCCGGCGCGCACCGGGGATGGCGCCCCTTCAGGCCGGGGCGTGGTGCGCGATCCAGTGGCGCGCGATGGCAGAGCGCGTGCACAGCCAGACACGTTCGTGACGCTGCATGTGCTCGATGAGCCTGGCGAGGGCGCCGATCCGGCCCGGGCGACCGATGATGCGTCCGTGCAGGCCAATGCTCATCATGCGCGGCTGACCGGCGGCGCCGAGGCGATAGAGCCAGTCGAAGGCGTCGCGGCAGTAGCTGAAGAACTCTTCCCCGGTACCGAAGTCACCGCCGCGCTGCAGGCGGCTGTCGTTGTTGTCGAAGCTGTAGGGGATGATCAGGTGCTGCCGCCCCGCGACCTGCGTCCAGTAGGGCAGCTCGTCGTTGTAGGCATCGCTGTCGTAGAGGAAGCCGCCGCTCTCCACCACCAGCCGCCGCGTGTTCGGGCCGGGACGTCCGGTGTACCAGCCCACCGGTCGCTGGCCGGTCAGGCGCGTGATGATCGCGATGTTGCGCAGCATGTCGGCGCGCTCGGCGTCCTCGGGCACGCACTGGTAGTCGCGCCAGCGCTGTCCGTGGCAGGCGACCTCGAAGCCGCTGCGCGCCATGGCGGCGGCGGCCGCGGGATTGCGCTCGAGCGCCATGCCGACCGCATACACCGTTGCCGGCACGCGGGCGCTGTTGAGCAGTTCCATGATGCGCCAGAAGCCGACGCGGCTGCCGTACTCGAAGTTGGATTCGACGTTCAGATCGCGCGCGCCGGGCAGCGCCGGCACCGCGCCGAGGTCGGTCAGCACCGATTCGGAGTGCGCATCCCCGTGCAGCACGCACGCCTCGCCGCCTTCCTCGTAGTTCAGCACCAGGGAGACCGCAATGCGGGCATCCTCGGGCCAGCGTACCTGCGGCACAGCCGCACCGTAGCCGACCAGGTCGCGCGGGTAATCCCCGCCGCCGCTCATGGCTGCCGCGCGTGCGGGCCGGGGGCGCGCTCGCCCGCCAGCCAGTCGACGTAGGCGTGCAGCGCCTCGCGCGTCGGGCGCGGCCGCCAGCCGGTGTCGGCGCTCAGGCGCGACACGTCGTAGGCGCCCCACATGCCGTCCCTGAGGCTTGGGTCCTGCACGATGTCGGCGCGCTCGGGCGGCACGACCTCGGCGGCGAAGCCGGGCACCTTCTCGGCCACCCAGGTGACGAGCTCGCCGATGCTTGCGGTCGCACCACTGGCCACGTTGTAGGCGCCGTAGCGCAGTCGGGGTGCCTGCAGCAGGCCGACGATGGCACGTGCCACGTCGTCGGCGTGGATGTAGTCCCCGAGCGCATCGAGCGTATTCACCCGCACGCGCCCGGCGCCATCGAGCGCCAGGCGTGCAATGCGATGGGGTACGTGGTGCATGTTGCGGCTCGCCGTGACGCGATCCATCGGCCCGTACACCGAGGAGGGTCGCACGGAGGCGGTCGACAGCCCGAACAGCTCGCCGTAGCGTTCGGTGATGAGCTCGGAGGCGAGCTTGGAGATGCCGTACAGCCGCCGCGGCATGACGTAGCCGTCCTCCGGCAGCGGCTCGCCGGGACGATCCGGACCATGGTGCTTGTAGACGGCGCCGGAGCTCACGTAGATGAACCTGCCGAAGTCCGGCAGGGTGCGCGCGAACTCGAGCATGGCCACCGTGCCCATGACGTTCACGTCGATGATCCGGCCCGGGTTCTCGGCTTCCGGTTCGCGCCGCGCCTCGGCCGCGCCGCCGCGCGCAATGGGCGTGATCGTCGCGCCATGCACAATATGCGTGATGGCATGGCGGGCGAGCGCAGGGCGCCAGGTGTCCGGTTGCCTGACATCGCCGAGGACCACGGTGAGGCGCTTCGCGAAAGAGGCGAAATACTGCTGGGCTGCGGCGTCGGGCGGCGCGGCGTCGAGCACTACCAGGCGGGCACCCGGGTCTGCCGTCAGCCAGTGACGGCCGAGCACGCTCATGACGAATCCGGTCGCCCCCGTGAGCAGGAGCGTGCCGGCGCCCGGCGCGGCAGCGCTACTCACAGCGGAAACTCCGTCAGCAGTCCCAGGAGGGCCCGGGCGCCGACGGCGAAGTCATCCAGCGACATGGCTTCGTCCGCGTTGTGGCTGCCGTTGTGGTTGCGCACGAAGATCATCGCACTTGGAATGCCGACCTTGGTGAACACCGCGGCATCGTGCCCGGCGCCACTGGGCATTTCAAATGGCTGCGCGAGGAGTCCCATGAGCTTGGCTCGCAGGCGACTGTCCATGACCGCGGCCGGCGAGTCGCTGGTCGCACCCAGCTCAAATTGGACGCGGTACTCAGCGCCGATCCGTGCCGCGGCCGCGCGTGCCTCCTGCGCCAGCGCCGCCAGGGTCGCATCCGAGAGGCTGCGCAGGTCGAGGACAAACTGTGTTCTGCCTGCGATCTTGCTCGGCCCGTGCAGGGCGGGGTCGGTGTAGAGCTCGCCGCTGGTTAGCACCAGGTCCGCCCCGGAGCGCTGCTGCTGCAGCCACACCTGCTCCATGTGATGCAGCAGCGCCACGGTCGCGGCGACGGCGTCGTGACGGTAGGGACGGTCGACGGCGCCCGAGTGCGCGTATTCGCCAAGGCACAGCGCGTTGCGAAAGCGCTTGCAGCCACGGATGCCGCTCACCACGGCAGCCGGCAGGCCGCGTGCCACGAGCGTAGGTCCCTGCTCGATGTGCAGCTCGAGGTAGGCGCGGATGCGCGCAGGATCGAGCAGGCGGCGGCGTTCCCGGATGGCCTGCGCATCGAAGCCGCGTTCCAGAAGCGTGGCCTCGAGACTGCGGCCGTTGTCGGAGCGCGTGATCGAGAGGCATTCGGGATCCAGGAGCCCAAAGGCCCCGGCGCTGCCAAGATAAGCGATGTCGAACCAGGCGGATTCCTCGGCGCGGATGGCCATCACCGTCAGGTCAAACTCCGGCACGAAGCGCGCCTGACTCAGGGCCGCCAGAGCGCACACGCCCGCCACGACCCCGGCCGCACCATCGAAATTGCCCCCCTGCGGCACGCTGTCGAGGTGCGAGCCGACGATGACCTTCGGCAGGGCGCGGTCGCGTCCCGGCAGGGTCATCGAGAGGTTGCCGATCGGGTCCACCGCGATCTCAAGTCCCGCCGTCGCGGCCGCCGTACGCACGCGGTCGTGTGCCGCCTGCTCGCCGTCGCCGTAGCTGTCGCGGACGATGCCCCGGCCGCGGCGGGTCGCCTGGCTCAGGGCATCGAACAGCGAGGCCGCCAGGTCAAGATCGGGTTGGATGGCGATGGCCATGGGGATTATTCTCGCAGGGACGGCGCACCAATCAGTTCTCGGGAACCGGTATCCATGTCGAGTCTACTTGCGGGCAAGACGGCTGTCGTTACCGGTGCCAGCTCCGGCATCGGACGCGCGATCGCGGTGATGTTCGCCAGCGAGGGGGCGAGCGTCGTCATCGCGGACCTCACCGAGGCGCCCCTCGAGGGCGGTGATGCGACGCTCGAGCTCATCAGCCGCGCCGGCGGCAGCGCGTTCTTCCAGCGGACCGATGTCGGGCGCTGGGACGATGTCGCCGCGCTCATCCAGGCGACGGTCGAGCGGTTCGGGCGCCTCGACGTGATGGTCAACAATGCCGCGACCTATTCGGGCACGGCCTTGCTCGAGACCGAATCCGAGCAGTGGGAACGCGTGATGCGCGTCAATCTGACGGGGATGTTCAACGGCTGCAAGCGTGCGGTCCAGCAGATGATCGGCCAGGAGCCGCGGGCCGAGGTCAGGGGCCGGCTGATCAACTTAGGCTCCCAGCAGGGGATCGTGAGCTGTCCCGGGGACCTCCCCTACGGGGTGAGCAAGGCGGGCGCGATCTACATCACCCGGCAGATCGCCGTCGATTATGCGAAGGACTACATCGTCTGCAACTGCATCTCGCCCGGGAAGATCGTGACGGGCGCCGGGGGCCTCGCCCAGGACCCGGCACGGCTCGCGTTTCAGCGCCAGCGCACCCCCTGGCCGCGCTTCGGCCGACCGCAGGATGTCGCCAATGCCGCGACCTTCCTCGCGAGCGACCGGGCGAGCTTCATCACCGGCTCGAATCTGGTCATCGACGGAGGCTGGCTGGCCGGCTGACCCCCGGGGCCGTCTGCAACGCCCGGCGCCTCAGCGATTGGCGATCGCGTAGACCTTGCCCTTGTAGGGTGACTTGTCGAGCTGGTCGAGCGCCATCACGTACACCGTCTTCTCGTCCGGGCTGAAGGTCAGGTTCGGCACCCCGGGGGAGGGGAGCTTCAGCGTGCGCAGGAGCTTGCCCGCGGAATCGACCACGAAGATGGTTCCGGCGAGCGGGGCGTGCACGTCGCGCGGATTCTGCCCAATATAAAGGTGTCCCTGCGAGTCGATCTTCACCCCGTCCGGGTAGATGTGGTCGCTGGTATGGGTCAGCTCGTCGAGGTTGAGGAACACCTCGCGGTCCCGCAGGGACCCGTCAGGGGCGACCGTGAAGCGAATCAGGCGATGCTCCTCGGTCTCGATGGCGTAGAGGGTCTTGCCGTCGTTCGAGACAACGATGCCATTGGCGCTGTGGACCTCGCTGGCCTCCTGGCTGATCGTGCCGTTCGCGGCCAGGTAAAAGATCTTGCCGTCGATCTTGGGGCCGGGCGCGCTGCCCGAGCAGGTGAAGTAGATGCCACCGTGGTGGTCCGGGGCAAAGTCATTCGGACCCTTGAAGGTGTTGCCGCGCCGGTCGTGGCGGTAGGGCGGCAGGTCGTGGCCGTCGGCCGAGATGCGCCCGATGGTGCCGCTGTCATAACAGGTCGTCAGGAACTCGCCGTGCGCGGTGGCGATGACCGCCGAGGGGCCGCAACCGGGCTTCGACCAGAACACCGTGTTCCGGGTGCCGTCCCAGGTGGTGACGGAGTTGCGGTCATATTCGACGTAGAAGAGCTTTCCCTGGTGCCAGATCGGCCCTTCGGCAAAATGCGCATCGTCATTCAGGATCGTGATGCCGTCGGCCGCCAGCACGCTCATCGCGCTGGCAAGCAGGAGCAGACCGAAGCAGCGTCTCTTCACGGTGTATCTCCCGAAGGCGGCGGCCATCGTTCAGGCCCGAGCGTAGCCGACGGCGCGCGCCATGTCCGGGCCGACGGTTCTCGCGGCGAGCACAAAATGCCACGTCGCCCAGAAGCCGGTGGGCGCGAGCACCAGCAGCGCCCAGCGCAATGAGGCCGCATCGGCTCCCTGCGCTCCGCCGAACCAGTCACTCAGCAGCCCGACGACCTGCGGCGCCACGATCAGGTTGAACACGTTGCCCACCAGCACCGACCAGGCCGTGAACGTCGAGCGCATGATGCTCGGCGCAAGATTCAGGACCAGCGCCATGCACGGACCGATGAAGAAGTAGATCGCGGGAATGTAGATCCAGAACATCAGGCGTGCCAGCCATAAGGACTCGGTCCAGTAGGCGATGATCGAGGGAATCGTGGCGCAGCCGGTGACCCAGGCGAGCGCCCGCAGGACGCGCCGCGGGTCGACCATGGAGGGGCGGGACATGAGCCACGCCGCACCGGCCGTGGCGGCAATGCCGCCAACCAGGTGGATGTGACCCGTGATGGCCCCGGCCTGGGCGACGTTGAGCCCGTAGGTTCGCAACAGAAACGTGGGAGTCCACCACACAAGTCCCCACCCCCACAGCGAGCACACGCCGCTCGCCATGATGACGTGGAAGGCAGCGCGCTGGCGCCACAGGAAGGCGAGTGCCTCGGAGAAGGAGGCGCTACCGGCGCCCGGTACCGCGTCGAGGCGCCCGCGCGTGGGTTCGCGGATGGTCGCAAAGACGAGCAGGCCGAGCAGCACCCCGGGAACGCCCAGGGCGAGGAACGCGCCGCGCCAGCCATGGGCCTCGGCAACGGCTCCTGCGACGTCGGCGGCGAGCCAGGCGCCGATCGGCGCGCCGAGCGCAAAGACGCTGAGCGCCATGGGACGGCGGGCGGGGGGGAAACAGTCTGAGACGATGGAGGTCGAGGGCGGCGTGGCGCCTGCCTCACCCACGCCCGCGCCAATGCGACTGAAGAGGAACTGCCAGTAGCTGAGGGCTACCCCGCACAGGGCGGTGAAACCCGACCACAGGATGAGCGAGCCGGCGACGATGTTGCGCCGGTTGGAGCGATCGGCGAGCCATGCAATGGGAATCCCGCACGTTACATAGAAAAGCGCGAGGGGAACGCCCGTGAGGAACGCAGCCCCCGTGTCGGTTAAATGCAACTCGAGTCGGATCGGCTCAAAGACAGTAGTGACGACGTAGCGCGCGGCGATATTGAGGGCATACACCAGCGACATCACGATCAGGACGTACCAGCGCTCGATCAGTCCCGCCGCCGGCCCTGGTGTCGCAACGCTGCTGCTGCCCGGACCCGGATCAGCGATCGGCTTCGCCACGGAACGGCTTGTGGGTTCAGGCACTCAGGGGATCGCGATCAGTGCAGACGTGAGGAGGAATCAATTGACCAAAATTACATCGCTGTGTCTAATCAGAATCAGTATGCAATAGTGGTTTTGACCACGCAACGCGCACAAAAGCGCGAATCACAGGCCGAGCAGCGACGATGGCGGTACCTGTCGCTGCGCCAACTCAAGGCCGACGCATTACACGCCGCCCGGGGAGCTGAGTCAGTGAAGAGCAATCATACGATCGCGCGTGCGGTCGCTGCGATCTTGGGCACCCAGGCCGCGGGCGCGCTTTATGTGGCTGCGGCGGCCGACCAGTCGGACGCGTCCGGCGGCATTCAGGAGGTCGTGGTCACCGCGCAGCGGCGCACCGAGAACGCGCAGGATGTTCCGATCGCGATCACGGTCTTCAGCGGCGAGGAGTTGCAGAAACTCAACGTCGCGAACTTCGATGATCTCGTGAAGTATCTGCCGAACGTGACGGCCTCATCGCAGGGTCCGGGCCAGTCACTGATCTTCATGCGCGGACTGAGCGCAGGAACGCCCTCGGTCCAGTCCAGTGGCTCGATCAACGGCTTCCCCAACGTTGCGACCTACCTCGACGAGCAGTCCGGCCAGCTGCCCGGGCGCAACCTCGACGTGTACGCGGCCGACCTCGATCGCGTCGAGGTGCTGGAAGGACCCCAGGGGACGCTGTTCGGCGCCGGCGCCCAGGCGGGCGTCATTCGCTACATCACCAACAAGCCGAAGCTCAACGTCACCGAGGGCAGTGTGTCCGGCGGTTACGGCACGACCGCCGGCGGTGATCCCAACAGCAACCTCACGGCGGTCCTCAATGTGCCGCTCATCGCCGATACGCTGGCGGTGCGTGCCGTGGTCTACAACGACCGTCGCGGCGGCTATATCAATAACGTGCCGGGCACCTTCACGCGCAAGGCGACCGATCTTGGCATCCATTACGCGAATTACCCCAGCGGCTGTGGCTCCAACAGTGATCCGCCCGGGCCGCCGTGCCAGGTGCCCCCGAATTCCCCGTCCATCAGCAACGCCGCGCTGGTAGCCAATGCCATAAACCCGGTGACCTATAGCGGCGTGCGCGTGTCGGCGCTGTGGAAGATGAACGACGACTGGAATGCGCTCATCTCGCAGAGCTACCAGGACATGGACGCCGAAGGGGTGTTCTACGAGATGCCGCATGCCTCCGACGGTGCGTTGCTGCCGCCGGAGTCGGTCACGCTGTTCAATCCGTCCTACAACAAGGACCGCTTCGAGAACACCGCCTGGACACTCAACGGCCGCGTCGGCCCGCTGAGCCTCGTGTACGCGGGCTCGTACCTCGTACGTAACGTCGAGTCGCAGCAGGACTACACCAACTATGCGCGCGGCAAGTACGCCGATTACTACCAGTGTCATGGTGCCGACCATGGCCTGGCTGCCACCTGCTATTCGCCTTCCACCACCTGGAACGAGACGCTGCGCAATACCCACCAGAGCCACGAACTGCGCCTGAGTACGCCGGACGACTGGCGGCTGCGTGCCATCGGCGGCCTGTTCTGGGAAGACCTGCGCATCTATGACCAGCTCAACTGGGCCTACAAGACGCTGCCCCCTTGCACCGACACGGTCGAGTTCGGATGCCTGACGGCCGTCGGGCCCACCGGCACATCCAGTCTCAATAATCCCGACCCCATTCGCCCCGACAACGTGGCGTTCTTCAACGACGTCAAGCGCGGCTACACGCAGCGTGCTGCGTTCGCCTCCGCAGACTTCGACATCCTGCCGAAGGTGCTGACTTTCACCGCCGGCACGCGTTACTACCATTTTGACAATGACGAGAAAGGCGCGGTCGTCGGCAGCTTCGGCTGTTACGAGGCAGGCCCGGCCCCGTGCACGGCCTCGGCGACCAACATCGATGACGAGAACCTCAAGACCACCTACAAAGGTTTCAAGAGCCGCGCGAACCTCACCTGGCATATCACCAAGGATGTGTTTGCCTACTACACCTGGTCGCAGGGCTTCCGGCCGGGAGCGTTCAACCGCCAGTCGGGGTGCTACGTTCCGAACGCGCAGGGCATCGCACTCTACTGCTCGCCGCTGTCCTACGCCTCCGATGACCTGACGAACAACGAGTTGGGCTGGAAGACCGAGTTCTTCGACCACCGCCTGCAGTGGAACTCAGCCGTCTACCAGGAAGACTGGAAGAACGTGCAGGTTTCCTTCTTCGATCCGGGCGTACTCGGCAATGTCGGCTTCAATACTAACGGCCCCAATTACCGCATCCGCGGCTTCGAAACCTCCGCCATCGCCGTGCTCATGACAGGTCTCACCGCGCAGGGGTCGGCTGCCTGGAACAGTAGCAATCAGACCAATTCCCCGTTCCTGATTGCGAACAACCCCTTGCTGCTTGGCACGAGCAGCGCCGGCGAATACGGCAAGCCGATCACGAGCATCGTGAACCCCTATGGCCCGCTGAACAGCCCAGCCTCCAACGCGCCGCCGCTGCAGTTCAACCTGCGTTTGCGCTACCAGTGGACGATGAACCTCTACAACCTGTTCGCGCAGGCCGGGGCCGTGCATACGGCCCATTCGTTCACGCAGTCCGGCAGCAATCCGGAGCTGTCGGTCGGGGGTGCCATCAGTACGACGCTGCTGCGCTTCGAGAACCCGGCCTACACGACCTACGACGCCTCGGTCGGGGCGGCCAAGGATGCCTGGTGGGCGGAGCTGTCGGCGCAGAACCTCACCAACGTGCTGGCGAGCACCTTCACGTCGACCTCGCAGTTCGCCCTGCAGCAGACCACGCTCAGGCCGCGCGTCATCGGGGTGACCATCGGGTACAAATTTTGACCGGCAACGCGCCGGCTCCCCCTGCTGCACCGGGTATCGGGGGCGCAGGCGCGCCGGCCGCGGTGCGCAGGATCGCGCTCATCGCCAACTGCCTCCTGAACCAGAACGCCAAGGTCTGCCAGGGCGCGCACTATCGCGGTGTCGTGGGTCCGGTGGTGGCGGCCCTGCGCAGCCGTGGGTACGAACTGCAGCAGCTGCCATGCCCGGAACTCGCCTTTGCCGGCGTGCGGCGGTGGTGGGCGGTGTACGAGCAGTACGATACCCCCGCTTATCGGGCCCACTGCCGGCGCCTCGCCCAGGCGGTCGCGCCGCTGATCGAGGGCTACCTGCGCCGCGGCGACGAGGTGGTCCTGATCGGCCTCGATGGCAGCCCCTCCACGGGGGTGCGCTTCACCTCGAGTGCACCTGACTGGGGTGGCCGGCCCAATCGTCCGCAGGACGACTGGCAGATCCTGCCGCGTCCGGGCATCTGGATCGAGGAGCTGCAGGCCGAACTTGCCCGGCGCGGGCTACCGGCATTGCCGGCGACCGGGTGGGCGCTCGACATGGGCCGCTTCGATGAGGCGGGCTCGCGGCGGGATCTGGAGGAATTCCTGGATCAACAGGCAGCGGGCGGGACGCGCGCTGACGGCGCAGCCTCCCCGTGAGCGCCGATGCGCGCGGCTGGCGCGTGGCACTGCTGCCGGATGCGCTCATCAATCCGCCCGAGCGCCTGCATGCGCTGCTGCCCGACGCCCTCGCGGTGCTGGAGGCAGCCGGCTACGGGCTGCTGCAGCTGCCAGCGCCGGGGACACAGCGTTTGCTGCTCGCAGTGATCGCCGAGCAGGTTGCCGAATACGCGCATCACGGCTATGCCGTGGCGGCACTCGGCGTGCGGGGTGAGGCGGGTCAGGGGTTGCACTGGCGGCCACTGGCCGCGCTGCTGCGGCGGCACGGCGTGGCCCTGCCGCCCCGTCACATCATCCGGGTGCAGGAGGACACGGTCGCCGAGGCGCGGCGACTCGCCGAGTTCCTGGCGGGGTACGATCTGCCCCCCGAGGAGCAGCGGCGCTGGCGTCCAGGGGTACGGGGGGAGCGGTGAAGAGCAGGACATGTGGCGAGGCCGTGATGCAGCTGCTCGCGGCCTATGGCGTGGACACGGTGTTCGGCATGGCCGGTACCATGACGCTCGAACTGTACCGCGGCATCGCGAGCACCGGCATCCGCCACGTTCAGTGTCGCAACGAGCAGGGTGCAAGCTTCATGGCCGACGGCTATGCACGGGCGACCGGTAAGCCCGGTGTCTGCACCGTCATTGGCGGCCCGGGCGTGACCAACGCGGCGACGGGCATCGCGCAGGCCTACAGTGACTCGCAGCCGATGCTGGTGCTCTCCGGCGCGTCGCCGGCGCCGACCCAGGGTAAGGGCTGGGGGGCGATTCATGAACTCAATGACCAGGCGGCGGTCACGGCAGGATTCACCGCCTTCAGCGCCATGGTCCGCTATCCCGAGGAGCTGCCCGAACTCATCGCGCGCGCTTACGCGGTGTTCCGCGGCACCCGTCCGCGCCCGGTGCACCTGTCCTTGCCCCGCGATGTGCTGCCGGCAGCCGTCGAGGCGCAGTGGCAGCCGCGCCGCCCACCGTCCCTGCCCATGCCCGACCCGGCCGCGATCGAGGAGGCCGCCGCGCTCCTGGCGCGCGCCCGGCGACCGCTGATCTTCGTCGGCGGCGGTGCAGTGGGCGCGGGGGCAAGCCTCGTGGCGATCGCCGAGCGCCTCGGCGCGCCGGTTCTTGCAAGCAACGCGGGCAAGGGGATCCTGCCGGACTCTCACCCCCTGTCGCTGAGCTGCTCGGTCCTGCAGGAGGCGAGCCGGCAGGCGCTCGCCGACGCGGACGTCGTGCTGCTCGTCGGCTCCGAGGTTGCCGCCGGCGACCATTTTCTCGCCAGGCTCGAGATCGCAGGCGACCTCATCCGGATCGACATCGATCCGACCGAGCTCATCTCGATGTATGCCGCGGCCGTGCCGATCCAGGCCGACGCGCGGGCCGCCATGCGTGCCCTGTCAGCGGCGCTGGCCGAGCGCAAGGTGCAGGGGCAGCGCGCCGAAGGTGAGCTGCGGGTGCGGGAGATCCGCGAGCGCAATGCGGCGCAGCTGACCGCGCTCGAAAAGCTCCACGCCCGGGTATGGCGCCTCCTGCGGCCGGTGCTGCCGGCCGACACCATCGTCATGGGCGACGCGACGCAGATTGTCTACACCGGTACGTTTGCCATGCCGATGGAGCAGGAACGCTGCTGGTACTACTCCGGCAACTACTGCGCGCTCGGTCCGGCGCTGCCGATGGCCATCGGTGCCCGGATCGGCGCGCCGCAGCGACCGGTGATCGCCGTGGCCGGCGACGGCGGCCTCATGTTCACGGTGAACGAGCTTGCCACTGCGGCGGAGGAGCGCCTCGCGCTGCCGGTCATCGTCTGGAACAACGACGCGCTGCAGGCCATCGTCGAGGGCATGGACGAGCGTGGCATCCCGCGCATCGGGGTCGAGCCGCGGAGCCCTGACTTCCTTAAGCTTGCGCAGAGCCTGGGTTGCCACGCCACGCGTCCCGCGGGCACGGAGCCGCTGGCACACGCCGTGCGCGAGGCTCTGCACGCGGACTGTCCGACCCTGATCGAAATTCGCGAGGACAGTCCCTGGCTGAGGTCCTAGCGGTCGCGCACCGTCAGTCCGGTCCGAGCGCACGCGCGCGACGCACCGAGTTCTGGTCGTTGATCTCGTCGCGCGGGCGGTAGGGGGCTTCAATAAAGAGCCGCTCCGCGGCGTCGAGCTGCAGCCCAAGCGCCTGCACCGCGACCTCAAGTTGTGCGCCCTGCGCCGCACCGACGATCGGCACGTTGGCATTGGGACTGCCCGCGACCCAGGCGAGCGCGACATGGGCCGCGCTCACGCCCCGCCGCGCGGCTACCTCGCGCACGCGCCGCGCGATCTCGGCATCGATCTCATCCCCGTAGAAGTTCTGATAAAGGTCGTGGGTGGTGCGCGCGGTGGCCGTGGCGGCGCGTGCCAGGAACCCGCGCGCGAGCGGACTGAAGGTCGTCACGGCGATATCCTGGTCCTGGCAGTAGGGGAACATCTCGCGCTCTTCCTCGCGGTAGAGCAGGTTGTACTGGCATTGCATGTTCACGAACGGCGTCCAGCCGTGCAGGGCAGCGGCATGGTTCATCTTGGCGAATTGCCAGGTATACATGGTGGAGGCGCCGAGGCAGCGCACCTTGCCGGCACGCACCGCCTCATGCAGTGCCTCCATGGTTTCCTCGACTGGCGTCTGCGCATCGAAGGCATGGATCACGTACAGGTCGACATAGTCGGTGCCCATCCGCTTCAGCGAGCGCTCGATCGAGGTCAGGATGTGCTCGCGGGACAGGCCGCGATCCTTCGGGTCCTCGCTCATCGGGTAGAACACCTTGGTCGTGAGCACCAGGCGTTCGCGCGCGGTCATCTTGAGGAGGTTGCGCGCGACCACCTCCTCGTTGCGGCCGGTGGAATACCAGTCCGCCATGTCGAAGAAGTTGATACCAAGGTCGAGCGCCCGCCGCAGGAGAGGAATGGTGTCGGCCTCATCGAGCACCCACGCCTTCCAGGCGGAGCTGCCCATCGACATGGTGCCCAGACACAGCGGCGACACCTCGAGGGGAGTCTTGCCGAAGCGGATCAGCTCCATGGGCAGCGCTTCCGACCCGGCCTTACTCGTACCAGCCCGGGGATTTGGTGGCGTTTCTGAAGAACGCCACGCTGTGTCCGATCCACAGTTGCGCGTTTTTCTCCCTCAGAAACCGCTCGATCGCCTCCCGCGAGGCGGGAGTGCCGGTGGTCTCCTCTTCCTTCGGCATGCGCAGCAGGGTGCGTTCCTCCGCGTAGTGGTACAGGTCGCCTGAGATGACGACGCCACCGGTTTTTGCGAGCTTGACGTACAGCGCCTGATGCCCGGGTGTGTGGCCGGGGGCGAACTTGAGGATGACCGTGCCATCGCCGAATACGTCATGATCGCCCTGGAACACCACCTGGCGCGCATGCGCGAGCGCGTCGTAGAGGGGCAGGTAGGCCGGATCGGCGCTCGGCCCGAACATGAAGTCGAGCTCCGCCTTCTGGGCGAGCCAGGTGGCGCCGGCATAATCATTGGCGTTGCCGACATGATCGAAATGCGAATGCGAGATCGCAAGGTAGGTGATGTCGCTCGGGGCCACGCCGATGTCAGCCAGCTGCCCGCGCAGGGTGTTGAACTTGATCTGTCCGTAGCCGCCGTCGACGTTCTCGTAGAGTGGCCGGCCGACCAGGCGGTCGGACAGTCCGGTATCGAAGAGCAGGATGCCCTTGGGGTGCAGCACGAGGAAGCAGGGCACCGCCATGTTGGTGTCGGCCACCTGCTCGCGGGTCAGCTGGTAGTCCTCGGGGCGGTTGTAGACCAGCGTCCCGCAGTCAATCACGTACAGCCGCGGCGTCGTGACCTTCGGCAGCGGCGCGAGCCCGGGCGGGCGGGCGCCGGGCGCTGAGGGCGTCTGCGCGAGGCCCGTGCGGGCCATGATGCAGCCGAGGGCGAGCGCCACCAACAGCATGCCAAGAAGAGGGGCGCGGGCGGCTGGTCGCCGGCCGATCCGGGGGAATGCAGTCACGTGGGTCTCCGTCGCGTGTCAAACCTGCGCCTAGAGTAGCCGCGGGCGCGCGGTTAAGGAATCTGTGCGCAGAAGCGGCACGCGGCCGCCATCGCGCCTGCGCACGGCCGACATCTTCCGGGATGGGGCGCACCGGCAGCGTGCGGAATTGGAAGCAGCAGGCGCACCGCGACGCGGTATAGTAGATGACTGAATGCTTGACACACTGCCGGCCGCTGAAGCGGACCAGAACACGCTGAGCCGCTCCCTGCGGCCACGGCACGTGGCGATGATCACCATCGGCGGGATCATCGGCGCCGGGCTTTTCGTGGGCAGCAGCGTCGCCATCAGCGCCGCGGGCCCGGCGATCATCATCAGCTACGCGCTCACCGGCCTCCTCGTCCTCCTGATCATGCGCATGCTCGGTGAGATGGCCGTAGACATGCCGCAGGTGCGCTCATTCACGGAGTTCACTCGCTCCGCGCTCGGTAACTGGGCCGGCTTCTCGGTGGGGTGGCTCTACTGGTACTTCTGGGTCGTCGTGATCCCGCTGGAAGCGATCGCAGGGGCGGTCATTATCCACAAGTGGCTGCCGCTGCTGCCGGTATGGGAGATCGGCACCGTGCTGATGCTCCTCATGACGTGCGTCAACCTCATGTCGGCGCGTGCTTATGGCGAATTCGAATTCTGGTTCTCATCGATCAAGGTAGCGGCGATCCTGTCGTTCATCATCGTGGTCGGCGCGCACGCCCTGGGCTATCGCTCGGCCACCGGTGCGACCTTCGCCACCCTGGTCGACCACGGCGGCTTTGCGCCCAAAGGGTCGTTTGCCGTGCTGGCGGCCGTGACCACGGTCATCTGGTCGATGATGGGCGCCGAGGTGGTCACCATCGCCGCCGCGGAGTCGCCGGAACCGGCGCGCGCGGTGGCGCGCATGACCTCGACCATCATCACCCGGATCCTGCTGTTCTACGTCGGCTCGATCTTCGTGATCGTCAGCACCGTGCCCTGGACCCAGGTGGTCTCGGGCCAGTCGCCCTTTACGCTGGCACTGGACGGGATCCACGTCCCCTATGCCGGCACACTCATGGATGCGGTGATCCTGACAGCGGTCCTGTCGTGCCTCAATTCATCCTTTTACGTGGCCTCGCGGGTGCTGTTCGTGCTCGCCAGCCGCGGCGATGCGCCCCGCTGGCTCGTCAAGACGAATCGCAGTCACGTGCCGGCGCGCGCCGTGCTGCTTGCAAGTCTGGTCGGATTCGCAGGCGTAGTGGCCGCCATCCTGTCACCGAGCCTGGTATTCGCCTTCCTGGTCAACGCTTCCGGGGCGATTATTGCCGTCATTTATCTGGCGATCGCGGTGTCACAGGTGCGCACGCGGCGGGCGCGCGAGCGGGCGGGCGCACCACCGCCGACGCTGCCGATGTGGTGGTTCCCCTGGCTGAGCTATGTTGCAATCGCAGGGATGCTGACGGTGCTCATCGCGATGGCACTGGAGCCTGCGCACCGTGCAGAGTTCTGGACCAGCACCGTCTCCATAGCCGTCGTGCTTCTGGCGTACGCGCTGTTCAGGCGCGGACGGGGTGCGGCGCCTTAAACTTGGCTGTGGGCCATGCCCGCACAACCGAGGAGAGCTGACCATGCCGAACACCGTGCGACTTCACCGCGTGCTGGCGACCCGGCCCGAGAAAGTCTATCGCGCGTTTCTTGAGCCGGACGCGATGGCCAAGTGGCTGCCCCCGAATGGCTTTACCTGCGTCGTGCACCAGATGGATGCCAGGCCCGGCGGATCGTTCAGGATGTCGTTCCGGAATTTCACCACGGGCGAAGGTCACTCCTTCGGCGGCCAGTACCTCGAGCTCATGTCGAACGAACGGCTGCAGTACACGGAGAAGTTCGAGGATCCGAACCTGCCCGGGGAGATCCGGGTGACGGTCACCCTCAGGAAAGTCTCGGTGGGCACCGAGGTTGCCATCGTGCAGGAGAACCTGCCGGACGCTATCCCGGTGGAGGCCTGTTATCTCGGCTGGCAGGAGTCGCTGCGCAACCTCGCCAGGCTCGTCGAGCCCAATATCACTCCATAGTGAGCGCGTGGCTGGATCGGCTGCGTCACAGCGCTCGGCCACGCGGCCTCGCCGATAAACTGCCGGCACCCGGCGTCGACGTCTGAATCAAGGAGGTCCAAGTGCTGCGATCATTGGGAAAAACCGGTCTTCAGCTTGAGCCGCTGGTGCTGGGCGGAAATGTGTTCGGCTGGACCATCGATGAGACGCGAAGTTTCGAGCTGCTCGACGCCTACGTGGACGCGGGCTTCAGCGCAATCGACACCGCGGACAGCTACTCGAGCTGGGTTCCGGGCCATCACGGGGGTGAATCCGAGGCCGTGATCGGCAACTGGCTGCGCGTGAATCCCGGCAAGCGCCAGAAGGTGCTGCTATGTACCAAGGTCGGCTCGGACATGGGCGCTGGCCGCAAAGGCCTGTCCGCGCGCTGGATCGGGCAGGCGGTGGAGGACTCCCTGCGGCGGCTGCAGACTGAGGTGATCGATCTGTACCAGTCCCACTGGCCCGATCCGGAGACCCCCATCGACGAGACTCTCGGAGCCTACGAGAAGCTCCTGCGCGCCGGGAAGGTCCGGGCCATCGGTGCTTCAAATCTCGACGCCGCGCAGCTTCGGCATGCGCTCGATGTGGCCCGGGAGCGGCGCCTGCCTGCCTACGCCACGCTGCAGCCGCAGTACAACCTCTACGACCGCCAGGGCTTTGAGGGGGAGCTGCGCGACGTGTGTCTGAAGGAGGGCCTCGGGGTCATCACCTACTTCAGCCTGGCATCGGGGTTCCTGTCGGGTAAATACCGCTCGAAGGATGATTTCTCCAAGAGCGCGCGGGGAGCGGGGATGTCCAAGTACCTGAACACACGCGGGGAGCGAATACTGCAGGCGCTGGATGCGGTCGCGGCGCGCCAGGGCGCAACGCCTGCCGAGGTGGCACTGTCCTGGGTGATCGCTCAGCCCGGCGTCACCGCGCCCATCGCCAGCGCCACGGACCGGCTGCAACTGGCGAGCCTGATCAAGGCGACTCGTCTTGAGCTCCCGGAACAGGATATGGGCGTCTTGAACTCAGCGAGCGCGCCGGCGGCCTGAAAAATTACGGGCGCGCATTTGGGCGCCCCGCGGCCGCGCCCGGTGCCGGTTGTTGCCGGAATGATTGGACGTGGCGTCGCAGCGAGCCACTTGCACGCGCGTCCACAGACCGCGCTGTTGCGATCCCTGAGGAGGCCTGATTGAAACCGGTATCGACGGGACTGAACTTCCTCGCCTGGCTTTTCATCCGCCTGCCGCTCGGCTTCTGCCTGCCCTTCACCCTGATGTCGGCCGGGTGGATCTTCGGTGGCTTCGAATGGGCCAACCTGCGCTTCGCAATTCCGGTGGCCGCGGCCTTCAATGCCGGCCTCGCCCGGCTCCTGCCCGAACCCATCAGTGTGACGCTTACGAATGATCTCTCCGCATTCGTCCACGCAGCCCTCATCATCGTCCTGTTCGCGGTCGGCTTCGTCGTCGCCTACAACCTGTCCGCGCTCATCAACTGGGCACTGCTGATTCTCGACCTGAAGCCGACGCCGTTCAGTCCGGCAGCGCCGGTGCTGCCCACGTCGCAAGCGGCCGCTGCGGGGCCCTTCGCCAATACCCGGCGCATCGGCATCGTGCTGGCCGGTGGCGGCGCGAAGGGCGCCTACCAGGCAGGCGCGATGAAGGCCATCTATCGCTTCCTGGAGCAGCACAATGCCCTGCAGAAGGTCAGTGTGATTTCGGGAACCTCGATTGGCTCGTGGAATGCGTTGTTCTGGCTGGCCGGCCTCATCAAGCCCCCAACAGTCGGTGATGGCCGCAGCGCACACGAAAGCTGGTGGCGTGCGATCAGTGCAAAGTCACTCACCGCGCCGTCCTGGTACGTGCCGCTCCTGCGCAACTGCTTTCTCTCGGCTCTGCCCTGGGAGCGAGGCTTCGACAGGATCTTCGGCAACGAGGCCGTGATCTCGCATCTGGCGAACTCCCCGGTGCGCTTTTACTTTACCCGCTCCAACGTGCGCTCCGCGCAGCTCGAGTGCGTCACCAACAATCCCGCTCCGCCGCCTATCCCCCGGGTCACTTACGAGGTGATCAACCCCGGCGGCGACCCCAAGGAGTTTCTCGCCGCCGTGAAGGCGGGCGTCTTTGCCTCGATGGACCTGCCGCCGCTTTTTCCCTACGCCCTGCGTGACGGCAAGCAATTCGAGGACGGGGGCGTGATCGATAATCTTCCGATCACCTTTGCGGCCAGCGAGGACTGCGATCTCATCTTTATCCTGCCCCTGAATGCCAGTTTCGAGGAGGTTCCGAACGAGCGCTCCATCCTGGCGAGGTTCCTGCGGGTCATGGACGTGCGCCAGGGGGCGCTCGAGAGGGGTGGCTTCAAGCTCCTATACCTCTATAACGAGATCGCCGCACTGCGCTCGCAGGTGCCTGAGACGCTCGTCGCGCGCGCCGCGGCTGCTCCTTCCTTCGAGCCGCTCGCCTTTGCACTCAAGCGTCGCAACGCGGTCATCAACGTGTTCGCGGTATGTCCCCTTAAGTCATTCGTAGAAGGGACGATCAACACCGTGGAGTTGTGGAAGAACGTCGAGGCGGGCATCGCGTTCGATGTCATGCACGAGGCAACGCAGAAATTGTTGCCCGATTACCCATTCGATCAGCAGCAGGGGGTCAGGGTGGCCCTCGTGAGTCGCGAGGGGCACATCACCTGGGACGCGGATTTCTAGGCGCCACCTGGCTCGCCGTGAGCCGGGGCAGCAAAATGCCACTGCGTGGGTTGCACGTAAGGCCCTGAAGGGCACGGGTGCCTGGGGGCGGCCTCTGCACGCCGGTCCCAGCGGCTGGGGCGCGCTCAGGGGTTGATGGTGAGCATGAACTGCGCCGAGTGGCTCGGAGCATTGGTGCCCGCAGCCGTCACGGTAACCGGGTAGCTGCTCGCCGCGCCCGCGGTCGTGCCTGAGGTGCTGTCCGGGCTGCTGCTGCCGCCCGAGTCACCGCCGCAACCGGCGACGATGGTGACCGCGGTGACGGCCAGCATCATGCGCCAGCGGCGGGATCTGCGGCGCGCGAGACCGAAGAACAGCAGCGGCAACGGCCAGATGACGGCCAGCTGGGCTGCGGAAGCGCCGCCTGCGTGACTGGCGGCACCCTTGGTGGCGCTTACCGTAAGTGTGGTGCTCTCCGTGCCGCTGCCCGACACGCTCGAGGGGGAGAAGCTGCAGGACCAGCCGTCCGGCAGGCCTGAGCATGCGAACGAGAGCTTCGCAAAGGCGCCATTTTGCGAAATGACGCTGACGTTCATCGACGCCGCCTGCGAGGCCGTCGCGCTGACGGAGCTCGCGGAGAGTGCCAGCACATAGTCCGGGACGGGGGCGGAGCCGGGCGCACTGACCGTAACGCTCAAGGGACTTGAGGTGGAGGGGGAGAAGCCGAGGGCCCCCGAATACACCGCGCCGAGGCTATGCACGCCCATCGCAAGAGCCGGGACTGGAAATGAGGCGCCGCCGTTCGCGAGCGCCATGGTTCCGAGCACCGTGCCGCCGTCCAACAGGGAGACGCTGCCGGTGGGCATTGCCGAGCCGCCCTGCGCGGCGACGTGGACGTAGGCGGTGAGGGCCTGGCCGGTCGTGATCTGGGTCGTCGAGGCGGAAAGGTAGGTTGCGGTCGATACCGCGACCGGCTGCACCACGAACAGTACCGCAGAGTAGGAGGGGAAGGTATAAGCGAGGGCGCCGTTGGCGAAGGGGGCGTCTGCGGCCGGCACGATCGCCGCAAGATTCGCGGCCGAGTAGGTGTACACCTGCGCGCTCGTCGGCAGATACACGTCCGCGAACTGGATGGAGGTGCTGATCGCGGCAGTGGTCTTGTTGATGACGAGCAGCGTAATCGCGTCATCGACCGAGCGCTGCGCGCCGTAGATCGACAGTGACCCCTGGTCGCTGCTCGTCGCGCTGATGGAGACATCCCCGAACTGATGCCCGTTGCCGTCGTAGTTGCGGAACATGCGGAAGGCGTAGGCGATCGGATCCGTCGGGGCGGGCGGGCTCCACATGTTCGCGAAGTCGAGCCGCTCGCGGCCGTAAATCCCGAGCACATCCATCTCCGCGATGGCATCCACGATCGACTTGCTGCCGCTGTCGATGCTGTATTCGGAGATCGCCAGCTTGGTGCCGGGGTAGTAGGCGCTGATCCAGTTCTTGAAGCGCGGGATGAGCTGCATCGGACCATTGAAGTCGTATTGTTCCACCCAGGTGCCGCCGTTGTAGGTCGGGTCCCAGAGGGTGCGGGTCGAGGCGAGCTGGGCGGCAGGCGTTGAGGTATTGAAGTAATAGTGCTCGTCGAAGTAATCGAGGATGCGCTGGCCGTGCTGCTGCTGATAGGCGGCCATCTGCTGCAGGTAGTACTGGCCGGCGAACAGGCCTCCCTGCTGGCTCGTGGTGCCGATCCAGCCCCCGAGCGTGAAATCCGATGGGCCGAGTACCAGCGCACCCGGGTCCGCCTGTTTGACGGCCGCGGCGTACTGCTGGCCGAGCTGCACGATGCCCTGGTAGGTGGCCCCGCCCGGCATGACATCACGGTGCGTGTTGCCCCAGCCGTAGGGTTCGTTGTCCAGCTGGTAGAACTCAACCCCGCCCTTGGCGGCCGCGCCGAAAGTACTGACTAGGTGCCCGACCCAGCCCTGCTGCAGGGCGGTGGTGTTGGCGATGTGATTGGCAGGAATATTGGTGTCCGTCAGCTGCGCGCCGGTCGTGGTCAGGCTGTTACCGCAGCTGTCGCCGTTGATGGTCAGGTACGGATCGGTGGATTGCTGCGCGCCGTATATCGATACCGGGAAGCTGCAGTTCCAGGCCGCGGACTTGTTCACCCAGGGAATAATGGGAATCGTGATGAGCGCGTTCGCCGGTGCGTAGGTCTTGACCATGAGGTCGGCCGAGGCACCCGGGACGGGTGTGGTCTGGCCATTGCCGCCGACGAAGTACCAGTCGAAACCCGAATTACTGGAGTCCACCATCCAGTTGTAGCGCGTGGTCCCATCCCCGCCCCAGCGCACGTTCGGGACCTGGATCTCCTGCGCGAAGCCCGTATCGAGGCCATAGCTTGCGATGCCGTAGATCTGCGCACTGATGGGCGCTCGGCTCACGGTGGGGTCCGCCTTAAGCGTCGGCACGCTGACGGTCTGCGCCATGGCCGAAGTGGTGCACAGCGAAAGCGAGCACAGCCACAAACGCACCGGCATGTTCGGTAAGGGTGAGATTCGCATGGTTCTGCCTGCGGCCGAACGCGAGGCAGAAGAGGGTAATTGCGGCAGACCCGGCGCACTGCCTGGCATTTGCGAAGCGTGAGCCAGCGCACGCTATCGCGGCCGGGTATGCGTTGCTCGAGAACAACGTTTGACATAGCGCGCACCTCAACCTAGCGTCCTCCAGATAAGGAGATCCCGCGCGTGGAGCGATCCGTAGGCCGCGATGCCATTCCCGCGCTCGACATCAGCGCGCTGTTTCAGGCGCATTCGGCCGCGCGCGACCGCACGCAAGGCGCGCTGCGTTGCGCTGCAGGCCAGCAGGGCTTCCTGATCGTCACCGGGTTACCGCCCGAAGTGCCGTCGGGACACGCGGCGCGCCGTACGCTGCTGCGCGCGTTCGACCTCGGAGAAGCCGACCGCCGCCGCCTGTGGCGACGCAAGTTCGAGCCGGCGAACGCCAATGTCTATCGCGGCTGGTTTCCGGCGCAGCCAGGCAACCTCACGAACAAGGAAGGGATAGACATAGGCGCGGACGTCGCGCACGGCTCCGCGCTGGTGGATCCCGGGGACCCGCTGTGCGAGCCGACCCCGATGCCGCCGGAATCCCTGCTGCCTGGATGGCGCGCTGCAGTCGCTGCCTACTACCTAGGCATGGAACGCGTCGCCGGCGTCCTGATGCAGGCGCTGGCACGAAGCCTGGGACTGGAAGAGGCATTCTTCGATGCTGCCTTTCGCAGCGGCCTGTCTACCCTGCGGTTGCTGCAATACCCGATCCGGACCCAGGAGGACCTCGAGTCGTGTCGGGACGCGCAACTGTGGGTGTCCTCCGGGGGCGCGCGATCGCATGTAGTCGGGGCCGCGCACACGGATTCGGGCTTCATGACATTGCTGGCCCAGGACGCAGTGCCCGGACTGCAGGCGCGTGCGGCCGACGGTCGCTGGCTCGACGTCCCGCCGCAGGAGAACTCGCTGGTGGTCAACTTCGGCCAGGTGCTGGAAGCCTGGTCCGCGGGCCGTATCAGAGCCACCGAGCATCGCGTGCTGGGGGCAGGGCAGGTGCGCTACTCGATTCCCTTCTTCTATGAGGCCCGGGCTGACGCCGAAATCAGTCCGTTGCCCACCGATGCGGGCCGCTTTGAGCCGTTCCTCTACGGGGACTATCTGTGGTCACGGATGGTCAACTTCGTGGAGTTTCGCGGCATGGCTGCGCAGCGGCGTTCCCGCGGTGTCTTGAGGTCAGGCTAGGGGAATGAAGTTCGGGCCTCGTGCGCCGCTTAAGGCGCCTGAGACCAGAACTGCTCCATCTTTCTTCGCGTCTCTGCGTCCGGCAACCGTCCGTGTCCGGCGGCCTGGTTGTCCTCCAGATGCTCCAGTTTGCTCGAGCCCGGAATGGCACAGGTAATCGCCGGGTGCGAGACCACGTACTTCAGGAAGAACTGGCCCCAGGTGGCGATACCCAGCGGCGCCGCCCAGGCTGGCAGTGGGCGGTTGCCGACCTGGTTGAGAAGCAGATTACGGCCCCCACCCAGGGGCACGGCCGCCATCACGGCGATCCTGCGCTGCTGCGCGAGCGGCAGGATCTCGGCTTCCGCGGAGCGGTCACCGAGGGAGTAGTCGATCTGCAGGAAATCGATCGGGTACCGGCGCATGTAGTTTGCCAGCTGCGGGTACTCGGAGGAGTGGATGGAGGTGATACCGATGTAGCGCACCTTGCCCTGTTTCTTGAAGTCCATGATCACCGGCATCATCGCCTCCACGCTGTCGATGAAGTGGATGAAGAGCAGATCCACCTTGTGCAGCCGCTGCATGGAGCGCTCGAAGCTCGCAAGTCCCCCGACCCCGTCGCCGCGGCCGCCGGGCGCATTGAGCTTAGTGGCGATGAACATGCTGTTCGTCAGGTTCAGCTCGGCGAGCGCCTTGCCGATCTGCACCTCGCTCTCCCCATAGAGCGCCGCGGTATCGATGACGGTTCCACCCAGCTGATGCATGCGCTGCAGAATGGCGCGGACGTCCTCATAGGCAATGCGACCGAACTGGTTGGTGCCCAGACCGGCCACGGGGATCTTCTCGCCGCTCGAGGGAATGGCCTTGGCGATGAGCGCACCGGGATCGTCCGCGGCTGGCACGCGCAGCGGCAAGAGCGCCGCCGTTCCCGAGAGCAGGCTGAGTCTCAGGAAGCTGCGGCGCGAGCGGTGCGTAGGTACGTGTGTCACGGTAGTCTCCGGCTAAGAGCGACTCACCGAGTATAGGCAATCGAGACCGAGTTTTTTGCGGGCGTACAGCCAACCTTCAGGTTGGGCGGATATGGCGCCGCTGCGCGTGTCGGGGCAGTCGATCGCGCCTGCGGGCCGAATGCGCCGGTCTGCGTCCCGTCAGCCTTTGCTCGGGTCGTACCACACCGCTTCGATGTTGTTACCGTCCGGATCGAACACGAAGGCGGCGAAGTAGCCGGGCGAGTAGTCGCGGTAGCCGGGCCGACCGTTGTCCTTGCCACCAGCGGCGAGGGCCGCACGATGGAAGGCCTCGACCTGCTTCGCGCTGCCCGCCGTAAAGGCGACATGCATCGGCACCACCGGGCTCACCTTGCCGATCCATAGGTCGGTGTTCTTGCCGTCGTTGAAGCCGGCCGCCTGGTCAAATTCCATGTTGTTGTGATAGCCGAGCGGTGCCAGCGCTGCGATATAGAAGGCCTTCGATTTCTGATAATCGCTGACCGGCAGTGAGGTGTGAGCAATCATGGTTTCCTCCGGATGCGGCGCAAAGGCGGCGAAGCAACATTGTAATGAGAGACGAGGTGCGGCGAGGCGCAGGGTGCCGTCCACGGCGCCCCAAAACGGCGTGGGCCCGCGCCTACAGCACCGGCGGCCCGGCGCCGTTCGGCAACCCCTCGCCAGTCACGGTCTGCGTCCTGGGAGGCGGGGATGTGAAGTTCTCCAACATCACGATCGCCTTCGGTGCACCGGCCAGCGACCATTTCGGGACTCAGGCGATCCACGGCGTGATACTGCGCTGCTCAGGAGTGTGGGGGCGAGATTCGAAAGACTGCACGCTGGAGGAGTAAAGGGGTCTGGGGTTGGAGTGCGCTACGCAGCCGGCGCTCCAACCCCGCGAACCGGCCGTTGGGCATTGCACTACTGCCTGGTGGCGCCCGTCAGCCCGCGGTAATCGAGCAACGGGCCGATCTGCGGCGGCCCGCCATAGAAGGCGCGGAAGAGCGTCTGCGGGTCTTCCGTGCGGCCGCGCGATAGCACATGACTGCGCAGATACTGGCCATTGGCGCGCGTCAGACCGCCGTGCGCGTGGAACCACTGACCGGTGTCGCGCGCCAGCACTTCGCTCCACAGATACGCGTAATAGCCGGCCGAATAGTCATTGTCGGCCGGCGAGAAGATATGCGAGAAGTAGGGCGAGTGGTAACGCGGTGGTACAGGTGGATACTCCAGGCCGCTCGCCTTGAGAGCGGACTGCTCGAACGCCTGGACCTGGTTCGCCGCCGGCGCTGCGGCGGCGGTAACCTGATGCCAGGCAAGGTCCAGCAGTGCGGCCTCGATATACTCGGTACTGGCGTAGCCCTCGTTGAAGTTCTGTGCCGCGATGACCCGTTTGAGCAGCGCTGCCGGCATCGGCTCGCCGGTCTTGAAGTGGCGGGCGTAGTGCGCCACGACCAGGGGCTCGCGGGCCCACATCTCGTTGTACTGCGAGGGGTACTCCACGAAATCGTTCGGCACCTGCGTGCCGGAAAGCAGCGGGTAACGCACGTCTGAAAGCATGTCATGCAGCGCGTGCCCGAACTCATGAAACATTGTGGTCACCTCGTCAAAGGTGAGCAGCACCGGCTGGCCGGACTGCGGCTTGGCGATATTCAGATGATTGCCGACCACCGCTTTGTGACTCAGCAGGCCCGACTGAAAGGTATAGGCGGACTCCCAGGCGCCGCCCTGCTTGTTGTCGCGCGCGAAGTAATCGGCAAGGAACAGCGCCAGCGGTTTGCCGTCGGCATCGAAGACCTCGAAGACGCGTACGTCCGGGTTGTAGACCGGCAGATCGTGACGCTCCTTGAAAGTCAGCCCGTATAGCTCGTGCGCCGCATAGAACACGCCATCCTGCAACACGTGCTCCAGCTCGAAGTAGGGGGCGACGCTCGCCTGGTCGAAGTCGTAGCGCGCCTTGCGCACCTGCTCTGAGTAATAGAACCAGTCCCACGGCTGCAGCGTAAACGATGCCGTGCCAGCTGCAGTGGCCTGCTGGTCGATCAGCTTTTGCATGTCCGCGGCCTCAGTCCGGGCACGAGCCAGTGCTGCGGGGGCTACCTGGGAGATCATGTCGCGCACCGCCTTGGGCGTTCCGGCAGACTCGTCCTCGAGCTGGTAAGCCGCGTGGTTGTCGTAGCCGAGCAGGGCGGCGCGCTCGGCGCGCAGCTTCACTATCTGCGCGATCACCCCGGTGTTGTCGCTGGCGCCTGAGATGGCGCGGTCGATTGAGGCGCGATAAATACGCTCACGCACTGCCCGGTTGTTCAGGTCGGTCAGCACCGGCTGATTGGTGGTGTTCTGCAGCGTGATGAGCCACTTGCCGTGCAGCCCGCGGGCGTCCGCGGCCGCGGCTGCCGCGCCGAGATCCTGTGCGGACAGGCCGTCGAGCTCGTGCGCGGCGGCGACCGCGACGGCACCGTCCTGTGTGGCTTTGAGCACGTTCTGCCGAAAGCGCGTGGTTAACGATGCGATCTGCTGGTTGAGTTCGCGCAGGCGAGCCTGCTGCGCGGGCTGCAATTGTGCCCCGGCGCGCACGAAGATCGCGTGGTAGCGCAGCAGCAGCTGCGCGGACTCAGGATCAAGCTTGAGACTTGCGCGCTCACGGTACAGCTGGTCGATGCGGGCCCAGAGCGCGGGGTTCAATTGAATCGCGTCGTGATGCGCGGCGAGGCGGGGTGCCATCTCGGCGTCGATCTCGCCAAGGCGCGTATCGCCGTTGCAATCCCTGAGATTGGAGAACGTCAGCTGAACACGCGCCAACAGCTGGCCGCTGCGTTCGAGGGCCACGATCGTATTCTCAAAAGTGGCGGGCCGTGGATCGCTGGTGATAGCCGCTACTTCGTGTAGCTGCTCTGTCATGCCGGCTGCAAACGCCGGGAGGTAGTCGTCGTCGTGGATGCGGTCGAACGGCGGCATCCCGAACGGTAAGGCGCTCGGGTGCGCGAAGGGATTTGCGGCCATGGTGGCGGCGCTGCTCGCAGGCTCGGCAAGAGCCGGGTCGAAGCTCGCGACGAACAGGACAACTGCAAGCAAGGAGCGGCACATCGTTCTCATGGGGTCCCCTCGTTAGCGTCTTCCGTGCCGACGTACTGCCCAGCCACGGGTTGGGCTCAATGGTACCAAACAGTCCTTAGGTCCCCGATTTAGAATCGGGGTTGCCTCAACAAAGTTCAGCTTTCCGGTGGCGACGGTCGGGCGCCGCGCGATGGAACTCCCACGGAGGACCATGTTAAATAAAGACTATCGCGCCATTCGTGACTCTGTGCCCGGACGGCGTTTCCGAGCCGCAACGGCTGGGGCCACATTCGGGAGGGGATTATGCAAACGGCGGACGCCCGGCAATTCGTGCTCGACTTCTTTAACGAGCTCAGCGCTGGCAATCCTGCCTGCTGGGACCGCGTCGCGGACGATGCAAACTGGAAGCTGATGGCGAAGGCCGAGGATTACCCGTACCGCTCAGAGTACTCGAAGGCGAGTTACCGCAAGCTGGTCGAAGATTCCGTCAAGGATTTTCCGAGCGGCCTGACATTTACCATTACCGGTACCACAGCCGAGGGGAATCGCGTGGCGCTTGAGGCCGAGTCGTATGGGATGGCGCGGTCCGGCAAACTCTATAACAACCTGTATCACCTGCTGGTCTTGCTCGAAGACGGCAAAATCAAAACCGTGCGGGAATACCTGGATTCGGGGCACGCCACGGAAGTGCTTGGAACGACACCTCGCTGAACGCGCAGTCGCCCGCAATCTGCTCTGGATCAGGTGTAGCGGATGCGGTTGTCTTTCCGAGCGCCCAGCGAGGTTCGCATGATCGCCTGCTCTCGCAACCCGCGCCACAGCAGGTACTCGAGCAGCGGCCTGGCATCAGTGGCTGCGACCTGTCGCGCATGCTCGCAGATCGCGATATTGGCCTCGGCGGCGTCCGAGAGTGGCCGGCGAAGGACCGTGGCGATGCGATCAATGTCCTCACGCTCATAACGTTCGGGGCCGTAGGCAATGAATGACTGCAGGTACGCCATCATGTCCACAACGCCCTTCAGTTTGTAACTGCTGGCCGCGGTGCCACCCGGCTCCGCTGCCAGCTGGGTGAGGTAATCGCGTCCATAGGCGAACACGCTGAAGCACGGGTCCGAGGCCCGGAAGTGCATCGGTTCGTCAATGACGGGAATATCATTCTGGCGACACAGCGCCTCGATGAGGGCCAGCCCGTTAATCTGGCGGAACGCGAACAGCATCGGAACATTCTGTTGCGCTGAGGGCCGGGAAAGCGCCATCAGGATGCCTACCAGCCAGCGGCTCAGAACCAGTGACAGCGCATAATCGAGCTGGCGATAGTCAACGCTGGCGCCGGCGACCTCGTTGTAGTTGTCGACATGCTCGCGAGCCTCACCGAAGGGCGCGCCCAGTGCTCGCGCGATGATGCAGGCGACATCCTCCAGCGGATGCCCGAGCCGAGTCATCTCCCAGTCAATCAGTGCCTGCATCTCCCCGTCTGCGATCAGGAAGTTGCCAGGCCCGACATCGCCGTGTACCACCACGCACGGACGATCTGCATCGGGCACGCTCTGCCCGAGCCAATTGAGCGAGAATTCGACCAAGGGATCGCGGATGGTGACTCGCTCGTCGTACATAAGCCGCCAGAGCGCGAGATCTGCGGGTATGGCGGTGCCGAGTGCAGATGCGCGGTGCTCGCCAAGCACAGGGAGACTGCGCGGATCAATCCGCTGGAGGGTCGCCACCGCGATCATGAGGTCGCGGCGCAGTTTCGCTTCCTCCTGTTCGGATGCGATTTTCTGATAGCTGGTGTAACCGGGAATGAATTGCATCAGGGCCGCGTTGTGCTCTGCCGAGAATGCGAGAACCCGTGGCACGGGAAGGCCGTTGCCCTGCAGCTGTGAGAGCACGGCGTATTCACGTGCCAGGGTAAATGAAGTGCCGGACAGCGGGCCATGACCGGCATCGAGGCGCAGGAAGGACTTTTTGCCGCTCTGCCCCGTGACGATATAGCTGTTGCGGGACGCGCCTCCGGTGAGCTCCTGCACGGCGCTCACCGGCGTTCCGGTGATTTCCTCAATCCAGCCAAGGAGTTTTGGATCCAGTCCGCTCATGCGCCGGCCGCGCTCCTGTGATGCGGCCATCTCACGCGATGATCGCCAGGCTCGTGAGTACCAGGCGGATCAGGTCAGCCTGTCGATGTGTGTCCGTCTTGGTGAACACCGAACGCAATTGAACCCGTGCGGTGTTTTCGGAAATCCCCAGAGTCGTCGACGCTTCAATGATCGACGCGCCATCGAGCAGTTCGGTCACGAGCGCCATCTCGGCACGTGATATGTGGTACAGCTTGGCGAATGCCTCAATTGACACGTTGTGCTGCAGCTTGTCGGCGGACAGGAAAATTGCAACGCCCGCCCCCGGATTGCCGGCGTCCGGAGCGCTCTCCTGGATGGGCTTCAGCAGCATGTACAGCGATCGGTCGGATTTCTCGGCCGCCAGCTTCAGCGAGCCGGCAGCACCTGCCTCCGCTCCACTTCTGGTGAGCGTCGCCTTGATCGCATTGCCCACCAGCACCTCGTGCTCCGGTTCGCCCGCCTGAAGATGGTTCCCCACTACCCGCAGCAGCTGGCTTTCTTTCATCATGCGTGATGCGGTCTCGTTGACCCGTATCACATGGCCGCGTTCATTGAGAATCACGACGCCGAAAGCAAGCTGGTCGATCGCCTTTATATAGGCATTGTTCTCGAGGGACTGCCGGCGACTGCGCTCGTAGATTCCCAGTGCGACCTTCAGGTGCGGATATATCCGCATCATCAGGGACTTTTCGGGCAAACCGAACTCACCGAGCGGCGCGCGGCGCGACAGCTTCAGGCTCCCGAGATAGGTGTTGCCAAAGGTGACATTTAGGGCAAGAACGTCGGTGTCGTTGTCCAGCTTCAGCAGTTCGTTGTAAAAGCGCGACCGAAAGAACGCCTCACGCGATACCCGGTCGAAGATGTTGCAGGCGACACCTTCCTCGAGGTCGAGAAACGGATCATCGGGAAAATTCGCGGTGCGATACACCTCCATGAGGGACTGCCGTACATTCGCGTCGAACATATACCCCCGATCGCCCCGCGCCGGTTGCCGCAGCACTAGAGTTGCGGCGCACGCCTGGAAGTGATCGCACAGGGCTTGCAGAAATTCGCTCCAGGGGCTGGGTGTGTGGATGCTGCGATACAGGGTGAGCAGTAGCTGGTCGAAGGCGCTGGACTCGCCGTGCAACAGAGTGCCAATGGAGTGGGGACCATCATTTTTCATGCCTCCGAGTTTACCGTCACTCAAGGGGATGTCGCAGTGTTACGCGCCCCAGAGGTTCGTTTTTAGGTAGCCCTCGGTGTCGCCGACGATATGAACCTCGACGATGCGCCGGCGGAAGTGGTAGCCGTCCCCCTCGGCGGCAAAAGAATCCAGGTAGCGGCCGCCGAACACGATGCGCGGACTACCGTCACGCTGATGAACAATCAGGAAGCGCGAGGTGGCCGCGGCGCAGCCCGTTAAGTCGATGAAAACGTCGACATTCGTGATGTAGTGCAGAGCGCGCGTCGTGGCGTAGATCTGCGTCGGGTCGCCCGGCGTTCCATTGGCGTCGTAGAAGACATTCTGGCTCAGTAGATTCCGCACGCCCTCCACGCCGGCATAGACCTGGCCCAGGCCTCCGAAGACGATCTCACCACGAGCGAATAGTTGTGCCAGCTCCTCGACCTGCCCGAGGTCCTGTAGCTCGGCCGAGCGGTGTATGAGGCGCCGAACAGCATATTCCGTGGCAAAGTCCAAGGTGGCAGCCGCCTAGATGCGTAGGCTGCGGTCGCGGGCGTGCCAAAGCGGGATGCTCCAGACGTCCTGTTCCTCGCCGAAGATCGTGTGCTCGCCGACGCGCCATTGCATCAGATACAGCCAGGTGAGGAGGTTCGGATATGGCTCGTAGACCATGCGGTTAAGCGGGACCCCGGTCGCGGTCAGGTGCCGACCCTCCGTGTCGATGAGCTCAAGTTCGATTCTGCGCAGTTCGTCGTTGCGATAGACACTTTTGCGGCTTCCACCGGAGAGATCCACCCGGCGACCATCGCGGGATAGATATCCTTTGAATACCTCATCGTGGGTTGACCCGGGATGCGAATAGGACACGAAAGCCAGCTCAGCCGATTGCCCGTGGCAGTAATTCATGCGGATATCGTCGGTTATCACGCGTGGCCCCCAGGAGCGGTCGCGGATGCCAACACATTCGACTTCGTGGCGGGTCTTGCCGATCTTCACGTGCCCGCTGTAGCGTCCGGACTGATCGATGTGACCACTGAAGAACTCCTTCATGCCCTTGCCAGTGATGATCTCTGGGGGCGTGACACCGTCGAACCGCAGCGCCACCTCGATGTCGCGGCGCGCGTATGTCATCTCGTACTGCCAGCCCTCTTTAATGGTCCGCAGTCGCGTACCGCAGTCCAGTTCGAGAGATCGCAGGTCCACTGGCGCTAACAGCGGCCGATTGACGTCGTAGTGGAACGCCGGGATGTCCCAGGGCAGAAATGCCTTGTCATCCCAGATGAGGCAGCCACCTCCGTATATCCCCAGAACGGGTCGGAACCAGGTGTACAGGTACACGGTAACCGCGGCCTCAGGAACCCAGGCGCCGAACCAGAAAGTCTCGGTCCAAGCCGGCTGGCCCGCATCCCAGCTGTGGAAGGTATCCACCGAGTTTTCCACTACAAACACGTTATTACGTACCCGGTGATGGCCAGAGGTTGAGAAAGTGCCGCAAGGATAGGTGGGGAGGCATCGCCAAGTTAATCACCGGAACTGATTAACCCAGCGCTCGCTATTGAGGCCCGAAGCCCTGACTCGGGTGACCGCCTAGAAATCTATAGCCAATTCCAATGATTGACGGTGGCAGTGCTGCCGGATGACAGTCAGTCCGTGTCAGCGCTGGAATTGGCCCGGACTTGGATCCGGTCCATACGGAGAAATCTGATGGATGCGGCAGACCGAACGGCCATTGAAAGTCTCATTTTCCGTTACGCGCGCTACGTCGACACCGCGCAGTACGAAGCACTCGGTGACTTGTTCGCGGATGCCGTGATCACAGCGAACAAGACCGATGAGGTATTCGTTGGCGCCGCCGCCGTGTGCAATTACTGGCGCATGAGCAACAAGCGCTTCGAATGCGGCACGCCGCGGACGCATCACGTGGTGACGAACCTCGAATTCGAGGTGATTGATGAGGCGACCGTCAACGTGAGGTCCTGCTTTTCGGTGTTCCAGGCCACGCGCCTGATTCCGCTGCAGCCGATAGCCTGCGGTCGATACCAGGATGTGTTTTCCAAATCCCTGGGCGATTGGCGGTTTCGCTCAAAGCACATAGAGGTGACGTTGCTTGGCGACATGAGCGATCACTTGAACGTCGCAATAGCGTGAGGGGCTCTGTGCCGTAT
>Ga0302314_10000328_pt1 | contig 86695 bp, 73 predicted proteins | sample III_Palsa_N2_3_FD_200533 | JGI IMG/M metagenome (GOLD analysis project Ga0302314, IMG submission 200533) | Peat permafrost microbial communities from Stordalen Mire near Abisko, Sweden - III_Palsa_N2_3 | ecosystem: Environmental > Terrestrial > Soil > Palsa > Peat permafrost | place: Sweden...
ACCCGGCTCGCCAGCACATGGTCGCCGGCCTTGACGCAGGCCAACAGCCCGTTGAACACCGCCGCCATGCCGCTCGCCGTCGCATAACACATCTCGGCGCCTTCGAGCCCGGCCAGCCGCTGCTCGAACATATGGACGGTCGGGTTGCCGTAGCGCGAATAGATGAACCCCGGCTCTTCGCCCTTGAAGCGCGCTTCCGCCGCCTCAGCGGACTCATAGACGAAGCCGGAGGTCAGATAGATCGCCTCGGACGTCTCGCCGAATGGCGAACGCGCCAGACCGCCGCGAATGAGTTGGGTTTCGGGATCGAATTCTTCCACCGCGGGATACTCCCGTTTGCCACGAAACCGGCCTTGGTGGAGCGCCGCGTTCCCACGGCTATCCGACCTTTTAGCGATTTTTTACGTGGTCGCAAGCCGGCCGGCCCAAATTCCACGAGAGATCCCACCCTATCGGCCGGACCGGCCCGACGCAAGCACTCTGGACGCCGCAGCCGCATGGGTGCCATGAGCTCAAGCCATTTACATTCAAGATCCGTTTCCCCAATAAATTACACAATAACACATTGGAATTTACATTTGACAGATCCAATACCCGCCCTATCGTAGACGTACCGCCGCGCCTGAGGCCGGGCAGAGCAACACTCGATCTGAAATATTTATAGATATATCAATTGAATATGGTGCCTTACCGAGATCGAGTTCGAACAGTAGATTGGACGAAATAGGAATGTATTATTCAATTGGATCATTCCCAGAACAAGCCTGACCGATGTGCCGGAGGATCGAACCCATGAAACTTCACCTGACCGCACTGGGGCTGCTGGGTGCGGCGCTGCTGGCGCTGTCGGCACTGTCGGCCTCGGCCCATGGCGAGACCACGCTGCTGAACGTCAGCTATGATCCGACGCGCGAGTTCTACGCCGAGGTCGGCAAAGTGTTCGGTGCGGAATGGAAGGCCCAGACCGGCGAAGAGGTGACGTTCCAGACCTCGCACGGCGGTTCCGGCGCCCAGGCGCGAGCCGTCATCGACGGGCTGGAAGCCGACGTCGTGACGTTGGCGCTCGCCTATGACATCGATGCCATCGCCGACAAGGCCAAGCTGCTGCCGGCCAACTGGCAGAGCCGCCTGCCCGACAACAGCGCGCCCTATACCTCGACCATCGTGTTCCTGGTCCGCAAGGGCAATCCCAAGGGCATCCACGACTGGCCCGACCTGGTGAAACCAGGCGTCTCTGTCATCACGCCCAATCCCAAGACCTCGGGCGGGGCGCGCTGGAACTACCTGGCCGCCTGGGCCTATGGGCTGAAGGCCAACAATGGTGACGAGGCCAAGGCGCAGGCCTATGTCGCCGCACTGCTGAAGCACGTGCCGGTGCTGGATACCGGCGCGCGCGGGGCGACCATCACTTTCGCCCAGCGCCGCCAGGGCGACGTGCTGATCGCGTGGGAGAACGAAGCCTTCCTCGCCAGCAAAGAAATGAGCCGCGAAGGGCTGGAAATCGTCGCCCCCTCGATCAGCATCCTGGCCGAGCCGACGGTGGCCTTGGTCGATGTCAACGTCGACAAGCACGGCACCCGCAAGCTGGCCGAAGCCTATCTCAATTTCCTCTATTCGCCCGAGGGGCAGGAACTGGCCGCCAAACACTACTTCCGCCCGCGTCTCGCCGAGGTCGCGGCCAAATATGCCGATCGCTTCCCCAAACTCGACCTGGTGACGATCGACCATGATTTCGGCGGCTGGCAGGCAGCCCAGGCGAAGCATTTCGCCGACGGCGGCACGTTCGACCAGATTTATAAGCCTGGGCAATGAACCAATTTTCAATCGCTTCAAAACCATGACCCGCCGCGTCCTGCCTGGGCTGCCGGGCACGCTCGGCTTCACGCTGTTCTATCTGACGCTGATGGTGCTGCTGCCGCTCTCGGCCCTGGTCATCCGCGCGAGCGGGATCGGGTTCGGCGGGTTCGTCACCCAGATTGCGACGCCGCGGGTGCTGGCCGCCTTTCGCGCCAGCTTCGGCATCGCGGCGCTTGCCGCCTTCATCGATACGTTCCTGGGGCTGCTGGTCGCCTGGGTGCTGGTGCGCTACCGCTTTCCCGGTCGTCGGCTGCTGGACGCGCTCGTCGACCTGCCGATCGCGCTGCCGACTGCCGTCGCCGGCATCGCGCTCACGGAACTCTATGCCGAGAACGGTTGGTTCGGGGGTCCGCTGGCGGCGCTCGGCATCCATGTCGCCTTCACCCCGCTCGGCATCGGCGTGGCGCTCGCCTTCGTCGGGCTGCCGTTCGTGGTGCGCGCGGTCGAGCCGGTGCTGGCCGATCTCGACCGGGACGTCGAGGAGGCGGCGGCGACGCTCGGCGCCTCGCCGTGGCAGATCTTCCGCCGGGTCATCCTGCCGCCGCTGTGGCCGGCGCTCCTGACCGGGTTCACCCTCGCCTTCGGCCGCGGCATCGGCGAATACGGCTCGGTCATCTTCATCGCCGGCAACATGCCGGGCGTGTCGGAGATCGTGCCGCTGCTGATCGTGGTCAAGCTCGAGCAGTTCGACATCACCGGCGCCTGCGTCCTGGGCTCGCTGATGCTGCTTGCCTCCTTCGCCATCATGCTGACCATCAATGCCCTGCAATCCTGGAGTCAGCGTCGCCTTGGCAACTAGCCTGTCCAGAGCCGCACTGATCGGGCTCACCTTTCTCCTGCTGCTGGTGTTCCTGGTGGCACCCCTGGCGTTGGTGTTCATCCGCGCCTTCGGCGACGGGCCCGACCTGCCGATCACAGCACTCCAGGAGCCGGATGCGCTAGCCGCGATCCGCCTGACCTTGCTCGTGGCCGCGATCGCCGTCCCGCTCAATCTCGTCTTCGGCCTTGCCGCTTCCTGGGCGATCGCCAAGTTCCGCTTCCCCGGCCGCAGCCTGCTGGTGACGCTGATCGACCTGCCGCTGTCGGTCTCGCCGGTCGTCTCCGGCCTGGTCTATGTGCTGGTGTTCGGCGCCCAGGGCCTGTTCGGCCCGTGGCTCGGCGCCCATGGCATCAAGATCGTGTTCGCCGTGCCGGGCATCGTGCTGGCCAGCGTGTTCGTAACCTTGCCGTTCGTGGCGCGCGAGCTGATCCCGCTGATGGAAGCGCAAGGCCGGCTCGAAGAGGAAGCGGCGCTGACATTGGGCGCCACCGGCTGGCAGACGTTCCGACGCGTCACCCTGCCGAACGTGCGCTGGGGCCTGCTCTACGGCGTGCTCCTGTGTAATGCGCGCGCCATGGGCGAGTTCGGCGCGGTCTCCGTCGTCTCCGGCCATATCCGCGGCCTGACCAACACCATGCCGCTGCATATCGAAGTGCTCTACAACGAGTATAATCTGCCGGCCGCCTTCACCATGGCCGCTTTGCTGGCCTTGCTGGCGCTCGTGACCCTGGCGGCGAAAAGCCTGCTCGAATGGCACCTGGGCGACGAACCGTCGACCAGCAGCCGATAGGAACCCTATGAAGATCGAGATTGCCGGCCTCGTGTGCCGCTATGGCTCCACGCCCGCCGTATCCGGCGTGGATCTGACCATCGCCGACGGCGAGTTCGTGGCCCTGCTGGGCCCGTCAGGCTCCGGCAAGACCACGCTGCTGCGCGCCATGGCCGGGCTGGAAATACCCGAAGCCGGCCGGCTGGCGTTCGACGGTGCCGATGCGCTGGCCCTGCCGCCGAACCGGCGGGGCGTGGGCTTCGTGTTCCAGCATTACGCCCTGTTCAAGCATATGACCGTTGCCGACAACATCGCCTTCGGCCTCGCGATCCGGCCGCGCGCCCAGCGGCCCGACAAGGCCGCCATCGCGGCCAAGGTCGACGAGCTGCTGGAGCTGGTGCAATTGCCCGGCCTCGCCAAGCGCTATCCCCAGCAATTGTCGGGCGGCCAGCGCCAGCGCGTGGCGCTGGCGCGGGCACTCGCCATCGAACCCAAACTCCTGCTGCTGGACGAGCCGTTCGGCGCGCTCGACACCCAGGTTCGCACCGAATTGCGCCTGTGGCTGAAGGACCTGCATCGCCGCCTGGGCGTGACCTCCGTGTTCGTCACCCACGACCAGGAAGAGGCGATGGAACTGGCCGACCGGATCGTCGTCATGCGTGCCGGCCGGATCGAGCAGATGGGCACGCCGGGTGAGGTCTATGCCGCCCCCGCCTCGCCGTTCGTCTATGGCTTTCTGGGTCAGGCCGATCAGATCGGCTGCGATGTCGTGGACGGCACCGCCCGCGTCGGCTCGCTGGTGCTGGGTGAAGGCTTGGACCTGCCCGATGGGCCGGCGACCGCCTGGTTCCGGCCGCACCAGATCGATATGGCGCCGCAAGGGCCGGCGCTCGATGGGGAATTGATCGACCTAACCATGCTCGGCGCGCGGGTCAAAGGCACGATCGCCTATCAGGGCAAGCTCATCACCGTCGAGCTTTCGGAAAAATCGAACCTCGCGGTCGGCCCGTGTCGCTGGGCTCCCCGCGAGGTCCGGGTCTACCCCGTCTAGAACACCGAGCGGAACAGGTAGAACAGAGCGCCCGACAGGATGATCGAGGCCGGGAGCGTCAGCACCCAGGCCATGATCATGTTGCGGATCGTCTCCCACTGCAGGCCCGAGCCGTTCGCGGCCATGGTACCGGCGACGCCGGACGACAGCACATGGGTCGTCGAGACCGGCAGACCGAACGCATCGGCCGCACCGATCGTCACCATCGCCACCACCTCGGCAGACGCACCCTGGGCATAGGTCAGATGATCCTTGCCGATCTTCTCGCCCACCGTCACCACGATGCGCTTCCAGCCGACCATGGTGCCGAGCCCCAGCGCCAGAGCGACCGCGACCTTGACCCAGGTCGGGATGAACTTCGTGGCATTGTCGAGTTCGCGGCTATAGGTCTTGAGCACATCCTTGTCGGCACCGGCGAAGGCCGGTTGGCCACTTTTGTTGATCAGGCGCAGCGCCTCGCTGTTCAGATACATGTCGTTGCGGACGTTGCTGATCTGGTTCTGCGGCACGTTGGCGAGCTCGCTGAACTTACCGACCTCGTTCCCGATCTCGGTCGCGAGCGCCTGCATCGCCGGCAGGGTATTGGGCGCCACCTCGCGGGTGCGGACGAAATCGGTCACTTCCTTGCGCGCATCGACCGAGGACGGCGCACCGGCCGGCACGTAATGGCCGAACGCCTCGGCGGCCTGCTTCGAGACGGCGACGAACACCTGGGTCTGGTCGGGTGTCACCGCGCGGTTGAGCGCGAAGGCGGTCGGTACCGTGCCGATCAGGATCAGCATGATCAGACCCATGCCCTTTTGGCCGTCGTTCGAGCCATGGGCGAAGCTGACACCGGTGCAGGTCAGGACCAGGAGCCCGCGGATCCAGAACGGCGGCGGCTCCTTGCCTTTGGGCGCCTCATAGAGCGCCGGCACCTTGATCAGCAGTTTGGCGACGATCAGCAGTCCCGCCGACAGCACGAAGCCGATCAGCGGCGAGAACAGCAGTGCGCGGCCGATGCCGGCGGCCTGGCTCCAATCGACGCCGCTGGTGCCCGACGGGCCGGCCAGCAGCTGGTTCATCAGGCCGACGCCGATGATCGAGCCGATCAGCGTGTGCGAGCTGGAGTTCGGCAGGCCGAAATACCAGGTGCCGAGGTTCCAGATGATCGCCGCGATCAGGAGCGCGAACACCATGGCGAAGCCGGCCTGGCTGCCGACCTGCAGGATGAGTTCGACCGGCAGCAGCGAGATCACGCCGAATGCGACAGCACCCGTCGAGGTCAGCACGCCCAGGAAATTGAAGAAGCCCGACCAGACCACGGCGAAATTCGGCGCCATCGAATTGGTGTAGATCACGGTCGCGACCGCGTTGGCCGTGTCGTGGAAGCCGTTGACGAATTCGAAGCCGAGCGCGATCAGCAGGGCCACGCCCAGAAGGATGAACGGCAGGGCTGAGCTTTCCTGCACCGGCGCCAGATCGCTGGTCAGATGCACCGCGATATAGCCGAGGCCGACGGCCATGACCGCCAAGAATAGCCCCAGGCTGAGGTGCCGCCCCCGCTTGCCCTCGCCGCTGTCGAATGTCGCCGCTGCGTTCGCCATCGCCCCAACCCCTTGATTTTGAATTTCCGGGGGAGTTTAGCGACGGTTCATGACTCTTTTGGGTCAGCCGGATCCGGTTTAAGTCCGGCCCAGCAGATCCAGCACCTGCGGGCTGAGTTTGCCGTCGCGCGGGAGCCCTCGGTCGCCCTGGAAATCCTTGATCGCGGTCACGGTGCGACGGCCGAGCTTGCCATCGGCCGGACCCGGGTCATAGCCCTTGGCGGCAAGGCGCTGCTGGGCGAGGACGATGGAATTGCCGGAGGCGGCCGATGCCGCCAGGATCTGCGGCCGGGCGAAGCTGACGCTGTCGAGCGTCGTCTTCAGGACCCAGGTCGAGTGCACATCGGGCTGGATGCCGGCATCATGCTGATAAGCCAGGATCGCCCGCTCCGTCGCCGGGTCGAGCCGGCCGGTGACCGGGCCCGGCCGATAACCGTGGGCCGGCAATTGCTGCTGCAACCCGCGCACATAGGCCTGCAGCACCGGATCGGCCGCCCGCGCCGCGCCCATCGGCAGCTTCGGGATCTGGGCACCGGGCGTGCCGGGTGCCACGTGCGGCCCCTGCAGCGGGATCGGCTGGATGCCGCTGACATTTGCATTCGGCTGGGCCGCCCCCGGTTTCAGCGAGAAGACCGGCCCCGTCAGCGCCGAGTCCGGCACGGTCGCCTGGGCAAGGGCCAGCGACGGCGACAGGAGCAAAGCGCCGAGGAGCAGACGAAAGGCAGACATGGCGAACCTCGAACAGCCGGAAAGGACAGTGATATGGGCTGCCGTTTCCGGTTTTTCGATCCCGGATAAAAGGTCTGATGAAAGATGATTGTCAGTTGTCGGACAAATCGGCACTGTCACGGTTGTGGACGACAACCAAAATCACGCGCGCCGGACCGCGGGCGCGCACGAGGGGAGTGAAATGGCTCAACCTGTTTCGTCGAAGGTTCGGCGCATGCAGCGGCTTTCGCTGCTGTTGCTGGTGATTACCGGCGCGATCAATTATCTCGACCGCCAGACGCTCGCGATCGGCAATACCACGATCGCATCCGAACTCGGGCTGGATGCGGCGCAGATGGGCGTGTTGCTGGGCGCTTTCTCGCTCAGCTACGCCTTTTCGCAGCTGCCGACCGGCGGCCTGGTCGACAAGATCGGGCCCCGCAAGCTGCTGGGCGCCGGTCTGATGATCTGGTCGATCGCCCAGGGCTTCGCCGGCTTCGTCAGCGGCTATACCCAATTCTTCTATGCCCGCATCGTGCTGGGCATCGGCGAGGCGCCGCAATTCCCGACCGGCGCGCGCGTCGTCTCCAACTGGTTCAACGTGCGCGACCGCGGATTGCCGACCGGCATCTTCAATTCGGCTTCCACGCTCGGGCCCACCATCGCACCCGGCCTGTTGACCTGGCTGATGCTCACCTGGGGCTGGCGCGCCATGTTCATCGCCATGGGCGTGCTGGGCGTGATCGCGGCCATCGTCTGGTATGCGATGTATCGCGACCCGGCCGAGACCGATATCACGGCCGAGGACCATGCCGCGATCAGCGAAGGCGAGCCGCCGCGCACCGCCGGCGTCAGCTTCGCCCAATGGCTGCGCCTGTTCCGCTTCCGCACCACCTGGGGCATGATCCTGGGCTTCTTCGGCACGGTCTATCTGATCTGGCTGTATTTGACCTGGCTGCCCGGCTATCTGGAGATGGCGCGGCACATGAGCCTGAAGAGCACCGGCTTCTATGCGACGCTGCCCTACGTCTTCGGCTTCGTCGGCTCGATCGTCGGCGGCGGCATCTCGGACAAGCTCGCCGCGCGCGGCCATACCCCGATGATGAGCCGTAAGATCCCGATCATCTGCGGGCTGTTCGGCATGGCGCTCTTCACCATCCCGGCGGCCTTTACCGACAGCTGGCAGCTGGCACTGATGTTCATCTGCTTCGCGGTGTTCTGCGGCAATGTCTCCAGTGCCTGCAGCTGGGCTCTGGTGACGGCAGCGGCCCCGCCGACCTATGTCGCCTCGATCGGCTCGATCCAGAACTTCGGCGGCTATCTGGGCGGCACGCTGGCGCCGATCATCACCGGCATCATCGTCAAGGAAACCGGATCCTTCGTGCCGGCCCTGGTGCTGGGTGCGGCGGTCGCGGCAACGTCGGCGCTGATCTACACCTTCGTGGTCAAACGCCCGATCTCGGGCGCCGACCTCGAAGCGCTGACCTGATCACCTGATGAACTGGTCGACATAATCGCCGAGGCCGACGGCGCGATAGTGCCGTCGGCACATCTCGATCTTGGTGAAGACGTCCTCGTAGCCGTTCATCTGGCCGGCCTCGTCCAGATAGATCATGGCGCCGGAGATGGTGAAAAAGGTGATCATCTCCGGCACGCCCTCGTCGACCACCAGGGTATGGATCTCGCCCGGCGGCTCATAGACGAAGCTGCCCTCGGTCGCGACCCAATCATGTTCCAGATAGCGCCAGCTGCCCTTCACCACATAGCCGGTGACGATCATCGGATGGCGGTGGCGGCTCAAGACGCCGGACTTGCGCACGCGCAGCAGGTTGGACCAGCCGCCGCTGACCGTGTTCAAGAGCAGCGGCCGGAACCAGACATTGTCGGCCTGCGGCACCCACACCCGCTCGTCCTCGGGGATCGCCTTGACCGCAATCTCGGGCTGGATGCCTTCGGCCTGCACGAATTTCGACATGGGATAGCTCCTCAAGCGATGGCATAGCCGCCGTCGACCGGCAGCACGGCGCCGGTGACGAAAGCGGCGGCGGACGAACACAGGAACACGGCGGCACCGCCGATATCCTCGGGCCGGCCCCAGCGGCCGAGCGGCGTGCGCGCCACGATCGCGGCACTGCGCGCGGGATCGTCCCGGAGCGGGCCGGTCAGGTTGGTCTCGATCCAGCCGGGGGCGATGGCATTGACGCGAATGCCGTCCGCCGCCCAGGCGATCGCCAGGCTCTTGGTCAATTGGGCGATGCCGCCCTTGCTGGAACTATAGGCCGGCGAGGCGCCGCTGCCGAAGAAGCTCAGCATCGAGGCAATATTGACGATGGCCCCGCCGCGCCGGGCCAGCAGCGGCTTGCAGGCGGTGGCGAGCCGCATCGAGCCGGTCAGGTTGACCTCGACCACGCGCTGGAATGTTGCGACGTCGAACTCGCCGCCGGCGCGCACGATCATACCGGCGGCATTGACCAGGATATCCAGCCGGTCGAGCCCTGCCACCAGCGAGCCGACCGCCTCCGCATCGGCGACATCGAGCACGCGGCTCTCGATGCCGGCGAAATCCGGGCCGTCGGCGGCTGCCGCGATCTCGGCCTCGCCCAAGCCCGTCGCCAGGACATTGGCGCCGGCGTCGCGCAACGCCTGGGCGATACCCCCGCCGATGCCGCCGGTCCCGCCCGTGACCAGAGCGCTCAATCCATCGAGCCGCATGCCGCCTCCCCTTTGCCTGGTTGCCGGTTTTCGGTCAGGGTGTCCCGCGCCGGAGATGGTTGTCAACGACCGGTCGGGCCCAATAGTCTGATGAAAAGCGCGACACGGGGGAGGATCGAGCATGATTGCCGTGGATTGGGGAACGTCGAGCTTCCGGGCCTATCGGCTCGATGGCCACGGCACGATCCTCGACACCAGCGCCTCGCCGCGCGGCATCCTGACCGTGACCGACGGACGCTTTGCCGCGGTCCTGCGCGAAGAGATCGGCCCCTGGCTCGAGGTCGAGCGGCGCATGCTGCTGTCCGGCATGATCGGCAGCCGCCAGGGCTGGCGCGAGGCGCCCTATGTCGGCTGCCCCGCCGGCGCCGCCGAGATCCGCCAGGCACTGATCCCGCTGGAACTGGACTGGCCCGGCAAGGCCTGGTTGGCCCCTGGCTTGAGCTGCCGCGCGGATGGCGTGCCCGACGTGATGCGCGGCGAGGAGGTGCAGATCCTGGGCGCACTCGGCGAACTCGCCGACGGCAGCGGGCTCATCTGCCTGCCCGGCACCCACTCGAAATGGGCGCGGGTCGAGCAAGGCCGGATCGTGCGTTTCGAGACCCATATGACCGGCGAAAGCTTTGCCGTGCTGCGCCAGCATTCGATCCTGGGCCGGCTGATGCCGCCCGTGGGCCAGGAACAGGATCCGGACGATCGCGCCTTCGCGCAAGGATTGGCCCGCGCCAGGACCGGCGGCGGGCTGCTGCACCACCTGTTCGGTGCCCGCAGCCTGGGCCTGATGGGTGACCTGCCGGTGGCGGGCCTGCCGGCCTATCTGTCAGGCCTGCTGATCGGCCATGAGCTGGCGGCGACCGCTTCGATCCCCGGTCCCGTCTATTTGATCGGCAGCGAAGCGCTGACCGAGCGCTATAGTACGGCCTTGACCCTGTCGGGTCGCGACCCCAGACCCATGGCGCCGGACCGGGCGGCCGCCGGGCTCCATTTCCTTTCCCAGGGATTGTAACGCGATGATCGATCTCAAGACCGCCCTCGCCCGCTGCCCGCTGGTTGCGATCCTGCGCGGCGTCAAGCCCGACGAGGTGGCACCGATCGCAGCCGCGCTCATCGACGCCGGCTTCGCGATCATCGAGGTGCCGCTGAATTCGCCCGATCCCTATGCCAGCATCGGGCGCCTCGCCCATCAGTTCGGCGATCTGGCGCTGATCGGCGCCGGCACCGTGCTGACGCCGACCCAGGTCAACGACGTCAATGCCGCCGGCGGCCGGTTGATCGTCATGCCCCATGCCGATACCGAGGTGATCAAGGCCGCCAAGGCCGCGCGCATGATCGCGCTGCCCGGCTTCGCCACCCCGACCGAGGCGTTCGCCGCCATCCATGCCGGCGCCGACGGGCTGAAGCTGTTCCCGGCCGAGGCAGCGCCGCCCGCGATCCTGAAGGCGATGCGCGCCGTGCTGCCGCCCGACATGCCGATCCTGCCGGTGGGCGGCATCACGCCCGAGCGCATGGACGCCTATTTCCAGGTCGGCGCCGCCGGCTTCGGCCTGGGCTCGGCGCTCTACAAGCCGGGCGACAGCGCCGACCAGGTCGCGGCCGCCGCGAAGAAATTCATCGCGGCGCTGCCGTCACGGCACTAGGATTTACCGTCGCCACCCGTACCGCGCGCCATAGGCGACCTCGTTCGGCACGATCGCCTGGCCGATCGGGAACAGCGCGATCGGGATCAGCTTCAGATGGACCCAGGCGAACGGCAGTCCGATGATCGTCACGGCGCAGGCGAGCGCCAGCGCCAGATGGCCGAGCGCCAGCCACCAGCCGACGAAGACGAACCACAGGATATTGCCGAGCAGGCCGAGCGGACCGGTGCCCAGATCCTCGCGGCCCGACAGCTCGTCGCGCGAGACGGCGGTCTGGCCGAACGGCAGGAGCGTATAGAACCCGATATTGATCGCGGCACGGGCCCAGGGCAGTCCGACGATCGACAGCGCGCACAGGATACCGACCAGGATCCAGGCGGCACCGCCCAAGAAGCCGCCACCCAGCACCAGCCACAGCACATTCAAAATGAGACTCATCACGACCATCCTTGGCTCAAAGCGGCAAGCGGTCGCGGGAACGCATTGCGCAAGTGATTGTAATATTTGCGCGGTATAAGGCCGTTGCAATGCCCCCCGCGGGAGAAATCGACCGATGATGGACATCATCGAAGCGACCGAAGCGTACGAGACCTGGGCATTTGCCGAAACACCGAAAAACCGCGCGGATCTGGAGCGCAAACACCAAGCGATGGCGACCGGGGCGTTCCCGTTCCTGCGCGCGAGCTATTATCGCTGGGCGCAGCTCTGGCCGAAGCTGTGCGAGGACTGCAACGACGCCCCCCGGGTGCTGGCGGTCGGCGATCTGCATGTCGAGAATTTCGGCACCTGGCGCGATGTCGAGGGGCGCCTGATCTGGGGCGTCAATGATTTCGACGAGGCGCATATGGCGCCCTATACGCTGGACCTCGTGCGGCTCGCGGCGTCGGCCCTGCTGGCGTTCGAGGCCAACCAGACCGAGATCGCGCGCGAACGGATCACCGACACGATCCTCGCCGGCTATGTGAGGCATCTGGAGGGCGACGCCCGGCCGTTCGTGCTGGAGGAGCCCAATCGCTGGCTGCGCAAGCTGGCGTTCGGCGAGTTCCGCGATCCGGAGCCGTTCTGGGCCAAGCTCAACGATCTGCCCGGTGCCGACGATTTGGTGCCGCACAAGGTGCGCCGGCATCTGGAAAAGCGCTTTCCCCAGGAGGGCCTGTCGATACGCTACGTTCATCGCAGCGCGGGCCTGGGCAGTCTCGGCCGGTCGCGTTTCGTGGCGCTCGCGTCCTGGCAGGGAGCGACCATCGCGCGCGAGGCCAAAGCGCTGCTGCCGTCGGCCTGGGTCTGGGCACGGGGCAAACCGCGCAAGCGCATCCGCTACAACGACATCCTGGCCCGCGCGATCCGCTGTCCCGATCCCTATGCCGGTGCCATCGACGGCTGGATCATCCGCCGTCTGGCCCCCGACAGTATCGGCATCGACCTCGCCAACCTGCCGAAGAAGAAACTGGAAGAACGGCTGCTGATGGCGATGGGGTCGGAGACCGCGAACATCCACCTCGGCACCGAGGGGGCGGCCGACGCGATCCGCAAGGATCTGAACGGCCGGCGCCGCTCGTGGCTGGAACGCGCCGCCGAGACCATGGCCGACAAGCTGCGCGAGGATCAGGCGGTCTGGCGCGCGTCCAAGGCAGCCGAAGACTAGTTCCGGGTCGCGCCTAGTTCTTGGTCGCGCGCAGCCCGTCGATGAATTTCGCGACCGGTTCGCTCCACAGCAGCGGCTGATCGGCGATGGCATGGGCGGAACCGCCGACCATCGGCAGTTCGACCAGCCGCGCCGGGGCCGAGCCCGCTCGGTTGAAGGTCGCTTCCATGCGCTTCGCCTCGGCGGCCCCGCCGGCGGCGTAGAGCCACAGCTCCGGCCGATGGGTCGCCTGGCCGTAGCGGCGCAGCAGGCCGGCCAGCACCGGGTCGTTGACCGGCATGACCACCTTTGCCGGCGGTTTGGGCGCGGTCGGGTCGAGCTTGGCCGGCGTGGACCCACCGCCTAAGAGATCGACCTCGTCATCGCCGGCCGCCAGGGCATCCATGCCGAGCGAGCCCGCGACATCGGGGGTCAGCTGCCCGCCGAAATTGATCGCGGCCATGACGCCGGTCGGCTGGCGCGCGGCCAGGCCCAGCGCCGCGAAACCGCCGGTGCCCTCGCCGCCCAGCAGGATCCGGCCGGCATCGACGAAGGGTTGGCCCCGCAGGTAGCCGTAGGCCGCATCCAGATCGTCGGCGACCGCCTCGATCCCCTGGGCCGGATGGGCCGGAGCCGCGGCGGCGTCGCCCGAACCCAAGGCGCGCGGCACGACCACCAGGGCGGCATAGCCGTGGCCGGCGAACCAGCGCGCCGCCGGCCTCAACGGGGCGGAGATGCGCCGGGCCGCGGCCGGGTCGGCCGGGCCGTCGGGTGCCAGCAGGATCAGCGGGAACGGCCCCGGCCCGTCCGGCCGATAGAGCGTCGCCGCCAGCAGACCCTTGGCGCCCGGCACCAGCCAATCCTGCTGGCGATAGGGCGTGGATTCGCTGTCGAGCGGGCCCGCAACTTGGGGGCTCGGCGCCACGGCCGCCATCGGGAAATAGCGCGGCTGCAGTTTCGCCGTGGGCGCATCGCAGCCGGCCAGCAGGGAAAGCACCAGGAAACCGCAGAGAATTCTAAAATTCATACGCCCACAGGCCTCGACCCAATCATCCACCGCCTGCGAAAATCCTTGCGGAAGCCGCCGGTACCGCAAGGATGGTGGCCCCGTGCCCAAGAGTCCACCCCGCAGCACATGCTCTTCAACTCGCTTCCCTACATGCTGGGCTTCCTGCCGCTGACGCTCGCCGGTTGGTTCGCGCTCGCCCGGTTCAACCCCCGCGCGGGGCGGCTGTGGCTCGCCGGTGCCTCGCTGGTCTTCTATGGCTGGTGGGACTGGCGCTATCTGGGCCTGCTCGTGGGCTCGGCCGCGTTCAACTACGGCGCGTCCCGGGCGATCGCCGCAGCGCCCGCGATCCGGCGCCGGCACGCGCTGCTGGCCGGCGCCGTCGCGGTCGATCTGGCGCTCTTGGGCTGGTTCAAATATGCCGATTTCTTCCGGGAAAGCCTGGCCGCCTTGGCCGGCACCCATTGGGCGCCGCTGGGCGTGGTGCTGCCGCTCGGCATCTCGTTCTTCACCTTCACCCAGATCGCGTTCCTGGTCGACACCGCGAAGGGCAAGGTGCGCGAGACCGACCCGGTCGACTATCTGCTGTTCGTGACATTCTTCCCGCATCTTCTGGCCGGACCGGTGCTGCACCATGCCGAGATGATGCCGCAGTTCGCCGATCCGCGGACCTCGCGGCCCCGGGCCGAGATGATCTCGACCGGCCTCACCCTGTTCCTGGTCGGCCTCATCAAAAAGGTCGTGCTGGCCGACGGCATCGCCCCGGTCGCGAGCCTGGTGTTCGACGCCACCGCGGCCGGCGGTCAGCCAGGCATGGCCGAGGCCTGGGCGGCGGCGCTCGCCTATAGTTTCGAACTCTATTTCGATTTCTCCGGCTATACCGACATGGCGCTGGGGGCGGCCCGCCTGTTCGGCATCGTGCTGCCGATCAATTTCGCCTCGCCCTATCAGGCCGCGAGCCCGATCGAGTTCTGGCGGCGCTGGCACATGACGCTGTCGCGCTTCCTGCGCGACTATCTCTACATCCCCCTGGGCGGCAATCGGCTGGGACCCGCGCGGCGCCATCTCAACCTGTTCCTGACCATGCTGCTGGGCGGGCTGTGGCATGGCGCCGCCTGGACCTTCGTCGCCTGGGGCGCCTTCCATGGCGCCCTGCTGATGGCGAACCATGGCTGGCGGACGCTGGCCGCGCGCGGCGGCTTCGACGCGCTGACCCGGACGGCGCCGGCGCGCCTCCTCGGCTGGGCGCTCACCTTCCTCGCGGTCGTGCTGGGCTGGGTGCTGTTCCGCGCCGATGGGTTCGGCACGGCGGCGCGCCTGTTCGCATCGCTCGCCGGCCGCGGCGGCAGCTTCGCGGCGTTCCTGCCCGGCGCCGACGTCTGGATCGAGCTGGCGGCCCTGGGCGCCATCGCGTTCCTGGCGCCCAACAGCCAGAGCCTGGTGCTGGGCGGTCCCGAGGCCCGGCGCTGGCCGGCCTGGCAACCGTCGCCCGCCTGGGCGCTGCTGCTGGCGCTGGGCTTCGTGCTGGCACTGGGCCAGATGTCGGACGTCAGCCCGTTCCTCTATTATCGCTTTTAAAAATAGCACCCGCGCCGAATTGACGGGAAGCCGGCCGAAGCGCACAATTCCGGGTAGGTTAAACCTGCTCCTGGGGGCCAAAATGGCTGCCGTCTCGTCGCTCAATTTCAATGTGTATGAGCAATACACATCCGGTACCGACGCTTCCGGCACGACCAGCCAGTCCGGTTCCCTGCAGGCGGGCGTCACCGTCGGCACCGACGACGGATCGAGCTACGGCTCCGCCATCATCCTCGACGTCGACCAAGCCCCAGCCTCCAAAAAACTCGCCGAGGGCGTCAAGGCCGTCAACACGCTGACGGAGGTCGCAAACTACGCACGCACCCAGGCGCCGAAGGACGCGGCCGCGAGCCGGCTGGCCCAGGCGATCGGGGAACTGCGCACGATCGACCTGGCCACCGGCGGCATCCGGGCGGTGCAGGAGGCAGTGCGCGTCGCCCAGGACATCGCAAGCGCCGTGCGCGATCTGGCGAATGCCGAGGAAGCGATCGCGGCCGATGGCGGCCCGTCGCCGGGCGGTGCCGACGGGGCGGGCGCCGGCGCAGCCGCGGCAGCCGCGATCAGCGCCGCCTTGAGCGGATCGTCGAGCACACCCAGCGCCAGCCTCAGCCCGGCCCCGGTGGCAACCGCCGCCGCAGCCGCCAGCAGCCAGGCAACATCGGCCGAGGCCGGCTATTCCGGCCAGGTCGGCAGCGACGTCACCGGCCTGATCGCCGCCCAGGCAGGGCTCGGCAGCGGTCCGCAGGCGAACCAGAAGGTGTCCTCAGGCTTGGCCCAGGCGGTGATCGCCGAGCTGCAGGCGACGGGATTGCCGGTCGATGCCGCCAACCTGACCGGATCGCTGCAGGACCTGATCGCCAACCCGCTGCTGGGTGCGCAGGAACTGCAGGCGGGTGCCAAACAGGCCGGCCTCGATGTCACGGTCGCAACCTCGCTCGACGTGCAGAGCACGCTCACCGACCCGCGCGACGCCGCCGCTCCCGGCGTCTCGGCCGCCGCCGGCGCCGCCGCGATCGACGATCCCTATGACGAGCTGATCGGCGACGCGGTCGCGGCGCTCGCCGCCATCGGCAAGGGCCTGAAGAAAGCGCTGCCGCCGCTGCTGAATTCGCACAACAAGAAGGTCGCGCGCGAGGCGAAGAAGGCCCAGGACCAGTTCGGCCAGGCCGTGGCCGATACGGTCACGTCGATTGCCGACTATTACAGCGCCAAGGCCGAGGTCGAGGCGGAGGGCCTGGGCGACACCCCGCCCAGCCCGGCGACCAAGGCTGAAATCGATGCCGCCGACGCGGTCATTCACGGCCCCGACGCCGGCAATGACCAGGGCGGCACGGTGGCCGACGACGCCGGCGTCAGCGGCGACGATACCGAGCTCGGCAACGTGGCCGCGGTCGCCGCCGACGGCACGCCCTCGATCGCCGCGGGCTCGGTCGCCGGCACCTCGATCAGCATCCATGTCAGCGTGCATATCCAGGTCTGACCGATCGAGCCCGCCGGCCCCGCCGCTAGGGGGTCGGATATTCCAGCGCCAGCTCAATCTGGAATAGCTTCGTCCCCTTATAGGAACAGGTCTGCACGTCCGACACCGTACCCAGGCGGGCGCTGCCGGCGGCGGAATATTGCGGGTTGATGAAATAGTGCTGGTCGCCGCGCAGTTCGATCTCATACGAACTGGTCGTGGCGTTCTCCTTCAGCGCCTCGCGCGGATTTCCCCAATTTACCGGAGCAGATGATTCGACCTGACATTGGATCTTCGCCGATTTCTCGCCGGTCGAATAATCGAAGGCAAAGCCATACCAGGTGCAGGGCACGGTTCGTTTGTTAAAGACACAGAGCCCCGAGTTGGTAATTTTGATCTCGGTAGCCTCGGTACAGATGGTGGGCACGCCATTATTCCAGCACACCAATCCAACCTTGAGGTTCTTGACCGTCAGCCCATCCGTTTGAACGGATGGACCCGTCGAAGCGCAGCCCGTCAAAACCAGGCAAAGCCCGGCGAACAACCACTGCCACTGAAACATACGCATCGTGCCCCAATCCCTCCCCCAATGTTCGGCCTGTTCGGCGTCGCTCAACCAAAGCATGTCGACCGGCCTGCCGTCGATCCCCCAGGGCGCAGCATCGCGAACCGTTTCGGCCTAGGGCCAAGCCCGGAAACCTGTTATCCCGGCACCAGTGTTTTCTGACCGGATTTCCCGCGCTTGCATCGCCGTTACGCTCTCCTGCTGATCCTGCTCTCGGGCATCCTGGCCGGGGCCTTGGCCCTCTATGGCCGCTCGTTCGAGCCGCTGTCGGGCGACTTGACCCGCATCGGCTGGCGCCGAGAGAACGATTTCGGCTGGACCAAACCCAAGGAGCATTTCGAGCCCCTGGCGGCGGCGCTGGGATCGCTCGACCAGCATTATGACGTGGTCGCGATCGGCGACAGCTTCACCGGCGAATCGCCCTGGCACCCGGGCACGACCTGGCCGCATTACCTGGCCCATGACACCGGGCTGAAGGTGGCGATCTTCGACAGCGACGACGACCTGCTGGGCCGGCTGCTGGCGAGCCCGCACTTCCAGACCGACCCGCCTGCTGTGGTGATCTACGAGATCGTCGAGCGCAATTTCGTGCCCAACCACCGGAGCGCCCCCGGCGACGCATGCCCGACCCCGCCCGATCCAACGGTCACCCTGTCACCCGGCGCGCCGACCGCCCCGCCGGTGCCGGTCACGCGCGAGACCGCACGGCCCTGGACCGACTGGCCGGCCTCCTATGCCGCGGCCTATCTGACCCAGAACCTGAAGCGCTGGTTGATGGGCCACGAGACGACCAACTCGGTCGAGCTGGAGCTCACCCGCGGCGGGCTGTTCTCCAGCCGCGCCGACCGGGAGCTGCTGGTCTATGGCGAGGATTTCAACAAGCTCGGCTGGACCGAGGCCGACTGGCGCGGTGCCGCCTGCAGCCTGCTGAGGCTCCAGGCCCGGGTCGAGGCCAACGGCCGGACCCTGTTCCTGGCGATGGTGGCGCCGGACAAGCTCACGACCTACGGCCCGTTCCTGGCAGCCGAAAAATTCCGCCGGATCTCGCGGCTGGATGTGCTGGCGGACTACCCGGCACTGAACCTGGTGCGGTTCGACCAGGGCTTCGATCCGGTGGAGAATGTGGATCTGTACCTGCCCAACGACACGCATTGGTCGACGGTCGGGCACCGGCTGGCGGCGCGGCTGGTGGAGAAGGTGCTGGTCGAGAAAGGTGTGTTGCCGGCGGGGGTGGTGGCGGAACGCTGACTTGCCCTATCCTGCGCCCGAGATCCGCGACAGCAAGGACGGAACCCATGCCGCATGTCACCCTGAAGCTATACGCGGGCAAATCCGCGGAGCAGAAAGCCGCGATCGCCGACGAGATCGTCAAGGCCCTGATCAAGACCGGGCATTGGGGCGCCGATGCCGTGTCCGTCGGCATCGAGGATGTGGCGCCCCAGGATTGGGTCGAGAGCGTCTATAAGCCCGAAATCATCGACAAGCCCGACACGCTCTACAAAAAGCCCGGCTACGACCCGCTCGCGTGAGGCCCCCGTCCTAGCCGCGGCGACTGCGTTGGGTGGGGAGCGGTCCGGCCGCTTTCGAGCACGGGAATAGCGACGGCGGACATTCGCCCCAGCGGCGACCCTCTGTCGGAAATTTCTCGATTGGTCACGAGGTTTGTCGGTGTCAATTACTAAGATGCAATCTTAAGGTGATAAGCAGTGGCGCAAAGAGCGGTTCGCGGAAGAACTATTGCTGGAATGGTTTTGGCCGTTTTTGTGCTGATGGCTGCTTATACCCTCCTTGCCTCGATCGGGCTGGCACCGACTTCATCAAGTTGCCTTACGACAAGCGAGCAAGAGGTCCAGACGACTTCCAGTCTTAAATTCAAGATTGTCCGAAAGGATTGCGACCTTATAGCTAAAGACTCCGCCGTAACGATTTCCGTCTCAGATGAAAGCAACGCACGCGAGGATGTTCTGCTCAAATATGATCCGGATGAGAGATCGCATGGGCCGACCATCAATGTTGATACTGCAGGAAGTATCAATATAAACATTGATAGCGTTTCGAGTGTCTACAGCAGAGAAGAGAGATGGAAAAGCAGGGATGTTGTGATTAAAATCGGGCGGATACAGTATCATTAATATTTAAAGCAGATCCGCTCAGAGTGTCGGCTTTGAGGAAGGCTTACGAAGCTTCTGAACGGCGATATTGGGTCGATTCCAGCCAATCTCGATTGGATCCGGTGTGGAGCAGTACGGGCAACCCCCGCCACCAAAGGGGCTACCACCATATCTCTGCTTTGTTAGGTCATTTCCGAGACCGACGAATGAGTACGAAATCGATAGCCGCATATACACACAAGCCAATCAAAAACATCTCGACGGCCAAAAATATTGATTCTTCTTTTTTAAGAAAATTCAAAAAAGTTTTACTTTTATCTTCTCGAAACGAGGCAATTACCAGCATAAGAACCAATGTATTCAGCATACACGGTAATATTGATGCAATAAATTTCTTGAAATATATCATATTTTAATTAAGAATCCTGTTTTGTTGCGGAAGTCGGGCGTTTTAACACCCTTCGTCAACATCACTTTTCTGCTCGCTCAGTGAGGCAGGCGCAACCATTGACATACCCTAAAGCGCGTAAGCCAATGACCGCAATATGGATGCGCGAGATCAGCGCTGAGCGTCCTACTCGGGTCGTCACCGGCCCCAACCCCTCTCTCCGCCGCCTCCGATTCCGTCGCTGGTCCCGGGATGGGAACGGAACGATCCCGTCCTGGGAACCATCGGTTCCCTGCTTGGGAACAGCCTGTTCCCCAACCGGGAACAGCTTGTTCCCTGGATGGGAAAAAACCCGTCCCCAGGCCGGGAACAATCTGTTCCCAAAACGGGAAAGGTTCCCCAACCGGGAACGGTCCGGACGGGGTGCGCGTCCATCCGTCCCGCGGCCGACGCCTGAGCGCGCCATCGCACCGCGGTCCAGGCCACCTGAAAGATCGTTTGATCGGAACGGCTTGCGACCTCGATGCCACCCTAGCACGACGCCTGTTCCACGTGAAACAAAACAAGAACAAAATTTGAGTGAGCGTAAAACTGTTTGAGACCGCGCCGGAGGGCGCCAAGTGTCCGAACGCGCGCCCGGCGGCGGGAGCTGCTACCCCGCCACTGCCATCATCGCCTCGTTGGCGGGCAGGCGCACCACGGCGGTCGTGCCGTGGCCGACGCTGCTTTCCAGCTCCAGCACGCCCTGGTGCAGTTCGACCAGGCGTTTGGTCAGCGGCAGGCCCAGGCCGGTGCCGGGGTTGCGGCGGTTCAGGTCATTGTCGATCTGGCGGAACGGCTCCAGCACGATCGACATGTCCTCGGGCGCGATGCCGATGCCGGTATCGGCGACCTTCAAGAGCACGCTCTTGCCGCTCGCCTCGACCGTGACCGAGACCCGGCCGGATTCGGGCGTGTATTTGATCGCGTTCGACAACAGGTTCAACAGCACCTGCCGGAGCCGCATGCCGTCGCCCAGCACCGAGGGCAGGTCGGCCGGCACGCGGCCGGCGAGGGTGATGCCGGCCCGCTCGGCGCGCGGCTTCAGCATGCGGACGGCGCTCTCGACCAGCTCGCCCAGATCGACCGGGTCCTGGACCAGCTGCATCTCGCCGGCCTCGGTCTTGGAGAAATCCAGGATGTCGTTGATCAGGCCCAGGAGATGGCTGCCGCTGTCGCGGATGTCGCCGGCATATTCCCGGTAGCGGCGATAGGCGGCGGCGTCGCTGCCCAGCATCTCGCCATGGATCAGCTCGGCAAAGCCGATGACGGCGTTCAACGGCGTGCGCAACTCGTGGCTCATGCTGGCCAGGAATTCCGACTTGGCGCGGCTGCCGGCCTCGGCCGCCTGGCGCGCATCGATCAGCGCGCGCTCCAGCTGGCGCTGGGCGGTGACGTCGCTCCTGAGCGTGACGATGCCGCCCTCGGTCGTCCGGCGCTCGACCACGCGCAGAATCCGGCCGCCGGCGGTCTCGAACTCGATCGGCAGGGTCGGGTTGAGATGGGCTGAGAGACGGGCCGCGCGATATTCCGCCTCGCGGCCGACCGCCGCCGGGATCAGGCCGCGGTCGAGCCGGTCGTCCAGCAGCTCGGCGAAGGACCGGCCGAATTCGATCTTGTCGCCGGGATCGGGGTCGAGCACATGGGCGGCGTCGTTGCACAGCACCAGGCGATCCTCGGAATCCCACAGCAGGAAGCCTTCGGAGAGCGCGTCGAGCGCGTTGCGCAACCGCTCCTCGGCCTCCTCGGCCAGATTGCGGGCCAGGTCCAGCTGCATGGTGTTGACGGCGAGGGCTGCCGCCTGGCGCTCCAGATCGGAAAAGCCGCGGGCGCGCTCGATCATCTCGCGCTGCAGGCGCCAGCCGAGCAGCACCAGGCACAGCACCAGGCCGGCGGCGGCGAGCCCGGTCATCAGCGTCTCGTGTCGCCAGTCGGCGAGCGCGCTGCTGTCGTCGATCGCGACGAACACCGAGATCGGCAGCCGGGGATCGACGACATAGCCGATGATCCGGTTGGCGCCATCGACCGGAGATGCTGCGTGATAATTGCCGCTCTGTCCCGGCGCGAAGGCATCGGCCGCGGCGTCCGGGGCCTTGAAGGCCGGCGGGTTGCCGAGGTCGATCATCGGATGGCGCCAGAGCAGCCGGCCGTCGGCGCGGGCGACGGCGATGGCGCCGCCGCTGCCCAGATCCAGCCGGGCATAGAAGCGATCGAACGCGGCCAGATCCAGATAGGCGATGGCGACGCCCAGCAGATGGCCGTCGCCGTCACGGAAACCGCGGCTAACCGGCAGCTGCCAGCCGTCGCCGCCGGCGATGCGCATCGGCGCGCCGATGAACAGGCTGTCCAGCTTCTGGTCGCGTTGCTGGGTGAAGGCGTCGAGGTCTGCCACCGGCTGACCGCGGTCGCCGCCATAGATCAGCCGACCCTGGTCGTCCGCAACGGCGAAGCCGCGCACCAGACCGGATTCGTCGGCCATCCGGATCATGACGCGGGTGAAGGCCTCGGCCCCGCGCCGGGTGATGAAATCGCCGGTGGCAAGGTCGAACACCATGCGCAGCTGCTGGTCGACATTGTCGAGATTATGGGCCGCATGCTCGTCGAGCACGCTCGCCAGATTGCGGGAGGCCCCCTCGGCCTTGCCGACCGCCGTCCGATAGGAATTCCACACCACGACGCCGCCCAGCAGAACGAGTGCTGTGGCAAGCGCCAGCACGGCGGCAAAAAGGCTTCTCGGGGTCAGAGAAGGCATCGGGATCCTCGGTTCCGACCGGGAATCCGGTGGGCGCAGCAGACTTTACGAAAAATTAGGCCTACGCAAGGGGCAGTTGAATCATGCCGCCATGAATGGCTGATCCGCAAAGCCGCGCGATCCGCGATTGACCATTTGTTGCGCCGGACGCCGGCGCGGCCCGCCATCCGGGCAAAGAAAAGGCCGCGCCGTTTGCACGGCGCGGCCCTTCGCTTCCATCACCTAGTAGTGGTGATAATGATAGTAGGGATGGTAGTAGCCCGGGCCGTAATAGACAGGGGCCGGGGAGTAGTAGACCGGGGGCGGCGGCGGCGGCGCGTAATAGACCGGCGGCGGCGGGGCGTAATAGACGCCCGGCAGGCCGACGCCCACGGAAACGAAGGTCCGAGCCTCTGCCGGCGCGGCCGCGCCCAGGGTCGCGGCGAGGCCGAGTCCGGCGGCGGCGATAGCCAGCTTGTGACGAAGCATTTTCAAAACTCCTTATCCGAACACTCACGTTCGTACACATGAAGTACGCTTGGGAACCCGGTTTCATTCCCTCGGGTTCGCCGTTCGACCCATGGCATTTTTGGTACCCACGTCCGCAAAGCGAGCATCCGATGACCGTCACGATCTTCCACAATCCCCGCTGCAACACGTCCCGCACCGTGCTGGGGATGCTGCAGGCCAAGGGCCTCGACATCCGGATCGTCGAGTATCTGAAGCAGCCGCCCGATCGGGCGACCCTGGTCGATCTGCTGCAGCAGCTGGGCATCGGTCCGCGCGCGCTGATGCGGCGCAAGGAAGCGATCTATGGCGAGTTGGGCCTGGGCGATCCTGCCCTCTCCGACGACCGCCTGATCGAGGCGATCCTGGCCCATCCGATCCTGATCGAACGGCCGATCGTCGTTACGGCGAAGGGCGCCCGCATCTGCCGGCCGGTCGAGAAACTGGCCGAGCTGCTGTGAACCCGTCTAGGATCGGGCTCAAGCAATAGGGGAGGCGGCGAGATGCGGATCGGCGTGATCGGGCTGGGCTCGATGGGCATGGGCATGGCGGTGAGCCTGGTGAAGGCCGGCCATGACGTGGCGGGCAGCGACGTGCGCGCGTCGGCGGTCGATGGCCTGGTCGCGGCCGGCGGCCGTGCCGCGGCCAATCCCGCCGCCGCGGCCGAGGGCGCCCAGCTGCTGATCCTGATGGTGGTCAATCAGGCCCAGGTCGAAACCGTGCTGTTTGGCGCCGACGGCGCGGCCGCGGCTTTGCCCAAGGGCGCCGTCGTCATGCTGTCCTCGACCGTGCCGGCCGCTTTTACCGAAGCGCTCGACGCGCACCTCGCCGCGTCCGGCCATATCCTGCTCGATGCGCCCGTCTCGGGCGGCGCCGCCAAGGCCAAGACCGGGGAATTGACCATCATGTCCTCGGGCTCGGCTGCGGCCTATCAGGTCGCCGACCCGGCGCTCGCGGCGGTCGCGACCACGGTCTATCGGTTGGGCGACCGGCCGGGCATCGGCTCGACCGTGAAGACGGTCAACCAACTGCTGGCCGGCGTGCATATCGCGGCCGCGGCCGAGGCGATGGCGCTCGGCACCCGCGCCGGCGCCGATCCGCGCCAGCTCTACGAGGTGATTTCCAACAGCGCCGGCGGCTCCTGGATGTTCCAGAACCGGGTGCCGCATATGCTCGACGGCGATTTCACGCCGCTGTCGTCCGTCGAGATCTTCGTCAAGGATCTGGGGCTGGTACTCGATACCGGGCGGTCCTTGCGCTTCCCGCTGCCGATCGCGGCGGCGGCGCATCAGCAATTCCTGGCCGCCGCCGGCTCCGGCCATGGCGGCGAGGACGACGCGGCCGTGGTCAAGGTCTACGAGGCCGTCGCCGGCATCAGCGTCGCCCGGCCGAAGAAATAGAGCGGCGCAACGCAGTCGTCATCGATCGACACGACTGATCCGGCCTCGGCTGGGGTAGACTGCCGCTGTCTCTCGCCCGAAGCCGGATGGTCCATCGATGCCGCTCATGCCTTTTGAAATTTCCATTTGCGGCATCGAAGAGTTGGAGCCGTTCGCGACCCAGGGCGTGACCCACCTGCTGTCGGTGCTGGATCCCGAATATCCGGAGCCGGAAAGCCTGGGGCTGCTGAGCCCGACCCATCGGCTGCAGCTGCGCTTTCACGACACCATCGACATCCGGCCGGGCCAGACCATGGTCGAGATCGAGCAGGTCCGGCAGGTGCTGGCGTTCGGCCGCGATCTGCCGGCCGAGGACGGTCATCTCCTGGTGCATTGCCATGCCGGCATCTCGCGCTCGACCGCCTTCACCATCCTGCTGCTGGCTCAGGCCCTGCCGGACGTGCCGTCGGACGAGATCGTGGCGGAGATCGTGCGCATCCGCCCGCGCACCTGGCCGAACCTGCGCATCATCGAGCTGGGCGACGAGATCCTGGGCCGCAACGGCACGCTCATCGCCGCCGTCCGCGCGCGCCATGCCGAATATGCCCGGCGCGTGCCGCGCTTCGTCCAGTTGATGAAGGAACTGGGCCGCGACCGCGAGGTCGAGGGGCTGCTGTTCTAGGCGCTGCGGCTTGTGCATATAATTTCGCATGAGCAAAGCGGACGAACCGGCCTGGCATGAGCGCGCGATCGACCCGGCGCGATCGACGTCGATCAAGCTGCAGGTCTATGGCGTGTTGCGCCAGGCCATCATCGGCGCCAGGCTCGCCCCTGGCGCCGGCCTGTCGGAAAAGGATCTGGCGGCCCTGCTGGGCGTCAGCCGCACGCCGGTGCGCGAGGCGTTGAGCAAGCTCGCCGATGATGGGCTCATCACCATCCTGCCCCAGGCCGGTTCGTTCGTGGCGCCGCTGTCCTATGCCGGTGTCGTCGACGCGCTCTATATCCGCGAGTTGCTGGAATGCGGCGTCGTGGCCGATCTGGCGCGTGGGATTTCCGAGGCGGACCTGGCGGCGCTGGCTGCGCTGATCGCGGCCCAGCGCCAGGCCATGGCCGAGGGCGAACTCGCGCGCTTCCACGCGCTCGACGAGGAATTCCATCGCACGCTCGCCCTCCAGTCCGGCCATCCGAGCGTCTGGAATGCGGTCGATCAGGCCAAGATGCAGATCGACCGGGTGCGTCGCCTGTCGCTGCCGGATCCGGGCCGTCCCGCCGTGGCGATCGCCCAGCATGAGGCGATCCTGGCGGCGCTCGGCGCACGCGACGCGCGGGCCGCCGGTGCTGCGATGCGGCGGCACCTGCGCGAGGTGCTGAAGATCCTGGACGAGCTTCGGTCCCGCGTTCCCGGCTATTTCCTGCCCGGCGGCGATGGGGATCATCCGACCGGGCGCCTGCCGCCGGCTGCCGTGCCGCGCACCCGCCGCCGGCGCTCGCCGGTCCGCAACGGCTATCGCTTCGGCACGGTTTCGTGATCGTCTGAACGCTCGCTCCCACAAAACTGATATGGTAGTTTCGTCGAAAATCGGCAGGCACGCACCTTCCAACAGACCATAAAAGTCTAGGGAGTGCCTGAAGATGACGGATGATCGATTGATCCTTTCCCGGCGCACGTTGCTGGCCGGAACCGCGGCCGGTGCCGCGGCCTTGGCGCTGAAGTCGCCGGCTTGGGCCCTTGCGGCCGACGATCCCTGGGACCTGGCCCATGCCATTTCGGGCCGCCTGGAAGGCCTGCGCACGCAGCCGGACTTCCTCGGCCGGCAGTTCCACCAGTTCCATGTGACCGCCTATGGCGCGGTGCCCTGCCAGATCGTGGCGATCCCGTTCCTCTATCTGTCGTCGACGACGTCCGGTGCCGGCACGGCGCCTGCCGCCGGCTCGTTCGACTGCTATGGCGCTTTCGCCGCCGCGATCGCGGCCTGCCACCATGCCGGCGGCGGCCGGGTCGTGGTGCCGGCCGGCAATTGGTATTGCGCCGGTCCGATCACGCTGCTCAGCAACGTCGATTTCCATCTGGCGAGCGGGGCGCAGATCTGGTTCAGCCCGAATCCGGCCGACTATGCCAAATACGGTCCCTATGATTTCGGCAGCAACGGCAACCTGGTGCAGTCGCGCTGGCAGGGCAACGACTGCTATAATTTCTCCTCCATGGTCTATGCCAAGGACCAGGAGAACATCGCGCTGACCGGCGAGGATTGGACCAGCATCCTCAACGGCCAGGCCGGCACGCTCTATAACGCCACCAATTGCTGGTGGACCTGGAAGGGCACTGCCGGCGCCGACGGCTTCGTCGCCGGCCAGCCGTCCGAGGGGACGGCCAACCCGCTCAACGGGCCCATCGGCCCGCTCAATCCGGCGCTCTCGACGGCCGAGGTCAATCTGATCGAGTTCGGGTCGGCCAGCGGCGGCACCGGCAACAGCTATACCAAGGACAGCTCATACCTGCCGGCCCTGTCCGAGGCGAATATTCCCTTGGACGTCCGCATCTTCGGCGTCGGCCATCAATTGCCGCCCTGCATGATCGAGTTCTTCAACTGCCGGAACGTCTGGCTCGAAGGCTATCAGGTCACCAACACGCCGTTCTGGCAGCATCACCCGATCGCCTGCAAGGACCTGGTCATCCGCAAGGTCTATGCGAACAGCATCGGCCCCAATAACGACGGCTTCGACCCGGAGGCCTGCGACCATGTGCTGGTCGACCAGGTCACCTTCAACACCGGCGACGATTGCATCGCCATCAAGTCGGGCAAGGACAACGACATCGAATATGGTCCGGCGCAGAATCACGTGATCCGCAACTGCACCATGAACAGCGGCCATGGCGGCATCACGCTCGGCAGCGAAATGTCGGCGGGGGTGCAGAATATCTTCGCCGAGAACCTGAGCATGGAGAACCAGAACTACGCGACCAACCCGCTCAATATCGCGATCCGGGTCAAGACCAACCTCAATCGCGGCGGCACGGTCGAGAATTTCCATGTGCGTAATGTGACCCTGCCGAACGGCATCAATCTCACGCCCAGCTTCTACAAGCCGCTCGCCGGCAGCCCGATCCCGACCAACACCGTCTCGACCAACCAGGGCGGCGTGATCACGCTCGATTGCGACTATTCGCCGGGCTCGGACAATGTCCGCATCCGGCCGCCGACCATCAAGAACATCACCATCAGCAACGTGACCGTCACGGCTCCACCCGGCGCAACGGCCAGCTGCTATCAGGCGATCATCGTGCAGGGACCGGTCGCGGCCGACTATGACGGGTTGACCAGCCCGCCGCCGACCGTGGTGCCGGTCGAGAATGTGACCATCAGCAACTCGACCTTCGGCACGCCGGTGAACACAGCGACGCCGATCTATCTCTACAACATCCAGGGCTTGACCCTGGACAAGGTGACGATCGGGACGACGGTCTACAACACGGTGCTGTCGGCCTGAAGGCACCTTTTCTCTCGTCATTCCCGCGAAAGCGGGAATCCAGGGTGGCAGAGATCGGTCGCTTGCTCTGGATTCCCGCCTACGCGGGAATGACGGAGATTTGCGAATTTCACCCCTTCGCCGCGCGCTCCAGCTCCTGCTGGCGCAGGCGGAAGCGCTGCAGTTTGCCGGTCTCGGTCCGGGGCAGGGATGTGACGAACTCGATGGCGCGCGGGTATTTATAGGGCGCGATTTCGGATTTCACATGGTTCTGGATCGCCTTCGCCAGCCCCTCGTCGCCGCTCTCATTCGGTTTCAGCACGACGAAGGCCTTGACCACGAAGGTGCGTTCTTCGTCGGGCGAGGCCACCACGGCGCATTCGGCCACGGCCGGGTGCGACAGCACCGCCTGTTCGACCTCGGGGCCGGAGATGTTGTAGCCGGCCGAGATGATCATGTCGTCGCTGCGCGCCTGGAACCAGAAATAGCCGTCTTCGTCCTTGAGGTAGCTGTCGCCGGTGACGTTCCAGCCGCCCTCGACATAGACCGACTGGCGCGGATCCTCCAGATAACGGCAGCCGATCGGACCCTTGACCGCCAGGCGGCCGACCTGGCCCGGCGGCAGCTCCGCGCCGTCCTCGCTGAGGATCGTGGCGCGGATCCCCGGCACCGGCTTGCCGGTGGCGCCCGGCCGGATCTGGTCGCCGGCGGCGGAAATGAAGATATGCAGCAACTCGGTCGATCCGATACCGTCGATCAGATCGATACCGAAACAATTCCTGACCAGAGTCCGCGTTGCGAGCGGCAGCGCCTCGCCGGCCGACACACCCTTCTTCAGGCTGCCGATGTCGTAGCGGCCTTTCATCGCCGCCATGGCGCGATAGGCGGTGGGGGCGGTGAAGCAGACCGTGGCGCGGTGCCGTTCGATCGCCTGCATCAGCGCCTCCGGCCCGGCGCTTTCCAAGAGCAGGGTCGCGGCACCGACCCGCAGCGGGAAGATGACGAGGCCGCCCAGCCCGAAGGTGAAGGCCAAGGGCGGGCTGCCGCAGAACAGGTCGTCCGGCGACGGCTGCAGCACATGGCGCGAAAACGTGTCGGTGATCGCCAGGATGTCGCGGTGGAAATGCATGCAGCCCTTGGGCTCGCCGGTCGTGCCCGAGGTAAACGCGATCAGCGCCAGATCGTCGGCGGCGGTATCGACCGCCTCGAAATGGCCGGGGGCGGCCGCCATGCGCGCCTCAAGCCCGTCGGCGGCATCGCTATGGGCGATCAGGATATGGCGCAGCACCGGTGCCTGGGCCTGGGCCGCGCGCAGGTCGGCCTCCAGCCGCGCGTCGCAGATCGCGTGGCTGATCTGGCCCTTGGCGATCACCTGCACCAGCTCGCGCGGGCGCAGCAGCGGCATGGTGGTGACGACGATCGCGCCCAGCTTCAAGACCGCGAACCACTCTGCCACCAGCATCGGATTGTTGGGCGCGCGCAGCAGTACGCGGTTGCCGGGCACGACGCCCTCGCCCTGCAGCACCCGGGCGATCCGGTCGACGCGGTCCTGCAACTCGGCGTAAGACCAGCTCGAATGATCGTCGAGCAGGCAGCGGCGCGCACCGTCGCCGGCCGCGACCCGGTCGTCGAGCAATACCTTCGCGACATTCAGCCGGACCGGATAGTTCAGTTCGGGCAGCTCGGTAATGAGTTCCGGCCAGGCAGCGCGTGGCGGCAGCCGGTCGAGGGCGAAGCGGTCGACGAAGGCGGTGTGGCTTGCTGTCATGCTGCGGTCATCCGGCAGTTTCACATCCATGACGCGAGCCTAATCGAAAGCCTACGGCTCCGACAGAGCGGGCGCTTCGCGGGCGACCACTTCCATCATCCGGCTGTCGAAGATCTTCTGGATGCTGACCTGAACATCGGGGTTGGCGCCCAGAAAACGGCGGAAATCCGAGGCATGCAGCACCAGCAGCTGGCTATAGGTGACGGCAGTGACGTCGGCCCGACGCGGCTCGCCGGTCATGAGCGCCATCTCGCCGAAGATGTCGCCGCGACCCAAGGTGACCGGTTCGCCCGGCAGAATCACCTCGACCGCGCCGGAGGAAATGAAAAACACCGAGTCGCCGCGCTCGCCCTTGCGCACGAGCTTGTCGCCCGGCACCGCGATCAGCGGCCGGGCGAGGCGGCCCAACCGCTCGGCCTGGTCAGGGGCCAGGTCGCGGAACAGATCGATGCGGCGCATCAGCTCGCCGGGCTTCAGGCCCAGATCCAGGCGCGGGCGCGCCTCGGTCACCGCGCGGCGCTTGCGCAGGCGGCGGCTCAGATCCTCGTACAGTTCCTGGCCGATCAGCCCTTCCTCATAGAGGCCGTGATAGGCCTGCATCTCCTGGCGCAGCGCCGTCTGCTCCAGGATGCGGCGTTCGAGCGCCGCCAGATATTCCGGATATTGCGCCTGCAGCGCATCCAGCATGCGCCGCGTCCGGTCGCGCCGGATGGTCAGGATGTCGTTGACGATCTGCAGCAGCCGGTCGTCGAGGAACCGGCCGAGCTTCTGGCCCAAGAAGCGGCTCAGCTCGTCGAGCAGCATGCGCGTGACCAGCAGGCGCTCGAACCGTTCGGCCAGGCGGTTGGCGAGCGGCGTTTCGATCCTCAGGTGCCGATGCAGGAAATGGGCGCATTTGAAGCCGAAGGTCGGCCGGCCGATCCGCTTCACCGCCTTGACATAGCCGCTGCGGCCGTCGATGCGGGCGGCGTCCATCATGCCGTCGGCGCCGCGCAACAAGGCCTCGACCGTCCGGCGCGAGGCCGTACCCTCGGCATGGTGATTGAGCACCAGCCGTCGTTCGTGGCTGGCGAGCGCCACCAGCGCGATCGCCAGCCGGTCGCGCTCCAGCACGTCCGCCCGGTCGCCGTCCAAGGCTGCGACCCGCTTCTGGCGCCGCTGGGTCGCGGTCGCGATCCGGGTCGAATAGCGTGCCAGCGTTTCGGCGGCGACTTCCTCGCTCATGCGGTAGTCGACGGCCGTCGCCGCCAGCGAATCGCGCAGGTCGGCCAGCGACAGGGCCAGCACATTGTCGCGCAGCGCCTCGTCGCGCGGGCTCAACTGGTCGAGCTTCAGCAACCGGATGATGAAGCGCAGGGTCGTGCCGTTGACGAACAGCGTGAACAGCACGAAGCCGGTCGCCAGCACGGCGACGAAGCGTTTGACCTCGGGATCGAGCCCGGAATCCTCGGTCACGGCGAGCGCCAGCGCCACCGTGACGGCACCGCGCAAGCCGCCCCAGGTGATCACTACTTTGTAGGCGGTCGAAACCGGCGCGCTCCATTTCAGCCAAGTGAGCGGCGGCAGCACGCCGAACAGCACGACGATGCGGGCGACGAGGGCGGCGCCGAGCGCCACGGCCAGCAGCAGCAGGTCCTTCTGGCCGACGTCGACCAGCAGGGTCGGCACCAGGATGGCGGCCAGAATGAAGATGAAGGACCCGGCCCAGAACGCGAGCTGTTCCCAAAGCTCGTTCAGGAAATTCCAATTGAACGGCGACATGCGCGACAGCGCGGTCGATCCGAACGTGATACCGGCCGCGACCACGGCGACGACGCCGGAGACGTGCAGTTCCTCTTCACCCAGGATGAAGACCAGATAGGGTAGCGCCAGGGTCAAGGTCATCTCGGCCGCGCGGTCGCCATGCAGCAGCGGCAGGCAGGCGGTCGCCAGCCGTGCCGCCACGCTGCCCAACAGGATGCCGCCGCCGAAATTCAGCACGAAATGGGCGACGGCGCTGCCGATCTCGACATGGCCGCCGGATTTCAGCATGCCGACCAGAATGCTGAAGATCGCGATCGCCGCGGCATCGTTCAGCAGGCTCTCGCCCTCGACCAGGCGGGTGAGGCGGGCGGGCGCCCCCAGGTCGCGGAAGATCGCGACGACGGCGGCCGGATCGGTCGTGGCCACGATTGCGCCCAGCAGCAAGGCCGGGATCAGCGGCTCGCCCGAGACCTGCGACAGGCTCCAGCCGATCAGCCCGGTCGTGACCAGCACGGCCAGCACCGCCAGCATCAGGATCGGCGCCGCATCTTCCAACAGCCGCCGGATATCCATGGTGATCGAGGCCTGGAACAGCAGGATCGGCAGGAAGACATCGAGGAACACGGCCGAGGTCACCGGCGGCTCGGCGAACGGCCGCGCCATGGCGTCGAAGGCGGTGATGTCGGGCGAATTCAGCACGAAGGCGGCACCGCCGCCGATCGCCGTGCCGACCAGCGCCAACAGCACGGTCGTCGGCAAGCCGAACCGCCCGGCGATCGGTTGCGCGACACTGACGACCAGAAGCAGGCTGGCGACCGCGAGAACGATAGTGGCGACGTCGGTCGGGTACAGAACGGTTTCTCCGGGAACAGGCAACGGGGACGGCGGCGGCATCCTCGGATATGATGATGGCAATCCCGGGACGGAATAAGGAAAAAGCGAGGGCGCCGGTTTGCGGTTGCAATCTGATGTTACAGAAAGCCCGTAGTTAGTCATCGCTCTGCCGAAATCGGGTGCTATAGGAGCAGGACCGGGCCGGTCGATGAGACGTCCGCCGCCCCCGTATCTACAGGTGCGCGGCCAGCGGTCTCGCGCACCGACCCAGGTTAAGGGACATCATGCGCATTAAGTGGATCGTCATCCTCGTCCTGATCGCCGGTATCGGCGGGGCGTATTATCACTATCGCGAGGGCGAGCAGACGATCGCCGCGAACCGCGGCCGCGGCGGCTATGACGGCGGCGGGCCGCCCGGCGCTCCCGGCGGCCGGCGGTCGATGAGCGGTGTCAGCAACGATCCGATCCCGGTCGTGGTCGGAGCGGTTGCCCAGGGCGACGTGCCGCTCTACCTGTCCGGCCTGGGCACGGTCCAGGCCTATAACACGGTCACGATCAAGAGCCGGGTCGATGGCCAACTGGTCAAGATCCTGTTCAAGGAAGGCCAGGACGTGAAGATCGGCGACGTGCTGGCCGTCATCGATCCGCGCCCCTATGCCGCCCAATACCAGCAGGCGGTCGCGACCAAGGCCAAGGACCAGTCGCTGCTCGACAATGCGCGCAAGGATCTGGTCCGCGACCAGGGGCTGGTCGGCAAGCAGTTCGTCAGTGCTCAGACGCTCGATACCCAGCAAGCGCTGGTCGATCAGTATGTGGCGCAGGTCGCATCCGACCAGGCGACGGCCGACTACAACAAGACGCAGCTCGACTACACCAACATCACCTCGCCGATCGACGGGCGCACCGGCATCCGCAATCTCGACATCGGCAACATCATCCACGCGGCCGACAGCACCGCCTTCGTCACCATCACCCAGATCCATCCGATTTCGGTGATCTTCACGCTCCCGGCCGACAATCTGCCGTCGGTAACGAAGAACCTGGGTGCCGGCACATTACCGGTGATCGCGTTCGGGCGCGACAACACGACGGCGCTGGCCAAGGGCACGCTCGACCTGGTCGACAACCAGATCGACCAGACCACCGGCATGGTGCGGCTGAAGGCGACCTTCCCGAACGACGACGGCGCGCTGTGGCCGGGTCAGTTCGTCAATACGAGCGTGCTGGTCTCGACCCGTCACAACGGTCTGACCGTGGCGGCGACGGTCATCCAGCATGGCCCCAAGGGCGATTACGTCTGGGTCGTGAAGCCGGACAAGACGGTCGAGATGCGCGACGTCGTGGTCGCCCAGACCCAGAACAACGTGGCGCTGATCGACAAGGGCCTGGCGGCGGGCGAGGCGGTCGTGGTCGATGGCCAATATCGCCTGCAGGCCGGCAGCAAGATCGAGGCGGCCAGCCAGGATGCGCCGCCGCCGGTCGCCGATGACGGCGCCAAGACCGAGCACCGTCGCGGCGAGCATAAGGGCGAGCGCAAGGACAAGGACGGCAAGACCGACAAGGGCGGGGCGGACCCAGCGTGAACGTCTCCCATCCCTTCATCCTCCGGCCGATCGCCACCACGCTCCTGATCATCGGCGTGGTGCTGCTGGGGGGGCTGGGCTACCGGCTGCTGCCGGTGGCGGCCTTGCCGTCGGTCGATTTCCCGACGATCCAGGTCGTGACCAGCTATCCGGGTGCCGCACCCGAGATCATGGCGTCCTCGATCACGACGCCGCTCGAACATCAGCTGGGCACGATCTCGGGCCTCACTTCGATGAGCTCGACCAGTTCGTTCGGCACCAGCCAGATCACCCTGCAGTTCGATCTGGCCCGCGACATCGACAGCGCCGCCCAGGACGTGCAGTCGCAGATCAATGCCGCCGCCGGCATCATCCCGACCTCGAAGCTGCCGAACCCGCCGACCTACAGCAAGGTCAACCCGGCCGACACTCCGATCCTGATCCTGGCGCTGACCTCGGACACGCTGCCGCTGCGCACGGTCAATGACTATACCGACACCGTCGTGGCGCAGAAGCTGTCCCAGGTCGACGGTGTCGGCGTGGTGACGATCGAGGGCGGCCAGAAGGAAGCGGTCCGCATCCAGATCAACCCGACCCAGGTCGCCAATCTGGGCCTGGCGCTAGACGATGTCCGCACCGCGGTGTCGTCCGCGACGGTCGATCTGGCCAAGGGTTCGATCGACGGGCTCCGGCAATCGTTCCAGATCGGCGCCGACGATCAGCTGTTCGATGCCGACGGCTATCGCAACCAGATCCTGGCCTATCGCAACAGCGCGCCGATCCGGCTGAAGGATGTGGCCTCCGTCGTGGACGGGGTCGAGAACGACAAGCTCGCCGGCTGGTACAATGGCAAACCGGCCGTGATCCTCGACATCCAGCGCCAGCCTGGCGCCAATATCATCGAGACGGTCGCTTCCATCCGCAAGCTGATGCCGAAGCTGCAGGCGGCCCTGCCGCCGTCGATCAAGATCGACGTGCTGACCGACCGGACCCAGACCATCCGCGCCTCCGTCGCCGACGTGCAGTTCACGCTCCTCCTGACCGTCGGCCTGGTGGTCATGGTCATCTTCCTGTTCCTCAGGAAGTTCTGGGCAACGGTCATCCCAAGCGTGACCCTGCCGGTGTCGCTGATCGCGACCTTCGGCATCATGTCGCTGTGCGGCTTCAGCCTCGACAATCTGTCGCTGATGGCGCTGACCATCGCCGCCGGCTTCGTCGTCGACGACGCGATCGTCATGATCGAGAACATCGTGCGCTATATCGAGGCGGGCGAAACGCCGCTCGATGCGGCGCTCAAAGGGGCGAAGCAGATCGGCTTCACCATCATCTCGCTCACGGTCTCGCTGATCGCGGTGTTCATCCCGCTGTTGCTGATGGGCGGCGTCATCGGCCGGCTGTTCCGCGAATTCGCCATCACCTTGAGTGCCGCCGTCGTCATCTCGGCCGTGGTGTCGCTGACCCTGACGCCGATGATGTGCGCGCAATTGCTGAAGCCGGAAGATCCGGACCATCGGCCGGGCGCGCTGTTCCGCTGGAGCGAGGGTTTCTTCGACTGGATGCGCGACGGCTATGACAGCGGCTTGCGCTGGGTGCTGCGCCATCAGACGCTGACGCTGATCTTCAGCGTGGCGACGCTTGCCCTCACCGCACTGCTCTATGTCGAAGTGCCGAAGGGCTTCCTGCCGCAGCAGGACACCGGCCTGATCGTCGGCGTGACCGATGCGGCGCAGGACATCTCGTTCAACGGCATGGCCCAGCGTCAGCAGGCGATCGCGGCCGAGGTGGCGAAGGACCCGGACGTGATCGCGGTCGACAGCTTCGTTGGCACCGGCACGGTCAACACCACGCCCAACAGCGGCCGGCTCTACATCAATCTCAAGCCGCGCGACCAGCGTACGGCGTCCGCGGACCAGATCATCGAACGGCTGAAGCGCCTGGTCGGCGGCGTCCACGGCATCCGGCTCTACATGCAGTCGGTCCAGGACATCCAGATCGACAACCGCCTGTCGCGCACCCAGTACCAATACACGCTGCAGGACGCGAACGTGGCGGAGCTCGGCCAGTGGGTGCCGAAGCTGGTCGCCGAAATGAAGAAGCAGCCGGAGCTGGCCGACGTCGCCAGCGATCAGCAGAACGCCGGGCTGCAGGCGCTGGTGAAGATCGACCGCGACGCGGCGGCGCGGCTCGGCGTCAGCATGCAGGCGATCGACGACACGCTCTACGATGCCTTTGGCCAACGGCAGATCGCGACGATCTATACCCAGCTGAACCAGTACCATGTCATCCTGGGCATCGATCCGAACTTCCAGAAGGACATGAACGGCCTCGACAAGATCTATGTCGAGGCCACGAACGGCACGCTCTCGACCGGCACGCAATTGTCGAGCGGCGTCGTCGCCAGCACCACGCCGACCTCGAACGGCAGCCAGACCACCAGCAACGTCGCGACCACGACCTCGCTCAACAGCGGCAAAGGCACGGAAGTGCCCTTGAGTGCGGTCGCGACCATTGTGACCCAGCTGGCGCCGCTGCTGGTAACGCACCAGGGCCTGTTCCCGGCCACGACCCTGTCGTTCAACGTGCCCGAAGGGGTTTCGCTCGGTGCCGCCTTGGGCGCGATCCAGCGCTCGGAGGACGCGATCGGCCTGCCCGAGACGATCGCGACCGGCTTTGCCGGCAGTGCCGCCGAATTCCGCTCGTCGCTCGATAGCGAACTGGGCCTGATCCTGGCGGCGATCGTCACGGTCTATATCGTGCTGGGCGTGCTCTACGAGAGCTACATCCATCCGATCACCATCCTGTCGACCCTGCCCTCGGCCGGCGTCGGAGCACTCCTGTCGCTGATGCTGTTCCATCAGGATCTGAGCGTGATCTCGCTGATCGGCATCATCCTCCTGATCGGCATCGTCAAGAAGAACGCGATCATGATGATCGATTTCGCGCTCGATGCCGAACGCCAGGGCATGAGCGCCGAACAGTCGATCTATCAGGCCTGCCTCTTGCGCTTCCGCCCGATCATGATGACGACCATGGCGGCGCTGCTGGGTGCCCTGCCGCTCGCGGTCGGCCATGGCACGGGATCGGAGCTGCGCCAGCCGCTCGGCATCGCCATCGTCGGCGGCCTGATCGTCTCGCAGTTCCTGACGCTCTATACGACGCCGGTGATCTATCTGTTCTTCGAGCGCCTGCGCCTCACGGTCGGACGCCGGTTGAAAGTCAAGGTCGAGCGTCGCCAGCAACTGCCGCTGCCGTTCAACGCCGTCCGCGATCCGGACGCGGCCGAGTAGGGCCGATGAGCATTTCCGAACCCTTCGTCCGCCGACCGGTCGCGACCGTCCTGCTGGCGATCGGCGTCATGCTGCTGGGTATCGTTTCCTACCGGCAATTGGCGGTGGCGTCCCTGCCGAACGTCGATCTGCCGATCATCCGCGTGTCGGCCAGCCTGCCCGGCGCCGATCCGGAGACGGTGGCGGCCTCGCTCGCGACGCCGCTGGAGCGCCAGCTCGGCACGATCTCGGGCCTGAACCAGATCACCTCGATCAACACGCTCGGCAGCACCATGATCATGCTGCAGTTCGAGATCAGCCGGAACGTCGACGACGCCGCGCGCGACGTGCAGGCGGCGATCAACGCCTCGGTGCAGAACCTGCCGCAGGACTTGCCGCGCCTGCCGACCTTCTTCAAGGCGAACCCGGCCGCCTTCCCGATCCTGACCCTGGCGCTCACCTCCGACACGCTGCCGCCGGGCAAGGTCTATGACCTGGCCGACACGGTCGTCTCGCAGAAACTGTCCCAGCTCGAAGGCGTGTCCGAGGTCGATATCAACGGCGCCGAGAAAAGCGCCGTGCGTGTGGAGGTCGACCCGGCGGCGCTCGCCAACATGGGCCTGGCACTCTCCGACATTTCGACCGCGATCACGTCGGCCAATGTCGACGGGCCCAAGGGCAGCATCCAGGGCGACGATCGCGCGCTGATGATCACGGCGACCGACCAGCTGTTCACGGCCGAGGATTGGGGCAACATCGTCGTCGCCTGGCGCAACAGCGCGCCGGTGCGCCTGAAGGACGTGGCCAAGGTCACCGACGGCGTCGCCAATACCAAGCTCGCCGGCTGGTACGGCGACGAGCGCGGCATCGTCGTCTCGATCCGCAAGAAGCCGGACGCCAACACGGTCGAGACGGTCGATCGCATCATGGCGACCATGCCGCTCTTGAAGCGCTGGATGCCGCCGTCGGTCCAGGTCCATGTCACCGCCGACCGCACGCGCATGATCCGCGCCGCGATCGCCGACGTGCAATTCACCATGCTCTTGACCATCGGCCTGGTCGTGCTGGTGATCGCGATCTTCTTGCGCCGGTTCTGGGCGACCATGATCCCCAGCGTCACCATCCCGGTCTCGCTGCTGGCGACGTTCGCGGTCATGTACGCGTTCCACTACAGCCTCGACAATCTGTCGCTGATGGCGCTGATCGTGGCCGTGGGCTTCGTGGTCGACGATGCGATCGTGATGATCGAGAACATCACCCGCCTGATCGAAGAGGGCCATCCGCCGGTCGAGGCCGCGATCCGCGGGTCGAGACAGATGGGCTTCACCATCGTCTCAATCACCATTTCGCTGATCGCGGCGCTGATCCCGATCCTGTTCATGCCGGGGATCTTCGGCCTGTTCTTCCGCGAATTCGGCGTGACCTTATGCGCGGCGATCCTGATGTCGGCCGTGGTGTCGCTGACGCTGACGCCGATGATGTGCGCGCGCTTCCTGTCGATCGGCAATCTCACCCAGGCCGACGGTCCGTTCGGCCGCGCCTGCGAGCGCGTGCTGAACGAGACGATCGACGCCTATATCGAATCCCTGGTCTGGGCGCTGCGGCACCGCTGGCTGATGCTGGCGGTTACCCTCGGTGCCATCGTCGGCACGGGCTATCTGTTCGTCATCGTGCCCAAGGGCGCCCTGCCGACCCAGGACACCGGCGTCATCCGGGGATCGACCTTGGCGCCGCCCGATATCTCCTTCACCGCCATGAGCGACCGGCAGCGCGCCGTCGTCTCGGTCATCGAGAAGGATCCGGCGGTCGAGAGCATCACCTCCAACATCGGCTCGAACGGCTTCCAGGGTCTGAACAACGGCAGCATCACCATCAATCTGGTCGATGCGAGCGAGCGTCCGCGCGTGGAAGAGATCATCGAGCGCCTGCGCCCGCAGCTGGAAAAGGTCGACGGCATCCAGACCTTCCTGTCGCCGGTGCAGGATTTCGGCGGCGGCGGCCGCCAGGGCAATGCGCGCTATCAATATACGCTGCACGCCAATGACACGGCGCTGCTGGAGCATTGGACCGAGGTGATGCGCGATCGGATGAAGGCGCTGCCCGAGATCGCCGACGTCAGCACTGACCAGGACAAGGCCGGCCTGCAGTATAATCTCAAGATCGATCGTGCCCGCGCCGGGCGTCTGGGCGTCACCATGAGCGCCATCGACAACGCGCTTTACAACGCCTTCGGCCAGCGCCAGGTCGCGACCATGTATGGGCCGCTCGACCAGTTCAAGGTCGTGCTCGAGGTCGATCCGAAATACCAGGGCGACCTCGATGCGCTGAGTCGCCTCTTCGTGCCCGGCACCAATTCTAGCCAGGTGCCCTTGAGCTTCCTGGTCCAGACCGAGCCGGGCACGGCGCCGGTCCAGCTCAATCACCAGGGCGCCAGCCCCGCCATCACCATCTCGTTCAACACCAAGCTGGACGTGACGATCGGCGACGCCATGGAGGCGATCAAGCGCGCCGAGGCCCAGGCGATCTTCCCCGAAGGCGTCACCGGCTCGTTCGAGGGCGATGCGCGCGACGCCCAGGATTCCAACAATTCCATGCTGCCGCTGCTGCTCGGCGCGGTGATCGCGGTCTATGTCGTGCTGGGCATGCTCTATGAGAGCTATGCCCATCCGCTGACGATCCTGTCGACCATCCCGTCGGCCAGTCTCGGCGCGTTCCTGGCCTTGATCGTCACCCACACCAGCTTTTCGATCATCGCCATGATCGGCATCATCCTGCTGATCGGCCTGGTCAAGAAGAACGCCATCATGATGGTGGATTTCGCGCTGGAGGCGGAACGCCACCAGGGGCTGACGCCGGAGCAATCGATCCTGCAGGCGGCGCGGCAGCGCTTCCGTCCGATCACCATGACGACGCTCGCCGCCGTGTTCGGTGCGATCCCGATCGCGATGGGCCACGGTGCCGGATCGGAGATCCGCCAACCGCTCGGCATCACCATCATCGGCGGCTTGCTGGTGTCCCAGGTGCTGACGATCTACACGACGCCGGTGATCTATCTGTTCATCGACCGCCTGCGCTCGCGCAAGACCCGTCGCCTGGTGAGCGTGGCGGCGCCGGCGGAGTAGGCGGGCTTACGCCGGCCCGTGATGGGTCATCTCGCCTTTTTCGAAGTCGCAGCTGTAGATCTTGGCGTCGATGATGTTGGGATCGACCGGCTGGGCTTCGAGCCGGACCGAGATCGCGTCGCCGAAGTTGGTGACGGAGGGGCCGCCCAGTGGCGTAACGGGCAGGCCGCCCAGCGATTTCATGAACTCGCTCTGGCAGCGGGCGATCAGCGGCCCCGCGGCGGTCGCCGTGCTTTGCGACGATTGCACCTCGGCATGGATCTGCTCGGGCGTATGGCAGCCGGCGAGCAGCAGGGCGGGTGCGAACAGGAACGGCATGAAGTGACGCAAAGGCCAAGCTCCCAGCGGGCGGTACGAAACGATGAGCAGAGATTAGCCGCCGCCGCCGCGGGTTGCGAGGAGGATAACGCTCCGAACCTTCTCTAAAACGCCGAACCTCGCTATCGTTTCATCGCAAGCAGGCTGTTCGGCGCGGGGAGCATCTTGATGGGACGCCAACGGGCGCTGCCGATCTGGTTGATGGGCTTCTGCAACCTGCCGATCGGCCTGGGCGGGGCCATCGGGCTGGTCACGGTGCCGCAGCTGCTGGCGGCCGCGGATGTGCCGGAATCGACGATCGCCTGGATCACGTCCGCAGCGCTGGTCCCGCTGTTCGCCAGCTTCATCCTGGCCCCGGTGCTCGACTGGCGTTTCAGCCGACGCTTCTATTCGATCCTCACTGCGTCGTTGGCGGCGCTGCTGCTGTTCGTGGGCTTGCTCAACCTTGCCGATCCGGTGGTGCTGGGCGCGGCACTCGTGCTGGCGGTCTTCGCGGTCGCGCTCAATCAGGCGGCGGTCGGCGGCTGGGTCTCGTCCCTGACCGGCCCCGAGGACAAGAGCAAGCTCGGTGCCTGGCTCATCGTCTCCAACGTCGCCGGCTTCGGTGCCGGCGCCGCCGTGGCGATCGTGCTGATCCGGGTGCTGCCGGCGGTGATCGGGCCGGCCGCGGTGGCGGGGCTGCTGCTGCTGCCGCTCCCGCTCTATCTGGCGATGCCGACGCCGCCGCCGGACGCGCATCTGGCCGGCGAAGGCTTCGTGGCGTTCCTGGCCGACGTGCTGTCGCTGTTCCGCCAAAAGGACATCCGCTGGCTGCTGTTCTTCTTCGCCATGCCGGCGGCCGCTTTCGCGCTCAGCAACACGATGAGCGGCCTCGGCAAGGATTTCGGCGCGTCGGAACAATTCGTCGGCACCGTTGCGGGTGTCGGCGTCGCCATTGCCGGCGTGCTGGGCAGCCTGGTCGTGCCGCCGCTGATCCGCGGGTTGCTGACGCCGGAATGGCTCTATCTTGCGATCGGTGCCGGTGGGGCGGTCTGCACGCTGGCGCAACTGGTCCTGCCGCTGACGCCGCTCAGTTTCGCGATCGCGATGATTGGCCAGAACGGGATCCAGGCCGCGGCCTTGTCGGCCGGCAACGTCGTCATCCTGCGCGCAACCGGCGAACACAATCCGTTGGCCGCCACCCAATTCGCCCTGCTCTGTGCCGCGATCGGGCTCCCTTTGAGCTACATGCAGGCGCTCGACGGCCAGGCCTATGATCGGGGCGGCCTCGTCGCCTGCTATCTGACCGACGCGCTCGTCAGCCTCGCCGCCTGCGCGGTCCTGGCGCTGCTGCTGGCCCGTCGACGCACTTAGGTGCCGCGCGGCTTGGCCCGCGCGGTCGGGGGCGCCTCCAGCGGGTTTTCCGGCCAGGGATGGCGCGGATAGCGGCCACGCAGGTCGGTGCGCACCGCCTTGTAGGACCCGGCCCAGAAGCCACCCAGGTCGCTCGTCACCTGGATCGGGCGCCGGGCCGGCGACAGCAGATGCAGCTTCAGGCGGACCCGGCCGCCGGCGATCGTCGGGGTCTCTGCCAACCCGAACATTTCCTGCAGCTTGACCGCCAGCACCGGCGCGTCGCCGTCGGCATAGTCGATGGCGATGCACGAGCCCGACGGCACGGTGACATGGGTCGGCGCCAGGCGATCCAGCGCCTGCTGCTGGTTCCAATCGAGCCGGCCGCGCAGCAGGCTCAACAGATCGAGGCCGGCGAGATCAGCCAGGCTGCGCTTGCCGTCGAGCGCCGGGGCCAGCCAATCACTTAGGGTTTCGATCAGGCTGGCATCATCGAGGGCCGGCCAGTCGCCCTCGAGGCGGGCGGCGAAACCGACGCGCTGGCGAAAATTCTCCGCCGCCTCGGTCCAGGGCAGAACCGTGAGCCCGGTCTGGCGGATGCCGTCGATCAGGGCGGCGGTGACCGCCTCGGCCGGGGGCTTGGCCAGCGGCGCGTCGCCCAGCACCAGGGCACCCAGGCGCCGGCGCCGACGCGCCTGAACCGAGCGGGTCGCGGGTTCGTACACGACCTCGTCGTCGGTGCGGATGCGGGTACCGAGCGCCAGTTCCAGCTCGCCCTGGCTCAAGGGTGCCGCCAGCCAGATGCGGGCGTCGGGCGCCTGGCCGTCCAGATCGGCGATCGCCAGGAAATCGGCGGCCGCGAGCGGGTCCTGTTCGAGCAGATAGGCGCCCTGACCGCCCGACAGGCGGAAGCGGCCGGTCTCGCCCCGCCGTTTGGCGATCCGGTCGGGATAGGCCAGCGCCAGCACGGCGCCGGCGCCGGCCGGCTCGATCGGCCCCCAGGGCAGATCGATCTGGCGGGCGAGGCGCCGCGCGATCTCGCGGGCGCGGCGGGCGGCGTCGTTGCCGGCGGGGCGCTCGATCAGCTCCAGGCGGGTGCGCAGATCGGCGTCGCGCCCGGCGATGTCGCGCTCGCTCAAACCTGCGGCGATCGCCGCAGCCAGCACGCCGTTGCCTTGTTCGGCGGCCGCCAGCACCATATGGGCGAGGCGCGGCGCCAGGCCCAGTTCCGCCATCCGTCGCCCATGGCCGGTCAGCCGACCGTCCGGGTCGAAGGCGCCGAGTTCGGCCAGCAGGCGCCGGGCCGTCGCGAAGGCAGCCGGATTGGGCGGATCGAGCAGGCGGAGCGCGCCCGCGTCGGCCAGGCCCCATTGCGCCAGTTCCAGCGCCAGCGGCGCCAGGTCAGCGATGGCGATTTCGGGCTCGGCGCGGGGGGCCAGCGCCTTGTGCTGCGCCTCCGGCCACAGGCGCCAGGCGATGCCCGGCTCGGTGCGGCCGGCACGGCCGGCGCGCTGGGTGGCCGCGGCCTGGGAGACCCTGGTGGTCTCCAGCCGTACCATGCCGGTGCGGGGATCGTAGCGCTGCCCGCGGGCGAGACCGGCATCGATCACCTGGCGCACGCCATCGATGGTCAGGCTGGTTTCCGCGATCGAGGTCGCCAGCACGATCTTGCGGCGGCCGGGTGGTGCTGGCGACAGCGCCTTGTCCTGGGCACCCGGCTCCAGATCGCCATAGAGCGGCAGCAGGTCGATCTCGGGCCCCAGGTGCCGCGCTGCCAGCAGGCGCTCTACGCGCCGGATCTCGCCGCCGCCCGGCAGGAACACCAGCAGGCCGCCAGGTTGTTCCAATGCCAGATCGACCGCGTCGGCAACGGCCTCGGCAAGGCGGTTCTGGGCCGGGGCGGCGAGATGGCGGATCTCGACGGGGAAGGCGCGCCCCTCCGACGTGATCACGGGTGCGTCGCCCATCAATGCTGCGACCGGTCCGGCATCGAGCGTTGCCGACATGGCGACGAGGCGGAGTTCCGGTCGGAGCCCGCTTTGGGCGTCGAGCGACAGTGCCAGCCCCAGGTCGGTCTCCAGACGGCGCTCGTGGAATTCATCGAACAGCACGGCACCGATGCCGGCAAGATCGGGCGCGTCCTGGATCATGCGCGTGAACACACCGTCGGTCACGACCTCGACCCGGGTCCGACGGGATACCCGGGTCTCCAGGCGGACGCGATAGCCCACGGTCTCGCCGACCGGTTCGCCCAAGAGATCGGCCATCCGGCGGGCGGCGGCGCGGGCGGCCAGGCGCCGCGGCTCCAGCATCACGATCTTGGCCGTACCGAGCCAGGGCTGGTTCAGCAGCGCCAAGGGCACGCCGGTGGTCTTGCCGGCCCCGGGCGGCGCCTGCAGCACGGCGTTCGACCCTTGCGCCAGGGCTGCCAGCAGGGCGGGCAGGGCGTCGCGGATCGGCAGATTATGGGGCAGCAGGCCGGCGGGATCGGTCATGTCATGAGCGTCATCGGGCTGAAAGCCCCATGCGGTCAAGAAGCCTTCTTGAACTTTCGGAGCTTCATGACGTAGCCGATGATTTCGGCGACCGCCTTGTAATGCTCGGGCGGGATCTCTTCGTCGATCTCGACCGTGGCATAGAGCGCGCGGGCGACCGGCGGGTTCTCGATGATCGGCACGTCGTGCTCGGCCGCCAGCTCGCGGATCTTCTTGGCCAGGAAATCGACGCCCTTGGCGACGACGCGGGGGGCGCCGGACGCGCCCATCTCGTATTGCAGCGCCACCGCATAATGGGTCGGGTTGGTGATGATGACCGACGCCTTCGGCACCGAGGCCATCATGCGCTTGCGTGCCCGCGTCATGCGGATCTGCCGCATGCGGCCCTTGATGTGCGGGTCGCCGTCGGCGTTTTTATGCTCGTCCTTCACCTCCTGCTTGGTCATCTTCAGGCCCTGCAGGGTCGACCATTTCTGATAGAAATAGTCCAGGAGCGCGATCGAGCCCACCGCCAGCAGCACGCCGATCATCATGTGCAGCAGCAGATAGAACAGCTCGCGCGTCATGGCGAGCGGCTCCATGCCGGTCATCGTCTCGATCTTCGTCAGTTCCGGCAGGATGTAGCTGCCGGCGACCAATGCCACGATCACGGCTTTGACCAGGCCTTTGGCGAATTCGATCAGCTGTTTGGGTGCGAACAGCTTGCTGATGCCGTTCAGCGGGTTGAGGAAGTTCAGATTGAAGTCGAACTTGCCGCTGGCCCAGAGGAAGCCGGCTTGGGCCCAGACGATGACCGCGGAGGCCGCGATCATCAACAGCAGCGGCAGACTGAGCGCAAACAGCAGCTTGTGTGCGACTTCGCTCAGCAGCGTCTCGAAGCTCGGCTGGGTGCCGACCTCGATTCGCTCCGGCTGTTCGATGAAGCGACGCATCTCCATCAGAAGCGGCCGCATCGACCAGGGCAGCACCTTGTAGAGCGCAAAGGTCATGGTCATCAGCAGCACGACCGTCGCCGCGTCCTTGGACATGGCGACTTGGCCGCGGTCGCGAGCCTGGCTTACTCGCTTGCCGGTTGGGTCTTCTGTTCTAGAGTCTTGATCGTCGGCCATCGATGCTCCAGTCGGGGATCGGACCAACGATCCTCGGAAGCCCCAACTATGTCCCTGATAGGGTTAACGAATTCGTAAGTTGCCACGCTCGACTTCGCTGCGCTGCGCCGACCGCTGTCAATACAGGGTTTTAACGAATTGAAATGTGCGATGGTGGTGAATTTAAAGGCGCTAATACAAGGCGCGACATGATCTCACCACGCTCGACCTCCAATATTCGACTCTGTTTACTAGCGTTCTGAAGGTGTGCGACTCCCAAGGACGCGGGCTCGTCCGGTTAACCAACAACCTCCACTTGACATGTTCGGAGTGTTGCGTATGATGAGCTACCCCCGAAGGAGTGTTTGCCAAATGTCAAGCATTTCCGTCCAGCCAAGCTCGGGGCTGACGGTTGCGTCACCGGTAAAACCCGGTTCAAGCACAGCCGGAACAGCCTCGACCGATGAGACGGCTAAAAGCCAGTCGACGCCGCCAGGCTCAGCGTCCGACCTCTATCCGAGTCCGGTCGAGTCCATCGATCCGGCAACCGGGCAATTCGTGATCCAATTTCGCGATATTGATACCGGACAAGCGGAATATCAGACGCCTTCGAAGACTCAGTTGCGGCTTTATCAGGTCAGCCAGTCTCGCGTCGATATCCCCGGAGCGGCACCGACGACGCCGGTACCGGAGACTGCGACCAGCGCCAAGGTTTGAGCCTGGTCCGGTTTCGCTGACGGCTCTCGGCCCGATCGTGCGCCTGTGCAGCGCGCGATAATGAGTTATTTGCACGTCCATCGCGCTCCGGTCGGCCGCGATGTCAGTCGAACTGTGCCTTGGCCGACCGCTCCCCTCAGCGACAACGACGATCCGGCGCGCCTCGGGACCCGAACCCGAGCGTTTCGGATGCCCTCGTCCGACCCATCGGAATTCGCGCCAGATCACTGACGTCCGAGCCTGTTTCGATTGAATGTAATCGAAACCTGCTCCGGGGTTTGCTCTAATGGCTTGGCCGCTGTTGCTGGAAGGTGCGTTCAAACCATGCCCGGGCGTCTGTTGCTGCTGACCGGTGAGTTCGAGGCCGGCATTCTGGTGCCCTTCTTCACCCGACACGCGCCCGAGGCGCGGATCGAAGCGATCCATCTGGGCACTGAGCTGGAAAGCGCCATCCTGTCGGGCACCGAAGGCACGCGGCTGCTGGCATTCTGCACCAGTGTCATCGTGCCGCCGTCGCTCTTGGCCCTGCTGCCGGGGCCCGCCTACAATATCCATCCGGGTCCGCCCAGTTTCCCCGGGCGCCATCCGGAATGCTGGGGCGCCTATCGGGGCGCCGTCCGCTTCGGCGCCACCCTGCATGAGATGGCGCCGCGCGTCGACGAAGGCCCGATCGTCGATGTGCAATGGTTCGAGATGGAAGAGGGCGGCGGTCAGGCCGCCTATGGCATGCGGGCCTATCAGGCCGCGATCCAATTGATGATCCGCTGGGCCCCGTGGCTGATCAACGACGACCGCCCGTTACCCCGCTCGTCCGATCGCTGGAGCGGTACCAAGACGCGGCGGGCCGATCTGGAAGCGATGTGCCGGGTGACAGCCGATATCGACGCCGCGGAGTTCGAACGTCGCCGCCGCGCCTTTGCCGAGCAACCGGGCGGAAAGATGAGCGTGCTGCTGCACGGGCGGGAGTTTCACTATGAAGTGCCGCCGGAAGCGCCGCCGGCTCCGAAGGTGGAAAACTAGGCGCTGACGCCCCGCTCGGTCGCGGTCTGGCGATCTCGCTCGGCCCGTTGCTCGGGCGTAAGGTCGGTGCCGAGCAGACCGGCCGCGATATTGCGGTTGATGTTGATCAGAACTTCGAGCTTCTCGGGCGTCGGTGCGGCCAGCAGATCGACCGAGCGTTTGTCGACGAAGTTCGACAGGTTCAGCAGCCCCTCGCGGATGCCGCGCGGCGTCTGGCAATCCGGATCGGCCTGTTCCGCCTGGATGATGGTCCAGAGCCGCCAGTTCAGGCGAACGGCATCGAGCACCTGGTCGCGCGGGGTATCGGGGGCGATGACGGCCTGCATCTTGCGCGCCGTCGTGGTCAGGCCCCAGGCCAGGGTCTGTTCCGGACTGGCGTGCTCCATCGCCATGGTCTGCTGCTTCGCGTATCCGGTCTTCATCGCCGTTCCTCTACCAAATCCTTGTCTCGATATGTCATGAGGCGGCCCGCGCCTGATGGTCGCCGACCACATCGTTGAGCGCGCCGACGATCCGTTTCACGTCGGCCTGGTTCATGCCGACGAACAGCGGCAGCGATAGGGTCCGTCGATAATACCCGTCGGCGCCCGCGAGCACGAGCCCCCGATTGAACTGGGCATAATACGGTTGCCGATGGACCGGAATATAGTGAACCTGGGTCCCAATACCCTGGGCGCGCAGCCGGTTCATCACCTGGGCGCGCTCGATCCCGGCGCCGTCGAAATCGATCAATACGCAGTAGAGATGCCAGGCCGGCATGGAGAAGCGGCTGCGCCGGATCGGCTGGACGCTATCGCCGAGCGGGCCGATCAGGTCGTCATAGCGATGGGCGAGCGCGCGGCGCTCCTCGACGAAATGATCGAGCCGGTCGAGCTGGCTCAGCGCCAGGGCGGCATGGATGTCGGACAGGCGGTAGTTCCAGCCGATTTCCGGCATTTCGTAGTACCAGGGGTTGGCATTGCCGGCCTGGTCGAAGGCGAGTTCGGCCAGCTCGAACTCCTGGGCCTCGCGGACCATGCCGTGGGAGCGGAACCGTTCCAGTCGCTTGGCCAGCGCCGGGTCGTTGGTGGTGACCGCCCCGCCTTCGCCGGCCGCGACCGTCTTGACCGGGTGGAACGACAGCACCGCCATGTCGGACAGCCGGCAGCTGCCGACCGCGGCGGCCGACCCGTCGCCGCAGGCGTGATAGGCGCCGATGGCGTGGCACGCATCCTCGACCACGGCGCATCCGTGACGCTTCGCCAACTCGGCCAGGCCCGCCATGTCGGCGCATTGGCCGGCCAGATGAACCGGGAACACCGCGCGCACATGCAAGCCGGCGGCGGCGGCGCGGCCAAAGGCTTCCTCCAGGTCTTCCGGCCGCATCAACCCATTGTCCGGATCGACATCGGCGAAGACGACGTTGGCGCCGACCATGCGGACGGCGTTCGCGGTGGCGAGGAATGTCACCGACGGCACGATCGCCGCATCGCCGGGACCGAGGCCCAACGCCAGGCAGGCGAGGTGCAGGGCGGCCGTGCCGCTGGAATTGCTGACGGCGAAGCGCGCGCCCAGCTTGGCGGCAAGCGCGGCCTCGAAGGCGGCGACCTTCGGTCCCGTCGTCAGGTAGTCGCTTTTCAAGACGTCGACGACGGCCGCGATATCCGCCTCGTCGATCGCCTGCCTGCCATAAGGCAGGAACGGAGCGCGCAGGTCGGGGCCGCTCATTCGATCGTCTCGGCCATCAGCCGCTTCAACCGCTCGCCGCTCAGCCAATCCTCGTTGGTGTCGGACGCATAGCGGAAGCCCTCGGCGACCGCGGCGGCGCCCGACTTCAGATAGGTCTCGCGCTCCCAGAACTTGAACGCCGGTTCGATGATGTAGCGATCGGGCAATTCGAGCGTCAGGCGCGAATCATCGTCGGTGACCATGACCTCGTGCAGTTTCTCGCCGGGGCGGATGCCGATCTCGCGGATCGGCAGCTCCGGCGCCATGCAGGCGGCCAGATCGACCATGCGCATGCTCGGGATCTTGGGCACGAAAATCTCGCCGCCGCGCATCATGGCGATCGACGAGGTGACGAAATCGACGCCCTGCTGCAGCGTGATCCAGAACCGGGTCATACGCGCGTCGGTGATCGGCAGATGGTCGGCACCGCTGGCGATCAGCCGTTGGAACAGCGGCATGACGCTGCCGCGCGAGCCCACGACATTGCCGTAGCGTACGACGGAGAAGCGGGTGCCGATCGAGCCGGACAGATTGTTGGCCGCGACGAAGATCTTGTCGGACGCGAGCTTGGTCGCACCATAGAGGTTGATCGGGTTGGCGGCCTTGTCGGTCGACAGCGCCAGCACCTTTTCCACGCCATTGTTGAGCGCGGCATGCACGACGTTTTCGGCGCCGATGATGTTGGTGCGGATCGCTTCGAACGGATTGTATTCGGCCGCCGGCACCTGCTTCAGCGCTGCCGAATGCACGATGATGTCGGTCTCGCGCGCGGCCAGCTGCAGCCGCTGGGCATCGCGCACGTCGCCCAGGAAAAAGCGCATGACCGCCGCCGACGCGCGAAACTGCTCCTGCATCTCGTACTGTTTGAACTCGTCGCGCGAATAGACGACCACGCGCCGCACGTTCGAGCGCTCGAGCAGGTTCTTGATGAAGCGTTTGCCGAAGCTGCCGGTACCCCCGGTGACCAGGACAGACTTATTGTCGAATTCGCGATACGGATCGGACAGTGCCGACATTAATTGGGTTCCCAACATGGACTCTGACGCTTCAGCCCCGAGTGTTGCCGGGTAGGGTTAAAACTTCACTGCTTAATGTCGCTCCTACTTCAAATAGTTGAGCAATGTGTCGCTCAGAACCGAGGAAACCACCTTGTAGCTGCCCTCGAGCTGGGTTTGGGCGGCCGAAAGCTCGGCCGCGACCGTCGCCGGGTCGACCTGGGTGATCGTGGTGATCTGCGATTGCAGGGTGGCCAAGGTCTGGTTGTGGACCGTATTGGCGTTGGCGACCACCGTCTCGGCCATGCCGTTGGTGTCCTGCAGGCCCGGGAGACCGGCGACCGCGGCGACCGCGGCGACCGCCGGCGGCCCGGCACTCGCGGCCACGGCGGTGACGCCGTTCAGCACCATCTCGATCTCGCTTTTCGCCTGATTGAGGTAGGCCTGCTGCTGGGCCTGGCCAGCCGCCGTCGTCGTCGACTGGGTGCTGGCCGCATAGGCATTCTGCAGGGCGTAGACCAGGTGCTGAATGGTGGGATCGTTCGAGCTGATGCCGTAGCTGGTCGTCTGATTGTTGGCGACCGCCGTCGTTTGCGTTGTGACGGTTTGCGTGGCGGACGCGATCACCGCGGCGGTCGGCGTCGTCGACGCGTTCAGCGTCGCCGCCTGGCTGTCGTAGCCGGGAACGAGAACGGTCGGCGGTGTCGTCTGTGGCGAGGGCAGGGTGCCCGGAACCGTCTTTCCGTCGGTGACGGTGAGCGCGGCCACGCTCGGCGCCGTATAGTTCGGGGGGTTGTTCTGGATGTAGGACGTGAGATCGCCGACCGGCGCCGTCGTATAGCGCGTCCCGCCATAGATATAGCGGTCGCCCACCTGGGTATTGAGCGTTGCCGCGATATCGACGCTCAGGCTGTTGACGAGCGTATTCAGGTTCGTCGCCGAAATCGTGTCGGTCGCGGAAAACGCGTCGAGCGAGGCGTTGAGCGTGGTGGCGTCGGTCGACAGCTGGCTCAGCGTCGTATCATAGGCGGACGTGATGGTCTGGGTCTGCGTGTTGTTCGAGACGTAGTTCTGCTCCGTCGTCTGCGCGCTTTGCAGGTTCAGCAGCTGGTTCGCTTCGGTCCCGTAGCCCGACAGATCCTGGGATTTCAGGCCGGTATCGACCTGATAGGTCAGGTTCGCGATGTTGTTCTGCGAGGTCTGGACCAGTGAGAGGTTCTGCAGGAAGCTGCTGAGCGAGCTGATGGCACTCATCTGTTCATCTCCTCAAGCGTTACGACGTGCCGCCGACGGCGGTGAGCAGGGTCGATTCCAGCTCCTGCACCGTCGAGATGATCTTGGCCGCCGCCGAATAGGCGTTCTGCAGCGACACCAGCTGGGCCAGCTGCTGATCCGACGACACGCCCGTGACATTGCGATAGGCCTGCTGGGCCGCACTGGTGTTGGCGGTGGCCGTGGTCTGGTTCGTGGTTGCGGTCTCCGCGTCGTTGCTCTGGTCCGCCGCGATCGCGTTGGCGATGCCCAGGAAATTGGTCGAACTCACGGAGACGCCACCGGCATTGAAGCTGCTGGTGGTGTTGGTGAAGCTCTGCGCGACATTGACGGCGATGCTGGGTGTCGCACTGATCGCCGAGGCGAGCGTCGTGGCCGTGGCGTTGACCGATAGGGTGAAACGATCGCTCGACCCGTTGGTGGTGCCGGTGAAGAAATCGGCGCCGGCCGTATCCGACGGGTTATAGGCCGCCTGGAACGCGGTCTGGCCGACCGGGCTGTAAAATATATCCGCCAGATTATTCAGTTGTGTGCGCAGGTTCTGCAGGACGCCGGTCCCCGTCGCACTCGAATTGGCGACCGACGTGGGCGGGGTCGCCAGATCGGTGGCCAGTGCCCCTCCCGTCTGCGAATTGAGCGAGGCCTGGGTCGTGTCGCTTGCCAGATAGACTATGTTCGAACTGGCGTTGTAGGCGAGTGGTGAGGTCGAGCTGCCATTGGCCGTGACCAGGAACGTGGTCCCAAGCTCCACGGCCGACGGCGCCGTCGTGGCGCTGGTGACCGTGACGCCCGGCAGCAGCGCCTGAACCGCGCTGATCAGGCCCGGGAACGCAGCGGTCTGCCCGGCCGTCTCCGTCGAAGGGGTGGCGCTTGCCGCCGCATTGATCGTGGCGATCTGGCTCAGATACCCATTCAGCTGATTGACGTCCGACGCGGTTTGCGAGCCGGTGTTCGCCAGAATCCCGATCTCGGCGCCGATCTGTCCGTTGGTCAGCGCACGGTTGAGCGAGGTCTTGGCGGGATCGGCCGCGTTATAGATGCTGTCGTTCGTCGCGTCATAAGCAAAGCTGGTCGCGGTCTGCTGCACCAGAGACACGCCCGTCGGCGTCGACAGATAGATCGTGCCGTCGGCATTCATCTGCTGCTGCACCGGCACCAGACCGGCGACCGTGGTGATCAGCTGATCGCGGCTATCCTGCAGCGACGTGGTGTCCTGGTTACTGGCGTTGCCGGCGGCGATCTGCTGGTTCAGCACCGCGATCTGGCTGAGCGAGCTGTTCAGCGTCGAGACATCCGTACCGACCTGGGTCGTGACCTGGGACGCGATCTGCTCGACACCATGCGACACCGACTGGATCGTGCCGACCAGGCTCTGGGCGCTGGTCAGTACCTGGGCCTGAATGGTGGTGTCTTCCGGCGTCGCCTGCAACGCCTGCCAGGCGTCTTGGAACGTCTGCAGCGCGCTGGTCAGCACGGGAGATTCGGTCGACGACCCGGTCAACTGCTCCAGTTGCGTATAGAGCTGGCTGACCGTGGTCGTCGCCGCGGAGTTGGTGGTCTGGTTCAGGTAGTTGGTCTGCAGCGTGCCGTCGACTGCCCGGGTCACGTCGACGACCTGGGTCGAACCGCCGTTTTCCGGCGATTCGTTGGTCAGGACGGTATTGCGCTGGGAGTAGTTCGGATTCTGCGCATTGCCGATATTCGACGACGTGACATTGATCTGCGTCTGCGTATTCAGCAGAGCAGATGTCGCGTTGCTTAGAATCGAAAGAAGCCCCATGGCGTGAATTCCTAGAGTTCCGGACGCGCTTTGCGCGCCCGGCGGCGGTGATCAGGACTACTGGATGACGTTGATGATGGTCTGGAGCAGCTGGTTGTCGGTCGTGATCACCTTGGAATTCGCCGAATAGACGTTCTGGGCGGTGATCAGCTGAGTGAACTGGGTCGCGATATCGACGTTCGACTGTTCGAGTTCCGACGCCTCGATCGAGCCGGCGCCGCTCGAATTGGCGGCGGAGAGCTGCGCGGTGCCGCTCGCCTGGGTCGCACTGAACGCACTGCCGTTCAGGTTCTGCAGCTGATCGGGCGCGTTGAACTGGGCGATCGGGATCTGGAAATAGGTGAGCGACTGGCCGTTCGAATAGTTGAGTGCCACATTGCCGTCGTCGTCGATCGACACGCTCTGGAAAGAGCCGCGGGCGATGCCGTTCGCCGTGAAGGAATTGACGTCCACCTCGCTGTCGGCGAACTGGGTCAGGCCCGTGTCGGTGCCGTATTCGCCGAGGTTGAAGGTGATCGGCTCGTCCACCGGATCGGCGGCCGTGCCGATGTTGTAATTGATGGCGATCGTCGCCGCGCTTCCAGCGGCCGTTCCTGTGGATGGTACAGTGCCCGAGGTCGCAAACGTCCCAGTTGACGTGTTGGTACTGGTGGGGTCTGCGGTCGCAACTGTTGCGGTTGCGGGGACTGTGGTCGCCGGGCCGATGTAAGCGATCGTACCGGCTGCGGGGATGAAACTCGCGCTGCCCGTGCCCCCTGCCGCCGTCGCAAGGGCGCTCTGGGTCGACGAGCCATCGCCGAAGACGATCGTGAAATTGTCGGGCGTACTGGCTGTCGTTGAACCGACGAGCGAGATCGAGGCGTTCCAGGTATTGGCGGCGATTGCAGGCGTCGACGAAGTATTCGGGCCGATATGGTCGAACTGGATCGTTGCCTGATGCACGTTGCCAAGCGCGTCATAGACGTTCGTCGTGACCGGCGCCGGAGAAGTGTAACTCGTATCGACACCCTGGACGCCATAGGACGAGGGCAAGTTGGCCACCAGCGTTGCCACCGTGGTTGCCACCGGATTGTCCTGCAGCTGCGTCACCTGAATCGGTGCCGCGGAGCCCGTCGCATTGTTGACCACACCGGTTTGCGGATCGACGGTATAGCCTTGTAGGTAATAGCCGGCGCCATTGACCAGATAGCCCTCGTTATTGACCGTGAAGTCGCCGCGGCGCGTGTAGTAGTTGGACGCCGAGAAGTTGGTGCCGGTCGTCGTGCCGGCCGCGGTCGACGGCGGCGCCTTGACCTGGAAGAAGCCCTGGCCGGAGATCGCAAGCGAGGTCGAGGTGCTCGATTGCACCAGCGTGCCGGTCAGCTGATTTTCATAGACCGGCGTCGCGATGACGCCGCCCGGCTCGTTGAAATTCTGCGAGGAGTCCGTCACCAGATTCTGGAAGGCGGTGTCGACCTCCTTGTAGCCGACGGTCTGGGCGTTGGCGACGTTCTCGGAAATGTTTCCGATCGCGGTGGACTGGGCATTCAGACCGCTGACGGCGGTCGTCAAGCTGGCGAACAAACTCATGGGTGCCTCCGAGGCTGGCGAAATTCGTCCGAAGCACCATCGCAAGCGCCGTTCCAGCGGGCTTAGTGATTGTAATTCAATGGTTTGTCCCTAATTCTGTCGGGTGAAGACCGATGTTGCCCGGCAAATCCTGCCGGGCAAGGCTTAGTTTGGACGGCGGTTCTTGCCGGCTCGCATCTGGCCGGAGATCAGGTACAATCGCCGAAAATAACCGACGCCTTTCACCACGTGCTCCGTCTCGAGGAATCCTATGCCCCTCTCCATCCCGCTGCCGGCCGGCGCCAAGATCATCATCAACGGCGCCGTGATCGAGAACAGCGGCTCGGCGAATATTTCGCTCACTGTCCATAACAAGGCGAACATCCTGCGCGACAAGGATGTGCTGACCCAGCCGGAGGCCAATACGCCGGCCAAGGAGATCTATCACGCCATCCAGAACGCCTATCTGTTCGACGCCAATCGCGGCGAGTGGGAGACGATCGGCGACGCGCTGATGGACCGGTTCGTGGCGACCTGGCCCACCTCCGCCCCGATCATCGCGCACCTGCGCGAGCTGATATCCGAGGACAAGCTCTATAACGCGCTGCGCGCCTCGCGCCGGCTGATCGCGCTCGAGGCGGGCGAGTCGCCTGAAGTGCCGGCGCCGCACGCGGGCGAGAGCTATGTCGAGCCGCGGCCGCCGCGCCTCGATCGGCATAAGGAGATCGGCCGGATCAAGGGCAAGATCGCCGAGCTGGAACGGCGCATTTCGGCCATCGACGAAAATTGATCGGCAAGCGCAGCCTGTCGCCATGATCCGGCCCGACCAGAACACCCTGTCGATCGGCGTCGAGGCCAATCCGAACCCGGCCGATGTGGCCGTATTGGAGCGCGGGCTGTTCGCGTTCGAAGAGGCCCGGTTGGGCGCGCCGGAACATGCCCATTTCGCCGTGTTCGCGCGCAACGGCGCCGGCCAGATCGAAGGCGGCGCCGACGGCCATATCATGTGGCGCCGCCTGTTCATAAAGACGCTGTGGATCACCGAGGCGCGGCGCGGCACCGGCCTCGGCCGCGAACTGATGCAGATGGTCGAGGACGAGGCCCGCCAGCGCGGCTGCCGCAGCATCTGGCTGACGGCCCTGGGCGAACCGGCCGCCGGCTTCTATCGCAAGCTCGACTATCTCGAAATCGGCGTGCTCGACGATTACGTCGGCGGCCAGTCGCTGTTCACGCTCCACAAGATCCTGGAGACGCGCGCGTGAGATCCCGGCGCGTTCGAGTCCAAACCCTCAGTCGTTTTTATCGTCATGGCCGGGCTTGACCCGGCCATCCACGTGGTTAGGCAAAGCGATTCCGCACCCAATAGCGCTCAGGCGGAGGTGCGTGGATGCCCGGGGCAAGCCCGGGCATGACGTAATTTTTGAATTATTCAGGCATCCGCTTTCGCACCGGCACCAAGACCGACTCTCAGTTCAGCGGGTGCTTCATCTGATAGACCCCGTCGATCAGCGGGCCGAAGCGGGCGGCGAGTTCGGGATGCGCGATCGGCTCGGCCGCCTCGTCGACCAGCAGGTTCTGCTCCGAGACATAGGCCTCGTAATGCCCGTCGGTCGCGTCCTCGGCCAGCAGGTGGTACCAGGGTTGGTCCTTGCGCGGCTTGGTCGTGGCGATCTTCTCGTACCATTCCTCGCCATTGCTATAGATCGGGTCGATATCGACCACGACCCCGCGAAACGCGAAATGGCGGTGGCGCAGAATCTGGCCGATCGAGAATTTGGTGGTCGTGGGCACCATGGCAGCCGACATGAACTCTGGACGAAGGACGGGACCAATGAAATGGCCCCGTCCGGTCCGGCGGTCAAGTGCAGCGGTTAAGCCCAGCGGCCCTCGACGAAGAACCATTGCCCGCCGCGCTCATCCCAATGGGGCGGAATCCAGCGTTCGGCCTGGGCCGGACGCTCGGCATATTTGCCCGGGTTCCAGACATATTCATGGCCGTTCCAGCGCCAGTGACCCGGCTGCCAGACATAGACGACACCGGGCGGTGCCGGCGGCGGCGGCGGGATATTTGCCTCGCCGCGCGGCGGCGGCGGGGGCGGCTGCGCGACGACGACGGCTGCCGGCGGGCGCGGGCGGGGCTCTTCGACCACGCAGCCGGCGGCGCTGAGTGCAAAGCTCGCGACGAGAGACATCAGGACGATCTTGGAAGGGCGCACGTTATTTCCTCTGGCGTTGTACCGCAGGGTTACCGTCGAGAACGTCGACGTAACGGGATACGTTCCGCCAGAGGGGGCTATCCCCGCCGGGATATGCCTATCCCCAAAGTGACACACTCGGGGGATAGAGCAGGCTGCCGTCATAGCGCAGGCCGGGCTGGCGGTCGCGGCCGAGCAGCAGCGGCGCGTCCAGATCGACCCAGTCGGCGTCCTGGCCGACGATGATGGCAGGGGCGATCGCCAGGGACGTGCCCAGGCGGCAGCCGATCTTGATGCGGAAGCCCTCGTCGCGCGCCTGCTCGACCAGGGCCAATGCCTCGGTCATGCCGCCGGCACGGTCCAACTCGACATTGACCGCGTCATAGAGCCCGCGCAGCTCTTCCAGGCTTTCCCGGTCGTTGCAGGTGCGGTTGGCGCAGATCGGGATCGGGTGCTTGAAGCTGCGCAGCGCCATGTCGTCGCCGACCGGCAGCGGATCCTCGATCAGGTCGACCCCGGCGTCGGCCAGGGTCTGCAGGGCCGCGGTCAGGGTCTCCACGGTCCAGCCCTCTTGGCCGTCGATGATCAGGCGCGCGCGCGGGGCGGCCAACTTGACCGCCAGCAGCCGATCCAGCTCTTGGGGCGAGGCCAGGCTCAGCTTCAGCAACGGGCGATGGGCCTGCTCGGCGGCGGCGGCGCCCATGGCGGCGGCAGTACCGGCCGGGATGGTGAAGGATGTCGTCACCCGATGCGGCACGTCCAGGCCGGCGATCTGCCAGACCGACGAGCCGGTCCGCTTCGCGTCGAAATCCCACAGCGCCAGATCGATCGCGTTGCGGGCGCTGCCGGCCGCCATCAGGCGCTGCAGGCTGCGCCGGGTGATGACCCCGGTCGAGATGTCGTTGGCCACCGCCTCGATCGCGGCCACGACCGCGTCGGCGGTCTCGCCATGCAGCCGGTCGGGCACGCATTCGCCGCGGCCGCGCTTGCTGCCCTCATGGATCTCGACCAGGACGATTTCGGCACGGCCGCGGGTGCCGTCGGCGGCACGTTCGAGGGGGAATTGCTCCGAACGGACCGTGATTTTCGGTCGGTCGGGCGGGATCAGGGCGCGGGGCAGCATGATGTTTAGAATACCGTGGATTTGGCCTGCGGCGAAGCGCATCGGGTCGGCAACATGGACGGGACTGCGCCAGGGCTCCTAAAGTACGGCCCTTGCCGGGCTTGGGACGACGGATTCATGATTGCCATTTGCCGCTTAACGTCCTGTTGCGCCTTGGGGTTCCTGCTGTGGCTCGGTCCCGTCGCCCGGGCCGAGGATCCGCCGGCCAAATCGGAGCATCCATCGGGTCTGTTGACCATGCTGCCGGCCGACTCGGTGACACAGCATACGATCGACGTCGCCGGCCGCAAGCTCGCCTATACCGCCACGGCCGGCACCTTGCCGCTGCGCGACGACAAGGGCGAGCAGACCGCATCGGTGTTCTACACGGCCTATGTGCTGAACGGGGCCAAGCCCGGCGAGCGGCCGGTGACCTTTGCCTTCAACGGCGGCCCGGGCGCGGCCTCCGCCTATCTGCAGCTGGGCCTGGCCGGACCGACGCGGCTCGATTTCGGCGGCGGTCTCGACGGCGCCCATGCGACGCTCGTCGACAATCCGGAGACCTGGCTCGACTTCACCGACCTCGTGTTCATCGACCCGGTCGGCACCGGCTACAGCCTCGCCGCCAAGCCCGATCAGGCGCCGAAGCAATTCTGGGGCGTGCGCCAGGATGCCGACTATTTGGCAAAGCTGGTCTCGCTCTATCTGGTCCGCAACGGCAGGACCGGCTCGCCCAAATATCTGCTGGGCGAAAGCTACGGCGGCCTGCGGGCGGCCAAGGTCGCGAGCGTGCTGCAGAGCGAGCACGGCGTGATCCTGTCGGGCATCATCATGGTCTCGCCGCTGATCGAGGCGAACATGCTGTTCGGTGCCGAGGGCAATCCGCTGGTCGCGGCCTTGCGGCTGCCGTCCTATGCCGCGGCCGAACTGGTGCGCCGGGGCAGCTTCACGCCCGACAAGCTGCCGGCGATCGAGCAATTCGCCGAGGGCGATTATCTCTCCACCCTGGTGGCGAAGCCGCTCACCGGTGCCGCGGCCGATGCCTTCTACGGCAAGGTCGCCGATCTGATCGGTCTGCCCAAAACCCTGGTCGCACAATATCGCGGCATGGTTCCGATCGACGCCATGGCCAAGCATTTCCGGGAGCAGGACGGCGATATCGTCAGCCTCTATGACGCGACGCTCGCCCTGCCGGACCCGTTTCCCGACAGTGAGCAGACGCAGCAGGACGATCCGGTCCTGGATGGTTTCTCCCGCGCCTTCGCCAATGGCTTTGCCGGCTATGCGCGTGAGCAGCTGGGTTTCAAGACCGACCTCGACTATCGCCTGCTGGCCAATGACGTGAACGAGAAATGGGACTGGCACAGCGACGGCCCCGGCCAGGCGGGCGGCATCAAGGACATCCGCCAGCTCTTGGCGCTCGATCCCTCGCTGCAGCTGATCGTCGCGCACGGCTATACCGATCTGCTGACCGCCTACGGCATCGACAAATACCTGCTGGACCATCTGCCCGACCCGTCGCGGGTGCAGCTGAAGCTCTATCCGGGCGGGCACATGCTCTATGTCGGATCGGACGCGCGCAAGGCGCTGACCAAGGACGCGAAGGCGATGTATCCGGCGGGGAAATGACTCAAATCAGCATCCGCTCGACATCGACCGCGACCTCGACCACATGGTCGCCGCCGCCCAGGATGACGCCGCGCAAGGGGCTGACATCGCCATAGTCGCGGCCCTGGGCGACCGCGACATGGCTGGTGCCGGCCAGCCGGTCGTTGGTCGGGTCGATCTCCAGCCAGATGCCTTGGCCGGCGTAGACCGCGACCCAGGCGTGGGACGCGTCGGCGCCGACCAGGCGCTTGCCGCCGGCAGGCGGGTCGGTCTCCAGATAGCCGCTGACATAGCGTGCCGGCACGCCATGGGCGCGGCAGCCGGCGATCATCAGATGGGCGAAATCCTGACAGACGCCGCGCTTCAGCCGCAGCACTTCCTCGGTCGGGGTCGAGATCGTGGTGGCATGAGGGTCGAACTTGAATTCGTCGTGGATGCGATGGGCGAGATCGAGAGCCGCCTCGATCAATGCGCGGCCGGGCGCGAACGAGGGCGCGGCGAAGCGTTGGATCACCGGCGTCACCTCGGCGGCGGGTGAGGCGACGGCGAATTCTGCGGCGACGAGATCGTCCGGCGCGCCGGGCGCCGCGGCGGCCTCGGCAATCCGCTCCCACGGTGCCTGGCCGGCGGTCGGGTCGAGCGTCATCGGCCGCATCTCGACCTCGCTGGTCGATTCGACGATCAGCGACTGGTGCGGCCCGGCGATGGTGAAGACCATGACGCCATTGCCGAAATAATCCGTGGTCTGCTCGATGCTGGTCGGCAGTGGCTCGATCATCAGCTGATGCGCCCGGCAGGTCTGCTGGTGCCGGTCGAGCGGCCGCAGATGGGCCGCATGATGGGAGAGCGACACCGGCTCGTCGTAGCGGTAGGTCGTGCGGTGGCGGACGGAATAAAGCATGGGCTCAGGCCCGCGCCGGATGAGAGGTGGCGGTGGCCAGCGGCTCGGCCGCGGCATGCTTGAAATAGGCCTCGCTCAGCAGATCCGAGATCTCGGCCAGGTCGCTGGTGAGCCCGATGCACAGCCGGTCGAGCTTGGGGCGGCCGTCCTTCTCGGTCGGGCCGCCGCGGGCGATCTTGACCATGTCGGCCCGGCGCAGCGCCGCCATCACCGCCGCCGTCGCCTGGGCCTCGGGCGTGGTCGATGTGCCATGCCGCTCCCGCGGCAAGGCGGCCAGATGCTGGCTGATCGCCAACAGCTGGAACGCGACCGCGCGCGGATTGCTCTCGTCGGCCAGCACCAGATCCAACACGGCGGCCGGCTTCAGCCCCATGAAATAGCGGGCGCGATAGGTCATCGAGCTGTCGGCGACCTCCAAAAGCGCATCGAGCAGCGCCGGTTCGGTCGGGCCGACGGCCTGGCAGAGCACGCGGGTGAAGGCGAGCGTCTGGTAGGCACGCTCCAGCCGGCGCCCGATCTCCAGGAAGCGCCAGCCGAGGCCGCGCGTCATATTCTCCATGACCAGCCCGTTGAAGGCGGCGAGCCGCTGCAGCAGCTGGTCGAGCTCGCCCAGCGCCGGCAGCGCGTTCAGCACGCGCCAGGTGTCCATCGACAGACGGTCGCGCACGGTCGTGGCCGCCCGATGCAGCGCCTCGATCGGCTGGCTCAGGCCCGCCATGATCGCGGCCGGCCGCGGCGGGCCTTCGGCCAGCACGAAGCCCAGCGGGGCCAGGCATTCGCGCAACGGGGCCACGGCCGGACCGCCGGGATTGTTGAGGTCGGGCAAGCCGCGTTGGCGGGCGGCACGGACCAGGCGGATGGTGATTTCGGTCCGCTCGGCATAGCGGCCCAGCCAAAAGAGATTGTCGGCGACCCGGCTCGGCAGATCGGCGGCATGGCGCTTCAGCTCGACCGCGTCGGGCTGGCTTTGCCACAGGCTGACATGCTCGCTCGGCCGATCGCCGACGATCCAGACATCCTTGCTGCCGCCGCCGGATTGCAGCGAGACCATCAGCCGACCGGCCTCAGGTGCCACCCGCGCCAAGCCGCCGGGCATGACCTTGTGAGCGCCATCCTGGTCGGAGGTGACATAGGCGCGCAGCACCAGCCCGCGCGGCACGGCCTTGCCGTCGACCCAGGCGGGCACGCTCGACAGCGGCAGCTGGTCCTGCAGCGCCCAGCGCTGCGGCGTCGCCCGGATCCGCGCGATCAATTCGGCCCGACGCGCCGGGTCCAGATGGTCTGGATAGACCGGCGAGGCATCTGTGCCGGCGAAGGCCGGCTTTACCACCCGGTCGGGAAGGTCGGCTTCGAGCGTATCGAGCGCGCCGGGCGCTCCCAGCCAGCGCGTCTCGGCCTGGGGCAGCAGCAATTCCTCGCCCAGCAGGCGCCGGGCCAGCGCCGGCAGATAAGGGATCAGGCCGGCACCCTCGACGGCGCCGCTGCCGAGCGGGTTCAGGATCGCGACATGGCCGCGCCGGGCGGCGGCCACCAGACCGGCGACGCCCAGGCTCGAATCGCTCTTCAGCCACAGGGGGTCGCAGAAATCCTCGTCGAGCCGCCTGAGGATACCGTCGACCGGCTGCAGCCCGCCCAGCGTCTTCAGATAGACCCGGTCATAGCGCACGGTCAGGTCTTCGCCCGCGACCAGCTGATAGCCCAGATAGCGCGCGAGATAGGCGTGCTCGAAATAGGTCTCGTTATAAGGACCGGGCGTCAGCAGCACGATCCTGGGCTCGGCACCGGAGCCGCGCGACTTGGCGGCGGCCGCCGATGCTGCACGCGACAGGGTTTCGCGGAGCGCCCGGAAAAAGCCCGAGATGCGCTCGACCGGCTGGGCACGGAACGCGTCGGGCAGGCTGCGCGACAGCACCATGCGGTTTTCCAGCGCATAGCCGGCACCGGACGGCGCCTGGGTGCGGTCGTCGAGCACGACCCAGCTGCCGTCGGGCATCCGGCCGAGGTCGAAGGCGGCCAGATGCAGCTGCACCCCGTCCGGCGGCTGGATGCCGTGGCAGGGCCTGAGGAAGCCCGGATTGGCGAACAGCAGCGCCGGCGGCAGGGTGCCGTTCTTCAGCACGGTCTGCGGGCCGTAGAGGTCGGCCAGCAGCCGGTCGAGCAGGCGCGCACGCTGGGCGAGGCCGGTCTCGATCTGGCGCCATTCGGCGGCGGGCACGATCGCCGGCAGCGGATCGACCGGCCAGGGCCGGGCCAAGCCCTTGGGATCGCCATAGACGTTATAGGTGACGCCGTTCTCGCGGATCATCCGTTCCGCGAGCTGCCAGCGCGACTCGACCGTCGCCGCCGAGGCGAAGTCCGGCGCTTTCAGCAACGCCGCCCAGGCCGGCCGCACCGCCCCATCAGGGCCGCACATCTCGTTGTAGGTACCGGCCGGAACCTGGTATCCGGCCAGGAAACTCTTGGTCACGGCTCGGGTCGCAACTCCATTTGCTGCACGCTCGCCGTCACCCGCGCAGGCGCAGGTCGAGCGTCAGCGGGAAGGACGGGTTTACCGCGAGAGGCGGCAGGATGATGGTACCCGGCGTGTGGCCCATCGCGAAGAACCGATTGAGCCGGCGGCTCTCGGCCTCGTACGCATTGACCGGCAGGGTCGTGTAGTTGCGGCCGCCCGGATGGGCGACATGATAGGTGCAGGCGCCGATCGACTGGTTCGACCAGGTATCGACGATGTCGATGGTCAAGGGCGCATGGGGCGCGATGGTCGGATGCAGCGAACTGGGCGCGCTCCAGGCGCGGAAGCGCACGGCGGCGACATATTCGCCGGTGGCGCCGGTGGGGGTGAGCGGCAGGCGCCTTCCGTTGCAGGCGACGGCATAGCGTTCGCCGCTCATGCCCTTGACCTTGATCTCCAGCCGCTCGACCGTGGCATCGACATAGCGCACGGTGCCGCCGGGCCCGCTTTCCTCGCCCAGCACATGCCAGGGCTCCAGCGCCTGGCGGACGTCGAGCGTCATGCCATGGGCCTGGATCTGGCCGTAATGGGGAAAGCGGAATTCCACATGCGGCGCGAACCAGGCCGGCTGCAACGGATAGCCGCTGCGCGCCAGGTCTTCGACCACTTCCGCGATGTCGGCCGCCACGAAATGCGGCAGCAGCCACTTGTCCATGATGGCCCCGCCCCAACGCACCAGCGGCGCCTCGTAGGGCTGATGCCAGAAGCGCGCGATGAAGGCGCGCAGCAGCAGTTGCTGCACCAGGCTCATCTGCGCATGCGGCGGCATCTCGAACGCGCGCAGCTCCAACAGGCCGAGACGGCCGGTGGCGCTGTCGGGGCTATAGAGCTTGTCGATGCAGAATTCGGCCCGGTGCGTGTTGCCGGTCAGATCGACCATCAGATGGCGCAGCACCCGGTCGATCAGCCAGGGCGGGCAATCGCCGCCGGTCGGGATCTGCTCGAACGCGAGGCTGAGTTCGTAGAGCGCGTCGTCGCGCGCCTCGTCGACGCGCGGCGACTGGCTGGTCGGGCCGATGAACAATCCTGAGAACAGCCGCGACAGCGACGGGTGGTTGTTCCAATAGCCGATCAGGCTCTTCAGCACATCCGGCCGGCGCAGCAGCGGCGAATCGGCGGGCGTGGCGCCGCCCAGCACGATGTGATTGCCGCCGCCGGTGCCGACATGGCGGCCGTCGATCATGAATTTCTCGGTCGTGAGCCGCGACTGCCGCGCCTCCTCGTAGAGAATCGTCGTGTTGTCGACCAGCTCGCGCCAGCTGGCGGCCGGGTGAATGTTGACCTCGATCACGCCCGGGTCCGGCGTGACGCTCAGGAACCCCAGCCGCTCGTCGCGCGGCGGGCCATAGCCCTCGAGGAATACCGGCACGTCCAGATCGTCGGCGGTCGCTTCGATCGCGGCGATGAGGGCCAGGGAATCCTCGACCCGCTCGACCGGCGGCATGAAGACATAAAGCTTGCCGTCGCGCACCTCGGTCACAAGCGCCGTGCGCACGATGCTGGGCGCCGACTGGCCGGGCTTGGGGGCGCTCACCGCCTGCTCGGACGGCGCGTTCCTGACGGCCGGTGCCGCGCGGCGGACTTGCGGCGGCAGGGGCGGGCGGCCCTCGAACGGGTCGGGGTTGACGATCGGCTCGGCATCCTCGGGCTTGACCCAGGGCAGGCTGTCGAGCGGCAGGCGCAATCCGACCGGGCTGTCGCCCGGCAGCAGGAACAGATGGTTATGGCGCAGGAACCAGGGCCCGGACGCCCACTGCAGCTGGCCGCCCGGGCGCTTGCGCCGCTCCAGCGGCAGGACATAGCCCGCGACCTTGTCCAGCCCCTGCTCGAACACCTTGGCGATACGCTCGCGCTGCTGCTTTTCCGGGATCTTGTTGTCGATCGGGTCGACATTGATCGGCAGGCGCCGCTCCTGGGACAGGTAGGCCCAGGCATCCTCATGAGCCGGGATGGCGAATTCGGGAGCGACATCCAGATGGTCGGCCAGCGCCTCGATGAAGCGGCGGGCCATGTCGGGCTCGACCTTGCTCGGCACCGAATCGTCGCCGATCAGCTTGTCGTCGCGCCAGATCGGCACGCCGTCCTTGCGCCAGATGATGTTCAGGGCCCAGCGCGGCAGCGGCTCGCCCGGGTACCATTTGCCCTGGCCGAAATGCAGCACCGCACCGGGCGCGAACTTGGTCTTGAGGCGGCGGGCGAGGTTGCCGGCCAGCTTGCGTTTGTTGGGCCCGAGGGCGGCCACGGTCCATTCGGCGCCATCCATGTCGTCGATCGAGACGAAGGTCGGCTCGCCGCCCATGGTCAGGCGCACGTCGCTGCTGGCCAAATCCTGATCGATTGCGTCGCCCAGCGCGTCGATGGCGGACCATTGCTCGTCGGTATAGGGCTTGGTGACGCGCGGCGTTTCCAGGATGCGCTTCACCGACATCTCGAAACCGAACTCGACCTCGGCCTTCTCGACGCCGCCGGTGATGGGGGCGGCCGAGCTCGGATCGGGCGAGCAGGCGAGCGGGATATGGCCCTCGCCGGCGAGCAGGCCCGAGGTCGGATCGAGCCCGATCCAGCCGGCGCCGGGCAGATAGACCTCGGTCCAGGCATGCAGGTCGGTGAAATCGACCTCGGTGCCGGACGGGCCGTCCAAGGATTTCTGGTCGGGGGCGAGCTGGATCAGATAGCCGGACACGAAGCGCGCGGCGATGCCCAGGTGGCGGAACACCTGGACCAGCAGCCAGGCCGAGTCGCGGCAGGAGCCCAGTGCCTTGTCCAGCGTCTCGTCGCAGGTCTGGATGCCCGGCTCCAGCCGGATGACATAGCCGATCTTGTTCTGGATGATGCGGTTGATCTCGACCAGGAAATCCATGGTCGGCGCTTTGTCGCGCGGGATCTCGTCCAAGAGGTTCAGCAGCAGGGGCCCGGCGATCCCGGTCTCCAGATAAGGCCTGAGCTCGCGTGCCAGATCCTGCTCATAGGTGAACGGAAAACTCTGTGCGCTTTCTTCCAGGAAGAAATCGAAGGGGTTGTAGACCGCCATCTCGGCCACCAGATCGACCTCGATCTCGAACATCCGGGTCTTTTCCGGGAAAACGAGGCGCGCCAGATGGTTGGATTGCGGATCCTGCTGCCAATTGATGAAATGCTCGGCCGGCGTGACCTTCAGCGAATAGGAGAGGATCGGCGTGCGGCAATGCGGGGCCGGACGCAGCCGGACGATCTGCGGCCCGAGCGCCACGAGCCGGTCATAGTGATAGGTGGTCTTGTGATTGAGGGCGACATGGATGGTCATCGGTCGTCCGTTCATTCCCGGGCGGCTCGACGGGAGCCGTCCCCAAAGCTGTCAGCCATCGGCACCGCGTGGAGCGGTGCCTTGCCGTCCCCATTGAAGCATAAAGCGGGCCAGAAAGCGGGTGTGCATTCGCAGACGGATGCGGAATGCCGCTTTTGGCGCTAGGTTAGCACCCAATCAACGTCGGGTCCGCGCCCCGGCCCATCGAAGGAAGAGACGAATTGCTCGAACATGTTCTGGTGCCGATCCATCGCGATGGCTGGAAATTCATCGCGATTTTCGCCGTCGTGTCGCTGGTTTTGGCCTTTGTCTGGGCGCCGCTCGGCTGGATCGGTCTGGTTCTGACGCTGTGGTGCATCTATTTCTTCCGCGATCCGCCGCGGACGACGCCGGTGCGTGACGGCCTGGTCGTGAGCCCCGCCGACGGTCTCGTCGTCTCGGTCGGCCCGGTGGCGCCGCCGGCGGAGTTGGACATGGGCACCGAGCCCATGCTGCGCATCGGCATCTTCTTGAACGTGTTCGATGTGCACATCAACCGGGCACCGATGCCCGGTACAGTGGCGAAGATGCATTACCATAAGGGCCAGTTCGTCAACGCGAGCTTCGACAAGGCCTCGGACCTGAACGAGCGCAATGCGCTCAAGATCACGACCGAGACCGGCACCGATATCGCGGTCGTGCAGATCGCGGGCCTGGTCGCCCGCCGCATCGTCACTTGGACCAATGTCGGCGACAAGGTGCAGGTCGGCGAGCGCTTCGGCCTCATTCGCTTCGGCAGCCGGACCGACCTCTATATCCCGCTCAGCTGGGCGGTCTATGCGATCGAAGGCCAGACCGTGATCGGCGGCGAGACGGTGCTAGCCGACGCGCTCGCGGTCGAGCCGAAGCGCCTGGGCCTGGTGCGATGATCCGTCCCCGCGACAAGCCGGTGCGCCCGCGCCGGCGCCGGGTGCGCATGCGGCCGATCGGTGGTCTGTCGATCAACCGCATGATCCCGAACATGCTGACCCTGCTGGCGCTGTGCGCCGGTATGACCGCGATCCGCTTCGCCATCGTCGGCAAGTTCGAACAGGGCGTCAGCGCCATTCTGATCGCGGCCGTGCTGGATGGGCTCGACGGCCGGATCGCGCGTCTGTTGAAAAGCACCTCCAGCTTCGGCGCCCAGCTCGACAGCCTGTCGGATTTCATCTCGTTCGGCGTGGCGCCGGCGATGCTGCTTTATATCTGGACCATGGAGACGATCGGCAGCCTGGGCTGGGCGATCTCGTGCCTGTTTGCCGTCTGCATGTCGCTCCGGCTCGCCCGCTTCAATACGCAGCTGGGACTGCCTGATCCGCCGCCCTATGCCTATAATTTCTTCACCGGAGTGCCGGCCCCGGCGGCAGCCGGCGTCGCCATGCTGCCGATCGTCGCCAGCTTCGAGTTCGGCGACGAGTTCTTCCATTCGCCCTATCTGGTGGCGCTCACCACCGCACTTACCGCCGGGTTGATGGTCAGCCGCGTGCCGACCTTCTCGTTCAAGCGCTTCCGCGTGCCGCACAATTGGGTGGTGCCGGTCATGCTGGCGATCGGCGCCTTCGCGGCCTTCCTCGCGGCCGAACCGTGGGAGACGCTGCTGGTCGTGGGCCTGCTCTATCTGGGCCTGATCCCGCTCTCGATCCGCTCCTATCGCCGCTTGAAGCGCGCGGCCGAGGAAATCCGCGCCACCCGCGGCGAGACCGGGCCGGTGCTGCGCGCGGTCGATAGCAACGCACCGCAGGCCTGATCCGCGACGCTTCGTCAGAAATCTGTCATCAAGAACCGGCAGTCTCGCAAAGCTTCAACAAGAAGGTGGGCGAGGGGAGAGCATAATGCGGTTGGTCGTCTCTTTTGCGGCAGTTATGGCTGCCGGTCTGTGGCTATCGGCCCCGGCCTCGGCGGCCTCGGGCAAGCTCGTCCTCTATACCTCGCAGCCGGACAAGATCGCGGCGGACACGGTGGCTGCCTTCAACAAGCAGGAGCCGCAGGTCGAGGTCGAGGTGTTCCGCTCGGGTACAACCGAGATCATGAACAAACTCGCGGCCGAGCTGGTCGGCGGTGCGCCTCATGCCGACGTGCTGTTCATCGCCGATGCGGTCTCGATGGAGCAGCTCAAGGCCGACGGCCGCCTGATGGCCGATCCTGACGCCGATGTCGGGGCATTCCCGGCCGGGACCTATGACAAGGACAAGACCTATTTCGGCACGAAGCTGATCACGACCGGCATCATCTACAACAAGGCCGCACCGTCGAAGCCCGCCTCCTGGCTGGACCTGTTGAAGCCGGACGCCAAGGGCCAGGTCGTGCTGCCGAGCCCGCTCTATTCCGGCGCCGCCGCGATCCATATGGCCGCCCTCGACAGCTCGCCGCTGGGCGCCGACTATTATCAGCGCCTGGCCGCCAACGGCGCCGACGCGGCCAAGGGCAATGGCGCGGTCGTGACCGCGGTCGCCGGCGGGCAGAAGATGTACGGCATCATCGTCGAATTCATGGCCTTGAACGCCCGCGACAAGGGTTCGCCGGTCGATTTCGTCTTCCCGAAGGAAGGCGTCTCGGCGGTGACCGAGCCGGTTGCGATCCTGAAAACGGCGCATAACCCGGAGGCGGCCAAGGCCTTCGTCAATTTCCTGTTGTCCAAGCGCGGCCAGGAACTGGCGGTCGCCCAGGGCTTCCTGCCCGCCCGGACCGACGTCGCCCCGCCGCCGGGTTTTCCCAAGACCGCTGACCTGCATATTTTGCCGCTCGACCTCGCCAAGACCGCGGCCGATGCGGATCTGCTGAAGCAGCAATTCACGGACCTGTTCGGCGGGTGAGCTCGGCGTCCCTGATCCGTCGCGGACAATCGATCGTTGCCGAGCGGTCGCTCTATTGGGGCCTGGCGGCGCTGCTGACGTTGATCGCGATCCTGCCGGTCGGCCGCCTGCTGCTCGAAGGCGTGGCGCCGGGCGGCGTGCCCGGTCTCGCCCCGTTCCGGCGCGTGCTGGCCGATCCGGCGACCTGGGTGGCGCTCGGCCATACGCTGGACGTCAGCCTGGCGGCGATGCTGATTTCCGGCGCGATCGGCGGTGCCATGGCGTTGGTCGTGGCACTGACCGACCTGCCGGCCAAATCCATGCTGGTGTTCGGCTTCATCATGCTGCTGATGGTGCCGTCGCAGATCACGACGATCGCCTGGATCGAGCTGTTGGGGCCGTCGAGCGCGCTCCTGCACCTCATCGGATTGGCGCCGGCGCCCGGCTCCCGGCACCCGCTCTATTCGGCGACCGGCATCACCGTGCTGCTGGGGCTCGAACATGCGCCGCTGGTGTTCCTGGGCCTGCGCACGGCACTGCGCGCGCTGCCAGGCGACCTGATCGAGGCGGCGCGTGCATCGGGTGCCCGACCGCCGCGGGTCGTGCGCACGGTGATCGTGCCGCTGATGGGCCCCAGCCTGATCGCCGGCATGACGCTCGCCTTCGTCTCCAACATCGGCAATTTCGGCACGCCGGCGCTCTTGGGTATTCCCGCGCGCTTTCCCATGCTGACGACGCTCATCTATCAGCGCCTGTCCGGCTTCGGGCCGCGCGTGCTGTCCGAGGTGGCGGTGCTGTCGTTGGTGCTGGGTGTGATCGCGATTCTAGGCGTCGCCTTCGAGAGCTGGCTCACCGGCCGGCGCGATGTCCGGGTCGACGGTGCGGCCGCCACGCCCGTGCGCCTGTCGCTTGGGGCCTGGCGCTGGCCGGTCATTCTACTGGTCTGGGGCTTTCTGACGCTGACCTTGCTGGTGCCGCTGTCGGCGCTCTTGGTGACAGCGCTGGTCAAGGCCTATGGTCAGCCGCTCAGCCTCGCGACCGCGACGCTCGAGAATTTCCGTTTCATCCTGTTCGAGCATCCGGCGGCGCGGCGTGCGCTGGTCAACAGCTTCGGGCTGGCGACCGCGGCGGCGATGCTGCTGTGCCTGGCGGCGGTGCCCGTTGCCTATTTCGCCGTCTGGCGCCGACGCCATCTGATGCGGGCGCTGGTCATGGCGACCGAGCTCGCCTATGCCTTGCCGGGCGTCGTGCTCGCCATCGCGGCGATCCTGTTTTTCATCCGGCCGGTTCTGGGAGTGTCGCTTTACAACACCCTCGGCATCATCCTGATCGCCTATCTCGCCCGCTTCTTCACGTTGGCCGAGCGCCCGGTCGCAGCCGCGTTCCGCCAGCTCGACATCCGGCTGGAGGAGGCGGCCCAGATGGCGGGCGCCGGCTTCATGCGCCGGGTCCTGACCGTGGCGCTGCCGCTGGTGGCACCGGCGGCCGCCGCCGGCGGGCTGCTGGTATTCCTGACCGCTTTCAACGAATTGACCGTTTCGGCCCTGCTCTGGTCGGCCGGGCACGAGACCCTGGGCGTCGTCGTGTTCAGCCTGGAGCAGGGCGGCGACAATACGCTCGCCGCCGCGATCGCCAGTCTGACCGTGGCCGCCACCATCGGCCTGATGGCCATCGCCTCGTTCCTGACCCGCAACCTCGCCCATCCGGTGCTGCCATGGCAGGCCTGAGGCTCGACCGGATCACCAAGCGCTTCGGCGCGGCGGCCCCGGTCGTGGACGGCGTCTCGCTCGATGTCGCCGATGGCGAATTCCTGGCGATCCTCGGCCCGTCCGGCTGCGGCAAGACCACGTTGTTGCGGCTGATCGCCGGCTTCGAACGGCCGGGCGTGGGGTCGGTCCGGCTGGGCGACCGGCTCGTCGCCGACGAAAAAACCCATGTCCCGCCCGAGGACCGCCATGTCGGCATCGTGTTCCAGAGCTATGCGCTGTGGCCGCACATGAGCGTTGGCGAGAATGTGGGCTATCCGCTGCGCACGCGCGGCATCAAGGGGGCGGACTATCGCACCCAGGTCGCGGCCGCGCTCGAGGCGGTGGGCTTGAGCGGCGTCGATGGCCGCCGGCCGGCCTCGCTCTCGGGCGGCCAGCGCCAGCGGGTGGCACTCGCCCGCTGCCTCGCCATGTCGCCCGATCTGGTGCTGCTGGACGAGCCGCTCGCCAATCTCGATGTGCACCTGAAGGCGAGCCTGCTCGACGAATTCCAACGCTTCCAGGCGCGGACCGGGGCGACCATGCTCTACATCACCCACGATCAGAGCGAAGCGATGGCGCTCGCCGACCGGATCGCGGTCATGGCCCACGGCCGGATCGAGCAGCTGGCGCCGCCGCAGACGCTCTACCGCTCGCCCGCGACCGAGTTCGTGGCCGACTTCATCGGCATGGGCGGCGTGGTCGGGGTGGACGTACTGGATGCTGCCGGCGGCACGGCGACAATCGAGATCGCCGGATATCGCGCGACCGTGCGCGCAGTACCGGATCAGGCAACCGGCCCGGCCCGCGTCTGCCTGCGCCCGGAAGACTTGGTGCTCGCCACTGAAGGCCTGCCCGCCCGCTGCCGCCGCGCCCGCTACCAGGGCGGCGAATGGCTGGTCGAACTCACGATCGACGGCCAGGATGATTGCGAACTGCAGATGCTGGCGAAGCCGGGCGCGGTGCCGGCGCCGGGTGCCGCCGTGCGGCTGCGGATCAATGATGGATGGGTGATCCCGGCCAAACCCGGTTAGTGACTTGTCAAAGCGGATGTCGCAATTCAGCGTGGACTCGATCGGTCGCTGGGTTCATTTCGGTTGAGTCCATGCTGTCCGCCCGCATTGTCTCGGCACAATCATTCTGAACTTTTCGTGTGGTCGCTCATGCTGCAGGTGGATCCGGTCCTGATTTCGGCAGTTTTGGGCGCCACGATTCTGAGCTCGCTGGTGATGCTCTACATCTGGCGCATTCATTTTGCCGAGCGAGCGCTGGCCTATTGCACGGTAGGCATGGGGTTCATCGCCATTGCGGCCTGGAGCCTGCAGTTCCGCTCGGTGATCCCGGCACCGTTCGCCACGGTCCTGCCGCCGCTGTTCGCGGTCGCGGGCTCGTTCGGGATGACGCTCGGCATCGCCGCCTTCGTCGATCGGCGCGAGCCTTGGTCTCTGGCGCTCGGAACCTGCGGTGCCGTCTTCTGCGGCCTGCTCTACTGGTCGGCCGTCAACGATAGTCTCGCCGCCCGCGGGTTGGTCATGAGCGTGGGCGTGACCATCGCGGTCGGCCGGTCGGCCTATTACCTGCTGGCGCCGTCCTGCCGCCCTGAAGGCCGCGCGCGGTTCGCCGTGCTCGGCGTCGGGGGCCTGATGCTGACGGGGGCCGCGTGTCGGACGGCGGCCGGCTGGCCCAGCCTGAGCGGCTGGTTGTCGCTGACCCCCGCGCAGGCGATGGAGGTCTGGTTGATCGTCGCTACCGCGGTCGAGATCCTGCTGCCGGTCAGCCTGTTGTTGCTGACCAGCGAGCGGCTGCTGCGCAATCTCGATCAGCAGGCGCGCCACGACAGCCTGACCGGCATCCTCAACCGCCGCGCCTTCCTCGATCGCGCCGACGAGGAATGCGCGCGGGCACTCCGGCACGCCCGTCCTGCTGCCGTCCTGCTGCTCGACATCGATCACTTCAAGCGGATCAACGACACCGCCGGCCACCATGCCGGTGACGAAGTGCTGCGGGCCGTCGTGGCCGCGATCAAGGCCACGCTGCGCCGGGAGGATCTGTTCTGCCGCTTCGGCGGCGAGGAATTCTGCCTGCTGCTGCCGGACGTCGATCTCGCCGGCGGCGCCCGCGTGGCCGAGCGCATCCGGGCTTTGGTCGCTGCCCTTGCGGTGCCATTCGACGCGCGCGAACTCTGCGTCACCGTCAGTATCGGCACGGCCGCCATCGGCCCGACCCTGCCCTCGATCCAGGCGGCACTCAAGTCCGCCGACCTGGCGCTCTATAGGGCCAAGTCCAACGGCCGCGATCGGGTCGAGGTTGCCGACGAGCGCTTCTCCATGCCCGTTCCCGCGTTGCCGTAAAGGTTGTTCTGGCGTGCGACGCTCCCAACCTCTAGCAAAGATATACAAAAATGTGTATATTTCGACCGAATGACGGACGTGAATGAAGCCGATCGAATTTCTCGGAACCGCGTTGGACGACCTTAGGGCGCTTCCGACGGCTGCAAGGCGTGAGGCCGGCTACCAGCTCGACCGGGTGCAACAAGGCCGTAGTCCGGACGATTGGAAGCCCATGAGTTCAGTGGGGCAAGGCGTAACCGAGATCCGCATCCGTGAAGCGGGTGGTGCGTTTCGAGTGATCTACGTGGCCAAATTCGCGAACGCGATCTACGTGCTGCATTGCTTCCAAAAGAAGACGCAGAAGACGAGCCGAGACGATATCGCCTTGGCCACCCGTCGCTACAAGGATTTGTTGAAGGAGCACACCCAATGAGCGCCGACCGCTTCGACAGCGTATGGGATGCGATCGAAGATACGCCGGCTCAGGCCGAGAACATGAAGCTGCGATCGAACCTGATGATGGCGCTCAGGGACCATATCGCCGAACGGGGCCTAAGCCAGGTCCAAGCGGCGAAACTCCTGGGCGTGACACAACCGCGCGTCTCCGACCTCATGCGCGGCAAGATCGACCTGTTCGCGCTCGATACGTTGGTGAACATGCTTTCGGCCGCCGGCCTGCATGTCGAAATGCGCGTCACCGACGCGGCCTGACGCCTACGTCTATCCCTGTTCCCGTGTCGCCGTGAATTTCACGCCCGGCCAGTCCTGCAGCGTGCGGTTCAGTTCCCAGCTGTTGCGGGCCATGAACACGGGGGCGCCGTCGTGGTCTTCGGCCAGGCTGCCGCGCACCTCTTCGAGGAAGCGCTTCATCAGCAGCTTGTCGTCTGAGGCGACCCAGCGGGCGGTCTCGTAGGGCGCCTGCTCGAAATGCATCTTCAGGTCATATTCGGCCCGGATGCGCTCGGCCAGCACGTCGATCTGCAGCTGTCCGACCACGCCCACGATCATGTCGGTGCCGATGAGCGGCTTGAACACGCGGGTGACGCCTTCCTCGGCCATCTGTTCGAGCGCGCGCTTCAGGTGCTTCGACTTCATCGGGTCGTCGAGCCGCACGCGGCGCAGGATTTCCGGCGCGAAGCTCGGGATACCGGTAACCTTCAGTTCCTCGCCCTCGGTCAGCGTGTCGCCGATGCGCAAGGTGCCATGGTTCGGGATGCCGACGATGTCGCCGGGCCAGGCTTCTTCGGCCAGATTGCGGTCCTGGGCCAGGAAGAACATCGGGTTCTGCACCGCCATCATGCGGCCGGTGCGGACATGCTTCAGCTTCATGCCGCGCTGGAACCGGCCAGAGCAGAGGCGCACGAAGGCGACGCGGTCGCGGTGTTGCGGGTCCATGTTGGCCTGGACCTTGAAGACGAAGCCGGTGACCTTGGCTTCGCCCGGCGCGATCACGCGCGGCTCGGCCGGCTGCGAGCGCGGCGGCGGCGCCAGTTCGGCCACGCCCTTCAGGAGCTCGCGCACGCCGAAATTATTGACGGCACTGCCGAAGAACACCGGGGTCAGCGCGCCGGCGCGATAGGCCTCCAGATCGAACGGCGGGCAGAGGCCGCGCACCATCTCGACCTCCTCGATCAGCCTGGCGAGCGCCTTTGCCGGCAGATGCTGGGCCAGTTGCGGATCGTCGAGGCCGGTGCAGCGCACCGGTTCGGTCACCCGGTCGCCGTCGCCGCGACCGAACAGCAGGAGCGTATCGTTCAGGATGTCGTAGGTGCCGAGGAAATCGCGGCCCATGCCGATCGGCCAGGTCGCGGGCGTGACATCGAGCGCCAGCTGCTCCTCGATCTCGCTCATCAGGTCGAACGGGTCGCGCGCCTCGCGGTCCATCTTGTTGACGAAGGTGATGATCGGCACGTCGCGCAGCCGGCACACTTCGAACAGCTTGCGCGTCTGGCTCTCGATGCCCTTGGCGGCGTCGATGACCATGACGGCGCTGTCGACCGCGGTCAGCGTGCGATAGGTGTCCTCGCTGAAATCCTGATGGCCCGGCGTATCCAGCAGATTGTAGGTCAGCCCGTCGCTCACGAAGGTCATGACGGCGGACGAGACCGAGATGCCGCGCTCGCGTTCGACCGCCATCCAGTCCGAGCGTGCGCGCCGGTTGTCGCCACGCGCCTTCACTTCGCCGGCCATATTGATGGCGCCGCCGAACAGCAGCAGCTTTTCGGTCAAGGTCGTCTTGCCCGCATCGGGATGCGCGATGATGGCGAAGGTCCGTCGGTTGGCGACAGGGGCAGACAGCGGGGCGGTGGGCGCGCTCATGGGGTCAGCGATCGAAAAGAGGGCATATCGCAAAAATAGATTGGCGCGCTTCTACCACAGGCGACCCGGCGCGCCATCATCAATGGAAGCAGGGGCCCCCTGCGACAAGTCGCAAGTGCTCGCGACAGGATGCGGTCGTCGCGTTGATGTCACAGCTCCTGTATAGATAAATACGTGCAGCAAGACTGCGGCACCAATAACTGGATGGGAGAGTGGGCGAATGAAGATCCGTATGCGGGCCGGAATGGCCGCCCTGGCGCTGGCGCTCGCGGCATTCGCCGCCGCACCGTCGGCCGATGCCAAGACCTGGACCTACAGCGTCACCCTGAACGGCAAGAGCGAAACGCCGGCCAACATGACCAAGGGCACCGGTCATGGCACCGTCAAGTTCGACGACGTGACCAATGAAATGAGCTGGAACATCAAGTACATGGGCCTGACCGGCGACGCGACCGCCGCGCATTTCCATGGCCCGGCCAAGCCCGGCGCCGCCGCCGGCGTGCTGGTGCCGATTCCGAAGGGCGGCGTCATGGACCCGATCGTGGGGTCTGCGACGCTGACCGCTGACCAGGCGACCGCGCTCAACACCGGTATGATGTATTTCAACGTCCATACCGCGGCAAACCCGGGCGGCGAGATTCGCGGCCAGGTCGTCAAGGCCGACGGTATGAAGATGAAGAAAATGAAGATGCCGAAGAAGTCGTAAGCGTCGACCTCCTTTCAGGCGATGGCAGGCCCGAAAACCGTACTCCGGTTTTCGGGCCTCGTTGCGTCGGCGGGCACGGCCTGTTGCGTCTTGGTGGACGCATAGACAAACCCGGCCGCGAGGGCTTAGACATAAACGCGAATTCAGGCGGGGACGGTCGGCGTATGGGTATTGGTTTCGACAGCATGTCGCGCCGGTCTTTCGGCCAGATTCTGGGCGCCACGGCCGCCGCGGGCCTCACCCCCTGGCAGGCCGCCCTGGCCGCGACGTTCGAACCGGCGCTGATCTATGATTACGGCGGCAAGTTCGACCGCTCCTTCAATCAGGCGGCCTATGACGGGGCCGAGCGGTTCAAGAAGGAGACCGGGCTCGCCTACCGCGAATTCGAGATCACCAACGAAAGCCAGCGCGAGCAGTCGATGCTGCAGCTGGCGAAGCGCGGTGCCTCTCTGATCGTCGGTGTCGGTTTCGGCCACCAGGCGGCGATGACCAAGGTCGCGACGCAATACCCGAAGGTCCGTTTCACCATCATCGATGCGGTCGTCGATCTGCCGAACGTGCAGTCGATCGTGTTCCGCGAGCAGGAATGCTGCTTCCTGGTCGGCATGATCGCGGCGCTGACGTCGAAGACCGGCAAGATCGGCTTCGTCGGCGGCATGGATGTGCCGCTCATTCGCCGCTTCGCCGCCGGCTATGCCCAGGGCGCCAAATTCGCCCGGCCCGATGTCGAAGTGCTGCAGACCATGACCGGCACCACGGTCTCGGCCTGGAACGACCCGGCGCGCGGCAGCGAACTCGCGCGCAGCCAGTTCGACCGCGGCGCCGACGTGGTGTTCGCGGCGGCCGGCGCCACCGGCCTGGGCGTGCTGCAGGCGGCGGCCGATGCCAAGAAATTCTCGATTGGCTGCGACTCGAACCAGAATGCGCTGCATCCGGGCTCGGTCCTGACCTCGATGGTGAAGCGCGTCGATGTCGCGACCTATAACGCCATGATGGCGGCCAAGGACGACAAGTGGCAGCCGGGCAAGCTGTCGCTCGGCCTGAAGGACGACGGGCTCGACTACGCGATCGACGACAACAACCGCCCGCTGATCACGCCGGAGATCAAGGGGCGCGTCGATCAGGCCAAGGCCGATATCATCGCCGGCAAGATCGTTCCGACCGACGTCGCGGCACCGTAAGCGTGACCAGGGACGGACCGGCGCCGGCGATCGCGTTCGACCGGATCACGAAGCGCTTCGGCGCGGTCGTGGCCAATCGCGGCGTCAGCTTCGAGATATCCGCCGGCACGATCCACGGCATCATCGGCGAGAATGGTGCCGGCAAATCGACGCTGATGAGCATCCTCTACGGCTTCTATCAGGCCGATGCCGGCGAGATCCGCCTGGGTGGCGCACCGGCGCGGATCGCCAATACCGCCGACGCGATCCGGCTGGGTATCGGCATGGTCCATCAGCATTTCGTGCTGGTCGAGCCGTTCACGGTGCTGGAAAACCTGGCGCTCGGCCGCGAGGGCGGGCTCGAACTGCAGCCGGGCATCGATCGGGCCCGGGCCGCCGCCAAGCAGATCGAGGCGGCCTATGGTCTGGCGGTCGATCTGGATGCCAGGGTCGAGGATCTGCCGGTGGGCGCGCGCCAGCGGGTCGAGATCCTGAAGGCGCTCTATCGTGGCGCTGAAATTCTGATCCTGGACGAGCCGACCGGTGTCTTGACGCCCGACGAGGCGCAGCAGCTGTTCCAGATCCTGCGGCGCCTGAAATCCGAGGGCAAGACCGTCCTGCTGATCACCCACAAGCTGAAGGAAATCATGGCGGTGACCGATCGGGTCACGGTCATGCGCGCCGGCACGGTCGTGTCGGATGTGGCGACATCCGATACGACCGAGAGCGATCTGGCCGAACGTATGGTCGGCCGCAAGCTCGCGGTGCTGCCCGATCGGGTGCCGGTCCTGCCGGCGGCGCCGATCTATCGCGCCAAGGGCCTGTGCGTCGTCGACGAGGGCGGGGTCGAGCGGGTCAAGCGCGTCGATCTGGAGCTCAGGCCCGGAGAGATCGTCGGTATTGCCGGTGTTTCGGGCAACGGCCAGTCGGAGCTGATGGCGGCGCTGGCCGGGCTGGCCCCGCTCGCCGCCGGTGAACTCATCTGGGCGGGCGAGCCGGTGCCGGCCGAGGATCGGGCCAAGGCGCTGCGTCATCTGGGCCTGGGCCATATTCCCGAGGATCGGCACAAGAGCGGCATGGTCGGGCCGTTCGAGGCCTGGGAAACCTCGGTACTGGGCTACCACCGCGATGCCGGTCACGCCCGCGGCGCCTGGTTGCGGCAGGGCTTCATCCGCGCGCTGACCGCCAAGCGCATGGTCGATTACGACGTCCGGCCGCGCGACGAACGGCTGAGGACCGCCGCCTTTTCCGGCGGCAACCAGCAGAAGTTGATCTGCGCGCGCGAGATGGCGCGGGGCCCCAAGGTGCTGCTGGTCGGCCAGCCGACGCGCGGTGTCGATGTCGGGGCGATCGAACAGATCCATGCGCGTCTGCGCGCGCTCAAGAACGAAGGCACGGCGATCCTGCTGGTCTCGGTCGAACTCGACGAGATCCTGGCCCTGTCGGATCGGATCCTGGTCATGGTCGACGGCGGCTTCACCGGCGAGCTCGACCGCTCGGAGGCAAGCGAGCGCGCGCTGGGCCTGCTGATGGCCGGTGTCCAAGGGGCGGCCGCCTGATGCAGCGCGATCTGCCTTGGCCGATCGACTATGTGTTGATCCCGGCGCTCAATCTGGCGCTCGCCTTCAGCGTCGGTGCCGTGGTCTTGGGCCTGATCGGCGTGTCGCCGGCAGCCGCACTCGGCACCTTGCTGGACGGTGCGTTCGGGTCGCTGGATGGCACGGGCTACACGCTCTATTACGCCACCACCTTCATCTTCACCGGCCTCGCGGTCGCGATCCCCTATCAGGCCGGGCTGTTCAATATCGGCGGCGAGGGCCAGGCGATGCTGGGCGGGGTCGGCGTCACCATCGTCTGCCAGGCGTTGGGGGGATATCCGCTGTGGCTGGTGCTGCCGCTCGCCGTCCTGGCCGCGATGATCGGCGGGGCGGCCTGGGCGGCGGTACCGGCGGTGCTGCAGGTGAAGCGCGGCAGCCACATCGTCATCACGACGATCATGTTCAATTTCCTCGCCTCCGCGCTGATGACCTATCTGCTGATCGACATGCTGCGGGCACCCGGCGATCCGTCGCCGGAGACCGCGGCATTCCCGGCTTCGACGGCACTGCCCTATGCCCATGAATGGGCGGCCGGACTCGGGATCGCGATGGAGGAATCGCCGCTCAACCTGAGCTTCCTGGTGGCGCTGCTCATGGCCTTGCTGGTCTGGCTGTTCATCCGCCGCTCGCTCTGGGGCTATGAGATCCGCGCGACCGGGCACAACCCGTCGGCGGCGGCCTATGCCGCGATTCCGGTCGGTCGCGTCACCGTGCTGGCGGTTTGTCTTGGCGGCGCCTGCGCCGGCCTGGTTGGCATCAACGAGGTCATGGGCGTGCTGCACCGCCTGGTGTTGGGCTTCACCGCCGGCGCCGGCATCGTCGGCATCGCGGTGGCGCTGATGGGCCGCAACCATCCGTTCGGCATCGTGCTGTCGGCGATTCTGTTCGGCGCGCTTTATCAAGGCGGTGCGGAACTGGCGTTCGACTATCCGCAGGTGACGCGCGACATCATCGTGGTGATGGATGGCTTGGTCATCCTGTTCTGCGGCGCGCTCGAAAACATGCTGCGCGTGCCGGTGACGCGGGCCTGGGTGCGCTGGCGAATGGTGCCGGCATGAGCCTGATCGACGTGCTTTCGGTACTGTCGGCGACGATCCGGCTGGCGACGCCGCTGATTCTGGCGACGCTGGGCGGGCTGTTCTCGGAGCGTGCCGGCGTGATCGCGCTCGGGCTTGAAGGCATGATGCTGGCGGCGGCGTTCGCGGCGGCCAGCATCGCGACCGTCACCGGCTCGCCCTGGCTGGGCCTTGCGGCCGGCATGCTGGTGTCGATGATCATCTCGTTGATCCATGGCTTCGCCTCGATCACCCAGCGCGGCGACCAGGTCGTCTCGGGCATGGCGCTCAACATCCTGGTCGCGGGCTTGTGCCCGACGCTGGGTCTCGCCTGGTTCCACTTGGGCGGCCAGACGCCGGCCTTGGAACACGGCCAGCGCTTCATGCCGATCGTGCTGCCGCTCGCCGACAGCCTGGCCGATGTGCCCGTGCTGGGGCCGATCTGGAATATCCTGATCGGCGGCCATAACCTGATCGTCTATCTGGCGATCCTGCTGTTGCCGCTGTCGGCCTGGCTGCTCTATCGCACCGCGTTCGGGTTGCGCATCCGCGCGGTCGGCGAAAACCCGCATGCGGTCGACGCCGCAGGATTGTCGGTGGCAGGTTTGCGCTATGGCGCGCTCGCCTTGAGTGGCATTCTGGTCGGGCTGGCCGGGGCGGATCTGTCGATCGCCGAGGGTGCGGGCTTCGGCCGCGATATGACCGCCGGCCGTGGCTATGTGGCGCTCGCCGCCTTGATCTTCGGCAAATGGCGGCCGGCGCCGGCCTTCGCCGCCTGTCTGTTGTTCGCCTTCTGCGACGCGCTGCAGGTGCGGTTGCAGGGGGTAAAGCTGCCGATCGTGGGCGTCGTGCCGGTGCAGATGGTCGAGGCCTTGCCCTATCTGCTGACGGTGTTTCTGCTGGCGGGCTTCGTCGGCTCCGCGCGGGCGCCGCGGGCGATCGGCGTGCCGTTCGTGAAGACGCGGTAAGGAGCCCAGCGATGGCGACCGACGATCTGTTGCAAGCGGCCCTGGCGGCCCGGAGCCATGCCCATGCACCCTATTCGGGCTTCAAGGTCGGGGCGGCCCTGCGCGCGAGCGACGGCAGCATCCATGCCGGCTGCAATGTCGAGAACGCGGCGTTTCCGCAAGGCCAATGCGCCGAGGCGACGGCGATCGGCGTGATGATCGCCAATGGCGCCACACGGATCGCCGAGATCCTGGTCGTGGCCGACGGGCCGGAGACGGTCAGCCCGTGCGGCGGCTGCCGCCAGCGGCTGGTCGAATTCGCCGATCCGGCGACGCCGGTGCATCTGGCCGGCCCCGAAGGCGTGCGCGCGACCGTCAGCCTGGGCGAGCTGCTGCCGCGGGCCTTCGGCTGGCGCCAAGTTTCCAAGGGGACATCATGAGTATCGACGACGCCGTCCGTATCATCAGCGAACGCCGGCCCGGTTTCCGGCCGCGCGTGGCTTTGGTGCTGGGCTCGGGCCTGGGGGCGGTGGCCGAGCGGATCGAGCACCCGACCAAGATTTCCTATGCCGACTTGACCGGTTTCCCGGTGCCGACCGTCGCCGGCCATTCGGGCTTCATGGTGCTGGGCCGATTGGGCGGTGTCGATGTCGTCTGCCTGAACGGTCGCGTCCATGCCTATGAGGGCGGCGACGGCGCGGCACGGCTTAAGACCCTGGTGCGCACGGTCAAGCAACTGGGTGCGGACGCGCTGGTGCTGACCAACGCCGCCGGCTCGATGCGGGCCGACGTGGGCCCCGGCAGCCTGGTGCTGATCCGCGACCATATCAACATGCTGGGCTTCAACCCGCTGCAGGGCCCGAATGACGAGTCCTGGGGGCCGCGGTTCTTCTCGATGCGCGACGCCTATGACCCGGCGCTGGCCGCACGGTTCCGGCAGGCCGCGGTCACGGTCGGCATTGCGTTGCCCGAGGGCGTCTATCTGGCTTATCCCGGTCCGAATTTCGAAACCCCGGCGGAAATCCGCGCGTTTCGCACGCTCGGCGCCGATCTGGTCGGCATGTCGACCGTGCCGGAAGTGCTGGTGGCGCGCCATTGCGGGCTCGCCGTTGCCGCCCTGTCGGCCGTCACCAACCTGGCCGAGGGCATGAGCGACGAGACGCCCAGCCACGACGAGACCTTGGCCCAGGGTGCGGCCATCGCCATCTCCCTCGAAAATCTGATTCTGGCCTTTCTCGAAAGCTTGCAGCATGGCGTCTGACCCGCATACACCCGCCAACCTGCGCCGAGTCGCGCAGCGGCTGCTGCCGCTGATCGATTTCACCAGCCTGAACGACACCGACACCAGCGATGTGATCGAGCGGTTGTGCGCTCGGGCGCGCACGCCGGCCGGCAATGTCGCGGCGGTCTGCATCCATGCGCAACATATTCCGGTTGCGAAACGAGCGCTGACCGGTAGCGATGTGCCGATCGCGACCGTGACGAATTTCCCGGCTGGCGCGCCCGATGTCGAAGCCGCGGCGGATGAGACCCGCGCGGCCGTCGCGCTCGGTGCCGACGAGGTCGATGTCGTGTTCCCCTATGGCGCGCTGATCGCCGGCGACCGGACGGTCGGGCTGGATCTGGTCAGGGCGTCCAAGGCCGCCTGCGGGCCCAAGGTGCTGCTGAAGGTGATCCTGGAGACCGGGCAGTTGAAGACGCCGCAGCTGATCCGCGCCGCGTCCGAAATCGCGATTGCCGGCGGGGCGGACTTCATCAAGACCTCGACCGGCAAGACCCAGCCGGGTGCCAGCCTGGAGGCCGCCCAGATCATGATCGACGCCATCGCGGCGGCGCGCGGCCAGCGGCGCTGGGTCGGGTTCAAGGCGTCGGGCGGCGTGCGCACCGTGTCGGAGGCCCAGGCCTATCTGGCGCTGGCCGACAAGATCCTGGGCGAAGGCTACGCCAGCGCCGCCAATTTCCGCATCGGCGCCTCGGCCCTGCTCGACGACGTGCTGGTCTGCCTCGGCCTGGGCTCGTGATTACGAAGGAAATCCTGGCGCGCAAGCGCGACGGCAAGGATCTCCGCACCGACGAGATCGCGTTTCTGGTCAAGGGCATCGCCGACGGTGGCTTGACCGAGGGGCAGGCGGCGGCCTTTGCCATGGCGGTGTGCTGGCGCGGCATGAGCGGGCCCGAATGCGTGGCGCTGACCGACGCCATGACCCATTCCGGCCGGGTGCTGGATTGGCGTGACCTCGGCAAGCCGGTGGTCGACAAGCATTCGACCGGCGGCGTCGGCGACAAGACCAGCCTGATGCTCGCGCCGATCTTGGCGGCGGCTGGCGCCGCGGTGCCGATGATCAGCGGGCGCGGGCTCGGCCATACCGGCGGCACGCTCGACAAGCTCGATGCGATCCCGGGTTATGACACGCGGCCGTCGCTGGATCGGATTCGCGCCGCCATGGTCGCGACCGGTGCCGCCATGGTCGGCCAGACCGACGATCTGGCGCCGGCCGACAAGCGGCTCTATGCCATCCGCGACACGACCGGCACGGTCGAATCGATCCCGCTCATCACCGCCTCGATCCTGTCGAAGAAGCTGGCGGCCGGGCTCCAGGGCCTGGTGCTCGACGTCAAATACGGTTCCGGCGCCTTCATGGCCGATGCCCAGGCCGCCCGCGCGCTGGCACAGAGCCTGGTCGATGTCGGCAGCGGGGCGGGGCTGAAGGTCACGGCGCTGCTGACCGACATGAACGAGGTGCTGGGCGACAGCGCCGGCAACGCGCTGGAAGTGCGGGAGGCGGTCGATTACCTGACCGGGCGCCGGCGCGAGGCTCGATTGGATCAGGTCACGCGCGCGCTGGCGGTGGAAATGCTGCTGCTGGCCGGGCTCGCCCAGAACGCGACCGACGCCGCCACTCGCATCGAGCACTTGCTCGCGTCGGGCGCCGCGGCCGAGGTCTTCGGCCGGATGGTCGCCTCGCTCGGCGGCCCGAGCGATTTCATCGACCAGGCGGCCCGCCACCTGCCGGTCGCCCCGATCATCCGCCCGGTGCCGCCGCGGACCGCCGGCATTCTGATGGCACTCGACGCCCGCCAGATCGGGTTCGCGGTGCTGGCGTTGGGCGGCGGCCGCAATGCGCCGGCCGATCCGATCGACTATGCCGTGGGCCTGGCGGCTTGCGCCCATCTCGGCGATGCGGTCGGCCCCGACCGGCCGCTCGCCTTCGTCCATGCCCGGACCGAGGCCGCGGCCGAACGGGCGATTGCCGTGCTACAAGCGGCAGCCGTCACCGGCGAGACCGCGCCGGCGGACCGTGCCCTGATCCTCGAACGGCTGGAGAGCTGACATGAGCCGCGCCTTCGTGATCGTGCTGGATTCCCTCGGCATCGGCGGCGCGCCGGATGCGGCGCGTTTCGGCGATGTCGGGTCGGATACGCTCGGCCATATCGCCGAGCGGGTGGCGCCGGCCTTGCCGAATCTGGCCCGACTGGGCCTGGGCGCCGCGGCCGAGATCGCGACCGGGAAGGTTCCGCGCGGCTTCGGGCCGCCCGGCGCCGGTGCCGGCTTCTGGGCTGCCGCCGCCGAGGCCAGCCGCGGCAAGGATACGCCGACCGGCCATTGGGAGATCGCCGGCTGCCCCGTCCATTTCGACTGGGGCTATTTCCCGCAAAGCTTCCCGAGCTTCCCGCCCGAGCTGATCGCGGCGCTGGTGCAGGAGGGCAAGCTGCCCGGCATCCTCGGCAATTGCGCGGCCTCGGGCACCACGATCATCGACGAGCTGGGTGCCGAGCATATCGCGACCGGCAAGCCGATCTTCTACACCTCGGCCGACAGCGTGCTGCAGATCGCGGCGCACGAGACCCATTTCGGCCTCGGCCGGCTGCTGGACCTGTGCGAGCGGGCGCGGGTGCTGTGCGACCCGTACAATATCGGCCGGGTTATCGCGCGGCCGTTCCTGGGCGCGCCCGGCAGCTTCAAGCGCACCGCCAATCGCCATGATTATGCCGTGCCGCCGCCGGCCGACACCATGCTGGACCGGCTCGAGGCCGCTGGCCGACCGGTGACGTCCTTGGGCAAGATCGGCGACATCTTCGCCCATCGCGCCACCGGCACGATCGTCAAGGGCGAGAGCAATGCCGTGCTGATGGCGAAGAGCCTGGATCTGGTCGCCGCGGCCCCGGATGGCGCGTTCGGCTTCATCAACCTGGTCGATTTCGACACGCTCTACGGCCATCGCCGCGATCCGGCCGGCTATGCCGCGGCCCTGGTCGAATTCGACCAATGGCTGCCCTCGCTCGAAGCATCACTTCGCCCCGGCGATCTGGTCATCCTGACCGCCGACCATGGCTGCGACCCGACCTGGCCCGGCACCGACCATACGCGCGAATGCGTGCCGGTCGTGGGCTTCGGTCCCGGCGTGTCAGGCGGCAGCGCCGGCCTGCGGTCGAGCTTCGCCGATATCGGCGAAACCGTGCTGACGCATCTGGGGCTGGCCCCGATCGGGACGGGGCGGGCGATCGGCTAACTACCCTCGCCGACCCGGACCTTGTCGCCGTCCTTCAGGAAACCCGCGCCGGTATGGACGATCCGGTCGCCGGGTTCGAGGCCTTTCAGGATCGCGACGCGGCCATCCACGCGCAGGCCGGTCTGGACCGGTCGTTCCGAGACGAGGTCGCCGTCGGCGAGTGCGAACACGACCGGCTTGCCGTCCTTGACCAGGACCGAGCTTTCCGGCACCGCGACCAGGTCGCGCTCGTCGAGCATCAGGTCGCCGGCCACGAACATGCCGGCGTGCAGCGTGGGTTCGATCGGGAAGCGGATATGGGCGATGCCCATGCGCGTGGTCGGATCGACCAGCGGGGCGATCGCGCGGACCGTGCCGATGATCGGTTTGCCGTCGCTGCCGTTGGCGGCCAGGCGCACGCGCTGACCCGGCGCCAGGCGAGCCAGGACCCGGTCGGGCACGTTGGCGTCCAGCTCCAGAATGCCGTCGCGCACCATGCGGAACAGGACGTCGTTGCCGGCGCCGATGGTAATGTTGCCGATGCGCGCCATGCGCCGCGAGATGATGCCGTCGGCCGGCGCGCGGATCTCGGTCTGGTTGAAGCGCGCCATCAGCTCGGTCCGGGTCGATTCGGCGACAGTGAGGTCGGCTTGCGACACGGCCCGGCCCATGCGTGCGGAGTTGAGCCGCGCGTCGGCGGTGCGGGCGGTCGCCTCGCGCTGTTCGGTCGTCTGCAGCGTGATTGAATTGGTTTTCATCAGTTCGTTCGCGCGCGCCAGATCGTGGCTGGCGCTCTTCACGTTGGCCTCCGCCTCGGCGATGGCCGCGTCCTGCTGCCCGATCGTCGCGCGGGCATGCTCGATCTGGGCCTCGTTTTCCTTCAGCTGGGCGACGATGACCGCCTCATCGAGCTTGGCCAGCAGCTGGCCGGCGGTCACGTGATCGCCTTCGTCGACCAGGATCTTGTCGATCGAAAGGCCGGTCGCTTCGGTGCCGATCGCCAGATCTTCCCAGGGCACCAGCGAGCCGTTGACCTGCAGGGTCTCGGCCATGCGCCGCGTTTCGACCGGGCCGACCGTGACGGTCAGCGCCGCGTGATCGGGCTTCGCCGTCTCGTGTGCCGTGCCCATGAACCGGGTGACGCCCAGCGCGGTCCCGGCCAGCAGCAGCACCGCGAGTGTTGCGATCATGCCGCGCCGACGGGTCAACCGCAGGCCGAACCGCCGCCTAAACATAGGTGCCGCCTCAATTTTCTGTGACACGGGGGTCGATCCTTCAGGCGGCATGATTTTACACCTGGATACTGTAAAGGTTCGCGCATAATATCCGAATAACGGTTGAGCGCACGGGCTTTCGCGACGAGTCACGCGCAAGA
>Ga0302314_10000330_pt1 | contig 86377 bp, 83 predicted proteins | sample III_Palsa_N2_3_FD_200533 | JGI IMG/M metagenome (GOLD analysis project Ga0302314, IMG submission 200533) | Peat permafrost microbial communities from Stordalen Mire near Abisko, Sweden - III_Palsa_N2_3 | ecosystem: Environmental > Terrestrial > Soil > Palsa > Peat permafrost | place: Sweden...
CGCTCGCGAAGATCCATCGAATAGGGTCTGGTCATGCCAGCTGGCCTCCCGCCCAGCAGACAGCTTGAATCAGACCTCAGCTGATTTGGGAATCCATCGATTCAAAGAAGGCTCAACCCGCTCTAGAACCCGACGTCGATTTTGCCGAAGAAGCTGCGGGGAGCGCCAGGGTATTCGAAGAATGTCTGCTGGAAGTTATAGTTCTCATAGTAGCTCGTCTGAGAGAACTGAATGTAATACTTGTTGAGCAAATTATCGATATCAAGCGAGAACTTTACCCACTTGATCACCGGCGCGCCCTTGATCTCGAATCGTTTGGCGAGGTGGAGATCGACGACGACGTAGCCGGGGATTGTCGGCCGGTTAGCGTCCGGCGCGCCGTCGTCCTCGTCGATGACGTACTGCTGGCCGATGTAGCGGCCGGTCAGCTGGGCCGTGAAGTCCCGGTAATCCCAGGTAACGCCAGCGCTGACCAGATACTTGGGCACGTCGGGCATCGGCTCGCCGGCGAACACGTTGTACGGGTCGCAGTAGCCGCCAGCCTGGCTGAGCGAGGTGCCGACGGTGTCGGCGCAGAAGCTCGAGGTGTATTTGGCTTGGCTGTAGCTGAAGTTGGCGAAGCCGCGGAAGTCGCCCCAGTGGTCGGTCTTCCAGTCTTCGGTCAGCCGCAGCTCGACGCCCTGGTAGCGGGCCGAGCCGCCGTTGGAGACCAGGGTCTCGCCGGTGGTGTCGTCGTAGGCGTCGACGAACAGGTGGTTGATGTCGACGCGGTAGAGGTTGAGTTCGGCCGCGAAGCCGCCCTGCTGGTATTTGGCCCCGAGCTCGAAGTCGTTGACCTTCTCGGGCTTGATGGTGATCGCCGGCGGCGTGAAGGCCGGCGCGCCCGTCGGGGCGGTGTCGGCCGGCACGTCGCCGTAGTAGGCGCTGATGTCCGGAAACCGGACGCTCTGGCCGAAGGCGAAGTTGAACGAGAAGTTCTGTATCGGCTGCCAGTTGACGCCGATGGTCGGCGACCAGGCCGTCTCGGTGTCGCCGATCGATCCGGGGTAGGGATAGTAGAAGCCAACGGCGTCGCTATCCTGAGTGCGGGCGTAGAGCCACTTGATCCCCGGCGTGATCGACAGGGTGTCGTGGAGCAGTTTGATGTCGTCCTGAATAAACGCCGAGGCGAGGGTGCGGGTGTCGTACTCGTCCCAGGCGTCGTTGTAACCCTTGATGATTGGCATATCGGAGTCGCCGTACCAGTATTCCCGAGACTTTAGACCGGCGAAGGTGATGTTACCGCCGATGACGATCTTGTTGTACGGCTCGGTGATCGTCACCGTCGGCTGCTCGCCAATGCCCCAGGTGTCGTAGTTGTAGTAGTGGTAGTCGGTGCCGTAGTGCACCGAGCCGAACAGCGCCTTGGGGTCGTAGGTGGGGCCATTTGGATAGTAGGCCCAGTAGTTGAACCCGGTGGACTGGTTCCATATCTCGTAGGGCTGGCTGGCGCTCTCGTCATAGGCCGGGTTGGCGTAGGACGTGCGGACGTAGTCGTAGAAGCCGCCGAACACCTTGTTGTCGACCACTACGTGCGAGCCCCAGGGCGCACTGAAGTAGACGATGCCCAGGAAGCGAGTGTCCTTGTCCTTCTCGTAGGCGACGCTGCTCGGCCATTGGTAGAAACCGCCGTTGGCCTGCAGGAGTTGGGCCGGCATGTCGAAGGGGGTGTGGGCGTCGCTGCGATCCCAGGCGAGGATGACATTCAGGTGGTCGCCGCTTGGGCCGTCATAGCTGCCGGCGTAGTAGACGTTGGTGTTGCGGGCCGACGTGTTCGGCGTCCAGCCGGAACTCTCGGCGTGGCTGAAGGTCAGGGTCTGCCGGATGCCGTTCCAGTCGCCGCTGTTGAGCGCAACGTGGAAGTCGGAGGTGTCGAAACTGCCGTAGCCGCCGCCGATCTCGCCGCCCGGCGTCGCCGAGGGCAGCCGGGCCAGATAATTGATCGTGCCGCCGAGCGAATTGTAGGAGTTCACGGCCGGGTTGTTGATGCCGTGATACAGCTCGATGCTGTCGATGTTGTAGGGGATCAGGACGATGCTATCGAACGTCGATGCCTGCCCGGTAACCCCGCCGTTGAAGATGTCGTTGAGCGCCACGCCGTCGAACGTCTGAGCGAACTCGCCGGAGTTGAAGGCGCGGTAGAAGATCGTCCCGCCGGTGCCAAGTGGACCGGTGTTGTAGGCGAAGACCGAGGGCTGGTTGACCAGCATGGTTTGCAGACTGACCGTCGCGCCGCTGGAGATATTCTGGATGTCTGCGTGGGTGATCGTGGTCTCGGAGTAAGGCGTGCTCAGCGGTGGGGCGGCCGGAGCGGTTCTGATCGTCTCCTGCGCGCCCAGAACGACGACGCTGCTGACCGTCGTGCTGTCCGAACTGGGGCTGGGCGCCTCGGCGGCGTGGGCCGAGACGGCGCCGGCGAGGGCGACGGAGAGCGCCAGCCACGAGGCGCGAGCCATGAGCTTCGACATGTTCTTTGTTCCCCTCTGTCGGACCGGTTGGCGCGCACCCACGCCAACGATCTTCGTCGCCCGGTCCAGATGGTCGCAATATGCCTCACGCCGCGATCCGCCGTGTGAAGATTTCTTGAAAAGTTTCGGACAGACGCGCGTTTCGGACTCGTCTGCACACCGAATGTGCGTCGGTCAGTCGAGGCGCCGCAATCTGTTGATGTGGCCCATCTTGCGGCCGGCCCGCGCCTCGCGCTTGCCGTAGAGCCACAGGCGCGACTCGGGCTCGCGGGCGAGCCGCAGCCAGCCGGCCGCCTCGTCGCCGAGCAGGTTGGTCATCTCGACATGGGCGAAGGGCGTGGTCGGCCCGAGCGGCCAGCCGGCCACGGCGCGGATGTGCTGCTCGAACTGGTCGACCTCGCAGCCATCGAGGGTCCAGTGGCCGGTGTTGTGCACACGCGGCGCGAACTCGTTGACCAGCAGAGCCCCGTCGTCGCGCTCGAACAGTTCGATGCCCAGGACGCCGACGTAGTCGAGGCTCGAGAGCACGGTGGCGGCGATCCGCTCGGCCTCGGCGGCGGCGCGCGGCGTGACCTTTGCCGGGGCGCTGGCCCGGCGCAGAACGCCGTTTTCGTGATGGCTCTCGGTGAGCGGATAGAGCGCGATCTCGCCGCCCCGGCCGCGAGCGGCGATCGCAGCCAGCTCGCGGCGAAAATCGGCCGGGGCCTCGGCGATGGCCGGCCGTCCGCCGAGGCTGGCCAGGGCTTCGGCCGCGGCGGCCGGCCGCACGACCCAGGCCTGGCCTTTGCCGTCGTAGCCGCCGTGGCGGGTCTTGAGCAGCAGGGGCGCGCCGAGGGTCTTCAGCGCCTCGGTGAGGTCGGCCTCGCCGTCGATGCGCGCGAAGGCGACGGTGGGTGCGCCGGCGGCGTTGAGGAAGGTCTTCTCGGCCAGACGGTCCTGGGCGATGGCCAGGGCGCGGGCGCCCGGCGCCACCTCAGCGCCCAGCGCGGAGAGTCGCTCGACGACGGCGGCCGGCACGTTCTCGAACTCGAAGGTGATCACGTCGCTGACCTGGGCCAGGGCCTCGAGCGCAGCCGGATCGTCGTAGGCGGCCAGGAAGGTGTGGGCCGCGACGCGACTGGCCGGCGAATCCGCCTCCGGCGTCAGGATGGCGACGTCGAAACCCAGGCGCGCGGCCGCCAGGGCCAGCATGCGGCCGAGCTGGCCGCCGCCGAGAATCCCGATCGTCGATCCCGGCGGAAGCGGGAATTGCGCCATCAGGCCCCGTCCTCGACGCCTTCGGGAACCGAGCGGGCCAGAGCTTCGCGGGCGCGTTCCAGGCGCTCGGCGAGGGCCGGATCCGAGATGCCCAGGATCCGCGCCGCCAAGAGCCCGGCGTTGCGCGCGCCGGCCTCGCCGACGGCCAGGGCGCCCACCGGCACGCCGGCCGGCATCTGGGCGATGGAGAGCAGGGAATCGAGGCCGTCGAGGGTCTTGGAGCGCACCGGCACGCCCAGCACCGGCAGGTCGGTGAGCGATGCCGTCATCCCAGGCAAATGCGCCGCGCCCCCGGCCCCGGCGACGATGACCTTGTAGCCGGCCGCCCGCGCCCCGCGCGCGAAGGCGTAGAGCCGCTCGGGCGTGCGGTGGGCGGAGACGATCTTGACCTCGTAGCCGACGCCGAGCGCATCGAGCTCGTCGGCGGCCCCCTTCATCGTCGGCCAGTCGGACCGGCTGCCCATGATGATGGCGACGGCCTTACTCATCAGCGCGCGAAACCCCCAAAGCAGCGACTATAGGGGGCGGCCGGCGGAGCGGGAAGAGTTGCGGGGAGTGGACGGGAGATGAGTCATCCGGGGTGGACTACCGCAGTCCCCGGCAAGCTCCGCCTGTGGGCAAACTCATTCCGCCCGCAATCAAGACACCGCTGCTGGGGCCCTCTGCCCAGAGGTTGAGGCAGCGGGTCGATCGATGGCGGGGTAGTACTGCGGGGCTTCTCGGCGCTCGAACAGACCATAGTCGCGCACGTTGCGGACCTGACGATGGCGGAGCTCGGCGACGCCGGCAAACCGCTTCGGTATCCAGCGGGCGGAGTCATCCACCGTCCTCCACGATGTGAGCAGCAGCATCTTGCCTGGTTGGGTGATGCTCTCGAACACGTCGTATTCCGTCAGTCCCTCAGCTCGGATGTCGAACCCGAGATGGCTGGGCAGTAGATCGGGGCGCGTCGAGAAGGTTGCATCCGGTAGCGGCGAAACCTCGGTGATGGCCAGCGCTTTGGCCCCGCCGATCTCCGTCACGTCCAGGCGTTGCTCGACGACATGCGCCCCTTGGGGCGGGCAGCTGTCGGCGGTGACTTCGCAAACGCGCAGGTGATAGTCGGAGAAGACGCCATTGCGGCCCTGTTCCTGCACGCTGTGGTGCTCGCCCTGGGTGCGCCACCGAACCACGGCCTTTTCGTCGCGCCAGGTGGAAAGTGACAGCACCCACCCTTCGCGGCGTTTGCTCTCGAAGCGCTCGTTATCGATGAAGCCGTCGACCGCCTCCAACATCGGCTTCAGGCGCTTGGCCAAGCCGAGATATTCATCCTTTTTGCCCGGAGCAGGGCGCACTTCGAAAACAACTGCGAACATTCGGTTCTTCCTTCTGGTTGACGCCGGCTCAGGGGGGAACGGCGACCAGATCGTCGCCGAGCAGGAACGTCGCACTCTCGCGCCATAGGGCGGCCCGCATCGTCTCCAGGTGCATGAGATGGGTTCCGCGGCCGATCTTGATGTCACGTTTCACGGCCGAGTGGCTGAACGCGTCGAATAGCCACCGCGCGTCCGCATCCGTGACCAGCCGGTCCCAAGCGCCCCGGATGATCGCGACCGGAGCGCTGATGCGGGCCGGCTCGTAGGCGAGCTCGCCATTCCAGGCCCTGAGGATTTCAACAAACGGACCAGATGGAGTCTTCACTCCGGCCGGGTCGCGGGTGCGACTCCCCGGATCGCTATCGAGATAACGTTGCGCCCAGTCATCGAAATACACCCTCGAGAGCACCGGCGGCTCTCCTGGCGGCACGTCCTCGACAAACCGCGCCCACTGGTCCTCGACGCTGATGATACGCCAGGCGGGGCCGTTCGGGCGGGGCGCCTCGCGCGGCGGATCGCGCTGGGCGATCGGAGCGAAGAGCACCAGGCGGTCGACGAGCGCCGGGTGCTCGCTTGCAAACCTTCCCGCCGCCATCGAGCCCCAGGAGTGGGTGATCAGCGAGAGCGAAGCGAGATTCTCACGATCGAGGATGAAGCGAACGGCGACGCCCAGCTGAGCGGCGGCGTCCGCCGCCAGGCCTAGCGGTGGATTGGCGTCGGCTGGCGCGTCCATTTCGGCATACCGGTCGGAGTGACCGAAGCCGTAGAAGTCCAGACCCCAGACGCTGAAGCCCGCGTCGCACAGCGCGTCACGCCACGAGCGGCCTTCGAATCGGTGCGCGATAGACAAGCCGGACGGAAATGTCGCGCCGTGCACATAGAGAACCACACGACCGGGTAGGGCTGGCGACGGACCCAGTTGCCGGAGGAACAGCCGCATATCGGGCTTGGGGCCGGAAACGAGGAAATGCTCCTCCCCATCTGCGAGGGGACGGATTCCCATGGTTTCCTCTCGTGACGATCTTCGTCATGTGCAAACGGCCCGCTCACTCGCCGGTTGCAATCGAGCCGCCATGCCCTCGCGGGATCGAGCGCGTGTCGTCGAGTCGCAGCAAAAAAGCGGCTGCGTACCGCCCTTCCCTGACGCTTTGAGGGAAGACCTAGCTCTGGAGCCTCAAAAGGCGGTCTTGCCGAACCGGGGCAGGCCCTGGTTCATCCCGCGAGGATCGAGCGTGGTGAGGTCGAGATCGAGCCGCGCGCCGATCCAATGAGCCAGGGTCGTATGGTCGGCCAGATCGTCGTCGGTAAGGGGATGGACCAGAGCGCTCAGTCCGGATTTTTCGATCATCGGGAGCACCCCGGAGAGCGCCGGGCTCATGAAGTGGATCTCGTATTGGGAGACGGGATGGGGACCAACCTTCCCGTCCTTCATCCTGCCCACGTACAGAATGCGGGGAACGGCCTGGGGGAATGTCAGCCGCTCGAAATCGTCACGCAGAGCCTCGGCGGCGGCGCGCTGATCGGTCGAATAGTAGATGTGCGCGTGATAAGGCGCGATGTCTTCCGTCGGGCTGAGCATAGGCAGCATATAGGCGCCCCAAACGGCTGGGCCAATGACGGCTCGCGGCCGCCCACTTGCATCCGAAGCGGCGTTCACACACGGACCTTAGCAGGCGTCAATCAACCGCCGGTCCTCAGAGCGGAATCCGTGCTAGGCGCAAACGCGTTGCGGGCTCAGGTCTTGGCCTCCGCACGATGCAGGGCGATGCCTATGATGACCAAACCGATCCCGAAAAGCTCTGGGAGGGTGGGGACTTGCCGCAGCACCAGAAAACCGATCGCTGTCGCGGTGGCCGGCAGGATCGACATCATTAGCGCGAAGCTGGCGCGCGGCAGGCGAGCCATCGCCAGCTGGTCGGTGACATAGGGGATCACCGAGGACGTGACTCCGACGCCGACGCCGGCCGCCAACAAGCGCGGGTCGAGCAAGGCCGGCGCGGCCTGCACGATGCCGATCGGTAATGCGACGACCGAGGCGTCCAACATGGCCAGTCCCAGCCGGTCGATCCCGCCGCTGCCGGAAATGCGATGCCCCAGAACGATATAGACGACGAACAGGGCGCAATTGGCGAACGCAAAAACATAGCCAAAGGGCGCGCCCGCCAACCGAACGTCGGTCAGGATGGCCACGCCCGCGACCGCGACGACGATGGCCAGGAGGTTGCGCGCCGTGCGCGCGCCCAGCGCGGCCAGGGCGATAGGCCCCAGGAACTCGATCGCGCCCACGGTGCTCAGCGGCAATTGCTGGATGGCGAGATAGAACAGCGAGTTCATGCCCGCCAGAACCACGCCCAGGCCGGCTATGGTCCATCGCTCCGAGGTCGTCAGGGTCTGAAAGTAGCGCCACGGCCGACGCCAAATGGCAAAGACGACCGCCGCGCTGGCGATGCGCAGCCAGGCGACGCCCAGCGGCTGAATGACCGCAAACAGCATGACCGCGAAGGCCGGCCCAAGGTAGTGGAAGACGGCGCTGACGACAAAATAGGCCTGCGGCGGCACACGATCCGTCAGGCGAGCATTTGGGTTTGCGAGCGCGCGACCAACCATGCATCATCATAGATAGGCGAAAGCGCGGCGCGCCATGGACATATGAAGGGACATACGCCGCAATCCCTTCGGATCGGAGGCAAAGCTCGTGTCTGACCTTCAGACAACCTCAGCACTTTTCGATCTCGTGAATGTGGAGATCCTTCGGGCGCTATCTGACAATCCGCGCATCGCCAACGCCGAGCTGGCCCGCGTCGTGGGGATGTCAGGCCCGGCGGTGCGCGAACGCGTGCAGAGGCTGGAGGACGCCGGCGTCATTCGCGGGGTGCGGCTCGAACTCGATCCCAAACTGCTGGGCTATCCGGTGGCCATCATGGTCCGCATCAGGCCCATGCCCGGACAGATCCCCAAGATCATCGAACTGGCCCGAAACACGCCTCGGGTGATCGAGTGCCACCGCATTACCGGTGAGGATTGCTTCATCCTGCGCCTCCATCTCGAGAGTATCGACGTGCTGGACAGCGTTTTGGACGCCTTCCTGGTCCACGGTCAGACCACGACCTCAATCATTCAATCCTCACCGGTCATGCCGAGACCGCTCCCTCTGCCCAACGGCCTACGACGGCTTTGACCGGGCAAGACGCATTCGCGCTCAGTGGGACGGACGATTCTTCGTCACCAACGGTCACCGCGGAAGCTGAGCGGCATTCGCAAGGTCCGCCTAGCGCCCCGGCTCCAAACGCCCGCTCCTGCGCCCCAGCGCGGCCCTCTCGCTTCCGTTCCGGCTCTCGCCGGCCTAGAGGGGCGCAGCGGAGGAAGTGATCATGCATACGATCCAGCATTTCATCGGTGGCAAGCTCGTGGAGGGCCGATCGGGCCGCTTCGGCGACGTGTTCAACCCCAACACCGGCGAGGTGCAGGCGCGCGTGGCCCTGGCCGACGCCGGCGAAATGGACGCCGCGGTGCAATCCGCCGCCGCCGCCCAGATCGGCTGGGCCGCGGTCAATCCGCAGCGCCGTGCGCGGGTGATGTTCGAGTTCAAGCGCCTGGTCGAGGCGCGCATGGACGAGCTGGCCGAGCTGCTGTCCAGCGAGCACGGCAAGGTGATCGCCGACTCGCGTGGGGATATCCAGCGCGGCCTTGAGGTGATCGAGTTCGCCTGCGGCATCCCGCATGCGCTGAAAGGCGAGTATACCGAGGGCGCGGGCCCCGGCATCGACGTCTATTCGATGCGCCAGCCGCTGGGCGTTTGCGCCGGCATCACGCCGTTCAACTTCCCGGCCATGATCCCGATGTGGATGTTCGGCGTCGCCATCGCTTGCGGCAACGCCTTCATCCTCAAGCCCTCGGAGAAGGATCCGAGCGTGCCGATGCGCCTGGCCGAGCTGTTCATGGAAGCGGGCGGGCCGGCCGGAATCCTCAGCGTGGTCAACGGCGACAAGGCGGCGGTGGACGCGATCCTGACCCATCCGCTGATCCGCGCGGTGAGCTTCGTCGGCTCCTCTGATATCGCCCAATACGTCTATGCGACCGGCACGGCGCACGGAAAGCGCGTCCAGGCCATGGGCGGGGCCAAGAACCACGGGATCGTGCTGCCGGACGCCGACCTCGACCAGGCGGTGAAGGACATCATCGGCGCGGCCTACGGCTCGGCCGGCGAGCGCTGCATGGCCCTGCCGGTGGTGGTGCCGGTCGGCGAGAAGACCGCCAACGCGCTGCGCGAAAAGGTGCTCAGCGAGATCGACAGCCTGAAGGTGGGGATCTCCACCGACGCCGCGGCCCAGTACGGGCCGGTGGTCACCGCCGCGCATCGCAAGCGCGTGGAGGACTATATCCAGCTGGGCGTCGACGAGGGGGCCGAGCTGGTGGTCGACGGCCGCGGCTTCAAGCTGCAGGGCTATGAGCAGGGCTTCTTCATCGGCCCGACGCTGTTCGACCACGTGAAGCCGGCGATGAAGACCTACAAGGAAGAGATCTTCGGGCCGGTGTTGCAGATCGTGCGGGCCGAGAGCTTCGAGGAGGCCATCGCCCTGCCCTCCGAGCACGACTACGGCAACGGCGTGGCCATTTTCACCCGCAATGGCCGGGCGGCGCGCGAGTTCGCCTCCAGGGTCAATGTCGGCATGGTCGGGATCAATGTGCCGATTCCGGTGCCGGTGGCCTACCACACGTTCGGCGGCTGGAAGCGCAGCGCCTTCGGCGACACCAACCAGCACGGCATGGAGGGGGTGAAGTTCTACACCAAGGTGAAGACCGTCACCGCCCGCTGGCCGGAAGGGGCCGTGGATGACTCGGCCTTCGTCATCCCGACGATGGGGTGAGGGGGATGGGCTGGGATTTGATCCTCCCCCGCAGAGCGGGGGAGGGGGACCGCGAAGCGGTGGAGGGGGCGGCCACAAGCGCCGGCGCACGGCCCCCGCCCCCCTCCCCGGCTTCGCCGGTACTCCCCCCGCATCGCAGGGGGAGATGATGGACTTCAACCTTTCCGAGGACCAGCGGGCCATCCAGGACGCGGCGCTGGCCTTTGCGCGGGCGGAGCTCGCGCCGCACGCGGCGCGCTGGGACGAGGAGAAGGCGTTTCCGGTCGAGGCCCTGCGGGCAGCCGCGGCGCTCGGCTTCGCCGGCGTCTATGTGAGGGAGGACGTGGGCGGCTCGGGGCTGACGCGCCTGGACGCCTCGATCGTCTTCGAAGCCCTGGCGTCAGGCGACGTCTCGGCGGCGGCCTATCTCTCGATCCACAACATGGCCAGCTGGATGATCGACCGGTTCGGGGCCGACCCCCTGCGCCGGCGCTTCCTGCCCGGCCTGACGTCGATGGACCTCTTCGCCTCCTATTGCCTGACCGAGCCCGGCTCCGGCTCGGACGCCGCCTCTCTGGTCACTACGGCGCGGCGGGAGGGCGAGACCTATGTGCTGACCGGCGCCAAGGCCTTCATCTCCGGCGGGGGGGTGAGTGACGTCTATGTGGTCATGGCGCGAACCGGCGGCCTGGGCGCGGGCGGCATCTCGACCTTCGTGGTCGAGAACGGCGCGCCAGGACTGTCGTTCGGGGCCCAGGAACGTAAGCTCGGCTGGGCCAACCAGCCCACGGCCATGGTCCATCTCGACAATGTCGTGATCCCGGCCGAAAACCGGATCGGCGACGAAGGCCAGGGCTTCCGCATCGCCATGATGGGCCTCGACGGTGGGCGGCTCAACATCGCCTCCTGCTCGCTGGGCGGGGCCGGCCTCGCGCTCCAGACGGCGCGAGACTACCTGAAGACCCGCAAGCAGTTTGGCCGGCCGCTGGCCGACTTCCAGGCCCTGCAGTTTCGCCTGGCCGACATGGCGACCGAGCTGGAGGCGGCCCGGCTGATGGTGCGAAGCGCCGCCGCCGCCCTCGACGCCGGCGATCCGGCCGCCACTCGCCTCTGCGCCATGGCCAAGCGCTTCGCCACCGACGCCGGCTTCGAGATCGCCAACCAGGCCCTGCAGCTGCATGGCGGTTATGGCTACCTCAAAGACTATCCGCTGGAGCGCATCCTGCGCGACCTGCGCGTCCACCAGATCCTCGAGGGCACCAACGAGATCATGCGCGTGATCATCGCCCGTGAGCTGCTGCGCGAATGAGCGAGCCCGAGGTCATCGTCGCGGTGGAGGGCGAGGTCGGCCGCCTGACGCTCAACCGGCCGGCGGCGCTGCATGCGCTGACCCTGGGCATGGTCCGGCTGATGACGCAGGCCCTGCTCGCCTGGCGCGAGGATGCCGCCATCCGGGCGGTGCTGATCGACCACGCCGGCGAGCGCGGGTTCTGCGCCGGCGGCGATATCCGCCCCTTGGCCGAGAGCGGGGCCGGTGACGGCGTGGCGGCGCGGGCTTTCTTCTTCGAAGAATACCGCCTCGACCAGCTGATCTTCGCCTATCCCAAGACCGTGGTCGCGGTGGTCGACGGGATCGTCATGGGCGGCGGAGTGGGGATCGCCTGGCCGGCCGACTTTCGGGTCGGCACCGAGCGGACGACCTTTGCCATGCCCGAGGCCGGCATCGGCCTTTTCCCGGACGTCGGCGGCGGCTGGCAGCTGCCGCGCCTGCACGGCGAGGTCGGGACCTGGCTCGGCCTCACCGGCGCGCGGCTCAAGGCGGCGGACTGCGAGTTGCTCGGCATCACCACCGACCTCGTGAAGGCGGCCGACCTGCCGAAACTAAAGGTCGAGATCGTCGCCCGGCCGGACGAGATCGAGGAGATTCTGGCCGAGCTGGAATGGGACCCGGGCCCAGCGCCGGTCTCCGCCCACCGCGACGCCATCGACCGCCTGTTCGGCCGCGACAGCGTCGAGGGAATCTTCGACGCCCTGGCCGCCGACGGTTCCGACTGGGCCGCCGCCCAGCTGGCGGCGCTGAAGCAGAAATCGCCGCTGTCGATGAAGGTCGCCTTGCGCCAGCTGCGCGCCGGCCGCGCCGCGGCGAGCTTCGAAGAGGTGATGGCCATGGAAATGCGCATTGCCGCTCGCCTCGTCGCCAGCCATGACTTCACCGAGGGCGTGCGGGCGGTGATCGTCGACAAGGACAACCAGCCGCGCTGGGCGCCCGCTACGCTGGCCGGCGTCACCGACGCCCTGTTGGACAGCGTGTTCGCGCCCCTGCCTCCCGACCAGGAATGGTCGCCGCTCACCTGAAGGACATCCATACCCGTGGCCCATGAGACTCTCATCGTCGAGACGGCCGAAGCCGTCACCCTGATCCGCCTCAATCGCCCCGAGGCGCTCAACGCCCTGAACAGCCAGCTGATCGGTGAGCTCGCTGAGGCCCTGGCGGCGGCCGAGGCGGACGAGGCCGTCGGCTGCATCGTCATCACCGGCTCGGAGCGCGCCTTCGCCGCCGGGGCCGACATCAAGGAGATGTCGGACAAGACCTATGCCCAGATGTTCAAGGCCGACTTCTTCACCGCCGGGGCGCGGGCCATCGAGCAGACCCGCAAGCCGATCATCGCCGCGGTGGCCGGTTACGCCCTCGGCGGCGGCTGCGAGCTGGCGATGATGTGCGACTTCATCCTGGCGGCCGACACGGCGAAGTTCGGCCAGCCGGAGATCAACCTCGGAGTCATGCCGGGCATCGGCGGCACGCAGCGGCTGACCCGCTTCGTCGGCAAGTCCAAGGCCATGGAGATGATCCTGACCGGGCGAATGATGGACGCCGCCGAGGCCGAGCGGGCCGGACTCGTCAGCCGCATCGTCCCGGCCGCCGACCTGGTGACCGAGGCGCTGGCGGTCGCGAAGAAGATCGCCGGCCAGTCGCCGCTGGCGGTGATGATGAACAAGGAGCTGGTCAACACCGCCTACGAGACCACCCTCACCGAAGGCGTGAAGGTGGAGCGGCGGCTCTTCCACTCGCTGTTCGCGTTCGACGACCAGAAAGAAGGCATGGCCGCCTTCGTCGACAAGCGGAAGGCGAAGTTCACGGCGAAGTAGCGCCTCTTCGCTTTCGGTCAAGCTCCCGCTATATACCCCCCAGGGTTATCGGGGGCGCCATGCCGCACGTCCACACCGAAAAGGCCAAGCTCCTCAACCGTCTGCGCCGCATCCGCGGCCAGCTGGAGGCCATCGAGCGGGCCGTCGACCAGGACAGCGAATGCGCCCGCGTGCTGCAGCAGGCCACCGCCTGCCGCGGGGCGATGGACGGCTTCATCGCCGAGGTGATCGAGGACCACATCCGCGAACACATGGTCGATCCTGCGGCGTCCAAGGACGACCCGCGCGTCCAGGCCGCCGAGGAGCTGGTGGCGATCGTCCACTCCTACCTGACGTAGCGGCCCCGTAGCGCCGGCGTCTTTACGGCGCGACTACGCGCCGGCCTGCAGATTCCCATGGATCGCTTACGCCCGACGGCGAGATCATGCGTCCGTTGAAGTGCGCCCCACGCCGAGGCGTCATAGATTGCAATGACAAACGATCTATCGCGCGCAAAGCGCGCCGGCGGAGATTCGCTTGGCGACATCCTGCACAACGCCGGGGCCGGGGCGGATAGTGAGATCCTGGTCACCGGACCGGCCGCCCTTCCCGCCCTGCTGTGGTTCTGCCGTCATGACTACCGGCATGTGGGCCTGGTTCGCGGCCGGGCGCCGGCCAACACCTGCGACTGCATCCTGACGCAGGCGACCCGCGACGCGGCGGCGCTGAGGCGACTGTTGGACGAGGGGCCGCGCGTGCGGCAAGGCGGCATGCTCATCGTCATGACGCCCGAGGCTGCGGCCAACGACGATCCGGTCCACCGCCTGCTGGAAGACCACGGCTTTCGCGTCGAGCGCTGCATCCACGGCGCCCGCCGCGAGTTGCACGTGGCCCGACGCATGGCCGCCTAGGAGGAGAGTATCGACATGGACACCCCCTGCGCTCTGAAGCTGCCCGGCGGCCAGGCCAGGCGGGCCGAAGCCAATTGCCGCCTGTCGCTGGAGCTGATGACGCTCATCTTCCGGCGCGACATCGCCGCCGGCGAGATGATCAGCAACCACTTCCATGCGGCGGCTGCACAACGCTCATCCAGCCAACAACGCGTCATGGCCGGGCTTGTCCCGGCCACCCATGATCACGGTCACCGTCGCCGTTCATAGGTCCCCGGCATGAAGCCGGGGATGACGCGTTGATCAACCCGCCACAACGTGCGCCCGCCTAGCTGATCGGCTCCGACCGGAGTTGCGATTCGTAGCGGTAGTCGACGTCTTCCCAGGTCAGGGCCTCCATCTCCTTACGGCGTGGCCCGAGGTAGCCGAACAGGAAGGCGGCCACCTTGCGCATCTGGATCTCTTCGCTGCCCTCGGTGATGCGGTAGCGGCGGTGATGGCGGTAGATGTGCTCGAAGGGCTTGTGCCGCGAGTAGCCGATGCCGCCGTGCACCTGCATCGCGCGGTCTGCCGCCTCGCAGCACAGGCGATTGCCCCAGTAGTTGCACATCGAGACCTTGTCGGAGAGCCGCCGCTCGACCTCCTTGTGTTCCATGCGGTCCATCTCCCAGGCCGTCTTGCGGATCAGCAGGCGCAACATCTCGCACTGGGTGGCGAGCTCGACCAGCGGCCACTGGATGGCCTGGTTCTCGGCCAGGGCCTTGCCGAACGGCTTGCGGGCCCTCGCGTACTTGACGCTCTCCTCGACGCAGAACACCGCCGCGCCCAGCGATGAAGCCGCCTGGCGGATACGGTTCTGGTGCACGAAGGACTGGCCGAGACCGAGGCCGCGGCCCTCCACGCCCCAGATCGCGTCGTCGGACACCCATACGTCCTTGATGCTGACCCGCGGGTGATCCGTGGGCATGTTGAAGGTCCAGAGGTACTCCTCGACCTTGAAGCCGGGCGTATCCGACGGAACCAGGAAGACGGTGATACCGAGCGCGTCGCCGTCCTCGCCGGAGGTGCGGGCGAAGACCATGCAGTGGCTCGCCACATGCATGCCGGTGGTCCACATCTTCTCGCCGTTGAGCAGCCAGCCGTCGACGCCGTCGCGCGTCTCGCGCACCCCCCGGGTCTCCATGTGGGTGGCGTCGGAGCCGTGGTAGGGCTCGGTGAGCCCGAAGCCAGTGCGGATCTGGCCCTTCTGCAGCGCCTCGCCGTAGCGCTCGTACTGGGCGTTGGTGGCGAACTCCTTGAACATCAGGATGAAGGGGTTGTTGCCGACGATCGAGTGCTCGGTCTGCAAGTCGTTGTGCAGGCCCAGGCCCTTGGCGGCGAGGTGTTCGCGGATCACCGCCATGTCGAGGTTGCTGCCGCCCTTGCCGCCCCATTCGCGCGGCCATGAGTAGCGCAGGTGGCCGGCGGCGTCGGCCCGCTGACGCGCCTCGACCAACAGCGCCTCCCAGTCCTTGCGCGGCAGGCCCTGGTTGTCCCAGTCGGTGCGGGCGTGCTCGCGGCGATGGTCGAAGAAGCGGATGTTATCGTTCGCCCGCTCCAGCGGCCTGATCTCGGCCTCGATGAAGGCGTCGAGCTCGCTCAGGTAAGCCTCGAGCTCCGGCGAAATGGCGAAATCCATGATGGCCTCTCCTCTTTAGCGATCTCCCCCCGTGAAAACGGGGGGAGTACGGCCGAAGGCCGGGAGGGGGGCGAGAGACGCGCGCCAGCGCCTCGTCACTAGCCCCCTCCACCACTTCGTGGTCCCCCTCCCCCGCTGGGCGGAGGAGGATCCAAGTCGTCGCGCGCCGCGAGCGCGGCGCGGTAGCCCCAATAGGTCGGCTGATCGACGGCGAGCTTGGCAAGCGTGGCCGCCCACAGGTGCGCCACGAGTCCGGGCGTCTCCAGCGTCGTCTCGCCGGCGGCGATACGGCGACTGAGTTCGGCGTTGAGCGTGGCCAGGTCGCCGTCCACGCCGAGCAGGGCCACCAGCCTCGCCCGCTCGATCTCGGCATGGGAATCGAGCAACTGGCGGCGGCTCATCTCCAGGGCGTTGGCGCAGACCCGAACGTTGAACGAGATGTGGCCGCTGGTCGAGGGCGCCACCGTCTCGCGCAGATACCGCGCCACCGCTTCCAGAATTTCCTCGGGTCTAGGCTCGTCCTGCATCTCAGGCCGCGATCAGGCGCATGAGGTCGATCTCCGTCTCCGAGGCGCGGCGAGCGATGACCGCCCGCTCGATGTTGGGATCCACCGTGCGGAAGGCGGCGGCCATGCCGGCGCACATCACCCCCCAGCGCAGGGAGCCGAAGGTCTCCCACCATAGGGCGTGCTCGCGTCGCACCGGCGGGCCGCCGGCGGCCTCGTAGCCCGCCCACAGGTCCTCGCGCAGGCCGAAGCCGCCGACCGGCAGGGCGTCGACTCCAAACCGCCAGGAGCCGACACAGATCCAGCCCAGATCCTCCATCGGATCGGCGACGTGGGCGATCTCCCAGTCGAGCACGGCGCGCACGCCCTCGGGCCCGATCATCAGGTTGCCGTTGCGAAAGTCGCCGTGGACCAGACGCGGATGCTCTGGCGGCGGCGGGCAGCGTTCGGCCAGCCAGCGAAAGGCCAGCTCGAAGACCGGCCGCGGCCAGGCGCCGGCGCGGTAGATCTCCTCGTATTGCGCCAGCTGCTCGGCCGGCGTGGTGCGCCGCAAGGTCGGAAAGTCGGCGGGATCGAGGGTGTGCAGGCGGGCGAGGACCTCGCCGCACTGACGGGCGAGAAACTTGCGGGTCTCTGCCAGCGATTCGCCGCGGGCGATGCGGCCGCCCAGGGTCTCGCCCTCGACGAAACCCATGACGAAGCCGTGACCCAGACCGTCTTCGGGCTCGAGCACGCAGCGCACGGGCGGTACGGGCACGCCGACGGTGGCGGCGGCGACGATGAGCTGGGCCTCGACCTCGAGGCCCACGGCGGTCGGCGAGACGCGGAACCCGCCGCCCGGGGCGCGGCGCAGGATGAGCGGGATCTCCGCATCGTCCTTCAACATGTGGAAGCGCCAGATCTCCTGGGTGGCCCCAGCCGAGACGCGCGCGACGCCGCCCGCGCCGCCGCCGCCGAGGCGTCGACGGACAAGCGAATCCAACAGCTGCGGCAGGTCTTCGGCCACCGGTTTCCTCCGTTGACCGGAGCCTAGACCACGGCGCCTCCGGATGAAAACGATGACCCGAGGTCAAGCCGCGCGACGACGCCAGCTTTCGGCTACAAGCCGCGTCTATGACTGCACTCACCGACGCTTACGACGCCAAGCGGGCCGGCTATTTCGCCAACGCCCGCCGCGACTGGGTCGACCCCCTGCCGCATAACCCGGCGCTGCGGGTGCTGGAGCTCGGCTGCGGCTCGGGCGCGACCGGGGCCCTGGCGCTAGCTGCCGGCAAGGCCGGGGTCTGGGTCGGGATCGAGCGGCAGGGCGCGGCGGCCGAGGCGGCCCGCGCCGTCCTCAGCGAGGTGATGGTCGGCGACGTGGACGCCCTCGACATCACCTATCCGGAGGCGAGCTTCGACCTGCTGGTCATGGGCGAGGTGCTGGAGCACCTGCCCGATCCGGAGGCGACACTGGCGCGCCTGGCGCGTTTCGTGAAACCCGGCGGTCAGGCGCTGGCGAGCACGCCCAACATCGCCCACTGGCGGATCGTGACGCGGCTCGTCGCTGGCCGCTTCGACTATCAGGTCGAGGGGGTGATGGACCGCACCCACCTCAAGTGGTTTACGCCAGCCTCGCTGAAACGCGCCTTCGAGCAGGCAGGCCTTGTCGACGTGACCGTCGGCCCGCTCGGCTGGAAACCCCGCAGCCTCGCGCTCACCCGCCCCCTGCCGACCCGTCATCTGCTGTGGCCGCAACTTGAGGCGCGGGGGGTCAGACCGGAATAGCGGCCCGCGCCGCGTCGAGCTCCGCCCACCAGGGCCGAAGATCCACCACCTCGCCGGTCACCGCCGCCTTGTCGATGGCCATGACCGTCAGGCCGGCCTCGATCGAGTCCCAGGGGGTCACCGGGAAGGCCGCGCCGTCTTCCAGCGTCGCCTTCAGATCGAGGGCCATGGCCTGGTCGGCGCCATTGTGCAGATCGGCCGTGCGGGTGGCGAAGTCGATGCGCTCGGGCTTATTGCGATCGAGCGCGCCGCGGATCATCAGCTTGTTGCGCACGAGGTCGGCGAGCAAAGTGCCGTCGGTCCCGGCCAGGCACCAGCGCCGCTCCTGTAGAGCCACGTGGCTGTTCGAGTGGAAGGCGAGCCGCAGGCCGGTCTCATATTCGACCATGGCGACCTGGTGGTCGAAGACGTCCATGTCGGAGTGGAAGGCGTCGTTGGCGGCGGCCCAGCCGGCGTCGCGCAGGGCGTAGGCCGGCTCGCCATCGCTGTAGGTCTTCGCGGCCCCGGCGCGGCCCTCGCGGAAGATCGTCCGGCCGCCGAAGCTCGCCGCGCGCCGCGCCCGGCCGCCGGCGAAGCGGCCGAAGATATCGAAGTCGTGGCACACCTTGTCGAGCATGAACGAGCCGCCGAACTCCACCCGCCGGCGCCAGTTGCGGGCGAGATAGGCGCCGTGCTCAGGATGCAGGTGCTCGGTGGCGTCCATGGAGACAAGCTCGCCGAGCGCGCCGGAATCGACTCGGGCGATCACCTCGCGCACCAGCGGCATGGAGCGCATGACCAGGCCGATGAAGACTGGCGGGACGGCGCGGCCGGAAAGGCGGCGGGCCAGGTCGAACGTCTCCGCCCGCGTGCGCACGATCGGCTTCTCGCAGAAGATCGGAAAGCCGGCCGCGAAGGCGGCCTCGAGGTGCGGCAGATGCAGGTGGTTGGGCGAGCCGATCATGACCAGGTCGAAGGGCCCGTCGGCGAGCAGCGCCGTCTCGTCCACGTAGGCCCGGCCCGGCTCGATCCCGTGTTCGGCGAGGATGGGAAGGCCCACCGGCGCGGGGTCGGCGTAGCCGGCGACCTCGAGCAGCCAGCCGACTTCGACCATGGCCGCGAGCACGTGGGCGATGCGCTGGCCAAGGCCGATGACCGCGATGCGATGGCGTCTCATGCTGGCCTTGTGGCGCGGGCGAACCAGGCGATCAACCGGCTTGCCTGACGTAAGGGACGGGCTCTAGGCTGAACGCAGATAACAAAAAGCCGAGCCGGAGGACGACCCATGAAGTTCACATGGTTCAATCTCATGCCGTGGCCCTATCTGCCGGACGACTTCCGGGAGAAGAACCGCTCGGTGTGGGTCGACATCGACCAGCGCCTGTTCGACCCTGAGAAGAGCCACGCCGTCTACAACGGCTACATGGACCTCCTAGAATACGCCGATACGCTTGGCTTCGACGGCATCGGGGTCAACGAGCACCATCAGAACGGCTATGGCATCATGCCCTCGCCGAACATCATCGCCGCCGGCCTGGCGCGGCGAACCAGGAACGCCGCCCTCGTCGTGCTCGGCAACTCCATCGCGCTCTACAACCCGCCGGTGCGCGTGGCCGAGGAATTCGCCATGCTCGACTGCATCAGCGGCGGGCGCCTGGTGGCCGGCTTCCCGGTCGGCACCTCGATGGACACCAATTACTGCTACGGCCAGATCCCGGCTCTTACCCGGGAGAAGTACGCCGAGGCGCACGACCTGATCATCAAGGCCTGGACCACGCGCGAGCCGTTCGCGTTCAACGGCCGCTACAACAAGCTGCGGCACGTCAACATCTGGCCGCGGCCGATCCAACAGCCACATCCGCCGGTGCACATTCCAGGCGGCGGGTCGGTGGAGACCTACGACTTCTGCATCGATAACACGTACAGCTATTCGTATCTCAGCTTCACCGGCTACATCCGCGCCAAGGCCCTGCTGCAGGGCTACTGGGACCGGGTGGCTGCGCGCAACGCGCCCGATGCGTCACCGTATCGGGCCGGCTTCGCCCAGACGATCTGCGTGGCCGAGACCGACGCCGAAGCCGAGCGGCTCTACGCCGAGCACGTGCACTACTTCTACAACCGCTGTCTGCATGTCTATCCGGGCTTCGCCGATGCGCCCGGCTATCGAACCATCAAGACCATCCAGACTGGCGCGCTCTCGCAGTACGCGCCGCCCAAGGGCTTCGGCGAGCTGACCTGGAAAGACCTCACCGAAGGCGGTCACGTCATTGCCGGCTCGCCTGAGACCGTACGCCAGCGCATGGAAGAGCTGATCAAGGGCCTCAACGTCGGCCACATCTTCTGCCTGATGCATGTGGGCGACATGCCGGCCGACAAGTGCATGTATTCGACCCGCCTGTTCGCCCAGAAGGTGATGCCCAAGCTGCGCGGCCTGCTGCCGGAATGCGAAGGCGACGAGCGGTTCTGGGCCCATCCGCTGAAAGACCGCGTCACGCCGGGCTCCCTGCCGGCCGAGTACGCCCCCCGCGAGACGGAGCCGGCGTGATGGGGCTCGATACCAAAACGGTCGCCACCCGCCACGCCGAGGTGCGCTATCTGGAGGGCGGCGAGGGGCCGCCGCTACTCTATCTGCACGGCGCTGGCGGGGTGACGCCGGACGATCCCCTGCTGGCCGGACTTTCCGAGCGCTGGCGGGTCTACGCGCCCTTCCTCCCGGGCTATGGCGAGACCGAAGAATGCCCGTCTCTGCGCGACATGCTGGACTTCGCCCTGCACACTGCCGACGTGGTCGGCGCGCTCGGCCTGGAGAAGCCGCTGGTGGTCGGTCACTCCATGGGCGGGATGATCGCCGCGGAAATGGCCGCGCTGGCGCCCAATGACATCTCGCGGCTGGCGCTGATCGCCCCGGCCGGGCTGTGGCTGGAAGATCATCCGATTCCGGACATCTTTACCTTGATGCCCTACGAGATGCCCGGCTACCTGTTCCACGACGTCGAGGCGGGGACAAAGCTGCTCACCGCCGGTCTCGATCTGGACGATCCGGAGTTCCTCAAGGCCTATCTGATCCGCAACGCCCGGCAGATGGGCATGGCCGGCAAGATTCTGTTCCCGATCCCCGAGCGCGGTCTGGCCGAGCGGCTCTATCGCATCAAGGCCAAGACCGTGGTGGTGTGGGGCGAAAGCGATCGGCTGATCCCGCCAGTCTATGGCCCGGCCTTCGCCGAGGGCATCGCCGGAGCGCGGCTCGTCACCGTTCCCGAGGCTGGCCACATGGTGGGACTGGAGAAGCCCCATGCGGTGGTCGCCGCGGTGGCGACGCTCCACTGAGCGTGGCCAGGCTGATCCTTCACCACTACGACACCTCGCCGTTCTCGGAGAAGGTGCGGCTGTTGCTCGGCGTCAAGGGCCTGCCGTGGAGCTCGGTGATCCAGCCGGTGATCATGCCCAAGCCGGAGCTGATCCCGCTCACCGGCGGTTATCGCCGTATTCCAGTGCTGCAGATCGGGGCCGATGTCTATTGCGACAGCCAGGTGATCATGGCGGAGATCGCCGCCCGCGCCGGCGGGATCGACGCCGCCGGTTGGGTGATGAATCTCTGGGCCGACCGCCTGTTCTTCGCCGTCACCGTGCCGGTGATCTTCGCCGAAGTGCAGGTCCCGCCTGAGTTCATCGCCGATCGCGAGAAGCTCTCCGGCCGGCCGTTCGACGCCGCCCAGATGAAGGCCGCCGCGCCGTACATGGCCGCGCAGTGGCGGGCCGAGGCCGCGTGGCTGGATGAGGCCTTGACCGCCGCCCCCTTCCTCGCCGGCGAGGCTCCGGGGCTGGCCGACATCGCCGCCTACATGAACGTCTGGTTCCTCTACGGCGCGGCGCGCGCGACCGCTGAGCGTCTGATGGCGGGGCTCTATCGCCTCGAGGCCTGGCGCCTGCGGATGCGCGCTCTCGGCCACGGGACGCGCAGCGAGCTGTCGCCGGCCGACGCCCTCGCCGACGCCAAGGCGGCCGAGCCCGCGGCCTACACCGACCATGATCCGCACGATCCGCAGGGCCTGGCCCCCGGCGCGCGGGTGAGCGTCAACGCTGACGACTACGGCCGCGACCCGATCGCCGGCACCCTGGTGGCGACCAACACCCGCCGCGTGGTCATCGCCCGCGAGGATCCGGCCCTCGGTCGCCTCAACATCCACTTCCCGCGTGTGGGTTACGTGCTGACGCCGGTCTGAGCTTGAATTCGTTGCCCTCCTCCCCCTTGATGGGGGAGGTGGCGCGCAGCGCCGGAGGGGGCGGAGCGACCACCCCTCCCGACTCGCTTCGCGAGCCACCCTCCCCATCAAGGGGAGGGAGGTTTGACGGGGGCGAGCATGCAGATCACGCGACGCGGGTGGCTGGGGGTTTCGGCTGCGGGCGCGGCGGCGCTGGCGGCGCCGGCGGCCGTGGCGGGCGCACCGGCGGTGATCGAGCCCGACCGCATCGGGTTTCCCGCCGCTCCGTTCCGCGTCCTGACGCCCGGCAAGCGCGACTACGGACCGGCTCTTGCCGCCCTCAGCGCCTATGCCCATGACGAGCTGGTGAGCCTCGGCCTGCCGGGCATGACCCTGAGCGTGACCGACAACGACGGTTTCACCGCCGTCCTGGCGCTCGGCTGGGCCGATGTCTGCGCGCGCGCGCCGGTCAGGGAGGACCACCTCTTCCAGATCGGCTCGATCAGCAAGTCGTTCCTGGCGCTCACCGTCCTGTCGCTGGTCGACGCCGGGAAGATGAGTCTCGACGCGCCGCTTTCGACTTACCTGCCCGATGCGCCCTGGCCGGAGGCGCCGATCACCGTGGCCCAGGCGCTCAGCCACACCAGCGGCTTGTCGGAAGACGTGCCGATCTTTCCGCGCACACCGGACGGACGCCTGTGGACCGGCTTTGCGGCCGGCTCGAGATTTTCCTACAGCAACACCGGCTACGACCTGCTCGGCGGGGCGGTGACGCACGTCACCGGCGTTTCCCACGAGACGGCGATCCTCCAGCGGGTGCGCAAACCGCTCGGCGTCGCCGACATCGAGGGCCGCATCCGCCAGGCAAATCGGGCCAGGTCGCCCAAGTCCTACCTCGGCGCCAACGACCTCGCCGTCGACACCCCTGGCGCAGTCCTGGGCGAGGCGCCGTGGGATCCAGAAGACACCCCGGCCGGCAGCATCGTCGCCACGTCGGAGATGATGGCCCGCTATCTGCGCGGCCTCCTCAAGTTCGGCGCCGGCCAGGGCGCCGGCGTGCTGACCGAGGCCTCGGCCAGGCGTTTCGTCACCGGCGTGATCCCCTCGGACGAGGCCTTCGGCCCCGGCTCGCGCTATGCCTTCGGCGTCGCCTTGCAGCCGGTCGATGGGATCGACTGCCTGCACCACACCGGCGGCATGGTCGCCTTCTCGTCCTCGTTCCACGCCGACCCGGCGGCCGGGGTCGCCGCCTTCGCCAGCGTCAACGGCCGGTTGGGACCCTACAGGCCTCGCGCCACCACCGCCTACGCCGTGCGCCTGATGCGCGCCGTGCGGGCCGGCGCGCCTCTGCCAAGCGCGCCTGACCCGCTCGCATCCTGGAAGATCAGGGACCCCTCCCCGATCCTCGGTCGCTGGATCGCGCCGGACGGTGACCAGGATGGCGGCGTCTTCGAGATCGTCGCCGGCACGGATTTCCCGCAGGTCGCCAATGGTGGGGCGAGCGCGCCTCTCTACCGAAGCGGCGGCGGGGCGGCGACGGCGTTGCCGGCGCTCTCAAGTCACGTCCTGGAGCCGGCGCCCGGCGGCGGTCTATGGTGGGGGTCGAACCTGCTTGGACGCGACAAGCCCGTTCCCCAGCCCATGGTTCCCGATCGCCTGCAGGCCTTCACCGGCATGTACCTCAACCGCGACCCATGGGCGGGCTATGTCGAAGTCTTCGCCCGCGGCGAGGCCCTGGTGGTCGATGGATTGGGTCCCATTGTCGAGCGCGGCGGATATTGGTCGGGGGAGAAGGACGTCGGCGGCCTCGATCGAGTCCGCTTCGACGGCGTGCTGGGCGGCCGGGCGACCCGGCTCAATCTCTCCGGGTCGGATTTCCTGAGAGTGGAAGTCTAGGCGCGCTCAGTTCGGACTGTCCGGCCGGTCGACCTCGGCCTTGACGAGCCCGGCCAGGGACCGGGCGATGACGAATCCGGCCAGCGGTTCGAGGGTCTCGCCCCGCTGGGCATAGACGCCGAAAAGGGTGTTCTCGTCCTCGCGCCAGCCGACCCCTTCCTGGCCAACGACGCCGACGTACCAGCGGCCGCCGACATGGATGGGAAAGAAGATGGGCGCCCCGCCGGAGAAGGACCGCATCTCGGCCTTGGCGGGGCCGAAATTGGGGAAGTCGGGCGTCACATTGTCGTCCTGCAGAGCGCGGACCCGATCGACCATGCCTGCAGGAGCTGGCTGGCCGAAGGTGAACACCTCGTCCTTGTTGTCGGATTCGCGGACGCGCCGATAGGCGAGGTTGACGTCATTGGCCACCTTGGCCCCGGCCTTGCAGATGGCGGCGTCGCCACATTGGCGTTCGATGAGCGAATAATCGGCCTTGAAGGTGAGATCGATGGAACAGATTGCACCCCAGCCGCCGGCGGCCTTGGGGGTGATCACGAACGAAGCCTTGGTCGTCGACCCCTGGATGATGTCGTGGACCACCCAGATCGGTTGGCCGAAGGCTCTGGCGAAGCCCGCCACGGTCGTCCAGCAGTCCTCGCCCTCGCCGCCGGAATCCCCCGGAGGCCGGTCGACGATGCGAGGCTCGGCCCCAGGCGGCGCCTCAAGGAACACTGTGCTCTGGCAGCGCAGCGTACCTTGGAAGCTCGACAGCGCGTAGAGGTTGGTTCCGGCCAGGCGGTCGACGAAAACGGTCCATTGACCACCGTCGTCGTTTAGCGCCGCCTTGACGTCGCCGCGCGCCGCCAGGCTGGCCTCGAGCGGCGAGATCTTCTTCGCATCGCCAATAGTCGAGCGGAATTCGTCGAAGATCAGCGCCGGGAAGAGCGCCTTGTCGCCGGCGGTCCAGGCCTTGGGCGGCAGTTGGCGCGCGAAAGCGGCGATGTGGTCGCAGGGCGGCGCCGCCTGCGCCGCAGACGCGGCCAGGACCAGGGCCGTCGCCAAGCCCGTGCGTACGTTCATAGCCCCTCCAACGCCCGGTTCAGATCTGGCGCGCTCTCCCTGCCCAGTAGGGGGCGCGGACCTTGCCGCGCTGGATCTTGCCGGCCGGACTTCTCGGCAGTTCGGCGACAAAGTCCAGGCTGCGTGGAGTCTTGTAGCCGGCCAGGTGCGCGCGGGCGAACGACAGGATCTCCGTGGCCAGTGCGTCGCTGGGCTCATAGCCGGCATTGAGCGTGACCACAGCCTTCACCTCCTCGCCCCATTCGGGATTGGGCGCGCCGATGGTGCAGGAGTCTTCCACGGCCGGGTGCTTGATGAGTTCGTTGTCGATCTCCTGGGGATAGATGTTGACCCCGCCGGATATGATGCACTCGGCCGTGCGGCCAGTGAGGAAGAGGTAGCCGTCCTCGTCGAGGTAGCCGACGTCGCCGAGGGTGAAATAGCCCTCGCGGTGGGCGGCCGCCGTCTTGGCCGGGTCCTTGAAATATTCGAATGGCGAGATCGGCGAGACCTGAAAGTAGAGCGTGCCCGGCCGGCCGGACTCGGTGATCTCCGCGCCTTCCTCGTCGAGGATCTTGAGCGCGCCGGGCGCCGGCAGGCGGCCCACCGTTCCAGGCTTGCTGAGCCACTCATCGGAGCTGACGATGAACCCCGCCCCGCCCTCGGAGCCGGCGTAGTATTCGTGCAAGATCGGCCCCAGCCACTCGATCATCGCCCGCTTGACCTCCGGCGGACAGGGCGCGGCGCCGTGGATCACATAGCGCAGGCTGGAGATGTCGTAGCGGGCCTTGACCTGGTCCGGCAGCGCCAGGAGCCGCTGGAACATGATCGGCACCAGGTGGCAGCGGGTGACGCGATGATGTTCGATGGCGGCGAGCACGCCCTCGCTGTCCCATTTGTCAAGGAACACCAGCGGACTGCCCTGGGCGAGGGCGGAGCGAATGTCGAAAGCCAGGGGGGCGGCGTGATAGGCCGGGCCGGCGCAGAGCTGTACGTCGTCGCCCGCGCCGGGGCCGGGGGCGAGCACCGTCGTCGCCGTGCGGCGATAAACGCCCTTGGGCCGGCCGGTGGTGCCGGAGGTGTAGAGCATGGCCCCGCCCATGATCGGATCGTCGATGTCCGAGCCGTCTTCGCCGTCCAGAACCCCGGCCAGGGGGACGAAGCCCGGCGCGTCGGCGCCGATCGAGATGCGCGCCTTGAGATGCGGTGAGGCGGCGGTCAGGGCGGACTGGAAGCGGGTCTCGGCGAAGAGCGCCTTCGCCTCGCAGTCCTCGACGATATAGGCCACCTCTTCGGCATTGAGGTGCCAGTTGACCGGGGTGATGCGGAAGCCGCCGCGCAGGCAGGCGCTCAACACCTCGGCGAATTCCGCGCGGTTGGAGCACAACAAGGCGACGGCGTCGCCTTCGCCGAGGCCCTGGGCGCGCAGGAAGCGGACAATGCGATTGGCGTTGGCGTTCAGCTCGATGAACGTTCGCGTCCCGTGCGGATCGAAGATCGCGACCTGATCGCCCTTCACGTCGGCCCAGACGCTGGCGGTCATGCCGGTGAAGGCGGCGGCGGTGAGACGCGACATCAACTGCAGCATGTCGAACATTTGTTCGCCTGCCGGCGCGCCCGTCAATCGGTCATCGCAGCTCGATCGGCCGGTCCGAGAAGGCGTTCTGGTGCGGGCCGCTGGAGGGATAGTGCTCGGCCAGAGCCGCGCCGATGATTTCAACCGCCTCGATGATGCCGGCGGTGGGGTCGCGGCCGGCCTTGATCGCCGCGGTCACGGCGTCGGCGGCTTGCTTCCAAGGGCCTTCGCCACACCGCGCATGGGCGCTGGTGTCGGCAAGCACCTGCACCTGGTGGTCCTCGAGGGCGACGAACAGCAGGACGCCGGTCTCGCTGCCCTGGGCGCGGGCGGCGACGGCGACGAACTGGCGGTGGGCGGCCTGGGCGACGCGGTGGCGCTTGAGCACGCGGGGCGTCAGGCGTCGGCGCACGGCCGGAATGTGGACGATCCACAGCACGGCGAGGAAAAGGACGATCTGAGTGGCCGCGTAGAGCGCGATGGCAAGGCCGAGGCCGGCGCCCGGCGACAGGCTGGCGGTCCAGGGATCGGAGATCACGTCGACCAGTGGTTCCAGACTCAGCGACAGTACGATCGGCGGCAAGGCCAGGGCCACGGCCGCCGCCCAGGCGAGCGGAATCTCGCGGTACTTGGAGACTTCCTCGGCCAGGGCGACCAGGATCTCGCCGTCCGTCTTGGCCTCGCAGGCCCGGACGGTGGCGGCGATGCGGTCTTCGTCCTCACGGCTCAACATGTCACCAGCTCCCCGAGGCGCCGCCACCGCCGAACGATCCGCCGCCGCCGCTGAATCCGCCGCCGCCGCCGCCGCCATCGCCCCAACCGCCGCCACGTCCGCCGCCAAGGAACATCAGCGGCAGAAACCAGCCGAGGCCGCTGCCGCCGACGCCGCCGCGCCGGAAGATCGAGAAGACGATGAAGACCAGGAACAGCAGCGGGATAATGCCGCGGATCGGGTCGCCCCGGCCGCGTTGGTGCTCCTGCGCCTGCTCAGCCTGTTCGGCCTGGGCGGCCCTGGCCTCGGCCGTGGAGGGATCGGCCTGCAGCTGGTCGACGAGCGCGCTCGTCCCGTCGACGATGCCGCCCTGGATGTCACCGGCCCGGAATTTGGGGATCACCGCCTGGCGCAGGATCACGCCGGACAGGGCGTCGGTGAGGATTCCCTCGAGGCCATAGCCAACCTCGATGCGCACCTTGTGCTCGGAGGGGACGACGATGAAGACCGCGCCGTTGTTGGTCCCCTTCTGGCCGATGTTCCAGGCCCGGGCCAGACCGACGCCGTAGTCGGCAATGTCCTGGCCGTTCAGGCTTGGCAGGGTGACCACGACCAGCTGACGGCTGGTGGCGGTCTCCAGACCAGCGAGCTTGGCAGTTAGCTGCTGCTGGACCTCGGGGGAGAGCACGTGGGCGTCATCGACCACCCGGCCGGTGAGCGCCGGATAGGTCGTCGCGGCCTGCGCCGGGGCGCCGGCGAAGGCGAAGAGGAGCGCGAAGAGGGCGACCACCCTCCCCGCGACAGCGGTCATTGGCCCGCCGTATTGGTGGCAGGCGTGCTTGGGGGCGGGGCCGAGCCGGGCGCCGCGCCGGGCGGCAGCGAGTTGTCGAAGCTCACGGTCGGGGCCGACTGCGCCGCCGCGCTGGCGCTGAACAGGGCCATGGGCTTGTGGTTGTGGTAGAAAGTCGCCGCCCAGATCGAGGTCGGCAGCACCTGCAGCGTGGTGTTGTAGTCCTGCACGGCGGCGTTGTAATCGCGCCGGGCCACAGCGATGCGGTTTTCGGTGCCTTCGAGCTGATCCTGCAGGGCCAGGAAGTTCTGGTTGGACTTCAGGTCGGGATACTTCTCCTGGATCATCATCAGGCGTCCCAGCACGCCGGAGAGCTGGTCCTGAGCCTTGGCGTAGCGGTCGAGCGAGGCCTGGTCGGTCAGGGTCGAGGCGTCGACCTTGACCTGGGTGGCGCTGGCCCGGGCCTGAGTCACCTCGACCAGGGTCCGTTGCTCCTGGGCGGCATAGCCCTTCACCGTGGCGACAAGATTGGGGATCAGGTCAGACCGGCGCTGATAGTCGTTCTGCACATCGGCCCAGGCGGTCTGGGCGGCTACCTGTTTGCGGGGGATGTCGTTGACGCCGCAGCCGGCGAGAGTCGCCGCAGCGAGGATGACCAGAGGCGCGCGCCAAGCGCGCTGAAAGATCGTGGACAATCGGCTCTCCCTTCACGCCGTGACGGCGCGTCCGAGGGGGAATCTAAGATGACGCCCAAGCTTACGCCAGGGGGCGGATTGACAAGGCCGAGTTCGGCGGGCCTAGCGTCGCCCGAATTCGCGGGGGAGCGAGGTGAACAAGACCATCGATCGCGGCGCGCTGGCGATCATGCTGGGGCTCTCGGCCGCCGTGCTCACCGGGTGCGAGCAGCCCCAGGGTGACTGGCGCGTGTGTCAGGACTCGCAAGGAAAACGCGCCCCCGACAGCGACTGCGGCGCGAGTAACGGCCATGTCGGCGGCGCCCATTGGCTCTACATCCGCGGCGGCGCCGCGCCTGCGGTGGGCGCCGCGATCACCGACGGCGAGTCGGCGCCGCGGTCCGGCGTCAACTACGGCGCCGCCCCATCGGAAGGCATCGCCCGCGGCGGATTCGGTGAAGCCGGCGAAGGACACGGCGACGGCGGCGCGGGGGAATAGCCCTGCGGCGCCTGACCCTCGAACCCAGGGCGGACTGGCGGGCCAAGGTCGAGGCCCTGGACCTGGTCTGGCATTCGGTCGGCAGCGCCGCCTATTGGAACGAGACCGCCTGCTACAGCTTCCGCCGACGGGACGCGCGCGAGATCGAGCAGGCGACCGCCGAGCTCTACCGCATGTTCCTGGCCGCGGGCGACTACGTCGTCGAGCAGGGACTCCTGGACAGATTCGGGATTCCCGAGTGGGCCCAACCCCTGGTTGTCGAGGCTTGGCGGACCGCCCCGCCGGCGCTCAACTATGGCCGCTTCGACCTTGGCTACGATGGTGAGGGGCCGCCGAAGCTGTTCGAGTTCAACTGCGATACGCCCACCTCGCTGATCGAGGCCGCGGTGGTGCAATGGTTCTGGAAGGAAGAGGTGTTCCCGCACGCGGACCAGTTCAACAGCCTGCATGAGCATCTCGCCGCCAAGTGGGCCGACATCGCGCCCTACCTCGCCGATCGCCTCGTCCATTTCGGCTGCGTACCCGACCGGGCCGGCGAAGACTCGGTGACCACGGCCTACATGATGGATCTGGCGCGCGCCGCGGGGCTGGAGCCGGTGCGTATCGCCATGCGCGACATCGGTTGCGGCCAGCGCGACGGCGGGGCGCGCTTTTTCGACCTCGAAGCGCGCGAGATCCGCACTCTCTACAAGCTCTATCCCTGGGAATGGCTGGTGACCGAGCCCTTCGGCCCGCGCATCGCCGAGAACGCGGCGCGCACGACCTGGATTGAGCCGATCTGGAAGACGATCTGGAGCAACAAGGCCATCCTGCCCATCCTCTGGGACCTCTTCCCGCGCCACCCCAACCTGCTGTGGGCGCGAAGCGACGGGCCGGTATCGGCGAGCTATGTGAAAAAGCCGATCCTGGCGCGGGAGGGCGGCAACGTCGCGGTTGTCAAGGATGGCGTGACCCTGGCGGCCACCGACGGGCCCTATGTCGGGGCGGCCATCTGGCAAGACCTCTTCGACCTCCCCGACTACGCCGGCAATCGGCCGGTGATCGGCAGCTGGATCGTCGACGGCGAGCCGGCCGGCATGGGGATTCGCGAGGACGGCCTCGTCACCTCCAACCTGGCGCGGTTCGTCCCGCACGTGATCGACTAGGACGCGCTCAAGTCGCTGCGACATCCTGTTCGCCGGCCTCCCCGGTCAGGTCGTCGAACGAGCCGTGGGCCGAGGCGTAGAGCGTGGCGTAGAGCCCTCGGCGCCGCATCAGGGTTTCGTGCGGACCCTGTTCGACGATGCGGCCGGCGCGCAGCACGACGATCTCGTCGGCGTCGCGCACCGTGGCCAGGCGGTGGGCGATGACGAGGCAGGTGCGGCCGGCGAACAGCACGCGGAGCGCCCGCTGGATCGCCTGCTCGGTGAAGCTGTCGATATTGGCCGTCGCCTCGTCGAGGATGAGGATGCGCGGATTGGCCACCAAGGCGCGCGCGAAGGAGATCAGCTGCCGCTGGCCCACGGAGAGATTGCGACCGCGCTGGCCGAGCTGAGTGTCGTAGCCATCCGGCAAACGCAGGATGAAGTCGTGCGCCGAAACGGCCCGGGCGGCCGCGATCACGTCTTCGCGCGTCGCGCCGGCGGTGTTGTAGCGAATGTTGTCGTCGATGGTCCCGGAGAACAGGAACGGCTCCTGCAGCACCACGCCGACGAACCTGCCCAGCGACTCGAGGGTCGCCTCCCGCACGTCCACCCCGCCCACGCGCACTTTTCCCTGGTTCACGTCGTAGAAACGGCAAACCAGCGAGGCGATGGAGGTCTTGCCCGATCCGGTCGGCCCGACAAGGGCCACCACCTTGCGCGGCGCGATCTTCAGCGAGACGTCATGCAGCACCGGACGGTCGGGCGCGTAGCCGAAGGTCACGTGCTCGAGTTCGACGGACGCATCATTGTCCCCCAGCGTTCGTGCGCCTGGCCGGATCGTCATCGGCACGTCCAGCACCTCAAAGATGCGGTGTCCGGCGGCCATGGCGCGCTGCATCACCGTGTACTGCATCGACAGCAGCCGCACCGGCTCGAAGAAGCGCTGCACCGACAGGATGAAGGTCACCAGCAGTCCCACCGCCAGGCCGCCACCCAGAGCCTCCTCGCCGCCGACGACAATGATGAAGGCCAGGGCGATGCCGGTGAGGATGTCCACTGTCGGAGTCATGACCTGGGCCAGCCATGCCGACGCCACAGAGGCGTCGAAGTTCTCGCGCGCCTTTTCCTCGTAGAGTTCGAAGTTGAGGGCTTCGCGGCGCGATTCCTGCACCGTGCGCACGCCGTTGATGTTCTCCGCCAACGCGCCGTTGGCGATCGACGAGGCGTCGCGGGCGCGGCGGAACGTGGCCTTGGAGAATGGCAGCCAGACGGCGCGCACGGCGATCAGAGCCGGGATGGTGGTCAGAGTCAGCAGCCCCAGCCGCCAATCGATCCACAGCAGAACGCTGGCGTAGCCGAACAGGGTGGTGAAATCGCCGAGCGCGCCGGTCGAGCTCTCCAGGAACTCCTGCAGCGCGTTCACGTCGCCTTGCAGGCGCGACATGATCCGCCCGACATGGGTCTTGTCCATGAAGGTCAGGGCGACGTCCTGAAAATGCATGAACATCGCTCGGCGGACGTCGAAGATCACCCGCTGGGCCAGGCGCGAGGTCATCCATTGGTCGCAGAAACCGGCCGCGGCGCTGAGGAGAACCAGGCCCGCGAAGACGGCCATGCGCCAGGCCATGGCGCCGGCGTCGTGAGCGACCGCGGCGTTGATGAAAGCGCCGATGGTGAGCGGGATGGCGACGGCGCTCAGGGACGACAGCAACACGGCCGCCTGGGCGCCGAACAACAGCCCGCGGTGCGGCCGCAAGAAGCCGAAGAACCGCCGGATGATGCGGGTGTCGAACGCCATGAACATTTCTTCGGCGTCGGCGGCGCCGAGGTTGGCGTTGCGGCGCGGGGCCGCGAAATCGGTCATGGCCGCTCCGCTCCTTCCAGCTTGCGCCGCATACGGGCGTCGGCGATCGAGAGACCCTGTTCGGCCCGCGTCTGCAGGGCGAAGAGATCGGCGTATTCGCCGCCCAGCGCGACGAGCTGGTCGTGGGTTCCACGCTCGACGATCCGTCCCTCTTCCAGCACCAGGATCTCATCGGCGTGCAGCAGCGAGGACAGGCGATGGGCGATGATGATCGTCGCCTTTGTGGCCGTGGCCGCGGCGAGGGCGTCGCGCACCTTCTTCTCGGTGACGGCGTCAATGGCGGCCGTGGAGTCGTCGAAGATCATTACCCCCGGTCCCGGCGTCACACCGCGGGCGATCGACATCCGTTGGCGCTGACCGCCGCTCAGCGCCACGCCGCGCTCGCCGACCCGGGTCGCGTAGGCGGCCGGCAGGGCGGCGACGTAGTCGTGGATCTGAGCCGTGCGGGCGGCGCCCTCGATGCGGGCCGTTTCGGCCCAGGGATCAGCGTAGGCGATGTTGTTGGTCACAGTGGAATCGAACAGGAACGCCTCCTGCTGCACGAGTCCGACGCAGCGGCGCAGGGACGCAAGCGTCACGCTCCGCACGTCCTGGCCGTCGATGGTGATCCGACCGCCGGTCACGTCATAGAAACGCGGGATCAGATTGGCGATCGTCGACTTGCCCGAGCCCGGTGGCCCGACGACGCCGAGGGTCTTGCCAGGCGCCACCTCGAAGGAAATGTCGCGCAGCACCAGCTTGCCCGGCTCATAAGCGAAGTCGACGTGCTCGAAGCGGAGGACGCCGTCGGTCACCACGAGGTCGGGCGCCTCCGGCGCGTCGGCGATCTCGGGCTGGAGGTCGAGGATCTCGAACAGCCGGCCCCCCGACGAAGTCGCCCGCGCCGCGGCGGCGAAGATCATCGCGATCTGGCGGATCGGGGCCTGCAGCAGCGTCATGTAAGCCAGGAACTCGGTGAGCCGACCGGCGGTGATGGCTCCAGCCGCGACCTTGTGGCCGCCGACCCACAGCAGCGCCCCCATCGAGGCGTAAAAGCTGAGCGTCATCACCGACACGGCGCGGAAACGCAGCACGATGCGCCGGTAGGCGTAGACTAGCGCCGCGTTGGCCGCCTGGTCGAACTTGGCGATCTCGAAGCGCTTGGCGGCGAAGGCCCGCACCACGCGGATGCCCTGGAGATTTTCCTCCATGGTCAGGGTCAGGACGCTCATCAGGCGCTGCACCTGCAGCCAGGTGACGCGCAGCCAGAATCCCATCCGCGCCAGCACCACGCCGGCGAGCGGCGTAAAAGCCAGGCCGATGACGGCCATGGTCGGATCGACCGCGATCATCCGCCAGGCGACGATGACCAGCAGCAGGACCACGGTCAGCGCCGTCATCATGCCGTTCTGGATGAAGGCCCGGGCGCCCTCGAGGTCGAGCATGCCGCGCGTGATGAGATCGCCCGAATGGATCTTGTCGTGGAAGCCGAACGACAGCCGCTGCAACTGCTGGAAGAAATCGAGGCGGTAGCGATAGGCGACCCGCTGGCTGACCCACTCAGACTGATAGTTGGCGGCCATGGTGAAGACGCCCCGCGTCGCCAGTGTCGCAACCACAAGGAGCGCGGTGAGCAGCAGGTCGTGGCGCAAGAGGTCGCTAGGGGCGGGGGCGAGGCGCCGCGCGAGGTCCACCGCCCGACCCAGCAACGCCGGAAGCGCGAGGCTGGCCAGGGCCGATCCCAACGAGGCGCCAATCGCCAGAGCCACGCGACGCGGCGCTTCGCGCACGGCCGCCTGCATGATGCGCCGGACCACATGCGGCATGGCTCTGACATCGACGGAGCCGAACTCCGCCGCGGGCGGCGCGCGCGAGGGGGCGCCCGAAATTTCGGTCACCGGACGAATCCTGGGGCTTGATGGAAGGCTCATTGTGAACGCCGCCAATTCTCCTGGCTAGGGCGCCGGCGCCACGATTGGCCGATGTCTTCGTCTTGCGTCGCGCCTGGCGCGGGGTTATGGTTCGTTCACTATATGTTCCACGGGAGGCCGACATGGGCGAAGAGCTGGTTTTCTACACCCACCCGCAATCTCGGGGCCGCATCGCCCGCTGGATGCTGGAGGAGGTCGGGGCGCCCTATCGCACAGAGGTGCTCGAATACGGCGGCTCGATGAAGAGCCCGGCCTATCTGGCCGTCAATCCGATGGGCAAGGTTCCGGCCATCCGCCACGGCGACACCGTCGTGACCGAGGGGGCGGCGATCTGCGCCTATCTGGCCGACGCCTTTCCAGAGGCGAACCTCGCGCCACCGCCCGGCGACAGGGCGCGCGGGCCCTATTATCGCTGGCTGTTCTTCGGCGCCGGGCCGATCGAGTCGGCGATGATGAGCAAGATGCTCGGGTTCGACACCACTGGGAAGGAAGTGCAGGTCGGCTACGGCAGCGTCGAGCGGGTGGCCGATGCGCTGGAAGCGGCCCTGGAGAAGTCTGACTACATTGCCGGTGACCAATTCACGGCCGCGGACGTCTATGTCGGCTCGCAACTCGGCTGGGCGACACAGTGGGGGGCGTTGGAGAAACGCCCGGCCATCGGCGCCTATCTCGACCGGATCACCGCGCGCCCGGCCGCCGTGCGCGCCAAGGAGATCGACGACAAGCTCGTCCCGGCGCCGGCCGCGAGCTGAGGCGCAGCAGGAAGCGGCCGCCGTGGGCGATCAAGCAAGTCCAGATGAACCTGACAGCGTCGGGAAGCGACCCGATCAGGATCGGGAGCGAAGGCTTGCCTGGTTGAAGAAGTTGCACATTCCGGGATTCATGCCGGATGGCCGCGAACAACCACCGCCCCAGGAACGTCCCGAGCTTGAACAAGGGCATTGATGCGGTTGACGAAACTTGGGCGGGAAGGCACGCGAGCGTTTTGAGCCAAGCTGCCTCGCCCCGAACCGCATTGTCCGCCGTAGTTTCGATCGAGGGTCTGACCAAGACCTATCCCTCGGGCCTGCAGGCCTTGAAGGGCGTCGACCTGACGATCCGGGAGGGCGAGATCTTCGCCCTGCTGGGCCCCAACGGCGCGGGCAAGTCGACGCTGATCAACATCGTCTGCGGCATCGTCAAGCCGAGCGGCGGCCGGGTGAGCGTCGCCGGCCACGACATCATCGGCGACTGGCGGGCCGCCCGGGCGACCGTCGGCCTGGTGCCGCAAGAGCTGACCACCGACGCCTTCGAGACCGTGTGGGCGGCGGTGCGCTTCAGCCGCGGACTGTTCGGCAAGGCCTTTGACGGGCCCTACCTGGAGCGGGTGCTGCGCGACCTTTCGCTGTGGGACCGCAAGGATTCCAAGATCATGACGCTCTCCGGCGGCATGAAGCGCCGGGTGATGATCGCCAAGGCCTTGTCGCACGAGCCGCAGGTTCTGTTCCTCGACGAGCCGACGGCGGGCGTCGATGTGGAGTTGCGGCGCGACATGTGGGCCATGGTTCGGTCGCTGCGCGCGCGCGGCGTGACCGTGATCCTCACCACCCACTACATCGAGGAAGCCGAGGAGATGGCCGACCGCGTCGGGGTGATCAACAACGGCGAGCTGATCGTGGTGGAGGACAAGGCGACGCTGATGAAGAAGCTCGGCGGCAAGGCGCTGACCATCCGCCTGGCGACGCCGCTCGGCGCCGTGCCGAACACGCTCGCCGGCTGGCCCGTGGCCCTGTCAGGCGATGGACAGACGCTCACCTACGACTACGCCGCCGGCGCGCCGCACGTCTCGGGCCTGATGCGCGGCCTTGCCGAGGCCGGCGTCGACTTCGCCGACCTCGACACGAGTGAGCGCTCGCTCGAAGACATCTTCGTCAGCCTGGTGAGGCGGAGCGACGCATGAACCTCTACGCTGTCCAGGCCATCTACCGCTTCGAGATGTCGCGCTGGTTCCGGACCATCACCCAGTCGGTGCTCTCGCCGGTGATCTCGACGTCGCTCTATTTCGTGGTCTTTGGCTCGGCGATCGGATCGCGCATGAAGGCGGTGGACGGGATCAGCTACGCCGCGTTCATCGTCCCGGGCCTGACCATGCTCTCCCTGCTTACCGAAAGCATCGGCAACGCCAGCTTCGGCATCCACATGCCCAAGTGGTCGGGCACGATCTACGAGCTGCTGTCAGCGCCGGTCTCCTGGCTGGAGACGGTCATCGCCTATGTCGGGGCGGCGGCCACCAAGTCGGTGCTGCTGGGCCTGATCATTCTCGGCACCGCCCGGCTCTTTGTACCTTTCCACATCGACCACCCGGCGATGATGGTCCTGTTCCTGATCCTGACCGCGGTGACCTTCAGTCTGTTCGGCTTCATCATCGGCATCTGGGCCGAGGGGTGGGAGCGGCTGCAGATCATTCCGACCCTGATCATCACGCCCCTGACCTTTCTGGGCGGCAGTTTCTATTCCATCTCGATGCTGCCGCCTTTCTGGCGCCGGGTGACGCTCTTCAACCCGGTGGTCTATCTGGTCAGCGGCTTCCGCTGGGCTTTCTACAGCCTGTCGGACGTCGGCGTGGGCTTGAGCCTTTCGATGACCGCCGGGTTCATGGCCCTGTGCCTGGTGGTGATCTGGTGGATGTTCAGGACCGGCTACAAACTCAAGACCTGAGGAGGCGCTGATGATCTCCAGACGTCGGTTGATCGCCGCCGGCGGGGCCCTGGCCGCCTGGCCGGTGCTGGGCCAGGCCGCCCTGCCGCGCGCCAGGCTGACCACCACGCTCGGCGACATCGATGTGGAGCTGGCGGTCGACCGTGCGCCGATCACCGCCAACAATTTCCTGGCCTACGTCGATCAGAAGCGGCTGGACGGCTCCAGCTTCTACCGGGCCATGAAGCTGGTCGCCGAGCCGCTGGACGGTCTCGTCCAAGGCGGCCTGCAGGGAAACTCGGCCAAGATGCTGGCGCCCATCGCCCACGAACCAACCACCAAGACCGGCCTCAGCCACAAGGACGGGACCATCTCCCTGGCCCGCTACGCCCCTGGCACGGCCACCTGCGATTTCTTCATCTGCGTGGGCGATGTCACCTCGCTCGACGCCGACCCCAGCCAGAGCGGCGACAATCTGGGCTTCGCCGCCTTCGGCCACGTGATCGCCGGCCTGGACGTGGTGAAGAAGATCCTCACATCGCCGGTCTCGCCGACCAAGGGCCAAGATTCGATGAAGGGCCAGATGCTCGATCCGGAGATCGCCGTTCTGACAGCAAGGCGGATCTAAATCCGCCCATTCTGCTCATCCCGGACAAGCCGCGAGAGCGGCGCGATCCAGGACCCAGGCTTTTTATGAAACACCGAGCCCCTACAAAAGAGCCTGGGTCCCGGCTTGCGCCGGGATGAGCGGTGTTGGGGTTGGAGACCGCGCAATCCTTGTGTCTGCGGGCTAATCCACGATCGCGCCGTAGATGATGCTCTTGAGCTGGCCGCGGAAGTTGAACGTGCCCGACGGCATCAGCTGGGTCATGAAAACCACGACCAGCTCCTCCTTGGGGTCGATCCAGAAGATCGTCGAGGCCGCCCCACCCCAGTAGTAGTCGCCCTCGCCCGGGCCGCCGTTCTTGATCCCGTCGATAGTGGTGGCGACGCCGAGCCCGAAGCCGACACCCTCGTTGGCCGTCTCCGAGAAGGCGCCCATGGCCATCTCGGTCAGGTCCTTGCCGTCTTTGAGGTGGTTGCGGTGCATGAGTTCGATGGTGCGGGGGCCGAGGATCCGGGCGCCGTCGAGCTCGCCGCCCCGGCGCAGCATTTCGCAGAACCGCAGGTAGTCCTCCGTCGTGCCCACCAAGCCGCCGCCGCCGGAGAAGAAGGTCGGCTCGGTGAGGTAGGGGCGCGCGTCTGTGTCGTCGATGAGTTGCAGGCGCTTGTCGGGTCCGCGGCGATAATTGGCGCAGAACCGGTCGACCTCGCCGCCCCGCACGACGAAGGCCGTGTCCTTCATGCCGAGCGGGCCGAAGATCTCGCTGTGCAAGAAGCGATCGAAGCGCTGGCCGCTGATCCGCTCCACCAAGGCCCCACAGACATCGGTGGAAAGCGAGTACATCCATCGCTCGCCGGGCTGGTAGCGTAACGGCACGCGCGCCAGCTTGCTCATGAACTCCTCTAGCGTTTCTCCGCCGCCGCGGTTGACGCCGAGCTCGGCGTAGACCTGATCCACCGGATGGCCGGCGTCGGGCACGCCGAGGGCCGTCAGAGCTGTGCCGTAGGTGATCCCGCCGGTATGGCACAGCATGTCACGCATTGAAGGCGGCCGAGCCGGCGCCTCGGTCACCATGTCGGCGCCGCGGCCAGAGACCCACAGCCTCTGACCGCGCCAGTCGGGGAAGAAGCGGCTGACCGGATCGTTGAGCTGAAAGTAGCCGCGCTCAAAGAGCGTCATCAGCGCCACGGCGGTGATCGGCTTGGTCATCGAATAGAGGCGGAAGATGGCGTCGTCTGGCATGGCCTTGCCGCGCGCCAGATCCATGCTGCCCAGGGCGCGCGCGTAGGCCAGATGGCCGCGGCGGGCGACGGCGACCTGGCAGCCGGCGATCTTGCCGGGCGCGATGTAGGCGCGCTCGAGGTGCTCGGTGAGCCGCTCCAGCCGGGCGACGGACAGTCCTGTCTTCTTCGGCGCTAGCTCCATGACGCGATCTCCCTAGGTCTTATTTGCTGCTCGGCGCGGGGCCGAGCGTGGCGATGTCCCAGACCGCCTTCCAGCTCCCGTCAGGCTGGGGCCTGTAGACGGTGACGAACGTCCCGGCGCTTGGCTTGACGGCCTTGGTGGCCGGATTGGTGGCGGTGAGCTTGAAGGTTCCGCGCGAGACGGCCATGTCGCCGGCCGCGGCGATGTCGACCTTGTCGCTGTTGAAACTGAGCGAGAAGCCCGGATCGTTCATGGCCTGCTGGACGCTGGCGCGGATCGCCTCGACGCCTTTCGCCGGCGCGGCGCCAGGACTCATCACCAGGGCCTCGGGCGCATAGTGGGCCGTCACCTTGCCCGCATCGCCACTCTTCCAGTCGAGGTTCCATTGCACTTCGCCGGTGCGGATGGCGTCGACGGCGCGGGCGGCGTTGAAGGCGGGTTTGGGGGCATGGCAGGCGGTGAGAAGGATAGCCGTCGAGAAGGCGGCAAGGAGCATTCGATTCATCTTTGGCCTTCTGACTGGGCGATGGCCGAGACCTTCGACGCGCGGGCGGCGCCCGTCAAGGCGAAGCCCCCCGCGCGATCGTGACCAGCCGGGAATCGACAGCTCCGGTCCTTTCGCGTAAGGGCGATTTTTCGCACGTCTGTTGCGTCAGCAGCCGGCGCGTTGCCTGTTGTGAGGAATATTTTGCCTGGCTATCCGCCGCCGCAGGGCCTCTATGACCCCCGCCACGAGCACGACTCGTGCGGCGTCGGATTCGTGGCCAACATCAAGGGCCGGAAGTCGCATGAGGTGGTCACCGCCGGCCTCGAGATCCTGGTCAACCTCGACCACCGCGGGGCCGTGGGAGCCGATCCGCTGGTGGGCGACGGCGCTGGCTGCCTGATCCAGATCCCCGACCTGCTGATCCGCCAGTGGGCCACCGACAACCGCCTCGATCTGCCGCCCGCCGGCCACTACGCCGTGGCCATGTGCTTCCTGCCGCGCGACGAGCAGGCGCGCGAGCTGGCCATCGGCCAGTTCGAGCACTTCATTCGCATCGAGGGCCAGCGACTGGTGGGCTGGCGCGACGTGCCGGTGAACACCGCCGGCCTCGGCGAGGCGGTAAAGAAGGGCGCGCCGGTGATCCGTCAGGCGATCGTCGCCCGCGGCGCCTCGACGCCTGACCAGGACGCCTTCGAACGCAAGATCCTGGTCATCCGCAAGCAGACCCAGAACCCGCTGGATGCGCTGGCCGAGCGCTACGACGCGCCGGACCTGACCAGCTTCTACATGCCGTCGTTCTCCAGCCGCACGGTGGTCTACAAGGGCTTGCTGCTGGCCCACCAGGTGGGCGGCTTCTACGAGGACCTGGCCGACCCGCTCACCGAGTCGGCCGTGGCCCTGGTGCACCAGCGGTTCTCGACCAACACCTTCCCGTCCTGGCGCCTCGCGCACCCCTACCGGTTCATCGCCCACAACGGCGAGATCAACACTGTGCGCGGCAACGCCAACTGGATGAACGCGCGCCGCCGGACGCTGGAATCCGAGCTGCTGGGCCCGGACCTCGACAAGATGTGGCCGCTGCTCAAGCCGGACGACTCCGACACGGCCAAGCTCGACAACGCCCTCGAGCTGCTGCTGGCCGGCGGCTATCCGATCGAGCATGCGATGATGATGCTGATCCCGGAGGCGTGGGCGGGCAACGCCTCGATGTCACCGGCGCGCAAGGCGTTCTACGAGTATCACGCCGCCCTGATGGAGCCCTGGGACGGTCCGGCCGCTATCGCTTTCACCGACGGCCGCCGCGTCGGCGCGACCCTCGACCGCAATGGCCTTAGGCCCGCACGTTTCGTGATCACCGACCAGGACCATGTGATCATGGCCTCGGAGGTCGGCGTGCTCTCGGTCCCCGAAGAACGGGTGGTGCGCAAATGGCGCCTGCAGCCCGGCAAGATGCTGCTCATCGACATGGAGGCGGGCCGCATCATCGAGGACGAGGAGATCAAGGACCAGCTGGCGAACGCCCGGCCCTACGCCGAGTGGTTGGCGAACACGCAATTCAAACTGGATGATCTTCCCGAGCCGCCGCACTGGGAACCAGCCAGGGCCGACGCCGACCTGCTCGATCGCCAGCAGGCCTTCGGCTACACCCAGGAAGACATCGCGTTCTTCCTCGAGCCCATGGGCGCCGGCGGCGACGATCCGATCGGCTCGATGGGCACGGACACGCCGCTGGCGGTGCTCTCAGACCGGCCGCGGCTGCTCTACGACTACTTCAAGCAGAACTTCGCCCAGGTGACCAACCCGCCGATCGACCCGATCCGCGAAGAGTTGGTCATGAGCCTGGTGTCGATGATCGGCCCCAGGCCAAACCTGCTCGGCCGCCAGGCCGGAACGCACAAGCGGCTTGAGGTCTCCCAGCCGGTGCTGACCAACGCCGACCTGGAGAAGGTGCGGGCGATCGCTGAACTGCTCGACGGGGCCTTCCGTACTGTGACCCTGGACATCACCTGGCCGGCCGAAGAGGGCGAGGCAGGCCTGGAGCGGGCGCTGGAGCGGCTCTGCGCCGAGGCCACCGACAGGGTGCTGGCCGACTACAATATCCTCATCCTCTCGGACCGGGCCGTCTCGCCCGGTCGCATCCCGATTCCGGCGGCGCTGGCCGTGTCGGCCGTGCACCACCGCCTGATCCGCCAGGGCCTGCGCATGCAAACCGGCCTGGTGGTGGAGACCGGCGAGGCGCGCGAGGTGCACCACGTCTGCGTTCTCGCCGGCTATGGCGCGGAGGGGATCAACCCGTACCTGGCCTTCGAGACCCTGGACCAGGTCAACGCCGGGGAGCCGGCCAAGCAGGCCAAGGCCCAGGCCAACTACGTCAAGGCGCTGAACAAGGGCCTGCTCAAGGTGATGTCCAAGATGGGCATCTCCACTTACCAGTCCTACTGCGGGGCGCAGATCTTCGACGCCGTGGGCCTGGCCACCGACTTCGTGGCCCGCTGGTTCACCGGCACCGACAGCCAGGTCGAGGGCGTGGGCCTGGCCGAGGTCGCCCGTGAGGCGGTGCGCCGCCATCGCGACGCCTTCGGCGATGCGCCGATCTACCGCTCGATGCTCGACGTCGGCGGCGTCTACGCCTTCCGCCTGCGCGGTGAGGCCCACGCCTGGACCCCGGAAACGGTGGCCAGTCTGCAGCACGCGGTGCGCGGCGATCTCCCCGAGGCGTACGCCGAGTTCTCACGCGCCATCGACCGGGAGAACGCCGACCGCCTGACCCTGCGCAGCCTGATGCGCTTCCGTTGGGCCGACGTTCCCGTGCCGTTGGACGAGGTCGAGCCAGCCGGCGAGATCGTCAAACGCTTCGCGACCGGGGCGATGAGCTTCGGCTCGATCTCGCGCGAAGCCCACACGACCCTGGCGATCGCCATGAACCGCATCGGCGGGCGCTCGAACACCGGCGAGGGCGGCGAGGAGGCGGACCGCTACGTGCCACGGGAAAACGGCGACTCCCTGCGCTCGGCTATCAAACAGGTGGCTTCCGGCCGCTTCGGGGTCACCGCCGAATACCTGGTCAACGCCGACGACATCCAGATCAAGATGGCCCAGGGCGCCAAGCCCGGCGAAGGCGGCCAGCTGCCCGGCTACAAGGTCGACAAGGCCATCGCCGCGGTGCGCCACTCGACCCCCGGCGTCGGCCTGATCTCGCCGCCGCCGCACCACGACATCTATTCGATCGAGGACCTCAAGCAGCTCATCCACGATCTGAAGAACGTCAATCCGGCCGCGCGCATCTCGGTCAAACTGGTCTCCGAGATCGGCGTCGGCACCGTCGCCGCCGGCGTCGCCAAGTGCCGAGCCGATCATCTGACCATCTCCGGCTATGAGGGCGGCACCGGCGCGAGCCCCCTCACCTCTCTGACCCACGCTGGCTCGCCGTGGGAGATCGGCCTCGCCGAGACCCAGCAGACGCTGCTGGTCAACGGTCTGCGCGACCGCATCGCCGTGCAAGCCGACGGCGGCTTGCGCAACGGCCGCGACGTGGCCGTGGCCGCGCTGCTGGGCGCCGACGAGTTCGGCTTCGCCACCGCGCCGCTGATCGCCGCCGGCTGCGTGATGATGCGCAAGTGCCACCTCAACACCTGCCCCGTGGGCGTGGCGACGCAGGATCCGGTGTTGCGCGCCCGCTTCACCGGCCAGCCCGAACACGTGGTCAACTACTTCTTCTTCGTGGCCGAGGAGCTGCGGGGCATCATGGCCCGGCTCGGCTTCCGCACCGTGCGTGAAATGACCGGCCAGGTCGGCCGGCTCGACCTGCAAGGCGCCATCGACCACTGGAAGGCGCGCCACATAGACCTCTCGCGCGTGCTCCACGCTGCGCCGCCCTACATGGGCACGGACCTCTCGCAGACCACGCGCCAGGATCACGGCCTCGACAAGGCTCTCGACCGCCAGATCATCGCCCGCGTCCGTGCGGCGCTGGAGGGCGGGGCGCCGGCCCGCGTCGAGCTGCCGATCCGCAACCGCAATCGCTCGGTCGGGGCCATGCTCTCCGGCGAAGTGGCCCGCCGCCACGGCCATGCCGGCTTGCCCGACGGCCAGATCACCGTGGCGCTCGCCGGCTCGGCCGGCCAGAGCTTCGGCGCCTTCCTCGCCCGCGGGGTTGCACTGGAGCTCACCGGCGACGCCAACGACTATGTGGGCAAGGGCCTTTCCGGCGGCCGTATCGCCGTGCGCCCGCCGCCCGAAGCCACCCGCGAGCCGACCGAGAACATCATCGTCGGCAATACGGTGCTCTATGGCGCCATCGCCGGCGAGGCCTACTTCGAGGGCGTGGCCGGCGAGCGCTTCGCCGTGCGCAACTCCGGCGCCGTCGCGGTAGTCGAGGGCGTGGGCGACCACGGCTGCGAATACATGACCGGCGGGGTGGTGGCGGTGCTCGGCGAGACCGGTCGCAACTTCGCCGCCGGCATGTCGGGCGGTATCGCCTATGTCTGGGACCCGGCCGGGCGGTTCGCCGCGCGGGTCAACCCGGCCATGGTCGAGCTTTCCGCCATCGAGGCCGACCGCGGCGACGAGGACCTGCCGGCCGCCGAGCCGCCCAGTGTCTGGGACTCCGGCATGGGCGATCCGCTGACCCACGACGCGGCGCGCCTCAGGATCCTCGTGGAGCGCCACCTGCGCCACACCGGCAGCGCCCGGGCCGCCGCCCTGCTCGCCGACTGGGAGACCGGCGTCACCCAGTTCGTGAAGGTGACGCCCACGGACTATCGCCGGGCGCTGACCGAGCTTCGGGCCGAGCGCGCCGCCGCCGCCCTGCAGGCCGCGGAGTAGCGTCATGGGCAAGCCGACCGGATTCCTCGAAATCGAGCGGCGCGAGCGCGCTTACGACGAGGTTCGCACGCGGGTTAAGACGTGGCGAGAATTCGTCCGTCCCCTGCCCCAGCATGAGCTGGAAGGTCAGGCGGCGCGCTGCATGAGCTGCGGAATTCCGTTCTGTCACACCGGCTGTCCGGTCAATAATCTGATCCCGGACTGGAACGACCTCGTTTATCGCGACGAATGGGGCAAAGCGCTCGACGTCCTTCATTCCACGAACAATTTCCCGGAATTCACCGGCCGGGTGTGCCCGGCGCCCTGCGAGGCGGCATGCACGCTCAACATCGACGACAATCCGGTGACGATCAAAACCATCGAGTGCCAGATCGTCGATCGCGGCTGGGAGGACGGCCGCATTGGACCGCAGCCATCCGGCCGGCTCACCGGCAAGCGCGTGGCGGTGGTGGGTTCGGGGCCGGCGGGCCTCGCCTGCGCCCAGCAGCTGGCCAGGGCCGGCCACGCGGTGACGGTGTTCGAGAAGAACGACCGCGTTGGCGGCCTGCTCCGCTACGGCATTCCCGACTTCAAGATGGAAAAGCGCCTGATCGACCGGCGCGTGGCCCAGATGGAGGCCGAAGGGGTGGTGTTCTGGACCGGCGTCGAAGTGGGCGCCGGCCACGCCTTCGCTGAGCTGGCCGACGCCTTCGACGCGGTGGCGTTGACCGGTGGGGCCGAGGCGCCGCGCGACCTCGCCACCCCCGGCCGCGACCTGGCTGGCGTGCATTTCGCCATGGACTTTCTCGTCCAGCAGAACAAGCGCGTGGCCGGCGACCCGGAAGGGCGCGCCGCGCCCCGGGGCGCGATCAGCACGGCCGGCAAGCACGTGGTGGTGATCGGCGGGGGTGACACCGGCTCGGATTGTATCGGCACCTCGCACCGCCAGGGCGCCGCCTCGGTCACCCAGCTGGAGATTCTCCCCGAGCCCCCGGCGCGTGAGAACAAGGCCCTGACCTGGCCCGACTGGCCGCTCAAGCTGCGCACCTCCAGTTCCCAGGAGGAAGGCGCCGAGCGCGACTTCGCCGTGGCGACCCGGCGGGTGATCGGTGAAGGCGGCCAGGTCGAAGGCCTGGAGTGTGTGCGCCTGGAATGGACGGCCGGCGCGGACGGCCGTCAGATCATGACCGAAGTCGCGGGCAGCGCATTCAGCCTCAAGGCCGATCTGGTGCTGCTGGCCATGGGTTTCACCGGCCCGCGCCGGGAGGGCCTGCTGGCCGAGGCCGGCGTAGCGCTCGACCCCCGCGGCAACGTCGCCGCCGACACCAAAGACTACCGCACCAGCCAGCCCAAGGTGTTCGCGGCTGGCGATATGCGCCGCGGCCAGTCCCTGGTGGTCTGGGCGATCCGCGAAGGCCGTCAGTGCGCCCGCGCCATCGACGAGTTCCTGATGGGATCCAGCGACCTGCCGAGGTAGGCGAGCCTTCTCCCCAACCCCGGTTGGGGATAGGGAGGGCGTCCATGACGGTCAGCGTCTTCGACCTCTTCAAGCCGGGCGTCGGGCCGTCGAGCTCCCACACCATGGGACCGATGATCGCCGCCGGCCGCTTCGTGCGCGCCCTCGAGGGCGCCGAACTCATCGCGCGCACCGCCCGCGTCGAGACGCGGCTGATGGGCTCGCTGGCGCTCACCGGCCGCGGCCACGCCACCGATCGGGCGGTGATCCTCGGTCTCGCCGGCTTCGAACCGGCGTCGCTGGACCCTGACGAAGGCGAGGCGGCGCTAACGCGCATCCGCGGCGAACAGGCGCTCCGCCTGGGCGGCTCGGCCCCGGCCATCCCTTTCGACGAGGCGCGCGACATCCTCTGGCTCGTCCATGAGCGCGCGCCGCAGCATCCCAACGCCCTGACCTTCGAGGCCTTCAACGTCGAAGGCGGGAGCCTCACTGCCCACACCTATTTCTCGATCGGCGGCGGCTTCGTCCGTGACGAGGCCGAGATGGCCCGCAACGCCCCCGACGCTGACGCCGGCCCGCCGGCGCCGCACCCCTTCAACTCCGCCGCCGAGCTCCTGGTGGAGGCCGAGAGCGCCGAGCTCACCATCGCTGGCCTGATGCTGGCCAACGAATGCGTCCTGCGCCCCGAGACCGAGGTGCTGGCCGGCCTCGAGGCCATCCATACGGCCATGGACGCCTGCATCGAGCGCGGCATGGTCCAGGGCGGCCTTCTGCCTGGCGGTCTTGCCGTAAAACGCCGCGCCCGGCAGCTCCGCGAGACGATCCTGGCGCGCATGGAGCGGCAGATCGCCGATCCCCTGGCGGCCATGGACTGGGTCAATCTCTGGGCCCTGGCGGTCAACGAGGAGAACGCCGCCGGCGGCCGGGTGGTCACCGCGCCGACCAACGGAGCGGCCGGGATCGTGCCGGCGGTGATGCGCTACCATGATCGGTTCTGCGCCGGAACGGCCGAGAGCCGGCGAACCTTCCTGCTGACGGCGGCGGCGGTGGGCGCGCTCTACAAGCAGAACGCCTCGATCAGCGGCGCGGAGGTGGGGTGCCAGGGCGAGGTGGGCGTCGCCTGTTCCATGGCCGCCGCGGGGCTGGCGGCTGCGCTCGGCGGCAGCAACGCCCAGATCGAGAACGCCGCCGAGATCGCCATGGAGCACAACCTCGGCCTCACCTGCGACCCGATCGGCGGCCTGGTGCAGATCCCGTGCATCGAGCGCAACGCCATGGGCGCGATCAAGGCTATCGACGCCGCGCGCCTGGCCATGCTGGGCGACGGCCAGCACAGCGTCAGCCTCGACAAGGTCATCGCCACCATGAAGCGCACTGGCGCCGACATGAGCGAGATCTACAAGGAGACCTCGCTGGGCGGCTTGGCCGTGAACGTGGTGGAGTGTTGAACTAGCTGAGTACGTGGGCCGGCGGGGCGCTGATGGCGGGCGAGGACTGGAGCGATGAGGAAAACGACGCCCTGGTCGCCGACTATTTTGCCATGTTTACCGCGGCTGAGACCGGCCGCGCCTACAGCAAAACCGACCACCGCAACGCCCTGATGGGAGTGATCGAACGTTCGAAAGGTTCGATCGAGTTCAAACACCAGAATGTCAGCGCCGTGCTCCTCGGTCGCGCTGAAGACTGGCTTCCCGGTTACAAGCCGGCGGCGAATTTTCAGGACTCGCTGGTCGACGCGGTCGCTCGCTGGCTCGACCGCAACCCCGACTGGAGCGCCCGGCTGGCATCGGGCAATCTCGGAGTCGCGCCTGGCCTTGCTGACGACCGAACTCTTTGGATCGGCGAGCCTCCTAGCCGCAGGAACGCCCTACCGCCTGGAGAACTCGATAAGATCATGGCCGTGGCTCGACGCTTCGACGTAGCGGAACAGGATGAACGGAATCGTGCGCTGGGCCGCGCGGGTGAAGAACTGGTGCTCAGGCTCGAGCGCGCGACCCTGGCAGGCGCGGGGCGCTTCGATCTTGCGAAACAGGTCGAATGGACGTCCGCTGATCGAGGTGACGGCGCGGGCTATGACGTACGCAGCTTTGAACGTGACGGGCGCGATCGGCTGATCGAGGTCAAAACCACCAACGGCTGGCAATACACACCCTTCCACATCAGCCGCAATGAGCATGAGTTCGGGGAGTCCAACGCGGACCGCTGGCGACTGATCCGCGTCTGGAACTTCCGACGCAAGCCTGAAGCGTTCGAGCTTCGGCCGCCGTTGGCAAACCACGTCGCCCTGACCCCAACGAGCTTTCTGGCCAGCCTCAATTGATGGCAGCCTGGCGGTGAACGTCGTGGCGTGTTGAGGGAGGCGACTTGATGCGCAGATCGTGGATGCTGTTGCTGTTGGCCGGGATCGCAGGCCACGCGGGCGCTCAGATCGCGTCGGGCGCCGGACTCGTCGACAATGACCGCGACCTTTGCGGCCGGGCGGCGTCGAAGCAGTCACTCGCCGCCTGCACGCGACTGATCGACGACAAGGGCGCGCCAACCGACGTGCGCGTGCTGGCGCTGCGAAATCGCGGCTACCAGTTTCAACTCGCCGGCGACCTCGACAAGGCGATCGGCGACTACACGACCGTCCTGAAGCTGACCGGCGACAACGATCGCGACAACGCCAAGCTCCATGTGAATCGAGGCGTCGCCTATGCCCAGAAGGGGGACCCCGATCGCGCCCTGGCGGACTATGACGCCGCCGCCCGGCTCAATCCCAAGCTGGCCACCGCCTACATCAACCGCGCCGCCATCCACATGGATCGCGGCGACGACCATGGCGCCATTGCCGACCTCAGCGCCGCGATCATGCTCCAACCCAAGGGCGCCGCCCTCTATGTCAGCCGGGGCGCCGTCTATGCTCACGCCGGTGACGCCGACAACGCCATTGCCGATAACACGGCCGCCATCGGCCTCGACAAGACCGACGCCATGGCCTGGCGCAATCGCGGCGCCGCCTATCGGGTCAAGGGCGACAACGCCAAGGCCGAGGCCGACGCCGCAGAGGCGGTGCGCCTAGATCCGACCTTGGCGGCCGCGCATGCCGACCTCGCTCTCAGCTTGCAAGCGGCCGGCCAGGCCGAGAAGGCGATCGCGGAGTTCGGCAAAGCCATCCGGCTGGCGCCCACCGACGCCGAGACGATCAAGGCGCGCGGCGATGCCTATCTGGCGGCCGGCGACCGCGACCGGGCGATCGCCGACTACACCCAGGCGATCGGCCTCGATCCGAAGCTGACCAGCGCCTACAATAACCGTGGCGTCGCCTATGTCGGCAAGTCGGACCTGGCCCACGCCATCGCCGACTTCACCACCGCCATCGGCCTCGATCCCGACGAGGCGGCGGCTTACGTCGACCGTGGTCAGGCCTATCAGGCCAAGGGCGAGGCCGACCGCGCCATCGCCGACTACAACCAGGCCATCGCGCTCGCGCCGGACAATACGAAGGCGCTGCGCCCCCGGGCGTTCCTGCGCCAGGCCAAAGGCGACAATACCGCCGCCATCGCCGACTACGACCGGGTGATAACGCTGGAGCCAAAAGACGCCGAGGCGCTACGCGGTCGCGGTTTCTCCGAATTGACCCTACATCGCGACGACGCAGCGATCGCCGATCTCTCCGCCGCCATCGCCCTCAACCCCGGGGACGGGTTAGCCTACCGCTTCCGGAGCCAGGCGTTCGTCGCCAAGCACGATCTCACCCACGCCGCCAGCGACGACCAGGCCGCGCTTCGCCTGACGTCGAGATAGCCGGATAGCTAGGCTGCCCGGAGCGCCGCGGCCATCGCCCTGACCGCCTCGCCCGAAGTCTCGCGGCGGCCGGGCGGGTCAAAGCCGAGCGGATCGAGGGCGCGGACCTGGACCAGGGCGCTGCACGAACCGTGAACCTCCCTTACGCCAGTCCGGCGAACGAGGTCGGCAACGCTGGCCGCGGTGACCCCCGATCCGGCCATGACCACGATGCGGTCCGCCGCCTGGGCGACCAGCGCGGCGAGACGATCGGCGCCTTCCGGCGCCGTTCGGGCGCCGCCGGAGGTCAACACGCGCTCGAAACCCAGCGCGATCGCCGTCTCCAGCGCCGCCGACAGGTCCGGCGCCTGGTCGTAGGCGCGGTGCAGGGCGAGGCCCAGGCCCGCGGCGTGCGCGGCGAGTTCGACCAGCAGGTCGGCGTCCAGCTCGCCCGACAGACGGCTCGCGCCCAGCACCACGCCCGGCAGACCGGCGGCGCGGGCGGCGTCGATGTCGCGGCGCATGGCGTCGGCCTCGGCCGGCGTGAATACGAGATCGCCGGCGCGGGGACGGATCATCGGCCACACATTGCGCCCCGCGGCGCGCGCCATCAGGCCGGGCGTGGGCGTCAGACCCGACAACGTCAGGGCGGCGCAGAGTTCGACGCGGTCGGCGCCTGCGGAAAGGGCGATCTCCAGCCCGTCCGGCGTATCAACACAGACTTCCAGCCGACGTGGCTCGACCATCGTGGCGTCCTCTGACAATCAGAGCCGGAATTGGCTGCGGAGACGGGCATGCTCAATCGACGCGACGTGATCAAGGCCTCGATGGCCGGCACTGCTGTGACGGCGGCTAGCGGGACCACGGCGGGCGAGCCGGCCCCGATCCGCCTCTCCACGCCCTGTGTCATCTCCACCTGGGATTTCGGCGTCGCCGCCAACCAGGCGGCCTGGACGGTGCTCGCCGCCGGCGGTTCGGCCCTCGACGCCGTGGAGGCCGGCGCGCGGATCCCTGAAGCGGACCTGAAGAACCACAGCGTGGGCCGGGCCGGCTATCCCGATCGCGACGGGCACGTGACGCTGGACGCCAGCATTATGACCGGGACCGGCGACTGCGGCGCCGTGGCCGGCGTCGAACACATCGCCCATCCGATCTCGGTCGCCCGCCGGGTCATGGAGCGCACGCCGCACGTCCTGCTGGTCGGCGACGGGGCTCTGCAGTTCGCCCTTGAGCAAGGCTTTCCCCGCGAGGAGCTGCTGACGCCGGAGTCGGCGGCGGCGTGGAAGGACTGGCTGAAGACGAACCGCTACAGCCCGGTCGCCAACAGCGAAGTCGGAACCTACGGCAAGGGCGTGTCGGGCGCTCCGGGCGGACCGGACAACCACGACACGATCGGCATGCTGGCCATCGACGCCCGCGGCGACCTGGCCGGAGCCTGCACCACTTCCGGCATGGCCTGGAAGCTGCGCGGCCGGGTGGGGGATTCGCCGATCATCGGCGCCGGGCTCTATGTCGACGGTGAGGTCGGGGCGGCGACGTCCACCGGCGTCGGCGAAGAGGTGATCCGCAACGCCGGCAGCTTTCTCGTCGTCGAACTGATGCGCCAGGGCCGCTCACCGCAGGCGGCGTGCCGCGAGGCGGTGACCCGGATCCTCAAGAAGCGGCCGCAGGTCAAGCACGACCAGGTCGGCTTCCTGGCTATCAACCGCCGAGGTGAGGTGGGCGCCTGGGCGATCCAGAAGGGCTTCACCTACGCCCTGTGCGACGCCGGCACGCAGGACCGCCTGCTGCCGGGGGAAGCGTTCTATTGAGCCCCACAACTGCGTCATCTCAGCCCGGCCATCGCCGGACTTCGCCCGGGATGACGAAATGGTGCGTGTGGTCAATCGCTACCCACGACCCCGCCGCAAATCCCGCAGGATCTCGTGCGCGGCGTTGTGGCCGGGGGCGCCGGTGACGCCGCCGCCCGGGTGCGTGCCCGAGCCGCACATGTAGAGCCCCTTCACCGGCGAGCGGTAGTCGCCGAAACCAAGGGCCGGCCTGGCCGCATACAGCTGATCGAGGGTGAGGGCGCCGTGGAAGATGTCGCCGCCCGTCAGGGCGAGCTTGCGCTCCAGGTCGAGCGGCGAGAGCGCCATGCGGCCGAGCACCGAGGTCTTGAAGCCCGGCGCGTAGGCGTCGATCGTGTCGATGACGAGGTCCGCGGCCGCCTCACGATGGTCGTCCCAGGACGCGCCGTCGGGCAGCTCCGGCGCGAACTGCTGGCAGAACAGGCTGGCCACGTGGGCGCCGGGCGGGGCGAGGGAGTCGTCGAGGACGCTGGGGATATGCATCTCGATGCACGGCCGGCGCGCCCAACCGAAGCGCCGAGCGTCCATGTAGGCCTCGTCGAGGTAGCGCAGCGAGGGGGCGATGATGATGCTGGCGCCATGCTGTTCAGCCCGACCCTGGCTGGGCTTGCAGGCGAAGCTGGGCAGCTCCGACAGGGCGACGTTCATCCGGAAGACGCCGGAGCCGCAACGCCAGGCGGCCATGCGCTCGCGGAACGCCTCCGTCAGATGCTCGGCCGCCACCATGGCGCCGAACAGCAGCTTAGGGTTGAGGTTGGAGACCACGACGCGGGCTTCGATGTCTGAGCCGTCCGCCAGCACCACGCCGCGGGCGCGGCCGCCGGCGATGGCGATTTCCCTGACCGGCGAGGCGGTGGAGATCTCCACCCCCGCCTCTTCGCAGGCGGCGCACATGGCCTGGGTGATCGAACCCATACCGCCCAGCGCGTGGCCCCAGGCGCCTTTTTCGCCGTTCACCTCGCCGAAAACGTGGTGCAGCAGGACGTAGGCCGAGCCCGGGGTGTACGGGCTGGCGTAATTGCCGACCACCGCGTCGAAACCCAGCAGGGCCTTGAGGATCTCGGTCTCGAAGACGGCGTCGAGCATGTCGCCGGCGCTCTTGCCGAACAGGTCGAGCAGCAGCTCCTGGCCGTCCAGCCCCAGGCGGCGGACCTCGACGGCGAGGCCGAGCGCGGTGAAAAGGTCGCGCGCGCCGCCGGCCGGATTGACCGGGGTCTTGAGCAGCAACGAGCGCAGGAGGTCCACCGCCCCGTCGAGCCTGGCATGAAAGCCCGGCAGGCGCTCGGCGTCTTTGGCCGAGAACTTGGAGACCTCGGCGTGGGTGCGGGCCAAGTCGCGGTCCATGATCAGGTAGCGGCCGTCGTCGGTCGGGGCGAAATAGCTCAGCGGCCGGATCACCACCGTCAGGCCATGGCGCGCGAGGTCCATGTCGGCGATGACCTTGGGGTTCAAGAGGCTGACCGAATAGCTGGCCACGGAGTTGCGGAAACCGGGATGGAATTCCTCGGTGATCGCCGCGCCGCCGACGATCTCCCGCCGCTCGAGCACCCGCACGCGCTTGCCGGCCTTGGCGAGGTAGAAGGCGCAGACGAGGCCGTTGTGACCGCCGCCGACGATGAGCGCGTCGTAGGCCATCAGAGGCTCGCGGCCAGGTCGGCCAGATAGCGGTCGACGTATTGCCGCGCGCCGGGCTCCATCAGCGAGAACGGCCCGGGCCGGTAGAAGCGCGAGGCGACGCCCTGCTGGTTGCGCTCGATGATGCGCTTGTCGGCCAGGCTGGTGACCTCCCAGAGCCAGGTCAGGGCCCGGGCGTCATAGTCCTCGCCTTCGCGCGCCGCCCCGTCGACCAACCACAGCACCTCCATCTCGGTGGCGAGCACGCCGCGCGGGATGAACCGGTAGATCACTCCGTGGTCAGCGTAGGCCAGGAAGGCGGACAGATAGCCGAGCTCGCCAAAGACGCAGGCGCCGTCCGCCACCGGGGCCATGAGAGGCGCGAGACGCTTGCCGTCACGGCTGCCGGTGAGTGCGCCGGCCGCCAGCGCCGATCCCATCACCCGGGCGACCTCGCGGCCCTCCGGCGCCGGACCCCAGTCCTCGAAATCGCCGTCTGCGGCGCCGGGATTTCGCTCGCCCGGCCGAGCCAGGGCATGCAGCACTGAGAATTCCGGATGGGCCGGGCCGCAGTGGTAGCACTCGTGGTAGTTCTCCATCGCCAGCTTCCAGTTGGCGGCGACGCCGTAGGTCCGACGGGCGGCGATCTTGGCCTTGGCCCAGCCGTAGCGGTCAGTCATGGCCTGGAGGGCCGGGGCGGCGAGATCGAGGGCCGGCGGCGTCTCACCGAAGGCGACGAAGATCAGGCCGCCGATGAGCGCCAGCGGCAGCGGCGTCAGGCCATGGGTGGCGGGGTCGAACCCCTCCGGCATCTGGCGCGCGGCGCGCAGGCGCCCGTCCAGGCGATAGGTCCAGGCATGGTAGGGGCAGGTGAGAATTGCACTGGCGCCGCGCGCTTCGACGCAGATCCGCGAGCCGCGGTGCCGGCAGACGTTAGCGAAGGCGCGCACCTCGCCGTCATCGCCGCGGACAACGATGGCCGATTCAGGTCCGAAACCGCCGGTGATCCAGTCACCGGACTCCGGCAGCTCGCTCTCGTGGCCGAGGCAGGTCCAGCGGCCGAGCAGCAGCTCGAGGTCGCGGGCAAACACGGCCTCGTTCAGATAGAATCCCTGTGGCAGGGCGCATCCCTCGACCCGCGCGGCGAGAAGGTCCCGGATCGGCGCATCAACCATGGCCGCGGGGTTACGCTGGCGGCCCGGCTTCCGGCAAGGGCCCGCCGCGCACGGCAAGGCGGGCAACACCACCAATTGCGCGATTTTTTGACGGACCCGCAAAATCCTGCAATGTGTGCGGCCAGTGGCGGGCGGGCGTGAGTTTCCGAAATGAAAGCAATCGTGGGCGTGTTATTCGCCATGTCCCTGGCGGGCCTTGCGGCCTGCGCCGGGGCCTATGTGGCCGGCGACACCGGCGCGCGGCAGCACGTCGCATCCAAGGCCTACTGATAACTCCTGACAAGCTCTGCTAGGCTCTCCAAAGGTGCTTCAGGGAGAGTGGCTTGCCGGCTGACGGGGGGATGACGGCGAAGGCGCTGGCCCTGGCCCACGCGCGCCTGCTCGCCGAAGGCTCCCTTCAATTCGCCTTCGCCCAGCCGCCGAAGATGTCGACATTTCAGCCGCCGGATTGGCTCAAGGCGATCGGCCGCTGGGTCGGTGCGGCGGCCCAATTCCTCGCTCCCTATACGGTGTGGATCTTCTGGATCGGGGTCGGCCTGGCTGTCCTGGCTGTGCTCTACCTCGTCGCCCGCGACACGCTGGGCGCGCGCCTGCCCTTCCGCCGCCGCCCCTCGCCGCGCGTGAAGCCGGCTGACTGGCGACCTGAGACGCTCAAAGCCAAGGCGCTGTTGGCCGACGCCGACCGTCTGGCCGGCCAGGGACGCTTTGACGAGGCGGCTCACCTCCTCCTCTTCCGCAGCATCGACGACATCGACGAGCGTCGACCGCGCCTGGTGCGCCCCGCCCTCACCGCCCGCGACATCGCCCGGCTGGATCAAGTGCCGCCGCCCGCCCGAAACGCCTTCGCCAGGATCGCCGCCATCGTCGAGCGCAGCCTGTTCGGCGGCGAGGCCCTTGACGCGTCCGCCTTCGCCGACTGCCGCGCGGCCTACGAGGCCTTCGCTTTCGGGGAGGCGTGGCGGTGAGCGAAGAGCCGCCACTGATCGGCCCGGCGGCAGGCGCCCTGATGGCCGTGGTGGGCGTCGTCGCGTTCTGCGCCCTGCTGGTGCTCCTCACCTACGCCTCGTCGCTGGAGACCGGCGACAACGGCGGCGGTCACGCGCTGTCGAAGTCGGCCATCGGCTTTTCCGGCCTGGCCCAGGGGCTGCGCAACCTGGGAGAGCCAGTACTGGTCAGCCGGCGCCGCCTGCCCGAGGGCCGGCAGGCCGGCCTCTATGTGCTCACCCCGCCGCTTCAGGCCGCCGACCGCGATGTGACCCCTATGGGCTTCAAGGGACCGGTGCTGGTGGTGCTGCCCAAGTGGTTCGCCGGCCCCGACCCCAAGCACCGCGGCTGGGTCAGCGGCGGAATCCCCGCCCCGGCCGCTCCGTTCGGCAAACAATCGCTCATCGCGAAGGCCAATCCGGCCCGGCGCGAAAGCGCCGCTCGTCCAGTGCTCAGCGCGCGCGGCGCACCCTTTGCAGGCTCGATCGCACTCGGGCCGATCGCCGCGTTCCAGACTATGGACCTCTCGGGTTGGAAGGGCTGGACCCCGGTGCTGGTGGACGAGACCGGCAAGACGGTGATGGCCAAGGCGCCCTGGGGCCCGGCCTACCTGCTTTCCGACCCCGACCTCCTCGACAACCAGGGCCTGAAAGACATGGCCGGCTTCACCGGGGCCATGACCCTGGTCAACACGTTGCGGGCCGAAGACGGGCCGGTGATCTTCGATGTGACCCTCAACGGGCTCGGCAACAGCCGATCGTCGCTCAACCTCTTGTTCGACCCGCCGTTCCTGGCCGTCACCCTATGCCTGGCCGTCGCCGCGGCCCTGGCCGGCTGGCAGGCTTTCTGCCGCTTCGGGCCGGCTCGGCGCGAGACGCGCGCCGTGGCCCACGGCAAGGAGGCGCTGGTGGACAACACCGCCGCCCTCGTCCGCCTGGCGCGCAAGGAGACGGCGCTGGGGGGCGACTATGCCGAGCTGACCCGGCAACTGGCGGCTCGGACGGTGGGTGCGCCCCGAACGCTGACCGGCGAGGCCCTGACCGCGTTTCTGGACCGCCTGGCGGCGCGCCGCGGCGCGGCGGAATCGCTCAATCTGCTGACCATCGCCGCGCGCACGGCCCCCGATCGGGGGCGCCTGACCGACGCGGCCAGGAAACTCTATCGCTGGCGAACGGAGATGACGCGTGAAGGTTGACGAGGTGAAGGCTCTTGCGGACGCGTTGCGGACCGAGATCGGCAAGGCGGTGGTCGGTCAGCGCGAGACCGTCGACCTGATGCTGACGGCGCTGCTCGCCGGCGGCCACGTGTTGCTGGAAGGGCCGCCGGGCACCGCCAAGACCTTCCTCGCCCAATGCCTGGCGCGGACGCTGGACCTCGACTTCGGCCGCATCCAGTTCACCCCGGACCTGATGCCGGGCGACATCCTGGGCGCCAACCTGTTCAACTTCCAGACCGGCGCCTTTGCGCTCACCAAGGGTCCGATCTTCTGCGAGCTGCTGCTGGCCGACGAGATCAATCGCACCCCGCCCAAGACCCAGGCGGCGCTGCTGGAAGCCATGCAGGAGCGCGTGGTGACAATCGACGGCAAGCCGCATGCCCTGGGCGATCGCTTCACCGTGGTCGCCACCCAGAACCCGATCGAGCAGCAGGGCGTCTATCCCCTGCCCGAGGCCCAGCTCGATCGGTTCTTGTTCAAGCAGGTGCTGGCCTATCCGACGCTGGAGGAGGAGACGCGAATCATCGCCGAACACGGATCTCGCCACGGGTTGCCGGACCCTGCCTCGCTCGGTGTCTCGAAAGTGGCCGGGCGCGAAGCGATCGCCGCCGCGGTCGCGGCCGTGGGCGAGATCCGCCTGGCCGACGAGGTGGTCGGCTATATCGCCGCCGTGGTGCGGGCCACGCGCGAGACGGCCGACCTCGAGACCGGCGCCAGCCCGCGGGCCGGGGCCATGCTGGCCCTGGCCGCGCGGGCCCGCGCCGCTCTGGAGGGCCGCGACTATGTGGTGCCCGACGACGTCAAGGCGCTGGCGCTGCCGGCCCTGCGCCACCGCGTCATCCTCTCGCCGGCCGCCGAGATCGAAGGCCGCGGCGTCGACGATACGCTGACCTCGCTGGTCGGCCGCATCGAGGCGCCCCGATGACCTCAAGATGCTGAGGCGCGCATGATCTATCCCACGAGGCGGGCGATCATCCTGGCCGCAGCGGGGGCGCCGCCGGCGTTGCTCGCCGGCGTGATCGCGCCCGGTTGGTGGGCGGCGGCGGGCGGCTGGATCGCTCTGGTGCTGGGACTCATCCTGGTCGACGCCCTGATCGGCCCGGCGCGCGAGGAGGCGTCCCTCGTCCTCGAGGCGCCGACCCAACTCGGCATCGCTGGCGGCGGCGAGGCGCGGATCGCGGCCCATTTCGTGCGTACGCGGCCTCGACACCTGGGCCTCGCCTTGGAGACCAACGACCGCCTGACCGCCTCGCCTGACCGCCTCTACCTGCGTGAGGGCGAGGGAACCGTGCATCTCACCCCGGTGCGGCGCGGGGCCGGTGAGATCACCGCTCTGTGGCTGCGCTGGCCGGGCCCGCTGGGTCTGGTCTGGAAGCAGATGCGCGACCCCGTCCGCCGGGCGGTGGCTGTCACACCAAACATCGAGGCGATCAAGGCCGAGGCGGTGCGCCTGTTCTCGCGCCAGGCGCTCAGCGGCGTGAAGGTGCAGCTGGATCTCGGCGACGGGGCCGATTTCCATTCGCTCAAGGAGCTCTTCGGCCCGATGGACACCCGCGCCATCGACTGGAAGCAGAGCGCCCGACACCTGAAGCTGCTCGGCAAGGAGTTCCGCGCCGAGGCCAATCACCCGATCGTCTTCGCTATCGACGGCGGCCGGCAGATGACCGAGCCGCTGATCGGCTCGCCGCGCGTGGACCTGGCGCTCAATGCCGCCCTGCTCACCGCCTTCGTCTGCCTCAAGCTCGGCGATCGGGCGGCGCTGTTCGGATTCGACTCCCGCCCCCGGCTCTACACCGGCCTGGTGAGCGGGGCCTCGGCCTTCGAGCGACTGCGCCGCGCCTCGGCCGGCATCGACTACAGCCCCGAGGAGACCAACTACACGCTCGGCCTCACCGAACTCGGCGCGCGCCTGCAGCGTCGCTCGCTGGTGGTGGTGTTCACCGAGTTTACCGACCAGACCACGGCCGAGTTGATGATCGAGAATGTCGGGCGTCTGGTGCGACGGCACCTGGTGCTGTTCGTGGTCTTCCGCGACGAGGAGCTGGAGGCGCTGGTGGCCCGCGAGCCGACCACGGCCGAGGACGTCACCCGCGCGGTCACCGCCCAGGCGCTGCTGAAGAACCGCGAGCTGGTGATCGAGCGCCTGCGCCGGCTGGGCGTGCAGATCGTCGATGCCCCGGCCAGTCGCATAGGCCCGGCCCTGCTCGACGCCTATCTCGACCTCAAGCGGCGAGAACTCCTGTGAACGGCGATTTGCGCAGCAACCGCTTTCGCACCGAGCGTGAAGGCGACTGGCAAGTTCTGGAGCGCCTGTTGGCCAAGGTCGAGGGCGGCGCCGTCTCGCGGCTCACGGCCGACGAACTGATGCGCATGCCCCTGCTCTATCGCTCGGTGATTTCGTCCCTATCGGTGGCGCGGGCGACGTCGCTCGACGCCGGTCTCGTGGCCTACCTCGAGGCCTTGGCGGCGCGGGCCTACTTCTTCGTCTACGGCGCACGGACCAGCCTCGGGACGCGCCTGGTGAGCTTCTTTCGCCGCGACTGGCCGGCGGCGGTGCGCTCTCTCTGGCGCGAAACCCTTGTCGCGGCCGCGATCCTGACGCTGGCCACCGTGGCCGGATTCGCGCTCGTGTGGACGAACCCCGACTGGTACGGCGCGATCATGCCCGAGGCCATGACCCAGGGCCGCGACCCGACCGCGACCACCGCCTTTCTACGCGACACGCTCTATCACGACCCCAAGGGACAGCCGCTGTCGTTCTTCGCCACCATGCTGTTCACGCACAATTCCGGGGTGTCGATCCTGGCCTTCGCGCTCGGCTTCGCTTTCTGCCTGCCCACGGCTCTGCTGATGGCGGGCAACGGCCTGCCGCTCGGCGCACTCATGGCGCTCTACGGCTCGCGAGGACTGCTCATCCCGCTGGGCGGCTGGCTCTCCATTCACGGCACGACCGAGCTCTTCGCCACGGTGATCGCCGGCGGCGCGGGGTTCCGGATCGGCTGGGCCGTGCTCTTCCCCGGCCGCCTGACGCGCCTGGAGGCCGCAAGGCGCGCAGGCCACACCGCCGGCGCCGCCATGGCCGGCGTCGTGGTGATGTTAGTCTGCGCCGGCATCCTCGAAGGGGTCGGCCGCCAGACCATCCGCCTCGACTGGGCGCGCTACGCTGTCGGCGGGACCATGCTGACCCTCTGGCTCGCCTACTTCTATCTCCCACGCCGAGAGCGCGCTCCGCGATGACCTCGCCCGCCGCGCCCGACGACAACCTCCGCTTCGCCCGTCGCTTCGTGACGCCGGAGGGGGCCGACCTCGGCCTTGTCTTGGGCTCGGCCGGCGACCGCGCCGCCGCCTTCCTGCTCGACCTGATCCTGATGATCCTGAGCCTGATCCTCTTCGGTCTGGTGGTGCTGGCGATCGGGATTGCGGCCGGCGCAAAGGACTTCGAGCCCTGGGGGATCATCGGGCTGCTGGGCTTCTTCGTGCTGCGCAACGGCTGGTTCATCATCTTCGAAACCGGCCGACGCGCCGCCACGCCCGGCAAGCGGGTGTTGGGCCTGCGGGTCGCCGCCCGCGACGGCGGGCGCCTGACCACCGAAGCGGTGCTGGTGCGCAACTTCCTGCGCGAGATCGAGGTCTTCCTGCCGATCATGTTCCTCATCGCCGCCCAGCAGGCCGGCGATCCGGTCGAGGGCTGGGTGGTGATCCTGGGCATGATCTGGACAGGCTGCTTCTTGCTCTTCCCGCTGTTCAACCGCGACCGCCTGCGCCTTGGCGACGTCGTGGCCGGCACCTGGGTGGTCAAGGCCCCGCGCCTCAGGCTCGGCGCCGACCTCGCCGCCGGCCAGACCTCAAACGGCTTCGCGTTCAGCCGCGACCAGCTCTCGGCCTACGGGGTCAAGGAGCTGCAGGTGCTGGAAGCCGTGCTGCGGGCCCGCGACAAGCGGACCATGGCGGCCGTGGCCGACCGCATCCGCCGCAAGATTGCCTGGTACAAGACGCCCGACGAACGCGACGGGGCGTTCCTCCAGGCCTACTACGCCGCCCTGCGCGGCCGCCTGGAGCACCGCCTGCTGTTCGGCCACCGCCGCAAGGACAAGTTCGATAAGGCTTAGGCGAAGACCTCGGCGGTTGTTTCGGCGCCGGCGCCGCCCTTGAGCTGCAGCAAGCCGACGTAGAGGCTGCCGGTGAGGGCCGGGATGAAAGCGCCCAGCAACCCCTGTTCCAATGACGAAAGGCCCGCGAGACCTGGAACAAGAATGAACGCCAAGCTCGCGCGGAGAATCGAGGCGATCAGCCAGATGAAGATCCAACCCAGGATAAAGATCACCCCGACCAGTATGGAATATCCAAAGACGCGCCATCGCTGACCAAGCGTCAGAGCGAAACTGCGGCGCAATGCATCTTCCGGGCCCAACCCCTCCACGATGCAAGCCGGTATGGCGACCGAAAACGCCATCGAGAGCCAGACGCCGGGAACGACCAGCAAAATCATCCCCACGAACAATATCACCGTCAGGATGAAATTGGTGAGCAACAGCCTCCCAAGCTGCCGCCCTACCGATACGGCCGCCGCGCCGAGGTCGGCGGGCTGCCCGATCTTATCAGCCCATGCTGTCCAGGCCATTAGACCGAGGATCGGCGGTTTGATCACAAACAGGAGCGTCATCGACCAAAGCAGCGATCGACCCACGGCGGCGTTGTTCGGCGCAGATGCATTCCAGTAAGGGCCTGTCGCCAGTATGCTAGATACAAGGTTGAGGAGGCACAGAGCCAAAGCGCAGACGACGTAAGTCGGCCACCGCTTGCGAATGACGGCGAACCCCCCGCCGATTACCTTGCCAATGTCGAGCTCGCCAGCCGCCCGGGTCAACGTGTCGGCGCTCATGCCCCCTCCCCGACAGAATTGGCAGCCAGATTATCATTTGGCCGCACAATTCGCAGGAAACTCAACACCCTGAGGCCTGCGGCTTAGAGCCGCGGTTCGGTGACCCTCAAGCCGCCGCAGTCACCCGGTTCTTCAGCGTGAAATCGGTGGGGTTCGGCGCCACCGTCGCCGTCCAATAGTCCACCAGCGGGAAGGGCCAGTTTTGCGACACCCGGCCGGTGGCGTTCTTGTACCAGCTGGTCACCTGGGGCGCGCCCCAGGCCATCAGGCCGTTGGCGGCGTCGACCTTGGCGTTGAACGCATCGTGGACCTCGGGCCTCACCTCGATTGTGTCAGCGTCCGTTTCAGCCAGAAGTTTCAGGCAGCCGATGATGTAGCGCACCGAGCATTCCGAGAAGAAGATGATCGAGCCGTTGACCACGATGTTGGTGTTGGGCCCGTAGATCATGAACAGGTTGGGGAAGCCGGGCGTGGTCATGCCGAGGTAGGCGCGCGCATCGCCCTTCCAGACCTCGTTGAGATCCTTGCCGTCGCGGCCGACGATGCGCATGGGCCACAGGAAACGGCTGGCGTGGAAGCCGGTGCCGTAGATCAGCACGTCGGCCTTGTGAGTAACGCCGTCCTTGGTCTCGACCCCGTCCGGCGTGACGCGGGCGATGGGCGTGGTGACGAGGTCGACGTTGTCGCGTTTGAGCGCGGTCATCCAGACGCCGTTGTCCACCAGGGCCCGCTTGCCGCCTATCGGGTAGGCTGGCGTGACCTTGGCCACCAGGTCCGGCCGGTCCGGCGCCTGGGCGGCCAGGACTTGCTCCAGCAGGGCGCGCAGGCCGGCGTTGGCCTCGCTGACCGCCCCCTCGCCGCCGTCCCAGGCCGGATCGGCCTTCACCATCTCGTAGAAGCCGTCGGTGAGCATCCAGAACAGGAAGAAGCGGTACCACTTGTCGTAGTAAGGCACGTGCTCGAGGAGCCACTTTTTCCCCTCCGGCACGTCGTCATGATAGGTCGGGCCGGGCAGCGGCCAGGGCGGCGTGCGTTGGAAGATCTCCAGATGCGCCACCTTGGGCGCGATCTCCGGCACGAACTGATAGGCGCTGGCCCCGGTGCCGATCACCGCCACGCGCTTGCCGGTGAGGTCGACGTCCTGGCGCCAGCGAGCCGAGTGGAAGGCCGGGCCGGCGAAACTGTCGACGCCCTCGATGTCCGGCAGGCGCGGGCGGTTGAGCTGGCCGACAGCAGTGATGAGGGCGTTGGCCTCCAGCGTCTCGCGGCGGCCGTCCTTGGATTTCACGGTCACCTTCCAGAGCGCGCGCGCCTCGTCGAAGACGGCCTCGACCACCTCGGTCTCGAAGCGGATGTGCGGGCGAAGCTGATGCCGCTCTGCGATACGCCGGAAGTAGTCCAGCAGCACCGGCTGAGTGGAGTAGAACTGCGGGAAGTCGTGGTTAGGCTCGAAGGAGTAGGAATACATGTGGTTGGGATTGTCGACCCGGCAGCCAGGATAGGCGTTCTCCAGCCAGGTGCCGCCGACATCGGCGTTCTTCTCGACGATGGTGAAATCCAGGCCCGCCTGCTTGAGGCGGATGCCGGACAGCAGGCCGCTCATGCCGGCCCCGATCACCACCACCTTGAGCTTGCCCGCGGCCGATTTCAGCTTGGGGGCCGACCAGTCAGGAGTCTTGGTGCTGGTTCCATCGAGCATCAGCTCGTCGGCGAGGAACGGCGCGTAATGGTCGGGGATGTCGGCCCCGGCCACCCAGTCCATCATCTTGCGCACCACTTCGGGCGCCAGAGACGGCGGCATCGGCGCGCCTTCCAGATGGGCCTTGATGGCGGTGCGAGCGCGCGCCACGAGGTCGGCCTGAACTTCCGGAGAATAGTCGCCGACGCGGTTGTCGGCCATGATGATGTAGGCGGGCCGCCGCTCGGGCGTGAGCAGCGACTCATCGCCGGTGAGATGGATCAGCGAGGCCAGCAGCGCGGGCAGGTGCGCCTCGGCCAGCGCGGCGTCGAGCGCGGCGTCATCTAGGGGCATGGCTTTCCTCCGCCCATGACCCTACGCCGTTTACGCAGCGGCAGAAAAGCGTCTCAGGCCGAGCGGCCCCGCGCCTCGATCGGCCAGATGTCCACCAGCGTGTCGCCGCGCACCAGGTGATAGGCGTCGTAGAGATTGACCGTCGGATCGCAGTGCGGCGCGGCGAAGGAGACGATCTCACCCAGGCGCGGCGGCGCTTCACCGGCCGGCGGGATGACGCAGCCCTGCTCGTCGCCCATAAAGCGGTAGGTCGCACCCGCCGCGGCGCCGGCAAGGATCGGCGGCGGCCCGCCGTCGGTGGCGAAGGCCTTGAAGCCGGCATCGACGGTGACCAGGAACGGATGGCTGGCGCTGATCACCCGCGCGTCGACCATCAGCGATGTCTCGAATGGCGCGGGGCCGCCGCCGGTCAGATCGCAATCGTTGTACTGACGATCCATGAACACGTAGGAGCCGACCTGCAGCTCAGTGAAGGCGCCCAATGTGGCGTCGACGCGGTGCGTGCCGGTGCCGCCGCCGGTGACGACGCCCGGCGCCAGACCGGCTTCCGACAGCTTCCGGACGATGTCCCTCAGGTAGGCCGTGCGTTCCTCGATGGCCTCGCGCCGCAGGTCGAAGGCCTCAATGTGCTGCTGCATGCCACAGTAGAATTGCACGCCGGCGAAGGTGAGATTCGGCGCCGCGGCTATCTGCTGCGCCAGGGCCGCGGCCGCCTCGGGATCGGCGACACCGGTGCGGTGAATGCCCGGGTCGATGTCGACCACGAGGGTAAGCGGCGCACCACTAGCGGCCAGAGCCTTGACTGCGTCGGGGTGGTCCACCGCCGCCATCAGGCCGCGCGAGCGACCCGCCAGGGCCGCCAACCGCTCCACGCCGAAGGCGCCGACGACCGGCGAGGTGATCAGGATGCCCTCGATCCCGCCCGCAGCAAGCGCCTCGGCCTCGCCGAGCTTGGCGCAGCAGACGCCCACCGCTCCGGCGGCGATCTGCCGGCGCGCGATTTCGACGCTCTTATGGGTTTTGGCGTGGGGCCGCAGCTTCAGGCCGTTGTCGCGGGCGAAGGCGGCCATGGCGACGATGTTGCGCTCCAGGGCGTCGAGATCGACCACGAGGGCGGGCGTGGCCATCGAGCGCCGGCCGCCCTGCCGGCCGACAAACGGCGTGTTGAGGGCTGTCATCGGGTGCTCACAGCGAGAAGGCGAAGAGTTCGCGCAGGTGCGCATTGAGGAACTTGGCTGATGGATCCCATTGCTTCCTCACCTCGCCCCAGCGGGCGGCATCCGGATAGAGCCGCAACACGTCAGCGGACCCCAGCGTGTGCCGTTTGGCCCAGTGCGGTCGGCCGCCGTGGGCGGCGAACACCGGCTCGAGGGCCGCGAACGCCTCCGGCCACGCCATCTTGGCATACTGGTGGAAGGAGATGGAGACGCAGTCCCGCCCGTTCATCGGCGAGAGCCAAATGTCGTCGGCCGCGACGGTGCGGTATTCGAACGGGAAGATGATCGGCAGCTTGCGGGCGCGTACCTCAGCGATGGCGGCGCGCAGGGCGGCTTCGCCGGCGGCGGCGGGGAACTCGTATTCCATCTCTTCGAATTTGGTCGGCCGCTCGGAGGGGAAGATACGGTAGGCCGGCGCGGCCCGCGTCGAGGGTCCCATGCCTCGGGTGACCAGCCGTTGCAGCCCCGGCGCGAGACCCGGAAAGAAGCGAGCGAGGTCGCACATCAGCTGCAGGGCCCCACTCTCGATATCAACGCCGGGGCGGTCGTCGCCCTCGTCCACCGGCTCGAGGATCTTCAGCAGCGCCTCGTCGGCATAGGGGAAGACGAAGAACTCCACATGGCGATGGGCGTCGGCCAGGGCGCCCCAACTGGCCAGGATCTCATCGAGCGGCGCGCGCCGAAGGGTTTCGCGGAGGCGATAGGCGGGCGTGACAGAGAGCTCGACCCGCGACATGACGCCAAGTGCGCCCAGACCCACGCGCTGGGCCTGGAAGAGCTCCGGCTCGTGCGTCTCGTCGCACTCGACCACACGCCCGTCGGCGGTGACCAGGCGAAAGGCGCGCGCGAAGGTGGAGAGCGCGCCCAAAGTCCGGCCGGTGCCGTGCGTCGCCGTGGAGAGCGCGCCGGCGATGGCCTGCTTGTCGATGTCGCCCTGATTGGCCAGCGACAGGCCCTCGGCCCACAGGGCCGCGGTCAGCTCTCCGACCGCCATGCCGGCCGGGACCCAGACGGTCGCGCGGTCGGGCGAGACCTCCAGGGGCCCGTCCATATCGGCCAGCGAGATCAGGACACCGTCGGTCTCGCAGAGCGGCATGAAGGAATGGCCCGTCCCGGCGACGCGCACTCGGTGAGCGCCGGCGACGATGCCGGCCAGCTCCGCCTCGGTCTTGGGTCGCTCCAGGCGTTCGGGCGCGGCGACCACGCTGCCCGACCAGTTGCGCCATTCCACCATGCGCCCCGTTTGCCTCAAACCTCGCGGCGGGACAAATGCCTACCAGTCCCCGGTCCCGACCGCGCCGGCCCGGTATTCGGCGATGCGGCGCAGGGTGGCCGGCGAGGCGTTGTCCGGCAAGCCGTCCAGCGGGAACCAGCGGGCCTCCGCGATCTCCAGGGCATCGGTCGGCTGCAAGGACGTGGCCTCGACCCGCAAGACGAAGGCGACGATGTGGTCGTCCTTGCTTTCCGAGGTGTTGTGGTAGGCCCCCAGGATCCGCTCGATCCGCGCCTCAGTAAGCCCAGCCTCCTCGGCCAGTTCGCGCCGCACAGCGTCGGCATAGCTCTCCCACCGCTTCACTCCGCCGCCCGGCAGATACCAGGGATCGGCGTAAGTGTGCCGCACCAGGGCGATCTGTTCGGCGGGATCGAGCACGACCGCCCGCACCCCAAGGGTCAGTGGCTTGCGGATGCGCCACCACAGCCGGGCGGTCGGGAGAAGCAGCCTGAGCGCAGGCCCCACGCCTCAGATCGCCATCTGCACGCCCATCTCCACCACCCGGCCGGGCGGGATGGCGAAGACCTCGCTGGGGTCGGCCGAATTGCGGGCCAGGGCCAGGAAGAGCCGGTCGAGAAACCGGCTCAGGCCGTGGTCGGCGCCGGCCACCAGGGATCGGCGGCCGAGGAAGTAGGAGACGCGCATGGGATCGAGCGTCACACCGGGGATGGTGAGCGCCCCGAGGGCCGCCGGCACGTCCGGCCGCTCCATGAAGCCGAAATCGAGCCCGACGAGCGTGAAGGAGTCGCTGATGGTCTCGAAGCTCCCGCGCTCGGCGTCGGCGACGCGCGGCTGATCGGCCGTATGCACGGTGACGATGACATTGTGTTCGTGGAGCACGCCGTTGTGCTTGAGGTTATGCAGAAGAGCGCCCGGGGTAAGTGTGGGCTCAGGGGTGAGATAGACGGCGACACCATGCACGAGGTGGCGCGGCTTGCGGCCCAGGGAGGCCAGGAAGTCGGCCAGCGGAATGCGATCGCGCCGCGCCTTGGCCGCGACGATGCCGCTGCCGCGCATCCAGGCGGTCATGACCAGGATCACCGCCGAGGCGATGGTCAGCGGCACCCAGCCGCCGGACAGAAGTTTGAGGGAGTTGGCGGAGAAGAAGGCCAGGTCGACCGCAAACAACGGCGCCACCAGCAGGACCGTGCGCCAGACCGGCCATTTCCAAAGCCTGCGCACGACGATAGCGGCCAAGGCCGTGGTGACCGTCATGGTGCCGGTGACGGCGAAGCCGTAGGCGTCGGCCAGGGAATCGGAGGTCTTGAAGATGCCGACCAGCAGGATCACGCCGACCATCAACATCAGGTTGACGGTCGGCAGGTAGATCTGGCCCGCCTCGGTGGCCGAGGTGCGGCGGACGTTGAGTCGCGGCAGGAGGCCCAGCTGCATGGCTGCGCTCGACATCGAATAGGCGCCGCTGATCACCGCCTGGCTGGCGATGACGGTGGCCGCCATGCCGAGGACGACCAGAGGCACGCGCAGGGCCGCTGGGGCCATGAGGAAAAACCAGTCCTGATTGGGATCGGCATGGCCGGTGGCGACGGCCTGCAACGCAAGGGCGCCCTGGCCAAGATAGTTGAGCACCAAGGCCGGGAAGACGATCACCATCCAGGCGGCCTTGATCGGGCCACGGCCGAAGTGGCCCATGTCGGCATAGAGCGCCTCGGCCCCGGTAATGGTGAGCGACACCGCCCCCAGGACGAAAAAGCCGGTGAGGCCGTGGGTGATCAGGAAGGCCAGGCCATAGGTCGGCGACAGGGCCCAGAGAGCGTCGGGCGCGGCCACGATTTGCGAAACGCCGAGCACGGCGATGGCGGCGAACCAGAGCAGGCAGATGGGGCCGAACCAGGCCCCGACCTTCCCGGTGCCGCGCGACTGGACCATGAACAGACCCACGAGGATCACCAACGTGATGGCGATGCCGACGGCGGTCGACAGGCCCGACAGGCCGGGGGCGGTCCTGAGGCCTTCCACGGCCGAGAGCACGGAAATGGCCGGGGTGATGATGGCGTCGCCATAGAACAGGGCCGCGCCGATGACGCCGAGCGCCAGGATCGCGGTGGTCCTCTGGCCGACGGCGCTCTGGGCCAGAGCCATGAGGGAGAGAATTCCCCCCTCGCCGCGGTTGTCGGCCCGCATCATGAAAGTGACGTACTTGACCGTGACGACGATCACGAGCGCCCAGACCATCAGCGAGACACAGCCCAGCACCTCGCCGCGGCCGACCGCGCCGCGCGCCGCCTGACCAATGGCCGTCTTGAAGGTGTAGATCGGGCTGGTGCCGATGTCGCCGAACACCACGCCCATTGAGCCCAGCATCAGAGCGCCGAACCGCCCGCGGGTCGATGTTGACATGGGCGCGGCCTTTACGGCGCCTTTATGCCGATGGAAATGGAGGCTGGCGGAAGTGTCGCCTCGACGGAGGCGAGTTCGGCGTCCCGCGCGGCCAGTTTTTCGCGGATTTCCTCGTGCCGGACGCCGTCAAGCCGCCAGCCGACGACGCAGCCCGCGCCAAGCAGGACGAAGACCACCGGACCGGCGAGGAAGGCCAGGTCGAGGTTGTGCAGGGCGGCGGCCGTATTGACGGCCCCTTCGCGCGGATCGAATCCCAGCGCCTGGAGCAGAGGAAAAGTCATGCCGATCGACGCGGCGAGGGCCAGCTTGGCGGCGAGCGTGTTGACCGAATAGACGAGGCTCATCTGCTGGCGGCCTTGGGTGAGGCGGATTTCGTCGCCGACATCGGCCAACATGGCCTGGATCATCATGCCAAATCCGGCGGCGACGACGCCCTCGAAGGCCATCATCGGCGCGATGAGAAGAAAGTCGCCGCGTCTTGGAACCAGGATCAACGGCAGCGCCAGGGCGAAGGCGGCGGCCGTGACCATCAGAGCGCGGTGCTTGCCGATGCGGCCGGCGAGCAGCGCGGTGAGCAGCGCGCCCGGAATGCCGAACACGATATAGATCGCCAGCAAAATCGAGGCCTGTTGCGAGGTGAACCCGCGGGAGTCGGTGAAGAAGAAGAGGTAGATGGCGCTCATCCAGTTGGGTCCGAGCGACAGGGCCAGCTGGGCAAAGAACAGACGCAACAGGTCGGGCTTGGCCAGCACCTGCAGGTAGTCGCCCAGGGCCGGGCGACGCGGCGCATCGGGCGGAACGAATTCCCGCGCCGCTATCAGGGCGGTGGCGACTCCCAGCGGCGTGGCGACGATCAGGAACCAGCCACAGGCCCTCACGCTCGCCGCAGCGTCGAGTCCGAAGGACGGCCCAGCGATCAATACCGTCATGGCCGCCAGGACGCCGACGATGCCGACCGCGTTCATCAGTCCGAAAAGCCGCGAGCGCTCGTCGTAGTGCGGCGCCAGGGTCGCGGCCCAGGCCTGGTGCGCCAGGCTGAGGACGGAGAGGCCGAGGGCAAGCGCGAACAGCCACCAGAACATTTGATCGGTGTTCATGCTGCGCGGGGCCATGAACAGGGCGTAGAGCGCCAGCATGGCAACCGGCGCGCCGGCGACGAGCCAAAGACGATAGCGACCGAGGCGGCTGCGAGTGTGATCCATCAACACGGCCAGAACCACGTCAGCCGGCAAGTCGATCAGGCGAACCGACATCCACACCAGTCCGATCGCGGTCATGGAGAGCGCGAGGTGACCGGCGAAATAGTTGGGCAGGTAGACCGCGGCGACCAGGCCGACGGCCGCAATCGGGATCTGCGGGGCGGAGAAGGGCAACGCCGTGCGGAGCGGGAGGCGGCGCGAAGCGGCGTGCAACGGCGGCGTCTCCTCAGGTTTCCGCATCCCATGAGGGTCAATCGTGCGCCATTGGCAAGAGCGCGTCGGCAAGCTAACGCGGTTTGGGGGCCGCACATCGGCGATCGGGAGGCGGCGGATGACCGGTGCGGTCGCGCTAGGGACGGGCGCGGCGCCTGCCGCGGTCCTCAAGCGACACGTGGCCGCCGCGGTCGCCGGCAACGCGCTCGAATTCTACGACTTCACCACCTACGCGTTCTTCGCGGTGCAGGTGGGCCACGCCTTCTTTCCCAACAAGTCAGAATTTATCAGTCTGATCCTGTCGCTCGGCACCTTCGGCGTCGGCTTCCTCCTGCGACCCGTGGGCGCGGTGGTGATCGGCCGCTACGCCGACCGCGTCGGCCGCCGCCCGGCCATGTTGTTCTCCCTCAGCCTCATGGGCGTTTCGGTCCTCGGCCTGGCGCTCACTCCGACCTTCGCCCAGATCGGCCTCGCCGCGCCGATCATCGTCCTGGCCTGGCGCCTGATTCAGGGCTTTGCGCTCGGCGGCGAGGTCGGTCCGACCACCTCCTATCTCGTCGAAGCCGCGCCGCCCCAGCGGCGGGCGCTCTACAGCGCCTGGCAAGGGGCCAGTCAGAGCCTGGCCGCGATCGCCGGCGGTGGGGTCGGATTCGCCGTGGCCAATCTCGCCGGACAGGCAGGCCTCGAAGCCTGGGGGTGGCGTCTCGCCTTCGGCCTTGGCGCGTTGATCCTGCCGGTCGGCTACTGGCTGAGGCGCACCCTCCCCGAGACCCTCCACCGCCCGGACGAGGGCCCCAAAGCCCATCCGCCGCAGGCAGACGTCCGCGGCCACATGGGCATCTTCCTCATCGGCCTGGGCCTAATCTCGGCCGGCACGGTGGGCACCTACGTAAACAGTTTCATGACCACTTACGCGATCACCACCCTGCACGTGCCGGCCCGCATTTCGCTGAGCCTGCCGATCGTCACTGGCCTGGTGGCTGTGGTCAGCTGCCTGGCCGGCGGCGTTCTCAGCGACCGCTGGGGCCGCAAGCCGTTTCTGGTCGGGGCGAGGGCCGGCCTGCTGATCCTGGCCCTGCCGGTGTTCTGGCTCATCGTGCGCAACCACGACACCTGGACCTTGCTCGCCGGCGCGGCGCTCCTCAACGCGATCAGCAATTTCGGGGCCGGGGCGCTCTACGCCGGCCTCATCGAGTCCATGCATCGCGAGCTGCGCGGAGCCGGCTTCGGGTTGGTCTATTCGCTGGCCGTCTCGGTGGTCGGCGGCGCGACCCAGCCGTTCATCGCCTGGCTGATCCACGTCAGCGGCAATCCGCTTTCGCCCGCCTGGTGCATGATGGCGGTCAATGTCGTCGGCCTCATCGCCGCTCTGGCGTTCCGCGAGAGCGCCCACGTTCGTCTGGTCTCAAAGGAGGTCTGAGCTGTGTACATAATGGTCAACGGCGCGCGGCTGTTCTTCGACACCGCAGGCTCAAGTCTCGCCGTCGAAGCCGACCGGATGGCGGTGCGTCGGCCGCTGCTCGTGCTGCACGGCGGCCCTGGCTTCGACCACACCGCGATGCGGCCCTACTTCGATCGCTTCGCCGACACCCACCAGGTTTTCTACCTCGATCACCGCGGCAACGGCCGTTCCGGCGGCTGGTCCGACACCTGGCGGCTCGACCAGTGGGGCGACGACATCGCCGAGTTCTGCAACCAGCTGGGCCTGACGCGGCCGATCGTCTTCGGCCAGTCGTTCGGGGGCATGGTCGCCATGGCCTACGCCACCCGCCATCCGGACGGCCCGGAAAAGCTGATCCTCTCCTCGACCGCCGCCCGCATGCGTCTCGAGGACACCTACGCCATGATGGAGCAGCTGGGCGGCGCGGAGGCCGCCGAAGTCGCTCGCCGATTCTGGACCGAGCCGAGCGATCAGAACATTGCCGCCTACCTGAAGCACTGCATGCCGCTCTACAATCCGCCCGGCGACGCCGACATCGCCGCGGCCATTCGTAAGCGGGCGATCATGCGGACCCAAGTGATGTTCAAGTTCGTCGCCGGCGAGCAGAGGACGATGGATTTCCGCGAGGGCCTGGCGAAGGTTCATTGCCCGACCCTGGTGCTCGTGGGCGATCTCGATCCGATCACGCCTGTGGCCTGCGCCCGGGAGATCGCCGACTCCCTGCCCGCCGACGTCGGCCGCCTGGAGGTGTTCGCGGGCTGTGGCCACGGTGTGCACCGCGACCGGCCGGACGAAGCCGAAGCGCTGTTGCGCGCCTTCCTGAAGGAATGAGCCGATGAACTCCGCCGACAGCTTCAGTTCCGACTATCAGGCCGCGCGGGCGAAGTTCCGTGAGGCGGCCAAGGCCGCCGGCGCGGACCTCGAGACGCTCTCCCACCCCGAGCCGGGGCCGGACGGCGGCGACCTCTCCACCGACGTCGCCCTGGTCGGCCCGCGCGGGGCCGAGCGCGTGCTGGTGATGATCTCCGGCACTCACGGGGCGGAGGGCTTCTGCGGTTCGGGCGCGCAGGTCGACTGGCTGCGCCGCGGCGAGCGCCTGCCCGCCGGCCTCGCCGTGCTGATGATCCACGCTATCAATCCCTACGGTTTTGCCTGGCTGCGGCGGGTGACCGAGAACAACGTCGACCTCAACCGCAACTGGATCGACTTCGAGCAGCCCCTGCCAGCCAATCCCGGCTACGACGCTCTAGCGGCCGCGGCGGTCCCGGCCGAATGGACGCAGGCCGCCCAGCACGAGAGCGCCCGGACTTTGGCCGCCTATGCGGCCGAACACGGGCCCATGGGCATGCAGACAGCGATCTCCGCCGGCCAATACGCCCATCCCGCCGGGATCTTCTATGGCGGGATGGCCCCCACCTGGTCGCGGCGGACGCAGACCGCGATCTTCGCCGAATATCTCGCCGGCGCGGCTCAAGTGGCGATTATCGACTATCACACCGGCCTCGGCCCCTGGGGCTTCGGCGAGCAGATCGTCACCGACCGGCCTGAGAGCCCAGGCTACGAACGCGCGCGCGGCTGGTATGGCGCCGCGATAACCTGCCCCTCGTCCGGCGATTCCACCTCAGCCGATATCAGCGGCGACGGCCTCGCCGCTGCGCCGGTTCTGCTGGCGCAAGCGGAGGTGACCGGCCTAGCGCTCGAGGTGGGCGTTCAGTCGCTGCCCCAGACGCTGGCCGCCGTGCGCGCCGACGCCTGGCTGCACGCCCACGGCGATCTGGCCTCGCCTCAGGGCCACGAAATCAAGCGGCAGGTCCGCGACGCCTTCTACGGCGACGCCGACGACTGGAAGGGGATGGTGGCCGGGCAGTCGCTGCTGGCGATCCGGCAGGCGCTCAAGGGACTGACCGCGGCCTAGTGGTGGGGCTCAAACGGAGCGTTCCAGCAACCGCCTGCGAGACGCACTACAAGTGTCTGAAATCTTGTGGATCGGACCGCAAACGGATGGGAGTCATCCGTCCGCTGCGATCCACTAGTCGGCGGGTTGCCAAAGTTCGATCTTGACCCCGGCCGGGTCGATCAGGGCGGCGAAGCGGCCGTAATCGCCGTCCTCACGTGAGACGGGCTCTACGCCAGCCGCGGACGCGCGCGCCAGGAGGCCGTCGAGGTCGTCGACGATCAGGTTGACCATCACCGCGTGAGTCGAGGGTGCGAAATGGTCGCTGTCCTGCGCGAAAGACGAGACCAACTGATAGCCGATGTCTGGATGGGGGAGGATGGCCCCGCCGAAGTCTTCTATGGTGAGGCCCAGGATGTCGCGGTACCAGGCCTTCCACGCCTCGAGGTCGGGCGTCTTGATGAACACCCCGCCAACGCCGACCACCTTAGCCATCGCGTCAGCCCTCCGATTCAGCCCTGACGGGCCTTGAAGCGCGGGTTGGACTTGTTGATCACGTAGATGCGGCCCTTGCGGCGCACGAGCTTGCAATCTCGGTGGCGCGTCTTGAGCGTCTTGAGCGAGCTTCTGACTTTCATGGCCTTGCAGGGGTCTGGCGGAGGAGCGCGGTCGTATAGGGAGAGCGTGAGCCGAAGTCAATCGGAGATGGCGGCCGGCCCATCGAGCGTCTTGACGAGCAGGAGGGTGGTCAGGCCGCTTCCCCACTCTTCGTCCGGATATCGACCTGCCTCGCGATAGCCGCGCGCCCGATAGAAGGCTTGGCTGATCTGGTTGAAGGTATCGGCCTCGAGGCGGGCGGCGGAGAACCCGGCCATCTCAATCTCCGCCTCGGCGCGATTCATCAGCTGCCCCCCGACGCCCTTTCTGGCGGCAGTCGATCGCACATGCAGCGCGTGCACGAAATCATCGCTCCAGTGGACCAGACCAACCACCTTGCCGACTCTCTCTGCGATCCAGAACTCCGGCCCACGCTCGGCGACATAGAACGCGGCGCGACCTTCCGTCAGGTAGGCTTGAGCGGCTCCGGCGGAGATCTTGGGCCGCCAGGTGCTTTCGAAGGTGTCGTACAGGATGGCGACGAGCGCGTCCGCGTCATCTGGTCTCGCTGGGCGCACAAGGATGTCGGCAGTGGCCATCCCGCCCAAATGCCCCGCCACACGGCCGAGTCAACTCGCCGAGAGGACGCGTTGAACCGACCGTATGGCCCGATAGAGTCCAACCCATGGACCGTCGATTCTTTCTCGCTCTGGCGGCGTCTGGCTTGGCCAGCGCTGCGGCCGCTCAAGAACCCTTGGGCGGCGACGCCGATTTCCAGACCTGGCTGAACGGATTCTTCGCCAAGGCGCTGGCCGCGGGCCTGTCGCGCCCGCTGCTGGACCGCGAGCTCAGCGGCCTCTCGCCCGACCCCCGGATCATCGCCCTCGACTCCCGCCAGCCGGAATTCTCCAAGCCGGTCAGCGACTATGTCGAGAGCGCCGTCAGCGCCGCGCGCGTCGCCGAGGGCCGGGCCAAGCGCTACGAGCTGCCCGGATTTGCGGCCATCGAGCAGACTTGGGGCGTGCCGCGCGACATCCTGATCGCCATCTGGGCGATGGAGTCGGCCTTCGGCGCCCAACAGGGCAACCTCGATATCATCCGCTGCCTCGCCACCCTGGCCCAGCAGGGCCGCCGGCGCGAGTGGGCTGAAGATCAGATCATCGCCGCCCTGCGCATGATCGCCGACGGCGACGTGACGCGCACGCAGCTGCGCGGGTCGTGGGCCGGAGCAATGGGCCAGACCCAGGTCCTGCCGACGGTCTATCTCTCAACCGCCGTCACCCCGACCGGCGAGGGTCGGCCGGACGTCTGGGACTCGGCGCCGGACGCGCTGGCGACCGCTGCGCACTTGCTGGCCAAGAACGGCTGGCGGCGCGGCGAAGGTTGGGCCTACGAGGTGATCCTGCCGCGCGGCTTCGACTACGGCCTGAGCGAAACCCCCGCCCAACCGTTCGCTTATTGGGCCGCACAGGGCGTCCGGCGCGCCCATGGCGGGGCTTGGCCGCAGGCCGACGGCGACGCTGCAGGCGTGCTTCTGCTGCCGAGCGGCTGGACGGGCCCGGCGTTCCTGGCGCTCCCCAATCACTTCGTGATTCGCAGCTACAACAACTCCATCGCCTATGCCCTGGCCGTGGGTCTGCTCGCCGACCGATTCGGCGGGGCGGCGGACCTCGAGACCCCTTGGCCGCACGAGACGCCACTCAGCCTCGCCGATCGCATGGCCGCCCAGAGCGCCCTCGCGCGGCTCGGATTCGATCCCGGGTCAGCCGACGGCATGATCGGGGCCGGAACACGCAAGGCCTTGCGCAGCTGGCAGAAAAAGATGGGCTTGCCGGCCGATGGCTACCTCTCGCCCTGGGTGCTACAGCGATTGCAGGCGGCCGGCGGCTGAGGCTTTCCGGCGAACAAGCTTAGCCGCCAACGCATTTGTGACTTCACGGTTCCGTGAACTCTTCCCTTGCGTTCCGCGCTGAACAAGGCATATTCCGCCGGCAGCGTCGGCCAGTGCGGCGCCATCAACCTCACCAAGGGGACCAGGGAATCATGACCTCCACTTTCGTTCGTTCGCTGCTCGTCGTCGGCGCCGCCGCTGGCGCGCTTTCGGTCGCCGCCTGCAGCAAGCCGGCCGCTCCGTCCGCCGACAACACCGCCGCGGACGCCACCGCCGCTGCGAACACGGCCATGAACGCGGCCGCCGACGTTTCCAACTCCGCTTCGAACGTTGCTTCGGACGCCTCCAACATGGCGGCTTCGAACACCGGCCAATAATTCCTTCCAAGGAATCTTGGACGAAGGGCCGCCCCTTGGGGCGGCCCTTTTTCTTTGCGCCATGAGCCAAGGGGTCGACTGGAGCGAAGACGGTCCGCCGCGCTCGCGGCAATTTGGCGATCTCTACTTCTCCGCTGAGGACGGCCTGGCCGAGTCCCGCCTGGTGTTCCTCGAAGGCTGCGGCCTGGCGGACGCCTGGCGTGACCGGCGCGCTTTCACGGTGGCCGAACTCGGCTTCGGCACGGGACTCAATGTCGCCGCCCTGCTCGACCTCTGGGTCCGTGAGGGGCCGCCCGAGGCCCGGCTGTCGATTTTCAGCGTCGAAGCCTATCCCATTGATTCGACCGACGCGGCCCGCGCCCTCGCCGGCTGGCCGGCGTTGGCGCCTGTCGCCGATCTGCTGATTGAGTGTTGGCCCGGCCGGGCCCGCGGCTTCCATCGGGTTAGCCTGCCTGAACTGCGAGCGACGCTGGACCTGGCGGTGATGGAGGCGGGCGAGGCTCTGGCCGCCTGGTCGGGGGCGGCCGACGCCTGGTTCCTCGACGGCTTCGCGCCAGCGCTGAACCCCAAGATGTGGCGACCGGAGGTGCTGGCGCTCGTCGCCGCGCGCAGCGCGCCGGGCGCGCGCCTGGCGACCTATTCGGCCGCGGGCGAGGTGCGCCGCGGTCTCGCGGCGGTCGGCTTCGAGATCGCCCGCGCCCCCGGATTCGGCCGCAAACGCCATCGCCTTGAGGGCCGGCTGCCCGGCGAAGCGCCAGAACGGCCGTCACCACGCGTCGCGATCGTCGGGGCCGGAATCGCCGGCGTCTCCCTGGCGCAGGCCTTCGCCGGGCTGGGCGTGCAGACCCAGATATTCGCGGGCGACGCGCCGCCGGCGTCCACCGGTCCGGCGGCCCTGGTCGCCCCGCGCCTCGACGCGGGACTCGCCGCCCCGGCGGCTCTCTTCGCCCAGGCCTTCGCTCGCGCCCGCCAGGTCTTTGTCTCGAGGCCCGGCGCGGTGCTTTCCGAGGGCGCGCTGCAGCTGGAAGTCGGACCCAAAGACCCCCGCCGGTTCGCGGTCATCGCCGAATCCGCGCTCTTCGAGCCTGCGTCGATGCAACGCCTTGATTCGGCCGCCGTCTCCGCCCGTCTCGGCGAGACTGCGCCCGCGGCGCTCGATGTGACCAACGCCCTGGTTGTTGACCCGGCCCCTCTGCTCGCGGCGGAAACGATCCCCGCCAACGTCGAGCGCCTGCTACGCACGGACGGCGTCTGGCGCCTCATGGACGCCGCAGGCGCGACACTCGCCGAGGCCGAGATCGTCTGTGTCGCGGCCGGGATGGCCAGCGCCCGGCTGGTTCCCGATCTCCGGCTGCGGCCGGTGCGCGGCCAGGCCAGCTTCGCACCGGGCGCCCATTGCCCGGCGACGGCCCTCTTCGGCGCCTGGGCCGCGCCGACGCCGGGCGGCGTCCTCTTTGGCGCCACTCACGACCGCGACGACGAAGGCGTCGATGAGCGCGCGGGCGACCATCGCCGCAATCTCGAGGCCGTCGCCGCCGTGCTGCCGCAGCTGGCCGGCCGGTTGGCGGCGCGGCCGCTGACCGCGCGCGTCGGACTGCGGGCGACGACGCCAGACTATCTGCCCTTGGCCGGGCCGGCCGGACCAGGTCTCTTCCTGCTGACGGGCCTCGGCTCGCGCGGCTTTACCCTGGCGCCGCTGTTGGCCGAGCACGTGGCCGCCCTGGCGCTGGACCGCCCCTCGCCGCTGCCCACGCCCCTGGCCGGGCTCGTCGAGCCCGGCCGCTTCGCCCGCCGGGCGGCGAGGAAGGGCCGTCAGTAGAGCAGAAACGGCGCCCGTTCCTCGCGCCAGGCCGCTTCGTCAGGCTGGGTGAGGGCGTCGAGATCGCCAGGCTGGGCAGCCAGATCATCCACCCATTCGCGCAGCAGGGGCGAGCCGTTGACCACGTCGATGGCCAGGCGCCCGAGCTCATATTCGTAGGGGAAGTCGCGCCACAGGTCGTAGCCCGGATGCAGCGTGCGAATAGCTTTGAAGCCGAGCGCCATGACCCGCCAGGGCTGGAAGGCGGCATGGTCGTAGGCTGGGCCCTCGGTGACGATCTGCACGCCGCTGCAAAGCTTGCCGACGTGTTTGTGGAAGGTCGGCTCGAACCAGCCATCCCGCAATACGCAGCCGGCCAGCCATTGCGGCGCCAGGGCCTGCATCTTGGCGATCACGGCCCGCGCATCGATGTCCGGCGCGCCGAACACCTCCAGCGGCCGGGTGGTTCCGCGGCCCTCGGAGAGCGTGGAGCCTTCGATCATCACCGTGCCGGCGTAGGCCCGGGCCATGTAGAGATTCGGCGCGTTTGGGCTGGGATTGATCCACGCTCGCTCGCCGAGCGGCCAGCCGTAACCGGGCGCGGTTTCGGGCGCCCAGTCCTCCATGCCGATGACCCTGAAGTCGACGTCGAGGCCGAGGGTCTTCACAAACCAGCCGCCGAGTTCACCCAGGGTGAGCCCATGACGCATTGGCATGGGTCCGGCGCCGACGAAGCTCTCCCAGCCCTCGCGAAGCGTCAGCCCCTCGGCCGGACGGCCGACGGGGTTGGGTCGGTCCAGCACCCACACGGCCTTGCTGTGCGCCGCGGCGGCCTCGAGCACGTACCTGAGCGTGGTGACGAAGGTGTAGATGCGGCAGCCGAGGTCCTGGAGGTCCACGAGGATGACGTCGAAGGTCCCCATAGATTGGCCCGTGGGTCGCCGCACCTCGCCGTAAAGGCTGAACACCGGCACGCTGTGGATCGGATCGGTGAAATCGGCTGTCTCCACCATGTTGTCCTGCTTGTCGCCGCGCATGCCGTGCTGCGGGCCGAAGGCGGCGGCGAGCTTGATGTCCGGCAGGGCGGCCAGGGCGTCGAGCGAATGGACGAGTCCGGCGGTGAGTGAGGCGGGATGGCCCAGCAGTGCGACGCGTTTGCCGGCCAGCGGCGCGCGCAAGGCGGGGTCTTCGATCAAACGGTCGATGCCGAACTTCATGCGTGCTCCGCTCGCGTGAGGAGGAACCCCGAAGCGTTGTGAAAGTCGGGTTTGCCCTCCGGATGGGCCAAGGACCAATAGGATTTCGCGCCGTCCGCCCGCTCGATCACCGCCGTGAGGCCAAGTCGCCAGACGCCCTCCGGCGCGAGACCTGCAAGGTCGATGCGAGCCGCGAGTTCGATGCGGCCCGGCGATGTCTTCACCTCGATGTCGGGCGGCGGCGCCGGCGGTGAGCGCATGCCCTGTCGGTAGCCGTCGAAGGCGTAGAGCGCCCAGCGGCCAGAAGGCGAGAGATTCACCTCGAGATAGGCCTCGCTTTTCGGCGCGCCGACGAAGGCCTCAAAGCATGTGGTCCGCCACAGTCCGTCCGCCCGTTCGAGCCCGGCTGGATCGGGAAGGCGGAGGTTGTCCCCTTCCACCACATAGACGAGTCTCAAGTGACCGCCGATCCCGCGCTCGACGCGCGCTTCGGCCCGCAGGCCGGCGGCCGGCGTCTGCGGGTGGGGAACGAGCACCGCCGAATCGATCGGATGCATGGCTGCAAACTGTCCCAATCACGAACCGCCCTCCATCCCTTCCCGCATTCGACGATCTGGGGGAAGGTGGGCATCCATGAGGCGCGACATTCTCGCCACGGCCTTGGCGCTCCTCACCGCGCCCGCCCTCGCGGCCCCGCCGTCGGAGATGTTCGGCCCGCTCTACGCAACCGTGGAACTCAAAAGCGTCTTCCCCGACTCAAAGACCTTCGCCGACGCCATCCCGCGCGGGCCACCGGAGCGGATCGTCGCCGATTTCGCCGCCCTTCCCGACATCGACGCCGATGCGCTGAGGCGCTTCGTGTCGGATCGCTTCGACCTGCCGCCGGAACCGCCGGCGGCGCCCTCCACTCGGAACCGGACCGAGCTCACCCGCGATATCGAAGACCTGTGGCCCAGGCTAACGCGCTCGACGCCGGAAGTCCCGGACGGCGCTTCCGCCCTGCCCCTCCCGAAGCCCTACGTCGTTCCCGGCGGCCGGTTCCGCGAGCTCTACTATTGGGACAGCTATTTCACTCTGCTGGGTCTGAAAGCTTCGCACCGCGACGATCTCCTTGAAGACATGATCGAGGACTTTGGCTCGCTGATCGACCGCTATGGCCACATCCCGAACGGGACTCGCACCTACTATCTCTCGCGCTCGCAGCCGCCGGTCTTCGCTCTCATGCTCGGGCTCTCGTCCGATCACCGCCGAACGACCCTCGAGCGCCGCAACGCCTGGCTGATCGCCGAGCACCGCTTCTGGATGGCCGGAGCGGCGGACCTGAAACCCGGCGAGGCCCACGAGCGCGTCATGCGTCTGGCCGACGGAGCCCTGCTGAACCGCTACTGGGACGACCGGCCCGTTCCGCGCGACGAGGCGTTCCGTGAGGACGTACTCCTGGCGCGCGCCAATGGCGGCCGCGACCCGGCCGACCTCTGGCGCAATGTCCGCGCCGCGGCCGAGAGTGGCTGGGACTTCAGCTCCCGCTGGTTCGGCGACGGCGAGACTTTCGGATCGATCCGCACGACGCGGTTCGCGCCAATCGACCTCAACAGCCTGATGTTCCTGATGGAGCGGACCATCGCGGACGATTGCCGGCGCCTCTCCGACCGGTCCTGCGTCCGCGAATTCGCCGGCGAGGCGCGGGCGCGGGCGCGGGCCATCCGCGCGCATCTGTGGAACGGCCGCTTCTTCGGCGACTACGATTTCGACGCGGCTCGGCCACGCAGCCAGCTTACGGCTGCCGCCGCCTGGCCGCTCTTCGCCGGGATCGCGACGCCTGCGCAGGGCGCCGCCAACGCCCGCGCACTCGCCCGACTCGTCGGCCCGGGCGGCCTCGCCACGACGCTCATCCGGAGCGGTCAGCAATGGGACGCGCCGAACGGCTGGGCGCCCCTGCAGTGGGTCGCCTTCGTGGGTCTGCGGAACTATGGGGAGCGGGGCCTTGCGATCCGCGTTCGGACCGGCTGGCTGGCGCGTGTGAGGCGCGAATACCGAGCTAGCGGGCGGCTGCTTGAGAAGTACGATGTGCTTGAGGATAAGACCGGCGGCGGGGGTGAGTATCCCACTCAGGACGGATTTGGCTGGACCAACGGGGTCAGCCTCGCGCTCATCCGCTCGGGCGCAGCCCGGCTCGGCGGTCCATAGGGACCAGGGCTCGAGGCAAACCAAAAAGGGCGCGTGAGCGCCAAGATAGCTCTGATCCGGGACCACTCGAAGGAGCCGGCTTGCCGGCTCTCTCGAGGGTCCCGGGGAAGAGGTGGCTTAGATCGCCTGGAGCTGACCGGCAGAGAACTTGCCGCTGCGACGATCTTGCTCGATCTCATAGGAGATCTTCTGGCCTTCAGTCAGGCCGCGAAGGCCCGCGCTTTCAACCGCGGAGATGTGGACGAAAACGTCCGCGCCGCCTTGGTCGGGCTGGATGAATCCAAAGCCCTTTTGGCCGTTGAACCACTTTACGGTTCCGGTAGACATAGTTGTTAGTTCCTTTGATGTGAAGTCATGCACGGACCACCGGTCCGACATATCAATATTTCGATGGTTTTAAGGTCGAGTCCGGCGCTCAATCCTTCGAAAGAGCGATGGAGAGCGGCCAAACTCGTCGATACCTGACCTCTCTAAGTTAGGAGTCTTTTCCCCGCATGGCAAGCGCTTTGCCGCGCGCCACCCGTTCGGTTTCATCGGCGAGCTTGCTCCACAGCCGGGCGAGTTCAAGGAATTCGGCCCGCGCGCCAGCCCGTCGGGCGAGAGCAGCCTGGCGCTCGAAGCTGGCCGCCTGGGCGCGGTAGAGCCGGAAGTCCTCCATTTCGAGCGCGCCGCGCGGCGACTCGAGGCTGGGGCGTGCTGAGGTGAGAGACACGTTCAATATTCCTTCCCCGAGGTCGGCCTCGAGGCTCGGCGCCTCCCGCCATAGCACGAGCGCGTCCGCCGTTTCCAGAAGATCGGTCGGCGGCGGCTCTAAGATCACGATCCGATCAGGCGGAATCGCCCGATCGGCGAAGCATGTTCGAGACCCAAATGTCGGAGCGCGTTCTCATCGCAAGACCGGTTTCCACTTTTGGGGAGCGCGCTCTGGCGTGGCAGGTGCGCCGCGTTTACTAGATATCTGATCGGCCGGCGAAGCGCCGCCCGCGACGTGAGGGGCCGGACGCCCCGCGAAAGAAACCACTATGAAGAGCGAGAAGCCGCGGCCGCGCGCGCGTGGGCCGCGCGCAGAAACCTTCCGCAAGGCGATCGAGGCGGCGGGGGCCGAGGGTCTGGCCCCGGACGACATGGTGCTGCACCTCACACTTCGCGACGCCCATCTCCTCAAGACCGACCGCGACGTGCCCGTGGAAGACGTCAGTTTCGCCGACGGCGGGATGCGCTTCCTGGGCGTGCCGGTCATCCAGGGGGGGGTGGCCGTCAGCTTCCTGGGCGGAAGTGGCCGGGCCGACGTCGCTTTCACGATCTGAGCGCCGCCGGCCGCCAAGGCAAGAAAGACCACCACACCGATGCCCGACCACGAGCCCGCCGCCCACCTGCCGCCGCCCCCGGACACCCTGAGCGAGGAAGCCCGCGGGCAGATCGCCGCCCTCATGACCATGGAGGCGGTCGGGTCGATCGATATTCCGCAGATGCGGCTGTTCGCCGATCAGATGCAGACCCTGATCGGGGCCGAGCAACGCAAGGTCCACGACGTGTCGGTGGCCGACGAGGTCATCGCCGGCGTTCCCGTTCGGCGCGTTGCGCGCGCCTCGGGCGAGGTCGATCGTCGCCGGGTCCTGCTCAACCTGCACGGCGGCGGCTTCGCGACGGACTCCGGCTCGTTGACGGAGAACATCCCCATCGCCGCGCTGAGCGGTGTCGAAGTCATCGCCGTGCTCTATCGCTTCGCTCCCGAGCATCCCTTTCCCGCGGCGGTCGATGACGCGCTGGCGGTGTATCGGACGCTGCTCGCCGAGCATGACCCGCGCGACATCGGCGTCTATGGAACCTCCGCCGGCGCCGTCATCGGGCCTCAGCTGATGATGCGGCTGCAGGCGGAATCCTTGCCGCTTCCAGGCGTCCTGGGCGTCTTCTCCGGCGAGCCGGACTTGGCGGGGACCGCCGACTCGTTGAAAATCTTCGCGAAGTCGGTCGAAGCTCAGGTTCTGGTCGATGCCAAAGCGGCCTACGTCGGCGGCGCCGATCCCCGCGACCCCCTGGTCTCTCCAATCTATGGCGATGTCGCCGGCTTTCCGCCGACGCTCTGCCTGTCGAGCGGGCGCGACATCCTCCTGAGCGGAACGGTCAACCTGAGCCGCAAGCTTGGCGACGCCGGCGTCGAAGCGGAGCTCGTCGTCTACGACGGCCTGCCGCACGCATTCTGGGCCTATCTCCTGGCCCCGGAGAGCGCGGACGCCTTCCGGCGTATGTCGTCCTTTCTGGTCAAGCATCTCGGTCGTCGGTAGTCCCGCGCGGAGGCTTAGCCACCCATGCAGCTGGCGCCCGCCCGAGCTGAGCGCCAAGACGATTGTCGATGGCCAGGTGCGGACCGCGGTCGCGCCGTCCGCGGAGGCCGCGCGCTACGACCACCGCGGCCATCACTACGCCTACCGCTGGCATGGCCGTTATTATCATCACCGCCATTGCCGCTGGAACGGCTGGGCTCACGCCCGCCGCCATACCAGCGGCTAACCTTCTAAGGATAGGCTGACCCGACCGCTAAACCCCGCGCCCAGCGACCTCGTTCATGCTCGCAGGGCGGACCGTCCGTGTTCCGCAAGACAGCGCGCGCCGCCCCTACCAAATGGCTTGGTCAGGGTGGCTGGCGTTCTTCGGCGACCGGCCGCACCCATCCCAGAACAGGCCGCACGCCACATTGAACCCCAGGAGGACGGCGACGGTCGCCATTCCTGGATAGTCGCCGACCGCCAGCAGAAGCACGATCACCGCTTCCAGCATCCAGGGAACGGGCGCCCAGACTGCTTCTCTGAGCGTGCGCCAGCGGCCGTTGGCCCCCTCCTGATCGCCGTATCCAGCCGCGCTGTCTTGCCGGTGGCGGAACGGGGCGAGCGTCATTCCGTACATGCTGTCCTCCAAGTCCCACCCCGGAAGTTGCGCCTAGAGTTAACGGCTTGCGCCCGCCAAAGGATGCAGCCTCATTCGGCGGATTTTGCATCAGCCCGAGCTGCAAAGTCGCCCCGGCGAACCGGCCGGCGACTAAGTGGTTCGGAAGAGCTCGAGAACGAACGAGTAGTCTCGATCCCGGGGCGGCAGCCTAGGGTCTGACGTGGTGGGAATTTGATCGATGAACACCCCGCAAATTATCGAGATTACGGCAACGAATTTGACTGCAGCGCATTGCTGAGCTGACGACAATACATCGGAAACGTCCCTATGCGCTCGATCCTGCTCTACTTCCTCGGGATCCCGATCCCGATCATCCTGCTACTCGCTTTGTGCACACACCACTTCTGAGCGCATGAGAGGATGATCCGATGACTGACGTTACCATCTACGATGGACTGGTCCCGATCGAGCCGTCGCTCTCGTGGTCGGCGATCATCGCCGGCAGTTTCGTGGCCGTGGGCGCCTCGGTCTTTCTGACCGTTCTGGCTTCCGGCCTGGGCTATGACCTGGCCGCGGGCGCCCTGGCCTCGCGCAGCTCGCTCTACGCGTTCACACCAGAGCTCGGAGCCGCCGCCATCGCCATCCAGGTAATTTCGGCCGGCCTCGGCGCTTACATGGCCGGGCGTCTGAGACACCCCTGGACGTTCGCCCACGCCGATGAGGCGCATTTTCGCGATACGGCTCAGGGCCTGATTGTCTGGGCGCTGTCGGCGATCGCCGGCCTGGTGCTCTATGCGCTCGTGATCGCGCCTTATGTCGGACAGCTCGCGCCGCCTGCGCCTGCGACGGCGGCCGACCCGGTGCGCGCGGCGCACGTATTCGCCCAAGCGGCCTTCTTCGCCTCCGTCGGCATGCTGCTCAGCGCGTTCATCGCGGCGGTCGCCGGCCGGATCGGTGGCCTGCAGTCCGAACACATGCACAGCCGGACGCGCCTTGAGTCCTGAACTACCGCAACCCCAATCGACGGAGACGAAAATGAGTACGACCAAGGCCGCCACCCCCTTCCTGAGCGACGTAAAGGCCCTGCGCGCCCAAGCTCGCAAAAGTCTGGGGGACGGCGCTGTGACGCCGGCCTATGGCGGCGATCCGGCCAAGACCGTGGAGATACTTCAAAGCGTCCTGGCGACGGAGCTGGTCTGCGTGCTGCGCTACACCCAGCATTCGGTCGCGGCGACGGGCATCTCCAGCCAGTCGGTGAAGAAAGAATTCGCCGAGCACGCCCGGGAAGAGCACGAACATGCCCTGGCGGTGGCTGAGCGGATCACCCAACTGGGCGGCACGCCGAACTTCAGTCCTGAGGGCCTGGCCACCCGCTCGGTGTCCCAATTCGTCAAAGGCGAGAACCTCGTCGACATGATCAAGGAAAACCTCATCGCCGAGCGCATCGCGGTCGAGCATTACCGCGAGTTGGTCCGCTATTTCGGCAACGACGATACAACGACCCGGGTGATGCTCGAGGGCATCCTGAAGGTCGAAGAAGATCATGCCGACGAGATGCACGACCTGCTGGTCGCGCACGAGGGCCGGCCACTTTTGAGTCACTAGCTGGGTATTTGCACGGCCGACGGGGCCGGCTCGCGGGGCCTATTTGGCGACGTGGTCCGGCTTGCCCCTGCGCTTGGTGTGGGCGAGCTCTTCGAGCTGGGCTTCGCTCATGGATTTTTCCATCTGCTTCGAGGCGCCTTTGAGCTTGCGCTCCGAAGTCTCGCCGCGCTTGGCGGACAGTGCGGCGCCAGCGGCCTTCTGCTGGGCGGCGGATTTGGCGGGCATGGCGGTCTCCTCTGCTTGGTGAATAGCGCCGCCGGCAGCCCGCAGGTTCGCAGCCCAGGTCAGTGCGAATTGGCTGAAGCCCTGGAGGCCGGCGGCGGCGGGTAGCCTCGGTATCGAGACCAACCCTCCCCTAGGCGGGAGGACGATTGCCGAGCAGCGCGCGCCGCCAATGCAGACCTAAAATGTGCGTCCTTGCCGGGAAACTTTGAAGATCAGAGTGTCGTCTTCCCAGATCTCGACGCTTTGCCGATGAGGTGTTTCGGCCAGCCGATCAGCCGCATATTTGCGCGCTCCATCCTCATCCGCCGCCGTTGCGAAGAAGAGCGTCGCCACAGATGCTCTGACGCCCATCTTTGGACCGCCGGAAGTTAGAGTTTCCCGGTCTTGGTCACGACGGCGGGCTGGTTGCGCCGTCGGGATTCATCAGTGAGATCGGTGGCTTGTTGCCGATGGCCCCGTGCGGCCGATCCTCGTTGTAGTACCTGCGCCAAGCCTCCAACTTTTCGGACGCGTCGGCAAGGGTCAGGAACCAGTGGGTGTTCAGACACTCTGCCCGGAAGCGGCCGTTGAAGGCCTCGATGAACGCGTTGTCCGTCGGCGTGCCGGGCCTGGAGAAGTCGAGCGTGACGCCGTTGGCGTAGGCCCACAGATCGAGGTCCCGGCTGATAAACTCCGAGCCCTGATCCACCCGGTTGGCCTGCGGATAGCCGATGGCTGCGCAGGTCCGCTCTAGGTCACAGACCCATAAACGGGATTCTCGAATCGTTGGCTTGGTGATTCAACCTTCTGAGAGATGGAGGTTGGTATGGCGCGTTTTGATCTGACGGACTTCGAGTGGTCGGTGATCCAGC
>Ga0302314_10000333_pt1 | contig 86112 bp, 77 predicted proteins | sample III_Palsa_N2_3_FD_200533 | JGI IMG/M metagenome (GOLD analysis project Ga0302314, IMG submission 200533) | Peat permafrost microbial communities from Stordalen Mire near Abisko, Sweden - III_Palsa_N2_3 | ecosystem: Environmental > Terrestrial > Soil > Palsa > Peat permafrost | place: Sweden...
AAGCTGGCCGCGGCGCTCTGCTCCGCCCGGTCGGCCGCCTTCAGCGCCAGGGCGTCGGCCTGCAGCGCCTGCAGTGTGTCGGCTACGTTCTGGAAGGCGTCGATCACCGTGCTGCGATACTGCGCCTTGGCCTGGTCGAACGCGGCTTCGGCCGCGCGTTGGCGATGATAAAGCGCGCCGCCCTGGAAGATCGGCTGGGTAACCGCCCCGGTGACGCTCCAAAAGCTGTTACCCCCGCTGAACAGGTTGGCGAGCTGCGTCGCCGCGCCGCCGGCGGTCCCCGTGACCGTGAAGCTGGGCAGCCGATTGGCGATCGCCACGCCGACCTGGGCGCTGGCGGCGTGCAGATTGGCCTCGGCGACCCGAACGTCCGGACGCTGCTCGACCAGCTTCGAGGGCAGGCTGACCGGAACGTCGCGCGGCAAGGTGAGCGCGGCCAGCTCGACGCCATCATCGGGCGCCTCGCTGGGCAGGCGTCCGGTCAAGGCGGCGATCTGATCGACCTGCTGGGCGAGCTGCTTTTGCAACGGCGGCAATCCCTGCTCGGCCTGGGCCAGAAGCGCCTCCTGGGCGGCGACGTCCGCGCCGGAGATCTGGCCGGCCGCCTTTTGCCGCTGCAACAGCCCAAGGACGTCGCGATTGAGCGTGATGATCCGCTCGGTGGCGGCGATCTGGTTGCGCAGCGACGCCTCCTGGATCGCCGCGGCGGCGAGATTGGATGTCAAGGTCAGATAGGCGGCCTCGGTCTCGTAGCGCTGCGCCTCGGCTTGGGCCGCCACGGTCTCGGTCTGCCGGCGGATCCCGCCGAACAGGTCGGGCGTATAGGCGACGGTGAGCTGGGCGGTATGCAGGGTGAAGAGGTTGACGTTGGAGGTCAGAGGCGGCGCGGGTGTGTTCGAAGCCTGCTGGCGCTCGACGCTATAACTGGCGTCCACCGTCGGAAAGAAGGCGCCCTGCTGGGCGTAATAGGTCTCGCGCGCGGACTTGAGCGCCGCCTTGGCGGATTGCAGGTCGGCATTGTTCTTCAACGCCAGCTCGATCAGCCGATTGAGCGCGGGCGAACGGAACAACGTCCACCATTGGCCAGGTACGTCCGCCCCGGCCGCAAGGGTCTGACCCGCGCCACCGAGATCCCCCGACACGGGCGCGCGCGTATAGCTCGTCACGGTCGGCGGAACCGGTCGGTGGAAGTCAGGGCCCACCGCGCAACCCGATAGCAGGACACACCCGGCCAGGGTCGGCAGGGCCAGGGCGGCGGCTAGACGAGGGGCGCGGGTGCGAGGAGCGGATGACATGGCTTCACTCCGGCGCCGGTGATGGGTGGTGGACGCCTTCCGGCGGCCGTCGCGGCGGGACGCGCCGGGAGAAGATTTCCAAGAGGACCGGCAGGACCAGCAGGATCAGCGCCGGCGCGAGCAGGATCCCGCCCACCACCACCAGCGCCAGGGGCTTTTGCACCTGCGAGCCGATGCCGGTAGCGAAGGCTGCCGGCAACAGGCCGACGCAGGCCGCCGTGCAGGTCATGAGCACCGGACGCAGCTGGGTTTCGCAGGCGCGCATGATCGCCGCGCGCCGCTCCAGGCCTTCCTCGACCCAGGCGTTGAACGACGTGACGACGATAATGCCGTTCATCACCGACACGCCGAACAGACCGATGAAGCCGATCACCGCCGACACGCTGAGCGGCGTGTGCGTCAAAAACAGCGTCAGTATGCCCCCGATCATCGCCATGGGGATGACGCTCACCGCCAGCAGCGTGTCGCTGATCAGCGAGAAGTTCATGAATAGCAAAAGACAGATCAGCAGCAGGCTGATGGGGATGACGATCTCCAGCCGCGACAGGGCGTTCTGAAGATCGCCCAGCTCGCCGACCCACTCCATCCGGTAGCCGCCCGGCAGACGCACGTCGTGGGCGACCTTCTGTTGCGCCTCGAGCACGGCGCCACCCAGGTCGCGTCCGCGGACGCTGAATTTGATCGGGATATAGCGCTCCTGGTTCTCGCGGTAGACGAAGGAGGCGCCGGAAACCAGTTTGACGTCGGCGACGTCGCTGAGCGGGATCTGGATCAGGCCGGCGCCGCTGGGATTGGGTGCGGCGACGGTGATCCGGCGGATGGACTCCAGGCTCTGGCGATATTCCGGGCTAAGGCGGACCATGATCGGGAAGTTCCGATCGCTGCCCTCTTCATAGAGATTGCCGGCCGTCTGGCCGCCGATAGCGGTCTGCACCGTGCTGTTGATGTCGCCGGGTGCGAGGCCATAGCGAGCCGCGCGAGCGCGATCCACCTCGATCTGCACGGTTGGCTGGCCCAGCGACTCGAACACCGCCAAGTCGGCGATGCCGGGAACCGCGCTCATGGCGGTCTTTATACGCTCAGCGGTTTTCTGCAGTGTTTCAAGGTCGTTGCCGAACAGCTTGACCGAGTTCTCGCCCTTCACCCCCGAGGCGGCCTCCTCGACATTGTCCTGGATGTTCTGGGAGAAGTTGAAGTCGACGCCGGGAAATTGCTGTTCGAGCTTGGCATTGAGCTGAGCGGTCAGATGCGCCTTGTCCAAGTGGTTCGGCCAGGTTTCGAAGGGCTTCAGCGGCACAAAGAATTCGGCGTTGAAGAAGCCGGTCGTGTCGGTGCCGTCGTCGGGCCGCCCGTGCTGGGAAATGACGGTCTCGACCTCCGGAAAGCTCGTCATGACCGCCCGCATCCGGTTGACGTAGGCGTTGCTGGTCTCCAGCGAGATGGACGGCGGCATCTCGGCGCGGATCCAAAAATTGCCCTCCTCCAGGTGTGGCAGGAACTCCAAACCCAGCGAATGGGCGGCCAGCATCGAGACGGCGAAGAACATGGCCGCGCCGCCAAGCGTCAGCAGGCGGTTGTCCAGGGCGAACTGCAGCGCGGGCTCGTACAGCCGCCGCACGTTGCGCACCACGAAGGTCTCGGTCTCTGTGACGTGGGCAGGCAGGATCACGGCGCTGAGCGCGATGGTGATGGTGAAGGTGGCCAAAAGGCCGCCGGCGATGGCGTAGGCGTAGGTCTTGGCCATGGGCCCAAAGATGTGGCCCTCCACCCCGGTCAGGGTGAACAGCGGCAGGAAGCTGGCGATAATGATCGCCGCCGCGAAGAAGATCGCCTTGTTGACCTCGTGCGACGCCTCGCCGATCGTGGCCAGCTTGCGCAGCAGCGCCGTGTAGGGGTTGGACGGAGGGCGTTCGCTCGTATGCTCCGCCAGATGTCGGTAGATGTTCTCGACCATGATCACGGTCGCATCGACCACCAGGCCGAAGTCGATCGCGCCCACTGACAGAAGGTTCGCGGACTCCCCGCGCAGGGTCATGATCAGGATCGCGAAGAACAGGGCGAAGGGTATGGTCGCCGCCACGATCACCGCGCTGCGCAGATTGCCCAGGAACAGCCACTGGACGACGAAGATCAGGATCATCCCCTCGGCCATGTTGTGCAGCACGGTGTGGGTGGTAAGCGCGATCAGATCGCTGCGATCATAGATCTTCTCGACCCTGACCCCGGGCGGCAGCACGCCGGTGGAATTGATCTTCTGGACCTCGGCCTCGACGCCCTGGATGGTCGGCGTGCTCTTTTCGCCGCGATGCATCAGCACGATGCCCTGGACGATGTCGTCGTCGCCGTCCTGGCCGGCGATGCCCAGCCGGGGCAAATGGCCGACCGAAATGGTGGCGACATCGCCCAGATGGACCGGAACGCCGCTGTTGGCGGTGAGCATGGTGTCGCGCAACTGATCGGCCGAGTGGATCAGGCCGACGCCCCGGACAATCGCCGCCTGCGGCCCGAAGTTCACCGTCTGGCCGCCGACATTGATGTTGCTGTTGCCGATCACCGTCAGCACCTGGGGCAGCGACACGCCGGCGGCGATCAGCTTGTTCTTGTCGATGGTGACGTCATAGGTCTTGGTCTTGCCGCCCCAGCCGGTCACGTCGATCACGCCGGGAACGCCCTTGAACCGGCGCTCCAGCACCCAGTCTTGCAGGGTCTTCAGGTCTGTCACCGAATAGTTCGGCGGCCCTTTCACGCGGTATCGATAGATTTCGCCGATCGGGCTGGTCGGAGAGACCTGGGGCTGAACGCCGTTGGGCAGGTTTCCGAGCTGAGTCAGGCGGTTGATGACCCGCTGCTCGGCCTCGTCATAGGAGAAGTCGTAGGTGAACTGGATCTTCACGTCCGACAGGCCGAACAGGGAGATCGTCCGCACGCTTTTGACGTGCGGTATGCCGGCCATCTGGATCTCGATGGGGATGGTGATGTAGCGCTCGATCTCCTCCGCCGATTGGCCGGTGCTCTGGGTCACCACCTCGACCTGCGGCGGAACGGGGTCGGGATAGGCTTCGATGTTGAGCTTCAGGAAACCGACGATGCCGGCCGCGAACACCGCGACCATCATCACCAAGACGAGCGCGCGGCGACGAAGCGCGAAAGCGACCACATGGTTCATCGAGGTCAGTCGCTCTTGGACGCGCGGTCGATGAACAGGGCGCCGCCGGTGACCACCCGATCACTGGACGACAGGCCCGAGGTCACCTCGACCAGGCCGTTCTGGGTCTCGCCCGTATGGATATTGCGCAGCTCCAGAAGACCGCCTGATCGCGCGACCCATACCCGCGCCGTGTCGGCCTCATAGATCACCGCCTCCTCAGGCACGCCGATCGCGCTGGTTGCGCCGCCGGTGACCAGGTTGAAGCTGGCGAACATCTCGGGCTTGAGGACGCCGTCGGGGTTGGCGATCACCGCCCGCACCGTCACCCGGCGCGACACCGGGTCGACAGTGGGGGAGACGAAGTCGACCTTGGCGGTGAACACCCGGCCGGGCAGGGCGGCGACCCGCACCTCGATCGGCTGGCCAAGGCGCGCCAAGGTGGAATCGACCTCCCGCACATTGCCGACCAGCCAGACCGTGGTGAGGTCGCTGACCACGAAGGCCGCGGTCGTGCCGCCATTGGTGACGCTGCCCAGATTCTGCCCGACCCCCACCGAACGCTGGACCACCACCCCGTTGATCGGCGAGGCGACGATGGTCTCGGGCGAGATGCCGCCGCCGCGCGGCCGGTTCTCCAGCGCGCCAATCTGGGCGTCGCTTTGGCCCAGGATCCGCAAGCGATTGCGCACCGCCGCCAGGGCGGTTTCCGCATTGGCCAGGTCGGTCTGACTCTGCTGCCAGTCCTTCAGCGCCGCGCCGTTGACGTCATAGAGCGCGTGCTGGCGCGCCTCGGCCGCGCGGGTCAGCGTCAATTGGGCGTGCGCCGCGGCCAGGTCGTTCTGGCCCTGCACGAACTCGGCGCCGTCGATGGCGAATAGGGGCTGACCGGCGCGGACCACGTCTCCCACCTTGGCGAACACACGGGTGACCCGCCCGGAATAGGGCGAGTAGACCTGGGTGGTGCGGTCGTCATTGGTGGCGATCTTGCCCTCGGTCTCGACGCCGGGCCTGAAGGTGGTCGCGCTGACCTGTATGGTCTTGAGGGCGTCCCACTGTTCGCGGGTCACCCGGAAGGTTCCGGCTGGCGGAGCGGGCGGCGGCGGCGGCGGTTTGGCGGCGAACAACTGCCCCAGCAAGGGGAGGCCGAACAGAACCGCGAGCACCGCGGCGGTCGCCGCGGCCAGCAGAACCGCCTGCCGCCGCACCGGCAACTCGCGGGCCATTTGAGGTCTAACCCTCGTGGTGTCGTCCATTAAGCGTCTCTCCGACGGGGAAATCCCTATCCTCCCGCGTCAGAACCGGTCGATCCGAGCGGGAGGGTCGGGAGCCGGGATGATGAAGGAAGCGCGAACAACGCTTCGACAGGCGCGCCGCGATTCTCTTCATTCAGCGTACGCGCTAAATGTGGCGAACGCCGCCGCCCGTGCGGTCGGTGACGACGCCGCCTCAACTAGAAATGCCAGATAATGTCTCCCGAGAAGACCGTTTCTTGTCTCTTGGTCCCGAGGTCAAACGCGAGGTTTGAAGAGTGATACCAAGTCACCTCGGGTCGCATCTCGATCTGCGGGGATAGCCAATGTTGCCAACCGAGACCGGTTTCATAGTAAACTGCGGCAAAGCCAGTCCGCTGACCTTCCGGATCGTCATAGTACTCGGCCCGCCACGAGATGTTGTTCAGCGGATTGGGCGAATAGTTCAGGTAGAACACGGTGCCGATCGAATGCGCGTTGCAGCGATACACTTGATGGCTCGTGCATTGCGCGCCATCTGGCGCGTTGAACGGTATGTATTGCGGCGAGAAAGGTTCGCCTCCATTGGGTATAATTACGTTTGAAACTAATGGATTATTCAAATTTGGCACTCCATCTTCGTGTTCATCGTAGAACTCGTACGAGATGTGCCAATATTTATTGAACGTATGATAAGCCGTAAGTCCGTACCACTGCAGATTATTGTAACCCCATTCGCCGTGATTGATCGCGTCGGCGCAGATATTGATATCGTTCTTACCGTCCTGGCTCTGATAGCGCCCGCAGACGGTGAGAGACGGCTCCGCTCCAGGGTCTTTGAGGAAGGAGGTCCCCGGATACAGCGGGTTCGCGTTCGTCACCGTCGGCTGGCCGATTGAGGTCAGATAGGCGTTGGCGATCGCCAGATCGGTGGCGTTGTTGGGAAAGAGATTCTTCAACCGCGCGCCCAGCTGCCCGGGCGCCGCTTCGGTGCCCACACTCACGCCCACCTGCAGCATGATCAGCTTGGTCACGGCCAGCGTCGTCTGGATGCCCTCGTTGGTGTAATTATCCAAGGTGTAGGTGATCGAGTGCGTGTACATGTAGTTATTCGGAGCCAGTTGCGCCTCGATGTCTGGCAGTGAAATGTACCGGCCGACGCGTATCATCAATCCTTCCAATATTTTCGGAACCCATAACTCGCCGTACACCATAGGAAAGTCGTACCCATAGTACCGATTGTATTTCAAAAGCTGATAGCTGGCCAATCCGTACGATGTTGTATATCTATAGTTTTCCCCGTCGATGACGGAAAATCGAAATCCCCAGTCTATATGATCGGTTTGGACCGTGTCCGGTGTTCTCTCTACATAGAGAACAGCTTGATCCAATTGAATAGTGTTGGGATTATAATCGTACGCGGCGGGCGCATTGCCGTATTTCAACTTGCTGGTGCTGATATTTCCTCCCTCATCGATCCAGCCATAGGCCTGGATACCCAGCGAGCCCATCCATTTGCCGACGCTGGTGTTTTCGATCGCGACCATCAGCGGGCTGTCGATCGAGGCCGTGCGGTTGTCGCCGAGCAGGGTGGTGCCGCCATAGGGCCAGTCGCTGAACGGCATCGGCGGGGTGGTTTGCGGCACCGTCGGCCACCCGACGCGGATGGACGGGGGCGCGGCGGGAGCGGTCGGGTCGACCGGCGCCGAGGACATGCCAAGTTCCAGCTTCTGATAGTTCCAGAACCGCAGGAAGGGATTCGCGCCGAGCTTGGCGTCCCAACCGACATAGGTTTGGTCGACGGGCGCGGCCGGGGCCGTCGTGGTGTTTTGGGCGAGGACCAGGTCCGCGTTCTGGGCCCGGACAGGATCCGACGTCTGATTCAGGTCTAAGCCCGGCATTCCCGTCGCCGCGGCCGCGGCCTGCACAGGTCCGCTGGCGCTGGCCAGGGTGGCGATCGTCGGCGAGCCATCCGAGGCCGCCGCCGGCTGGCTCGCGGTCAAAGGATAGATGCCAGCCGTGGCTGAAGCGGGGGACACTCCGGTCACGCCGGACGGCTGCCGCGCAAATGCTCCGGACGCGGAGAAGACCCCGAGCCCGGCGGCCGACGCCAACAACAGTGTCGTAAATCGGTCCCGGCTCGTCCGGCCCAGCTTGGATGAGCGCGAGGCAAGACTCCGCTTCAACTCAGACATCAATTCAGTCCCCTTCTTTTCGTTGTTCGCGCTCGAACGGCGCGATCCCCAGCCTTGGTCGGGAACCTTTTTGTCCGCCCCCAATCAGCGCTGGGGTTCGCAGATCGCCACGAGATCAGCCACAGAATGCGAATTCCTACTTTCGGAATTCACCGATTTGCCCATTGCGGCGTCATTTTAACCTATATTCGCCCATTTTGGTTCCAGTAGATTATCCGACACGGGTCTAAATGATCCATATCGATCGGCGTTGAGGCGTATAATGAAGGTATAAAGAGCATCGCTGGTCCGTCACCGGCAAGGGTCCCGACCGCGAATTTCAGCGCGCCAGCCGGCCCGCGGGCGTGTAAGTAGCGCCCGCCCGCCTGGTTCCCAGCCCTGCGCGTTGTCGAAGAGGCCAGCCGGCAGCCCGTTACAGCGGCATCGAGGCGAGCGAAGGAAATCCATATCTATCGGTATTTACATATATTTCTTGTCTGAACTGCTCAGGCCCGACTTGACCGGAGGCTGCTGCGCCGTCCGCGCGCTCGTTTGTCGGAGGCGGCCGCCATCGCGCCGCCGGCGGCGGGCGTTCGTATCGGCCACGCGAGCCACCGGCCAAGGCCCGCGACATCCGAGCGCCGGCGCTGTCGGGTGCGTCGCTTTTAGGCGTGCCGATTTTGGAACCACGCTGACTGCCCAAAATAGTATATAAAACACTATTTTGGGTGATTTTATGTTGTTATGGCGTGATCGCGATAAATGCGCGGCAGACTCACGCAACCGGCGTCGATCATGGGGTAAATGAACTTGAACAGAGCTGCTTCGACAGGACTGAGCATGACCCGCGCGGTGTTGCTGGCCGCGTCCGCATCGTTGGCGGCGTTGATCTGCGCCACGGCGCCGGCCCCGGCCGAACCCCAGGACGGCGCCGCGGTGATGGCCAGACCGGTTTCCGGGACGGTCAAGGCGATCGCGTTGGCCGCCGACGACGGACCGCTTGGGGCCGCGCTGGCCAGTGAGTTCCGCAATCGCGGCTATACCGTAGTCGACGGAAAGACCCTCGCCTCATCGCCAAGCTTCGCGGACCTCAAGACCCAAGGCGTGGACGCGGTGCTCACCGTGCGCACGGCGAGCGGTTCGGACGACCGGCCCCAGGCCGCCTCGGCCCAGATCAACAGCACCGCGACCGGCGCCGTCCTGGCCAAGATCACCTGGCAGAACGTCTGGGGCGGGTGGCGCGGCTCAAAGGCCTCGCCGGCGGGCCGCGTCATGCGCAAGACGCTGGCGCAGGCGGCTCGGGAAATCGCTGACGAGCTGACCAGAACGCCGCTCTAGATCTTTGTTTTGGCGCGCGTTTTACCCGAAAACCGGTTCCCACTTTTCGGAACGCGCTCTAGCGGTCGACATGCGTCGCGGGCTCTGGTCTGTCCAGGTCCCGAGATGAGCGCTCCAAACGGCGCAAAATCGAGCGCCCTGCCCGCGGCGCGGACGCGTCAAGATCAGACTTGGGCGCGAATGACGGGAAATCGGGGGTTCGGATGGAAATTGCTCTTCAAATTTCGACGAATGGCGCACAAGGGCCAAGCGAGACCCATGCCGTGATCCTAGACGATCGATGACCCGCCGCCCCGTATTCGGCCCGCTTAAGCGCGAGCGGCGCGCGCGACCTCGTCAGCGCCAGACTTCATGAACGCTCAGGGGTGGGCGGAGATTCTCCTGACCATGGGCCTGGCCGTAAGCTTGGCTTGGCCGATCGGGATCCATATCGCCCGGGTCTGGTCAGGCGAGCCGACCTTCCTGGACGCGGTCGCCGGTCCGATCGAGCGTCTGTTCTATCGCGTAGCCGGAATCGACCCCGACCACGGCCAGGACTGGCGCGAATATGCGCTCTGCCTGCTGGCGTTCAGCGCCGCCGGCTTCATGATCCTCTATGCGATCCTGCGGCTGCAGGCCCACCTGCCGCTCAACCCGCAAGGGGTTCGGGGACTGTCGCCGGATCTGGCGTTCAATGTCGCCATGGGCTTTGTCAGCAACACCGACTGGCAGCCCTACGTACCGGAGCGCGTCATCAGCCAGTTCGCGCAGATGGCGGGGTTCACCACCCAAAACTTCACATCGGCCGCCGCCGGTATGGCCGTCGCCGCCGCCTTCACCCGCGCCTTCGCCAGTCACGGCCGCCGCACGATCGGCAATTTCTGGGCCGACCTGGTGCGCAACACCCTCTATGTGCTGCTACCGCTGTCGATCGTCGTCGCACTCGCATTGGCCGCCCTTGGCGTGCCCCAGACGATGGCGGCCCATGTCGACGCCCACACCTTCGAAGGCGCCAGGCAGACCCTCGCCCTTGGGCCGGTGGCCAGTCAGGAGGCCATCAAACAGCTGGGCACCAATGGCGGCGGCTTCTTCAACGCCAATTCCGCCCACCCGTTCGAGAATCCAGGCCCGATCAGCAATCTGATCGAGATGGTGGCGATGAACGCCGTCGGCTACGCCTGCGGAGTGGCCTTTGGCCGCGTCGTCCTAGCGCGCCGCGACGCCAGGAGCCTGGTCATCGTTATGTCGATGATGGTCGCCGCCGCCGCCGCCGCGATCTATGTCGCGGAAAACCAGCCGACCCCCGCCTTGATCGCCGCGCATGTGCGGACCACGCCCAATATGGAGGGCAAGGAGGTGCGCTTCGGCGCGCCCGCCACGGCCGCCTTCGCCGCCATGACCACGGGCGCGTCCGCCGGGGCGGTCAACGGCATGCACGAAAGCTTCACGCCGGCCGGAGGCGGCGTCGCTCTGTTCCTGGTCCTGCTGGGAGACATGCTGCCGGGCGGGGTGGGGGTCGGCATCTACCGCATGCTGGTGATGGCGCTGGTCGCGGTGTTCCTTGCCGGTCTTTTGGTCGGCCGCACGCCGGAATATCTGGGCAAGAAGATCGGCGCTCGCGAGATCAAGCTCGCCATGCTGGCCTCGCTGGTTCTGTCGGCCTCGATCCTGGGCTTTTCGGCCGCGGCGACGAGCCTGGCGCTGGCCTTGCACTCTATATCGGCGCCCGGCGCGCACGGCCTGACCGAACTGGTCTACGCCTACGCCTCGGCGACGGCGAACAACGGCTCCTCCTTCGCGGGCCTGGACGCCGACACCCCCTATTGGAACACCACGCTGGGTATCGCCATGGCGTTCGGCCGGTTCGGCGCCGCCGTCCCGGTGCTGGCGATCGCCGGCAGCCTCGCCGCCAAGCCCAAGCTGGCGACGACGACCGGCACGTTTCCGACGGATGGTCCGCTGTTCGTCGGGCTGGTGGCGGCCGTCATCCTGATCCTGACCGGCCTGCAATATTTTCCCGCCCTCGCCCTCGGGCCGATCAACGAGCATTTCGAGATGATCGCCGCCCAACCGATCCGCGCGGCGCAGCGGTAGCGGGCGTGGCGGCCCGCTGCGTCAGAACGCCATGGCGAGCCTGATCCAGATGCAGGCGATCAGTCCCACCGCCGCCAGGAATAGGGCCCACCAGAGCTTTCGCCGCCTCAGGATCAGCGCGCCGGAGGCGCCGCCGACCACCATGCCGGGCCAGCCCAGATAGACGATCATGACCAGAGCGTCGAACATGCTGCGACTTCCCTGCTTTCGCGTGATCAGCGTTCCGAATTGCCGGTATTCGTCCAGCTGACAGCTAGGTTAGCGCCACCATACCTGAGTTGCAATCACTTGAAAACTACCATACATTTGTAGACAGATACCGTGGTTGGGAGGGGCGCCATGGCCGTGCGGACCGAGTTCGGAGGCCGTTCAAGGCGCCCGATATTGGTGATAGCGGCGCTCACGCTGGTCGCCGTCGCGTTGATCGCGCTCTATCTCGCCACGCCGCACGCCGGCTCGGTCCAGGACGAAGCCAAGCTCGCCGGACGCGACGCGCGAAGCCTTCCAGCCGCCGCTGATGACTACTTCACGGGCATAGACGGCCATGCGACGAAGGACCCGGCCCTCCTGCGCGGACGAAACACCTGGATCGTGTGGACCGCCGGCAACGACCGGTTCTGGGACAAGCTGTCCTCCACCACCTTCGGCAATTTCGACCTGCTCAAGGTCCTGTCGTCCTATCCCGGGCTGAAATACAGCCGGGACACGCGCTGGTCCTATTTCGGCCTGGTCAACGAGCCTTGTTTCGACAAGGCGACAGGCCCGAACCCAAGCCGCTTTGGGCTTTGGCTGGACACCCGGCGAAGCGACTGCCCGGCGGACCCGTTCGAGAACGAGAAGAATTATCCCGGCGTCAAGATCGGCGCGCGCGGGACCACCGTGCCGGTGGGGTCGTTCTACGGCTATGCCTCCGGCATCGTCGGCCTGCGGCTGTTCCCCAATCCCGCCTTCGACGAGGCCGCGCGGCGCAAATGGGACCCGGTGCGCTACTATACCGATCCCAGCTACTACAACTCCGCGACCCTGGTCCGCCCGTACCGGGTCGGCATGTCCTGCGGCTTCTGCCATGTCGGCCCGGCGCCGCTGAACCCGCCGGCGGACCCCGAGCATCCCAAGTGGGAGAACCTGTCGGCCACCATCGGCAGCCAGTATTTCTGGGTCGATCGCATCTTCAGCTGGCGGGCCGATCCCAAGAACTACCTGTTCCAGCTGTTCCACACCTCGCGCCCAGGCGCGCTCGACACCTCGCTGGTGTCGACCGACTATATCAACAATCCGCGCACCATGAACGCCATCTACAATCTTCAGGCGCGGCTCGACTGGGCCAAGACCGTCGGCAAGGAGACCCTGGTCGGCGGCAATCTCGACAATGACCAGCTCCCGGGCGACTTCACGCCGCCGTCGACGGTGTTCACCCCCCACGTCCTCAAGGATGGTTCGGACTCCGTCGGCGCGCTGGGCGCCTTGAACCGGGTCTATCTGAACATCGGCGAGTTCAGCGAGGAGTGGGAGCTGCACTTCAACCCGTTCGTCGGGCTGAAACAGCCCTCGCCCATCCGCATCGCGGTCGCCAAGCGCAATTCCAGCTATTGGAACGCCACCGCCGCGCAGACCACGGACATGGCCAAGTACCTGATCTGGGCCGGCGTCCCGGACAAACTGTCCGCCGCGCCGGGCGGGGCGGCGGATCTGAACGATCCGCCGGCGGTGCTGACCCAGGGCAAGGTGGTCTTCGCCGAGCGATGCGCGCGCTGTCATTCCAGCAAGCTGCCGCCCTTGCCCCACGGGGCCAACCCATCCGACTGCACCGCGGCGAACTACCTGACCTGCTGGAACGCCTACTGGAGCTGGACCCAGACCGAGCCGTTCAAGGCGCAGATGCGCCAGCTGATGGCCGCGCCGGACTTCCTCGACAACAACTTTCTGTCGACGGACATCCGGGTTCCGGTCTCGCTGTTGCAGACCAACCTCTGCAGTCCGCTGGCGACAAACGCCATCGCCGGCAAGATCTGGGACGATTTCTCATCGCAAACCTACAAACAGCTGCCTTCGGTCGGAACCCTGACCATCATTGATCCGATCACCGGCAAGCCGCGAGCCTACCCCATGCCCGCCGGCGGACGAGGCTACACCCGGCCCGCGTCGCTGGTCTCGCTCTGGGCGACCGCGCCCTACCTGGTCAACAACAGCGTCGGCCACTTCCAGGAAAACCCGGACGTCGCCTCGCGCATGAAGGCGTTCGACGACAGCATCCATCAGATGCTTTGGCCGGAGCGGCGCGACCACGACACAGCCTTCCCCCAGATGATCGGCGCGATCGACCGTTTGCCTGGAAACAAGGACGCGCCCTGGAGCGGGTCGCCCGCCTATCTGTTCATTCCATCCGGCTTCCTGCCCCAGTTCGTCCGTCTGCTGATCGGTCCGCTCAGCGCGATCGCCCCGGACCTCGTCGTCAGCGCCGATCACCCCTATCCGTTCAATGGCGATCTGGCGGCCGGCTCCACGCGCATCGCCCACGTGCGGATCCCGGCGCCGACCCAGCAGACCGACATCCCCGCCTTCACGGCCGGAACCAACTTCACGACCTTCGCCGCCGGCGCGCCAATCCAAGGGCCCGGCCTGGCGCCTGGGACCCGGGTGGTCAAATTCGACGCCGCGGCGGGGGTCCTTCAGATCAGCGCGCCGGCGACGGCCAATTCGGCCGGGGCGGCGCTTGAGACCATGATCGCCGAACGGGGCGTGCGCGTTGGGCCGCTGCGCCAAGGCACGCCGGTGAACCTGTTGGCGGCGATCGAGCTGACCCCGGACAGCGCCGACCTGGTGTCGCGGGCCCGCCAGGACATCGCCCTGGTCGACCTTTTGCTGCACGTCGACCGCGACGCGGGCGCGATCCGCGCCGCCAAGGATGCGGCGGCCAGCGGCCGGGCCTATGCGCGGCTGGAGAGCGACCTCTACACGATGAGCAAATGCCCGGACTATGTCGTGAACCGCGGCCACTATTTCGGCACGAACCTGCTTCCGGGCGAGCCGGGCCTGTCGGACCCCGACAAGGAAGCGCTGATCGCCTTTCTGAAGACTTTGTGAACCCGCTGCGCTAATCGCGGCCTCTGGGGGGAGGCTCCCATGGACGACCCGGACTATATCATCGTGGGTTCCGGCGCGGGCGGAGGGCCGCTGGCCGCGGGTCTGGCGCGCAAGGGGTTCAAGGTTCTGCTGCTGGACGCCGGCGGCGATGTCCACGACAGCGACATCGGCCGCCAGATGTACGACGTGCCGATCTTCAGCGCCGCCTGCACCGAGTACGACGCCTGTTCCTGGCAGTATTTCGTCGATCACTTTGACGATCCGGTCCAGGCGCGGCGGGATCCCAAGTTCGACGAGCTGGGCGGCGGCGTCTGGTATCCGCGCACCAGCACGCTGGGCGGCTGCACCGCGCACAACGCCATGATCATGGTCACGCCCCAGGCGCTGGACTGGGACTTCATCGCCAAGCTGACCGGCGACTGGAGCTGGCGCGCCGAGAACATGTTCCGCTACTTCGCGCGGCTGGAGCGTTGCCGGTATGTCCCCAGGCCCGGCACGCTCGGTCATTTCTTCAAGGACCTGATCTGGTCGCTCGTGGCGCTGTGGCGTCACAGGTCCAACTGGAACGATTGGTCGGACGGCCACGGTTTCGACGGCTGGCTGGGCACCGCCGAGGCTCGGCCGGAACTGTTGCTGAAGGATCCGACGTTGACGGGTCTGGTGTTTCGGGCCGCCAAGGCCGTCACTGAACGGGGTGTCGGCTCGCTGTTCGGCCGCCTGGCCACCGGTCTGGACCCCAACGACCTGCGCAATTCCGACAACAGTCCCGAGGGGTTGGCGCTGACGCCTCTGTCCACGGCGGACGGCAAGCGCAACGGGCCGCGCGAATACCTGCTGAAAACGCGCGAGGCTCACCCCGACCGGCTGGAGATCCGGCTGAACACCCTGGTCACCAAGGTCATCATCGAGAACGGCGTGGCGGTCGGGGTCGAGACCCGCGAAGGCCAAAGCCTCTATCAGGCCGATCCGCGCTATGTCGCGGGAACCCCGTGGACGGCCGGCAAGGTGTTCGCGGCCCGCGAAGTGATCCTGGCGGGCGGCGCGTTCAGCAGTCCGCAGATCCTCAAACTGTCCGGCGTCGGCCCGGCGCGCGAGCTGGCGTCGCACGGCATCGCGGTGGTGGCGGACCGGCCCGGCGTCGGCGAGAATCTGCAGGATCGCTACGAAATCTCGATCGTGAGTTGCTTCCCCAAGCCGTTCGCGCTGTTGGACGGCGCCGAATTCGCGCCGACAACCGACGATGCGCACGACCCCTATCTCAAGATGTGGGAGGACGGCCAAGGCCTCTATACGTCGAACGGGACGCTGCTTGGCGTGATGAAACGATCCGCGCCGGAACTGCCGGAGCCCGATCTCTACATCTTCGCCTTGCCCGGAGACTTCCGGGGCTACGAGCGCGGCTATTCCAAGACGCTGGATCGCTTCCACGACAAGCTGACCTGGGTCATCCTCAAGGCCTACACCAACAACCAGGCGGGGCGGGTGCTGCTGCGCGACGCCGACCCGACCCAGACCCCGTCGATCCATTTCCGTTGCTTCGGCGAGGGCAGCGACGAGCAGCACGACGATATCGACGGCCTGTTGGAAGGATTCAAATTCGTCCGCCAGCTGAACGAATGCCTGGACATGGACGTCGCGAAGGAACTCTGGCCGGGCCCAAAGGTCCAGGGCGACGAGGCGCTGCGCGACTTCATTCGGAACGGGGCGTGGGGTCACCACGCCTCGTGCACCAACCAGATCGGCCCGGCGTCGGATCCCATGGCCGTGCTGGACAGCCGGTTCCGCGTGCGCGGCGTCGACCGGCTGAGGGTGGTCGATGCGTCGGTGTTTCCGCGCATTCCGGGCTATTTCATCGTCTCCGCCGTCTACATGATCAGCGAAAAGGCCGTGGACGTGATCGCCGAGGACGCCCCCAAAACGCCCAGACGCTCGAGGCCGTGACCGTAACGGCCTCAGACCGACTGCTCGGCCTGTTCGCCCGGGCGACCAGCGCGGTTGCGGTCTGGCACAGATGGCCGTTTCCGATCGCCATCGCGACGCTGGCGGGCATTCGCGTCAACCTGCGCCGATCCAATCTGTTCAGCACCGAGACGGCGCCACCGCCAACCGGGCCGTCGCCCGGCGACGTGCGAGGCCAGCGAACCGCCGACGGCGCGTTCAATGCGCTCGATCCGCCCTGGATGGGCATGGCGGGCGCACGGTTCGGCCGCAACGCGCCGATCGCGGAGACCTTCGGCGACGACGCGGCCCGCCTGCTGGAGCCCAACCCGCGACGCATCAGCAACGAACTGCTGGCCAGGCGCGAATTCACGCCGGCGGCGCACCTCAATCTTCTGGTCTCATCCTGGTTGCAGTTCATGGTGCACGACTGGCTGAGCCACGGCGAGAACGACGTGGACGCGCCGCCCATCGAGACGCCGGTCGACGACGGCGACGACTTTCCCAACCACCCGATGAAGATCCTGCGCTCCACCCGCGCGCCGACGACCGCGGCCGACGAGGGCCGGCCGGCGGCCTATCTCAACACCGAGACCCATTGGTGGGACGGCTCGCAAATCTACGGGTCCAGCCTGAAACGCCAGCACCAGGTGCGAAGCGACCCCGAAACCGGGACGCTGCTGGCGGACGGCAAGCTGGGCTTGACGCGCGAAGGCCATCTGCCGATCGAGCCGTTGCGCGACCAGCGGCCGGACGCGGAGGGGGCCAAGTTCAAGGACCAGGAGCTGGCGGGGGTCAATGGCAACTGGTGGCTGGGCCTTTCGGTCCTGCACACCCTGTTCGCGCGCGAGCATAACGCGGTGGTCGACCGGCTGAAGCTGGATTTCCCCAAGGCCGATGGCGAGTGGCTGTTCCAAAAGGCCCGCCTGGTGGTCGCTGCGCTGATCGCCAAGATCCACACCGTCGAATGGACCCCCGCGCTGATGAACTCGCCGGAGGGCCGGTTCGTCATGCGAGCCAACTGGTGGGGGGTTTTGGGGGAGCACTACGCCCGCGCTAATGGCCGGCTCGGCCCCTCCGAAGAGGTGTCCGGCATTCCGGGCTCGCCCGCCGACCAGTTCGGCGCGCCCTATGCGATGACCGAGGAGTTCACCGCCTGCTACAGGATGCACAGCCTGTTGCCCGACGGCGTTTGCCTGCGGCGCCACACGGACGACCTGGAAGTGATGACCAAGCCCTTGCTGGAGCTGGTGCACGGCGCGCCGCCGGCGATCTACCGCGCCATGGGGTTCGAGGACGTGGTCTATTCGCTGGCCACGAGCAACCCCGGCGCCCTGGTCCTGCACAATTTTCCCAACGCTCTTCGCCGCATCCCGGAGCGGGCGGACGGGGTGTTCACGGATCTGGCTGCGGTCGACATCGTGCGCGACCGCGAGCGCGGCGTGCCGCGCTATTGCCGGTTTCGCCGGCTGCTGGGCATGCCGGCGCCCAAGTCGTTCGACCAGCTGACCACCAACCCGCAGTGGCGCGCCGAGCTGGCGGCGATCTACGCCGATGTCGAGGACGTCGACCTTTTGGTCGGCACGCTTTGCGAGAGCCAGGCCGACCCGGGCTCGCCACCCAATTTCGCCTTCTCCGACACGGTCTTTCGCATCTTCATCCTGATGGCGTCGCGGCGACTGAAGAGCGACCGGTTCTATACCGAGGACTTCACGCCCGAAGTCTACACCCCCGCCGGATTCGCTTGGGTGGCGGACAACAGCCTGCGCACGGTGCTGCAGCGTCACTGCCCCTCGCTGGCGCCGCGCTTCGCCGACCGGCGCAACGTCTTTTTTCCCTGGGCCCTGGGCGGCGGATGAGCGGGCAAGTCGACATGGCTGATACGGCTTCCATCAGCTGGAACGAGGCCCAGGTGCGCGCGCGGCGCGTCGCCTATCAACGGCTGCTCGGCGCGGACCTCCTGCTGCACCTGGGTGTCGGGTTGACCTGTCTGCTGGCGCCGCGAGGGGTGGGCGCACTGACCGGCGAACTGGCTCCCGGCTGGATCAGGGGCTGGGGCGCGGCCATCGTCCTGGTTTGCGCCCTCCAGCTTCCCGGCCTGCAAGACCCGTTGCGCTCGCGGTATCCCAATATCGCCGGGGTCGCCGGGCGGTTCTGGCTATCGGCGGTCTGGTTCGTCGCCGGCGGCGGGCTGATTGTCTTCGCGCTCGCCGATCTGGGCCTCGGCCTGGCCCTGGGCTGGCTTTACTATCGCTACTGCATCGTCGAGATCATGAGTCGGCCCTGACGGCCTATGGCGGATGCGGGCGGACTCCAGAGTGGGGCGCCGAGCGGCGCCACGACTGCTGAGGTTAAATATGAAGAAGCCGGCCGCCGCGAAGGCCCCGAAAACCCCCGCCGTCCCCGTTGAAGGCCAGTGCCGCTGCGGCGCGGTGCGCCTTGAGATCGGCTTTCCCGCGCGCTGGGCCTGGCACGACCATTCCGCGGCCAGCCGGCACGCGCACGGCGCCGCCTACGCCACCTATGTCGGCAGCTGGCGCAGCCGGTTTCGGGTGACCGAGGGCGAGGACCTCATTACCCGGTTCGTGGACGACGCGGCGGGGACGGCGCGCAGTTTCTGCGCCCGGTGCGGCACGCCGCTCTGCTTCGAGCGGGCCCACTCGCCGACCATGGTCAACGTGCCGCGCGCCCTGTTCGAGGGCCGCACCGGGCGCGAGCCGCGCTACCATATCGCCATCCACGAGTCGCCCGAATGGGCCTATTGGGGCGAGGCCGTCGGGCCGCTGAAGGGCTTTCCGGGCGTCGTATGGGAGCGCCCGCGCAAGAATAAACGCCGCGACGATAGCGGCCTGTTCTGACCGGCCAGATTCTGACCCTCCGGACGCCGGCATGGTTAAGTCTCCCGCGCCTGGGGAAAAATGTCGGAAATCCGGCCGCGCTATCGCCTGTGGGATGTAGCCGCTGGCGGAGCTTGGCCGCGGAGATTAGGCATTGTGTCTGTCGATAGGCGGAGCTTGCGTGGCTCCATCACTGGCATTTGGGGTTTGAGTTCATGACACTGCTGCGCACTACGCTCTTAGCGGCTGGACTTCTGCTGGCGGCCGGCGCCGCGACCGGCGCGTCGGCGACGAGCGTGATCGTCACCGATGTCGAGACCGGCAATCCCGATCTGGGCAATGTCTCGGTGGCCGGCTATGGCACGCCCTGGACCACGCCGATCCTCATGACCGAGCAGGGGATCGGCACGGCGGTGGTGTTCTGCGACGACCTGAACCACACCGTGAACGTCGGCGGCCCCCAGGCCCTGGAATACACGGTCGGCTTGGTGACGGTCGACGGAACCGGCAAGGCGCTGAGCGAAGCCGTGTCGAACGAGATGGGCCAGCTGGCCGATATCGGCGTTTTTGACTATGACCATCACAACGAGGACGGCGCGATCGCGGCCCAGGCGGCGATCTGGGGCATCGAATACGGCGTCGCGGTGACGTCCACCGACTCCACGATCCAGCACTTCATCAACCAAGACCTGACGGTCAAGAACAACGGCAAGGGCTTCGCCACCGGCCTGATCGGCATGGACGGCCAGCAGTCGCAGATCACTGGCGGCGTGCCGGAGCCGGCTGCCTGGGCGATGATGCTGATGGGCTTTGGAGGCCTGGGCGCGGCGATGCGCGGCGCGCGGCGGCGTCAAGTCCTGACCGCTTGAACTCTGACAAGGCCCATCTCTGACAACAGCGCCGCCGGTCACAAGATCGGCGGCGTTTTTGCGCCGGAACTTGGTTTGGACGCCGCCGTCCGCTGTGGGACTATCGCCGTCATGCGTGCAACGGATGCGAGGCGATGACGGCCAGCGGCGATGCGCCCGCCTCGGCGCGGGTCACGGTCGCGATGTTGGCCGCGCTGCAGGCCTTCGACGCCGCTTTCCGACTTGGCGGCTTCAAGGCCGCCGCCGCCGCCCTGCACCTGACCGATTCGGCGGTCAGCCACCGCATCCGCAAGCTGGAGGCGCGCCTCGGCGAGCGCCTGTTCGAGCGACGCCGCCGCCGGATCGAGCCGACCAAGGCCGGCGAGGCGCTGGCCGCGCTGACCGGCCGCGCCTTCCTGGAGCTGGCGCGGGCGATGGACCAGGGCGCGGACCCGGCGCGGCGCGGCCGGCTGAAGGTCAGCGTCTTTCCCCTGTTCGGCTCGGCCTGGCTGTTGCCGCGGATGGCCGATTTCATCGCCCGGCATCCGGAAATCGAACTGTCGATCAGCATGTCCACCCGCCTGGCCGATCTGGACGGCGAGGCGGTGGACGCGGTGGTGCGCAGCGGATCTGGGGATTGGCCAGGCCTGGTCGCCACGCCCCTGATGCGGTTGCGGACGACGCCGCTGGCCTCGCCGCATCTGGCCGTGGACCTCGGTCTGACCAGCCTGGAGCGGCTACGCTACGCGACGCTGATCCAGATGACCCGCTTTCCCGACGCCTGGCCGAACTGGTTCGCGAGCCAAGGGCTGGACTTCGCCAAACCGGCGCGCACCGTCTGGGTGGAGGGTTTCGAGGCTGCGATGCTGGCGGCCGAGCGCGGCGCCGGGATCGCGCTCAGCCTCTGGCCCCTGTGCGCCTCCAGCATCGCCGCGGGGCGGCTGGTGGAGGCGCCGCCGATCCGCGCCGACGCCGGGACCTGCTGGCTGGCGCACCGGGTGGACGATGCGACCCATCCACCGCTGAAGGCCTTCAAGGCGTGGCTCAAGGCCGCGCTGGAGGCGGACGGCTTGAGCGCGCTCTAATCGATCCCGTCGCGCACGAACAGCACCTTGATGGTCGGATCGGCGATCGCCTCGTGTGCGTCCTCGAATCGGACGCGGCGCGTCAGGACCTGATCGGGATGATAGTGGCCGGCCGTGACCTTCGCCAGGCAGCTCGGCATTTCGGCGCGTACATTGACCCGGCTGACCTTCAGCGTGAGGCCCATGGCGTACATGTGGCGCAGGGGAACCGGCGTCGTCTCGGCGAAGTCGCCATACATCCGCTGGCAGACGCCGCCCGGTTCGGTCGAACGCAGCGCCAGGGCCAGGCTCGTATCCGACGCCGCCGCATCGATCACCACCGGAAAGACGCCGATCGGATCCATGGCCAGGCCGGGCGCCGCCGCGCGGGCTTCCAGGCCAAGCGTCCGCGCCTTGGCCAGGCGGCCGGGATGATCGTCCAGATAGACCACCCGCCCCGCGCCGAGCGCCAGCGCCGCCTGGCCCGCGAACAGGCCCACCGACTGGCCCGCGCCGCCGATCACCAGCACCGCGGCGCCCGGCCGCGCGCCGAGCCATCCGGCGACGGCCGCGAAGCCGTCGGTGGCCCCGTCGGCCAGGCTGGCGGTCTGTGAGAGCGGGTGGCCAGGCGGCTGCGTGACCAGCATGTGGTCGGCGAAGGGAACGCGGATCAGGTCGGACAAGGCGCCCCCGTACTCGGTCCCACTGAGCGGCTTCATGCCGTAGGAGGCGCGGAAGGGTACGGCGGCGCAGGCGTTGGTCTGGCCGCGCCGGCACCGCTCGCAGGCGCCGCAGCTGATCTGGAACGGCACGATCACCAGGTCGCCCGGGACGACGCCGGTCACCGCGGCGCCGATCTCGACCACCCGGCCGGCGGTCTCATGACCGATGGCGAAAGGCCCCGCCAGCCCCGAGGCGCCGCCGACGATGATCAGGTCGAGATCGCAGCGGGTGACCGCCAGAGGCTCGACCAAAGCGTCGGTGTCGTGGGCCAGCCGCGGCGGCGGCACATCCCACCACTCGACGGTCCGGCCGCCGACATAGGTCAACTGGCGCATGGCCGCCTATCCTTCCAACAGGGTGACGGCGATCGACATGGCGACCCGGCCGATCAGACCGCGTTCGTCGTGGATCGCCGCCCAGCCCGCGCCGACGCCGGCGCCCGACCAGGCGCTGGCGGCGTCCAGGCCGACCCACTCGCCCTCGGGCGGCCGAAACAGGTGCACCGTCAGATCCGGATTGGGGATGGCCGCGGCGGGCCTTGCCGGCGCGCCGAGCAGCGCGCCGACCCCATGCGCCCAGTCCGCCGCCGGCAGCACGCGGGTCATCGGACCTTGGCCGGCGCAGACCGGGCGCCCCAGCCGAAACCAGGTCCACCCGTCCTGACCGGCGCGGACCTCCATCGCGTCCATGAACCAGGCGCCGCCATGCGGGGCCGCGCGGCGCAGCAGGGGTAGGCGCGTCGGGTCGCGAGGTTCGGGCGGCGGGCATGGAATGCGCGCGTCCGGCATGGCCGCGATCAAGGTGGCCCTCGCGACGGCGCACAGCTCGGCGCCAGCCATAAGGGTCGCATCGACCACGCCGACGCGCCGACCCACGCGCAGAGGCTGGCAGGCGACGACCAGCTCGCCGATCGGAACGGGTTTAAGGAAATGGACGGTGAAAGCGCGGACCGCGCCGAGGTTTTCGGCGACGGCCAGCGCCTCGATCTGCGCGCTCATCAGGGCCGCGACAACGCCGCCCTGCAGGCCCTCGAACGGTCCGCGCGCGATCGGATCGGCCAGCCAAGTCTGGCGCGGCGTGCGGCTGAAGACAGGATTGCAGGCGGTGGCGATGTCCAACGGAGGTCCCTAGCGAACGTTCCGCCAGGTTTCCCGCCGCCGCCGATCCTGACAAACGAAACCATCGTCCGTCAGATGAGCCTAGTTCATCTCAAGTCGCCACGGACCGCGGCCTAACCCAACTCGACCGAGCCCGGCGCGATCATCGGCGAGACCCGCCTACCCAGTCGCCGGCGCATCAGCGCCCGCACCAGGCGCGGCTCCCGAATGGGCCTGTCCTGATAGGCGCCGGCCAGGATCGGATGCCCCCGCAATTGCAGATCGGCCTCTGGAAACAGCGCAATGGTGTCGCAACGGGTCTCGGCCGGGCGCTGTGGCGCGGCGGCGCCGCACAGCCTGGCGACCAGGGCGCCGACCGGATCGCGTCCCGCGCCGAGCCTCAGATGGCAGATCGGCGTGGCCCTGGGATTCATCTCCAGCAGATAGAGCCGGCCCGTGGCGCGCTCGACCACGAAGTCGAAGCCAACCATGCCGGACAGTCCCAGCGCCCGGACGATATGGGCCGCGGCGGTCAACATCTGGGAATCCTTGGCCAGACGGACGACCGAGGCCGGCCCGGTCTCGCCATCCGTGGCGACCACGTCGACGGCGACGCCGCCCAGCGACTCGCCGTTCCAGGCGGCGATCGCGCAATTGGCCGGCGGGCCTTCGATATAGTGTTGCACTGTGACCCGGATCGGCGGCTGGTGCAGCCAGGGCGCCATCCAGAAAAGGTCTCGGTCCAAGACCAGCCGGCGCAGCGCATAGAGCGGTCGGATCAGCCGCGACAGATCGCGAAAGGCGCGCTCGGCCTCGGCGAGGGACGAGACGATCCGCACACCCAGCCCGCCCCACGATCCGTCGACCTTGAGCACCCAGGGCGGCGGCCGGGTCTCGGCCCAGGTCCGAAGATCGGCCAGGCTGTCCATCGTCCGGGTTTCAGGCGCCAAAATCCCCAGTTCGGCGGCGAGGGCGATGACGGACTGGCGCGAGGTGGTCCGGCCATAAGCGTCCGGGCGCCCCAGCGACCGTTCGATCAGCCACCGGACCGCGTCGTCGGCGGTCTGGTCATGCAGCCGGTGCAGGTGCTCCACCACGCGCTCGTCGCAGGCGACGATCAGATCGGGCCGGGCGCGCACGATCGCTTCGGCGAGGGTATGAAGCGGCCTGGCGGCGCCGTATCTGAACCGGCGCGATACGGCCCGGGTCAGGTTCAAGGGATGGCCAGCCGGAGCCAGGGAGACCACCGTGCATGATGCCCCCGCCAGGGCGATCGCCAGCTTGGGCGCCGACGGCCAGGCGCATGTCGACGCTACGAGCACGACCGGTTTGGACCGGCCGTCGGCCAGCGCGACCAGTGATAGCGAGGCGTCGTTCGCCGCATCGGAGAGCGTGGGCTCCGCCGGCGCGGCCCCGACGCGGCGCCGAGGCGACGCTTGCTCAGCCCGTTTTTGCTTCATCAATGCGGTCGCCCCCGAGGCGCCGCTGTTAAGTGGTAGCCACTAGTTTCACAACGACCTTCGGTCGGGATTTTATCAGCACGCGAGGTTAAGAAATCTTGACCCGAACCAGGTCAATTCATCACTAACAATTCTTGAACAGCCGTCGGAACAATTGCTCATGAGTGTTTATACTTCGGTCGCCATCATTGGAGCCGGCCCGTACGGGCTGTCGATCGCGGCGCATCTGGCGGCGCGCGGCGTCGATTTCCGCATCTATGGCGGCGCCATGCGAACCTGGGTCCAGGCGATGCCGCCGGGAATGCTGCTGAAATCGGACGCCTTCGCCTCCAACCTGTACGATCCGGATGGGGCCTTCACCCTGGAAGCCTACTGCGCCGAACAGGGCCTGGCCTATCATGCGACTGGCCTGCCGGTTCCGATCGAGACTTTCACGGCCTATGGCCAGGCCTTTCAGCGGCGCTTCGCCCCCCAGCTGGAGGACAAGACCGTCACGGCCCTGACGCCCGGGCCCCAAGGGTTCGAGCTGGGTTTCGAGGATGGTTCGACAATCCGGGCCGGGCAGGTGGTCGTCGCCTCCGGCATTCGCGAGTTCGGGCGCATGCCCATGGAGCTGCAAGGACTGCCCGAGGCGATCGTCACCCATTCCTCCCGCTGGGGCGATCCGACCCCGCTCGCCGGACGTGACGTCGTCGTGATCGGCGCCGGGGCGTCCGCGATCGATATCGCCGCCCTGCTGCGGGACCGCTGCGCCGCGGTCACGGTGGCCACCCGCGCGCCGTCCATCCGCTTCCACGGACCGCCGCGCGCCCGCACCTTGGCCGACAGCCTGCTTCGGCCCATGACCGGGCTGGGGCCGGGTTGGAAATCCTGGCTCGCCGTCCACGCGCCGCTGGTGTTCCACGCCATGCCCGAGCCTTTCCGGTTGGAGGTGGTGCGTCGCCATCTGGGCCCGGCGCCTGGATGGTTCATGCGTGAACAGGTGGAGGGGCGCATTCCCTGCCTGACAGGCTCGCGGATCGTCGAGGCCAGCGTCGCGGCCGGCCGAGGCCAACTGACCCTGGCCCGCGAGGACGGGTCGACCGAGGTCTTGTCCGCGGACCATATCATCGCGGCCACCGGCTATCGGGTGGACCTCTCGCGCCTGGGGTTTCTGGGGCCTGACCTGCGCGGCCGCCTGCGCCTGACCGGATCGTCACCGGCGCTGTCGACCCACTTCGAGTCCTCGGTCAACGGCCTCTACTTCGTCGGCGCGAGCGCCGCCGACAGCTTTGGGCCACTCCTGAGGTTCGCCTACGGCGCCGGCTTCACCGCCCGCCGCCTGGCGCGGCGCCTGGTTGCGCGGCGTGCGCCTTAACGGGTTCTCGCCAAACGGGGCGTTCCTTAAGAATTTCCAAATAATCGCGCCACTAAGCTGTCACAGGGCCGTGTCATGGGTCCGGCGTTCTCGATGTCCATCGGCCAGATCGATCGGAGCGGGCCATGACCGAGGTGATCACCGTCGCGCCCAGTCACGGCGCCTGGATCGTCGAAGGGCGGGCCAAGACCAGCCCGCAAACCTTTCGCAGCGGCGCCACCGCCGAGGCCGCGGCGCGACAACTGGGCGCGGCGATCGCCCGAGGGGGCGAGGCGGCCGAAATCCAGATCTTTCTGCGCGATGGAAGCCTGGCCGAGCGCTTTGTCTGTCCCGCTGTGATTCAGCGGGTCAACCCTTCCGACCAACGGCGCTGAAAGGCCGCGGCGGCCTGCTCGGACTCGAAATAGACGTGTTGAATCAAACCGTCGCCGTGAGGCTCTACGCGATGGACGGCGAACCCTTCCAGACCCGCCCGCGTCAAGCCTTCCAGAAAGTCGAACAGACTGGCCTTGAATTCCTCGGCCCGTTCGATCGGAACGGCGATTCGAAAGTCCATCCAAGCCTCCTGTCACTCGCGCCAATACCAACGCGTAACGCAGCAGCCCAGTTCGGACGTTTCCTCCGAATACGACGCTCTCACGCCGCCTCCGCCGCAGCAACAGGATTCCCGCGCCAGGCGCGGCGGCGTCAGCGATGGGGCCGCGATACGGACGGAAAACCGCTTTGCAGTTTTCCTCATCCCGCTCTAGACGCCGGCAACCGGTGCAGGGCCTTGGCGATCAATCTGATCGATCCGCGGCGCGGGTCGCCCGGCGGCAGCGCGTCGAGGGCGCTGGCGCACCAGGCTTCGGCCCGCGCGCCGTAGAGATCTCGCAGATGGCGGGCGTCGAATTCGGCGCGCTCGGCCTGCCCCAGCCAGCCCATCACCGCGCCCATCGTTCCGTCCTATATTGAGACGCCGTCCGCGCGGCGTCGGAGACGGGCGGCAAGCCTTGAGCCAAGCCCCCGGCTGGCTCGGCGGAAACGGGTCTAAGCGCGCCGAAAGTGCAACAACCGCTGCGCCAGGTCGGGATCGGGCGCCAGATTGGCCAGGATCGCCTGCTGGGCGCGGGCGACAGCACGCAGCACGTCGTCGGACAGGCCCTCGAGCGCCGCGCGATTGACATCGCCGATCGCCTTGAGCGCGCTCTGATAGACCCCGCGCCCCCGAGCGGTGAGAGTGAGGATGACCTGGCGGCGATCCTCGCTGGGCGTGGTCCGATCGGTCAGACCGCGCGCCACCAGCTGGTCGACGATGCGGGTCATGGTCGTACGGTCGATGGCGCTCAGCTCGGCCAGCTCGCTCATGGTGCAAGGCTCCAGCAGCGCGATCACCGCGATCGCCCGATGGCGGGTCACGTTCAGGCCGAGCGGCTTCAGCGCCTTATCGAGCTTGGCGTCGCGGAAACGGGTGATCGTCGCGAACAGGTGAAACAGATAGGGCGAGACCGGAAATGGAAATTCGTCATGGGGATCTTGGGTCGGGTCGCGGTGGCCCGAGAGCTTGGTCATGTCACGTCCGATGCGGCCCTTGACGCCTATTACAACCACTCTATGCGCAATTGCATAGGGTGAGAATGCACATTTAGCCGCGGAGGGAGGGTTTGAGCCGACATATGGCACCTCACGTGCAATATCATAATATGTAAATACATTACCTGCTATTGCACATTTCTATTGACGCGTTCCGCCAATCGCTTTACGTCCTCTCGTCCGGGCCGGCGACGCCGAATCAGCGGCGCCAAGGTGTTCGCGTCTCGGCGCTTTGTCATCGACCAGCTTATTTCGACGGCGATCCAGTCATAATACATTGAAGTAGCAGTCATTTTTCCGATTCCGCGCCTCGACCTCGCCGAGGACGGCCCAAGACAAAGGCTACCCATGGCCGCGGCGCCCAAGCTTCTTCGCTCCATCGATCACAGCCTGCTGCGCTTCAATCTCGAGGCGCACGCCCGCTATCTGATCAACGGCGGCGGCGAAAGAGCGCAACTCGCCTATATCGACCTGGCGAAGGCGGGCCTTGACGACGCCGAACTGACCGAGGCGGACCTCAGCGGGGCGCGCCTGCAGGCGGCCTCGCTGCGCAAGGCCAAGCTGGAGGGCGCGGTGCTGGCCGGGGCGGATCTGCGCGACGCGGATCTGGAGGGCGCGATGCTGGCCGGCGCGGACCTGCGCGGCGCCTGCCTGCGCGGCGCGAACCTTACGGGCGCCGACCTGACCGGCTGCGATCTTCGGCAGGGGCCGCAAGCCCTGCTGGACTCCAAGGCCGGCTCGCGGGTCCTGCGTCACGCCAAACGCCCCGGCGAGCTGGATGACGCCGTCCTGGCCGGCGCCATCCTGCGCGGCGTGATGATGGATGGCGCTTCGGCCACGGCGGCCGATTTCCGCCGGGCGGACCTGACGAACGCCTCCCTGCCCGGCGCGAAGCTGCAGGACGCCGACTTCGACGGCGCGGATCTGTCCAACGCCAACCTCAAGGGCGCCGATCTGAAGGGCGCGTCGATGTGCGGCGCCGTCGTCGCGGGGGCGAACCTGGCCGAGGCGAACACCGCCGGGGTCGATCTAAGCCTGCTGTTGCTCACGGCGCCGGACGCCTTTTTCGAAGGCCAGTCGCTGAGCGACCTGATCGCCGCGCACGAGACCTGGTGCGAGAGCGGCGGCGTTCGCGGGACCGCGGCCATATTGGCCGGCGCTAATCTGCGGGCGCTGGGTTCGCTGGCCGGACGGCGGCTGACCGCGCTGAAGGCCCCCGGCGCCAATCTTTACGGCCTCAACCTGCAGGGCGTTTCGATGCAGGGCTGCGATCTAACCGGCGCGGATCTGCGTGCGAGCGACCTCAGGCTGGCCGATCTGCGCGGGGCGATACTGGCCGGCGCCCGGCTCGACGGCTCGGACGTCCGAGGCGGGCGGCTCGGGCCGCTGGCCCTTGCCGAGGGGCGGCTGATGGTCTGCGATCTGACCGGGGCCAGTCTGCGGCGCGCTGATCTGCGTCACGCCGATCTGCGCGGAGCGCGGCTGGCGCGCGCCGATCTGACCCGCGCGCAACTGGCCGGCGCGTGGGTCGACGATCCCGAAACGGGCGGCTGAGACCGGACGGCCGGTTCGCCTATCCCCAACCGTCCGCGCACGCATTGTTAGCAGCGCCAGCGAACGGGTGCTAACAGATTGAATTTACGAAACGTTCGTATATTTGACTGGACCCTTCCGTCAAGCGCGCGACACTGGGATTCGCACGCCGACGGGGGATCCGAAATGATCGAAACCGACCTGGCCCGCCAACTGCGCGGCGAGCGGCTGACCACCGCCGAGGTGCTCTACTACATGCCGGATCACCCGGCCCTACTGCAGCGCTTCTTGTGGCAGACCCTGGACCTGTCGCCGGACTATCCGCGCATCCATCGTTTCCTCGACTTCTGGCGCCGGGAAATCCACGCGGTGATCCATTCGGTGCAGGTGGGCGGCGCGGGACTGGTCGCGCCGGCCAGGCTGGATATTTCGCGGACGGTCGGAACACTGCATTAGCCGCTGATCGAGCCGCGTGTGGATCTAGGTTGAGATCGCTCTGGCGCCGTGTTTGGTTCTGGGATGTAAGGGCTTGCCCCGAACCCCACATCCCGTCCGCCAGGATCCCATGACCCGCATCCTCATCTACGAGCCCTCCTATCGCCGCCTGGGATCCCGCATCGCCGAAATCGCTCCAGGGCTTGAGATCCTCGTGATGCAGCCGGACGGCGCAATCTCGCTGGACGGCGCGCCGGTGACGGCCGAGGAGGCCAAGCCTGAGATCGGCTGGCTGAACGTCGATCTGTTCGGCGCGGGCGCGGGCCGCGACTATATGATCACGCTGTTGAAATCACCGGCGCTGCGGTGGGTGCAGAGCGCCGCGGCGGGCTTTGAGAATCCGGCCTTCGGCGAGGTGGTGCGCAAGGGCGCGATCCTCACCACCAACCACAGCCAGTCGATCGGCATGTCGGAATATGTGCTGACCACCGTGTTGGACCACCTGCAGCGCGGGCCGGACCGGCGCAAGGCCCAGGCCGAGCATCGCTGGGCGCCGGCGCCCTATCGCGAAGTGATAGGGACGGCCTGGCTGATCGTCGGCTTCGGCGCCATCGGCCAGGAGACCGCCCGCCGCGCCAAGGCGTTCGGCGCAACCATAACCGGGGTCAGGCGTAGCGCCGGCGCCCACCCGCTGGCCGACGCCATGGCCACGCCGGACCAGGTCCTTTCCCGGCTTCCGGAGTCGGACATCGTGGTGCTGTCGCTGCCGCTGAACGCTCAGACCGCCGATATGGTCGACGCCCGGTTCCTGGCGGCGATGAAGCCGGGTTCGGTGTTTGTCAATGTCGGGCGCGGCGGCCTAGTCGACGAGGACGCCCTGCTGGCCGCGCTGGACCGGGGCAAGCCGGAGCACGCGATCCTGGATGTGTTCCGCACCGAACCCCTGCCGGCAGACAGCCGGTTCTGGGATCATCCGCGCGTGACCATGACCCCGCACGCCTCGCCTATGGGATCGGGGCTCTCCGCGCGCGGCGACACTTTGTTCGTCGACAATCTGGGCCGGTTCATGGGCGGCCAGCCGATGCTGAACCAGGTCAGCGCTCAGGAAGTCTTGGGCGAGGCCGGGTAAGGCCTCCGGGAAGCCAGCCCGATGCCTCCCTCCAAAAACCACGCAGCCAACGCGCCCCTTTTGGGCCTGGTTGGCGACGTCGGCGGCACCAATGCGCGCTTCGCCCTGGCCCGCCGTCAGGGCGACCGGTTGGCGATCGATCGGCCGAGCAACTACCGAGCCGCGGATTTCGCGACCGGCGACGACGCCCTTAGAGCCTATCTTGGCCAACTGTCGCTCGCGGCGCCGCCCGCCTTCGCCGTGGTCGCCGCCGCCGGGCCGGTCGAGGACGGCGAGGTGGTGTTCACCAACAACACCGCGTGGCGGTTCTCCGAAGTCGGTCTGGCCAAGGCCGGAGGCTTCGACCGCGTGCGGCTGACCAACGACTTCACCGCTCAGGCCCTGGCCATCGACCATCTTCAGGACACGGATCTGCGCCGGATCGGACCATCCGGCTCGCGTCATCGAAGGGGCACGGCGGCGATCCTGGGTCCGGGGACCGGGTTCGGCGTCGCGGCGAGGGTGGACGACGGCCAGGCCCGCGCCACCCTGACGGCCGAGGGCGGCCATTGCGGATTCTCCCCTGGCGACGCGGTGGAGATCGAGATCGTCCGGCGTCTGATGGATCGTTTCGAGCGGGTGTCGGTCGAGCGCATCCTGTCGGGACCGGGGCTGCTCAATCTCTACCAGGTCCTGGCCGACATGGGCGGCCAGCGAGCCGCCTGCACGGAGCCGGATCAGATCACCGCCAAGGCCCTGGCGGGCGAGCCGCTGTGCCGGCTGGCGCTGGAGCGGTTCTGCGCTATCCTGGGATCTGTGGCCGGCGATTTCGCTCTGGCCTATGGCGCCAAGGCCGGCGTCTATATTTCGGGCGGCATCGCGCCGAGCGTAATCGACGTGCTGGCCGCCAGCGATTTTCGCCGCCGTTTCGAGGCCAAGGGGCGCATGAGCGACTATCTGAAGCCGATCGCGACTTTTGTGGTGACGCAGCCGCTCGCCGCGCTGATCGGCGCGGCGAGCCTGCTGGACGAACTGGCGAAGGCCGAATGATCCGCGCGCGCCGGGCTCGCATCGTCGCCACTCTCGGTCCGTCCAGCCGCGCGCCGGAGATGGTGACCGCGCTGGCTCGCGCCGGCGCCGATCTGTTCCGGCTGAACTTCAGCCACGGGACCCATGACGATCATGCGCGCGCGTTCCAGGCCGTCCGCGACGCCGAGGCGGCGATCGACCGGCCGCTGGGGGTGCTGGCCGACCTGCAGGGACCGAAGTTCCGCGTCGGGACGTTCAAGGATCACGAGGCGCGCGTCGGGCCCGGGGCGCGGCTTCGCCTGGACCTCGATCCGGCGCCGGGCGATGCGAGCCGGGTCTGCCTGCCGCACCCAGAGCTGTTCGCGGCGCTGGTTCCGGGCGCTCAGCTGCTGGTCGACGACGGCAAGATCCGGCTGAAGGTGGTCGCCTGCGGCGCGGACTTCGCCGAGGTCGAGGTGATCCAGGGCGAGCGGCTGTCGGACCACAAGGGCGTTTCGCTGCCCGGTCTTTTGATCCCCCTGTCGCCCCTGACGCCCAAGGATCGCGAGGACCTGGCCTATGCGCTGCGGCTCGGAGTGGATTGGGTGGCGCTGTCCTTCGTGCAGCGGGCCGCGGACATGGCCGAGCTGCGCCAACTGGTCCAGGGCCGCGCGGCGGTGCTGGCCAAGATCGAAAAGCCAGCCGCGCTGACCGATCTGGACGCCATCTTGGACCTCTGCGACGGGGTGATGGTGGCGCGCGGCGACCTGGGCGTCGAGTTGGCGCCGGAGGACGTGCCGGTGGCCCAGAAGACCATCGTCCGCGCCGCCCGTCAGCGCGGCGCGCCGGTCATCGTCGCCACCCAGATGCTGGAGTCAATGATCACCGCGCCCGTCCCGACCCGGGCCGAGGCCTCGGACGTCGCCAACGCGGTCTATGAGGGCGCCGACGCCCTGATGCTGTCGGCGGAGAGCGCGGCCGGAAGCTTTCCGCTGGAAGCGGTCAGCATGATGAACCGGATCATCGAGCGGGTGGAGCGCGACCCCAACTGGCCGGTGCTGATGAGCGCCGAGCACGGCGGCCTGGAGGACGACGACGCCGACGCCCTGGTCGCGGCGGCCCGGCGCGCGGCGGAGGCAGGGTCGACGGCCTGCCTGGTCGCCTTCACCACCACCGGCGGCACGGCCCGGCGGCTGGCGCGCGAGCGGCCGCTGCAGCCGGTGCTGGCCCTGACCCCCGACATTCGCGTGGCGCGCCGGCTGAGCCTGGTCTGGGGGCTGGAGCCCAGGCTGGCCGAACAGCCCAAGGGGCTGGAGCACCTGACCCGCGGCGCGGCCACCTTGGCCGCCGATCTGGGCCTGGCCCAGCCCAACGGCCGCGTCCTGATCCTGGCCGGCACCCCGTTCGGCTCGCCGGGGGCGGCTAATCTGTTGCGCCTGGCGCATGCGCCGGCGGCGCGGGAGTAGCGGATCATACCCTCGCCCCTGCTCCTAGCGGGAAGGGGGTTCGAGCGTTTTTTGAACGCTCCGCCGGGTTCGGCGAACAAATACGCGCAAGGATCCGCCTTTGGTCGCCACACGATGACGGCGGGTCTTGCCGCGGCCGCCCAAGGCCTTAGGTTCGGCGCCGAGCCCCCGCTAACGTCATCCTCCAGTCCCAGGGATCGCCGCCGATGCCGCTCGCGCCGCTTGTCTCCACCGACAGCCCCGTCGCCGCCGCGCCGGGCAGGCCGGCTTTTGGGGCCATGGTCGAGAGTCTGCCGGACCCGGTGCTGGTGGTCTCGGCGCGGGACGCCACGGACCTGGCCGATCGCAGGCTGGTGTTCGCCAACGCCGCCGCGCGCGACCTCCTAAGGATCCAGGGCGAAGGCGCGCCGCTGGTCTCGGCCATCCGCCATCCGCGCGTGCTGGAGGCGGTCGACGAAAGTCTGTTCGGCGGCCTGCATGGCGAGGCGGCCTATGAGACCGGCGGCGCCCAGGACCGGTTCTGGCGCGTGCTGACCCGCCCGCTCGCGCCCGCCGAGGACGGCGCCAAGCTGGCGTTGCTGGTGATCCGCGACGAGACCGACTCGCGGCGCAACGAGCGCATGCGGGCCGACTTCCTGGCCAACGCCAGCCACGAGTTGCGCACGCCGTTGGCCTCGCTGACCGGCTTCATCGAGACCCTGCGCGGCCACGCCAAGGACGACGCCGTGGCGCGCGAGCGCTTCTTGGGCGTAATGGCCGCCCAGGCCGGCCGGATGGCGCGGCTGATCGACGACCTTCTGTCGCTGAGCCGCATCGAACTCAATGAGCACATCGCGCCCGAAGGGCGCGTCGACCTGAGCCTCGCGGTGCTGGACGTGATCGACGCCCTGACCCCGCTGGCCGCCGAATATGGCGTCAGGTTGCAGACCCGGTTGCCGGAACGCGGCGCCGCCGTGGTCAATGGCGACCGCGATCAGATCCTGCAGGTGATTCAGAACCTTTTCGACAACGCCCTGAAATATTCGCCGCGGGGCGATGTGGTCGAGATCGAGCTGGACGCCGATCTGCCGTCGGAAGCGGTGCTGCCCCCCGCCAGAGCCGGCGCGGCGCGGCTGTCGCTGCTGACGCCGGACATGGTCGGCGGCGAGCGGTTCGTGGTGCTGCGCTGCGCCGATCACGGGCCGGGCATAGCCCGCGAGCACCTGCCGCGCCTGTCGGAACGGTTCTACCGGGTCGAGGGTCAAAAGAGCGGCGAGAAGTTGGGCACCGGCCTGGGTCTGGCGATCGTCAAGCACATCATCAACCGCCATCGCGGCGGCCTGGCGATCGAGAGCGTCGAGGGTCAGGGCACAACCCTGACCGCCTATCTGCCCCACGCGCTGGCCGGCCAGGTCCGGAAAACCGGCTGATTTCAAATCATCGGCCCGTTTCAGCCGCCGCCCGCCGATTGCGCTCGGCGGTGTAATAAAACCGTCATAAAACCGTCGCACGGGGACAGCAATCGGCGGGCATCCTTGCGAGCTAGGTGAATCGGCCGGACCCTACAGTTTTTCCTCTGGCGCAAATCGGGAATCGATGAACGAGGTTTGGGTGAAGTCCGGCGGAGATTTGGTCGAACCGCTGGTCGCTGAAGTCGCCCGGCTGGGCGGCCTCGCCGAGTCGCAGATCGCCGATTGCGTGGACGCGATCAGCCGCCGCGACGTGCCGCTGGCCCAGGCGGTGATCGCGCGCGACGTCAAGCTGGACGCGTTGCAGGCGGAGATCGAGCGCCGCGCCATCGAGCTGATCGCCAGTCACCAGCCGGTCGACCGCCAGCTGCGCCGCACCGTGGCGGCCCTGAAGATCGCCATGAATCTGGAGCGCTGCGGCGACCTGGCCCGCAATATCGCCAAGCGCAGCCTGGTGCTCAGCGAGAGCGAGCCCCTGACCCCCCTGACCCGCTCCATCGAACGGATGGGCCGGCTGGTCGCTGGACGGCTGAAGGAGGTGCTGGACGCCTACACCGCCAGCGAGCTGGAAAAGGCGGCCGGGGTCTGGGCCCGCGACGAGGAGGTCGACGAGCACTATAACAGCCTGTTCCGCGAGCTCTTGACCTACATGATGGGCGATCCGCGGACCATCGCGCCGGGCGCGCACCTGCTGTTCGTGGCGAAGAACCTGGAGCGGATCGGCGACCACGCCACCAATATCGCGGAGATCATCCATTTCGAAATCACCGGCGAGGACATGATCGGCGAGCGGCCGCGCTGGGACGCGCTGCAGCGCGCCGCCGGTTCGGCCGAACGCCCCAAACCCGACCCGATGAAGGAAGTCTGACCCGCCGCGCATGCACCCGCATGGCTGACGACGCCCCGCCGACCCAAGGAAGAGACGCTTAATGACGATCCCCTACGTGCTGGTGGTGGAAGACGAGGACGCCCTCGGCGCCCTGCTGCAGTACAATTTGGACAAGGAGGGCTACCGGGTCGCCGTCGCCACCGACGGCGAGGAAGCCCTGATGCTGGTCGACGAGCAACTTCCGGACCTAATTGTGCTCGACTGGATGCTGCCCAAGGTGTCGGGAGTCGAGGTCTGCCGGCGCCTGCGCGCACGCACCGAGACCCGCAACCTGCCGATCATCATGCTGACCGCGCGAGGCGAGGAATCGGACCGGATCCGGGGCCTGGACCAGGGCGCCGACGACTATGTGGTCAAGCCGTTCTCGATGGTCGAACTGGCCGCCCGGATCCGCGCGGTGCTGCGGCGCATCCGGCCGGGCCTGGCCGAGGACCGGCTGCACCACGGCGACATCATCGTCGACCGCGTCGCCCACCGCGTCCGCCGCGCCGACAAGGAGGTCCATCTGGGCCCGACCGAGTTTCGCCTGCTGGACTATCTGATGCAGCATCCCGGCCGCGTGTTCAGCCGCGAGCAGCTGTTGAACGCCGTCTGGGGCTCGGACGTCTATGTCGAAGCCCGCACCGTCGACGTCCACATCGGCCGCCTGCGCAAGGCCCTGAACCGAGACATCGACGACGACCCGATCCGCACGGTGCGGTCCGCCGGGTATGCGCTGGACGCGGGGGCTTAAGCGGCGGCGCCTTTTCAGCTTGCGGTCCGCAGGCTTCGAGGCCGACGATGCCGCAAAACCTGGAGGACGCCCATGGCCACCCCGCCCGACACCGGCACCACTGACCTGCTTTCGACCCTGGAGGATGGGGTGCTGACCCTTACCCTCAACCGGCCGGAGGCGCGCAATGCGATGAGCGACGCCATGAACCAGGCCCTGGGCGCCCAGCTGGCCTGGGCGGAGCTCGATCCGGCGGTGAAGTGCGTCGTGTTAACCGGCGCGGGCAAGGGGTTTTGCGCCGGCGGCGACGTCAAGGGGATGGCCGATCGCGGCGACGGCTCGGGCGCGCCGATCACTCTCGACGCCGCGATCCACCGCCAACGGGTCAACCAGCGCGCCACCGCCGGGCGCTTGTTCAAGATGCCCAAGCCCACGATCGCCGCGCTGCCGGGCGCGGCGGCCGGCGCCGGCTTCTCGCTGGCGCTGGCCTGCGACCTTCGGATCATGGCTAGCACCGCCATCCTGACCACCGCCTTCGCCCGGGTCGGCTTTTCCGGCGACTATGGCGGGACCTATTTTCTGACCCAGCTGGTCGGCTCGGCCAAGGCGCGCGAACTCTACTACCTGTCCGAACGGGTAAGCGCGGACCAGGCCTTAGCGCTCGGCCTGGCCAACTGGGTGTGCGAGCCGGAAGACCTGGCCGCGCGCACCACCGAGATCGCCCATCGCCTGGCGTCGGGTCCGACCGTGGCCTATCGCTACATGAAGGAGAACCTGAACCGCGCCATGGCCGGCGAGGTGGACGAATGCCTCGACCTGGAGGCCACCCATCATGTCCACTGCGCCGCGACCGCCGATCATCGCGAGGCCGCGCGCGCCTTCGTCGAAAAGCGCGAGCCGGTGTTCCAGGGCCGCTGAGGGAGGTGGGCATGCGCCTTCGACAGATCGCCCTGGTGGCCAAGGACCTGGACGCCGTCCACGCCGACATCGGCGCTGTCTTGGGCCTCGACTGGGCCTATGACGATTTCGGCGTCGGCAAGTACGGCCTGCGCAACGCGGTCTTTCCGATCGGAAACACCTTCCTGGAAGTGGTCTCGCCCAAGACGGACGGGACCACGGCCGGCCGCCTGCTGGAAAAGCGCGGCGGCGACGGCGGCTATATGGTGATCCTGCAGGCGGATGACCTGGCCGCGGCGCGGGCGGCCATCCACGCCGCCGGCGTGCGCGTCGTCGATCAGTGGGACGGCGACGGCGCGGCCTTCACCCACCTTCACCCCAAGGACGTCGGCGGCGCGATCCTTTCGGTGGATCACATGGATCCCAAAGACCGGTGGGAGTGGGGCGGGCCCGACTGGAGCCGGCATGTCCGCACGGACGTCTCGACCGCCGTGGTGGGCGCCGAGCTGCAGGCCGACGATCCGGCGGCCATGGCCGCGCGCTGGGCGGCGGTCCTTGATCGTCCGGCGGTCCCGGCCGGCAAGGGCTGGAAGATCGCGCTCGATGAGGGCGAGATCCGCTTCGTGCGCGCCAGCGACAGTCGAGGCGATGGACTCGGCGCGTTCGACGTTGCGGTGCGGGATCCAGCGGCTGTGCGGACCGCCGCGGCCGTGCGCGGTTTGGTGGACGCCGACGGCGTGTTGACGCTGTCCGGCGCGCGGGTGCGGCTGGTCCAGGCGTAAGACTGGTCCTGGTCGGTCGTCCCTAGAATTCCTCATCCTGAGGCGCCCGACGCATAGCGGCGGGCCTCGAAGGACGCAGCGGCGGCCCCGTTCGTACGTCCTTCGAGGCCCGCTTCGCGGACACCTCAGGATGAGGAGCCAAGAGTCGGTTGCACGGGCTGCAAGCATTAGGCCGAACGCCCGGGCTCACCATCGGCGTCGCGATTCGACCTTGTGTGTAACGATCGTTTCATGTAACAGTCGTTACATGAAAGTCTCATCAGGCCGCCGCGCCGAGCTGCTGGACAAGATCGTCGACGTGATGCTGGAGAGCGGCGTCGCCGAACTCTCTCTTCGGCCGCTGGCCGATCAGGTGGGCGCTAGCGCGCGCCTTCTGATCTACCACTTCGAGACCAAGGAAAGCCTGATCGCCGATGCGCTGGCCGCGGTTCGTCTTCGCGTCGGACGGGCGGTGAAGGAACACGCCGCGCGCGAAAATCCGGATACCTTGGCGGCTGCGCTGCTGATGTTCTGGAACTGGGCGACCGCCGAGCCCAACCAGCGATATTTCCGCCTGCTGTTCGAGGTCGACGGCCTTTCGATGTTCGACAGGTTGCGCTTTTCCGAACAGACCCGCCAGGACGGCGCCAAAGTGTGGATCTCGCTGATCGACAGCGCCGCCGCGCGCCTGGGTCAGGACGACGACCCCTTCACCGGCCGCTCGACGCTGATCATGGGCGCGCTGAACGGCCTGCTTCAAGACTACCTCTCGACCGGCGACCGAGCCCGAACCACCGCCGCGCTGAACCAGTTGATGGATCTGATCGACGGCGAGCGAAGCCAAAATCGGCGCATACGAACCCCCAGCGAGGCGTAGACGATGACCAACCCATCATCACCGGCGGGCGGCTGGCGACAGGTCACGGAGCATGTCGCCTTCAAGGCGCTGTTCAAGAGCGTGCTGATCAACATGGCGGCGCCATCGCTGCTCTACCGGCTGGCCGCGCCGCACTTCGACGCTCACAGCCTGGTTCCTCTCGCCATCTCCGGCCTGCCGCCGATCGCCTGGCTCGCCTATACGATCATCAAGTTGAAGGCGGTCGATTTCCTCGGCCTGTTCGCGGCTGAGAACGTCGCCGTCAGCATGGCCGCCCTCGTGCTCTCCCACAGCGAGCAGCAGGCGCTGGTCGGCCGTTCGCTGCAGAATGTCGTGCTCGCGGCGATCTTTCTGGGATCGCTGGCGATCGGCAAGCCGCTGGTCCTCTACATGTCGCGCCAGCTTTCGACGGGTAATGATCCGAGCCGCAGGACCAGCTTCGACGCCACGGCGATGCAACCGGCGGCGATCAGCGCCTATCGCGCCCTGACCGCGGGCTGGATCCTCGCCCTGCTGATCAAGGCGACCGGCAGCTACTATTTGGCGTCCTACGCCGCCACCAAGGACTACCTGCTGTTCTCACCGTTGTGGGACCTGATCAGCGACACGGTGCTGGTTTCCTGGACCATAGCCTATGGGCGCGCCAGGCTCTCACGCGGGGCCTCGGCCGCCCTCGCGCCGGCGCAAACCCTGGCCGCCGTGCGGGCCGAGCCATGACCGACGAGGAACTTCATGCCCATTTGGTGAACCGGCAAGGTTCGCGCCGGGACCTGAACACGCCGGTCCTGGTGATCGAGTTGGACGCCCTGACCCGCAACATCGCCAAGATGGCCGATTTTGCCCGCGATCACGGCCTGCGGCTGCGGCCCCACGCCAAGACCCACAAGAGCCCGGACATCGCCCGGCGCCAGATCGAGGCCGGGGCCGTCGGGATTTGCTGCGCCAAGATCGGCGAGGCGGAGGCCCTGGCGGACCACGGCGTCCTTCAAGGCCTTCACATCACCTCGCCCGTGGTGTCGTCCTCGGCGATCGAGCGGCTGATCGCGCTGAATGCGCGAACGGACGGCCTGATGTGCGTCGTCGACAACCCGGCCAGTGTCCGGGCTTTGGCGGCGGCGGCGCGGCGCGCGGATAAACCCCTGGGGCTCGTCATCGACATCGATCCGGGAATCCGGCGCACGGGCGTCAATTCAGCGGAGGGCGCTGTCGCGGTCCTGGGGGCGATCAGAGCCGGCCAGAACCTGCGGTATATGGGCGTGCAATGCTATTGCGGGGCGCAGCAGCATATCGCGGGCTTCGAGGATCGACGGGCGGCGATGGTCGATCGCGCGGCCTTCGTGCGGACGATCATCGACGCCTTGATCGAGGCCGGCGGGCCCCCCCAGATTGTGACCGGCGGCGGCACGGGCACGCATCGCATCGATGCGGCGCTTGACCTGTTCACCGAGCTTCAGGTGGGATCCTACGTGTTCATGGATGGCCAATACCTCGCCTGCGACCTGACCGGAGACGATGGGGGATCACCCTTCGAGACCGCGCTGATGGTTGACGCCAGGGTGGTCAGCGCCAACACGCCCGGCCTCGTGACCCTGGACGCCGGGTTCAAAGCCTTCTCCACCGACGCCGAGGCGCCCCTGGTCCTTGCGGGCGCGCCCGATGGCGCGCGATACTGTTTCATGGGGGACGAGCACGGCGCGCTTCTGCTGCCGGCGGGCGAGACCTTGGCGCTCTGCGACATCGTCAGCCTCGGCGCGCCGCACTGCGATCCGACGGTCAACCTCTACGACACCTACCATGTCGTGCAGGGCGACACGCTGCGCGTCCTCTGGCCGATCGCCGCGCGCGGGCGATCACGTTGATGCAGCGGGAATCTCACGCATCCGAACCGCTCGGCGACGGCGCCATCGACCTGAACCAGGTTCGCGCCGACACGCTGGCGGTAAATCGTCAGAGTTTTCTGCACAGCGCGGGCTCATCGCTGATGCCCAAACCTGTCGTCGAGGCCATGATCGACCATATCCGGCTCGAAGAGCAGGTCGGCGGCTATGCGGCGGCGGACCAAATGCAGGCGCGCCTGGACAGCGTCTATGCCAGCGTCGCCGCGCTGCTAAACGCCGCGCCCGACGAGATCGCGCTGGTCGAGAACGCCACCGTCGCCTGGCAGATGGCCTTCTATGCGCTGCCCTGGAAATCGGGCGACCGGGTGCTGACCACCCAGGCCGAATACGCCGCCAACTATGTCGCCTATCTGCAGATGGCCAAACGAAGCGGCATCGTCATCGACGTGGTCCCGAACGACGCGTCTGGGGCCATGGACGTCGAAGCCCTGCGGCGGATGATCGACGGACGGGTCAAGCTGATCTCGATCACCTGGATCCCGACCAATGGCGGCCTGGTCAATCCGGCCGCCGCGGTCGGCAAGATCGCGCGCGAGGCCGGCGTGCCGTTCCTGTTGGACGCCTGCCAGGCGATCGGCCAGATGCCGGTCGACGTGCAGGCGATCGGCTGCGACATCCTGACCGGGACGGGCCGCAAGTTTCTGCGCGGACCGCGCGGAACCGGCTTCCTGTACGTTCGCCGCGATTTGCTCCTGGGGCTCGAGCCTCCGATGATCGACCACTTCGCCGCGCCTTGGACGTCGAGCTCGGGCTACACCTTGCGCCCCGATGCGCGCCGTTTCGAGAACTGGGAAAACAACTATGCGGGCCGGCTGGGCCTGGGCGCAGCTGTCGACTACGCGCAAAGGATAGGCCTGGGCGCTATCGAGCGCCGGTGTCGCGGGCTTGCCGGTCGCCTTCGGGGCGGACTGGGGTCGCTGCGGCATGTCGCCCTGCACGACCTTGGCGAAAACCCCTCGGCGATCGTCAGTTTTTCGGTCAAGGACCGCACCGCCCTTCAGGTGCTGAACGCCGCGGCGTCGGAAAACATCGCCATTGGCGCATCCCTGCCCGCCAGCACGCGGCTGGACTCGGAGGCCCGCGGACTTCCCGTCATCCTGCGAGCGTCCCCGCACTACTTCAACACGGACGCCGACGTCGACCGTTTGGTGGACCTAGCCGCTCGGTTGAAGAGCTAGCGAGCGCCCCCGACCTCCTCCATCCGCCGTCTGAGGAACCTTCGCTCCGGCTCCTGCTGGGTGAGCGCCAGGGCGCGGGCGTAGACGGCGCGGGCTTCGTCCGCGCGGCCGAGACGGCGCAGCAGGTCCGCGCGGGCCGCATGGGCGAAGGGGTAGGCGTCCATGCCGCCGTCCGCCATGACGGCTTCGACCGCGCGCAGGCCCGCGTCCGCGCCGTCGCGCATTGCGATGGCGGCGGCGCGGTTCAGAGCCACGACCGGCGAAGGCTCCGCCGCCGCCAGATGGTCGTAGAGCGCGACGATGCGATCCCAGTCGGTGTCCGCCCAGCGCGGGGCCTCCGCATGGACGGCGGCGATGGCGGCCTGAAGAGCGTAGGGGCCGACTGCATCGACCTTCATGGCCCCCGCCGCCAGGGCCGCGCCCTCGCGGATCTGGGCGCGATCCCAACCCGAGCGGTCCTGGTCCTCCAACAGGATGACGTCGCCAGCGCCGTCCGTTCGGCCCCCGCGCCTGGCGTGGTGCAGCAGCATGAGGGCCAAAAGACCCTGGGCCTCGGCGTCGCCCGTCAGGCCAGTGACAAGGCGGGCCAGCCGGATCGCCTCGGACGCCAGGTCCGCGCGCAGGGCTTCGGCGCCGGCGCTGGCCAAATAGCCTTCGTTGAAGATCAGATAGAGGACGTGCAGAACGCTCCCCAGCCTGCCGGGCAGCTCGTCCGGGCCGGGGGTTTCGTAAGGCAGGGCCTGGCTCTTGATCCTGGCCTTGGCGCGGACGATGCGCTGGGCGATCGTGGGGGCGGGGACCAGATAGGCGCGGGCGATCTCTTCCGTGGTCAGGCCGGCCACTTCGCGCAGGGTCAAGGCGATGCGGGCGTCGGGCGGCAGCGCCGGGTGGCAGCAGATGAAGATGAGACGCAGCTCATCGTCAGGGATGACGGGGTCCATTTGCGGCGTCTCGCCTATCTCCAGAGCCTCGCGCAGGGTCGGATCCGGCAGTATGGCCTCGGCGCGCGCGCGCCGGCGGCGACGATCGATGGCCTTGAAACGTCCGGCCGAAACCAGCCAGGCGTAGGGATTGGCTGGCGGGCCGGTGCGGGGCCAGACCTCGCCCGCCGCCACGAAGGCGTCGTGCAGGGCTTCCTCGGCGGCGTCGAAATCGCCCAGCAGGCGGATCAGGCTCGCCAGCACGCGCCGCGAATGCGAGCGATAGGCGCTTTCCAGATCAGTTGGCGGGCCGCCGTCCACCTGTCAGTCCCATCGCATGATCGGCCGCACCTCGATGCTGCCGTGCTTGGCCAGCGGGATGCCCGCGGCGATGCGGATCGCCTCGTTGAGGTCGCGCGCCTCGATCAGGATGAAGCCGCCCAGGATCTCCTTGGTTTCGGCGAACGGCCCGTCTGTGGTCGACATCTTGCCGTCGCGCACGCGGACGGTGATGGCCGCGTCCGGCGACTGCAACGCCTCGGCGACGACCAGGTGGCCGGCGGCGTCCAGTTCCAAGTCATAGGCGAAGGAGTCCCGGTCGAGGACCACGCGGTCGTCCGTGGGCAGGGCCCCGACCAGCCCCTTCTTGAAATAGACCAGACAGATATAGCGCATGGACCAGGCTCCGTTCCTTGCCGCGACAATCGATGACCCTAGTCGTCGGCCAGGGGACGAAATCGACAGTCGCGCGGATTTATCGGAGCCGGCGCCGAAAAAAGCGAGCCTCGGCGCTAGATATACCGGCGCAGCGAGCGGGCCAGTTCCGACGGACCCGACCGTTTGCGCGCCTGCTGGGGCTGATAGGCCATCCGGGCGTGCTCGTTGCAGTAGGGGCCGTCGGCGCTGCGGCGGCCGCAGAAGGTGAAATTGTCGGTGGCCGGATCGCCGATCGGCCATTTGCACATATGCGCGCCCAGGGTCAGCACCGTCGCTGAGCCCGGCTCTTCGACGTAGAAGACCGGAGCGGGCGCCGTGGCTTGCTGCGTCTCGACCCGGCGCGGCGCCGGGGTATGGGCCGGGCGCGGCGGGCGCGGGGCCTTGAACACCGGACGCGCGGGCTGCGACGGCGCCGCGCGGCCGGACAGGCCCAGCCGGTGCACCTTGCCGATCACGGCGTTGCGGGTCACGCCCCCAAGCTGTTTGGCGATCTGGCTGGCGGACAGGCCGTCCAGCCAAAGCCGCTTCAGCATTTCGACGCGTTCATCAGTCCAGCCCATGGCTCGCCTCCATCCGCCTCCGGATACGCCCGTCCTCAGGATTCAACATCTTGTGCCCCAAGGGCCGGCCGCAGCGCCGTTCCCACTAGATATCGTAAACAAAACACTAATACACACAATAGGCGCCACGCGATCCATCCACAGGATCAACATGTTGAGACACAATGTCGCCCCCTTGCGAAGGCCGGCCGGCGGGTGCACATCACAAGCATGAAAGATATGGCCGATTTCCCAGGCTCATTGGTGGAGCCGCCGCGCCCGCGCGACTACCACGGCGTGAACTGGACGGGGACCTGGACGCTGTACCTCAAGGAGGTGCGGCGGTTTTGGAAGGTCGGCATGCAGACGCTGATCGCGCCGGTCATCACCACCCTACTCTACCTTATGGTGTTCGCCGTGGCCATGGGCGGAACGCGGCCGCCGGTGCATGGCGTGCCGTTCGTGCTGTTCATCGGCCCCGGCCTGATGATGATGTCGATCCTGAACGCGGCCTTCGCCAATTCCTCCTCGTCGCTGATGCAGGCCAAGATGATGGGCCTGACCATGGATTTCATCACCCCGCCCCTGTCGCCCACCGAGCAGGTCGTGGCCTTCGCCGCCGGCGCGGCGACGCGCGGGCTGTTCGTCGGCCTGATCACCGCCGTCTCGGTCTATGTCTTCGTGCATTACACCGTCGCCCACTGGTGGGCGGTGATCTATTTCGGCCTGGGCGCGTCGCTGCTGATGGGCCTGATCGGCATGGTCACTGGGCTTTGGGCCGAGAAGTTCGACCACCTGGCCGCGGTGACCACCTTCATCGTCATGCCGATGAGCTTCTTGTCGGGCACCTTCTATACGGTGAGCCGGCTGCCCGAGCCGTTCCGCACCTTTTCCCACTATAATCCGTTCTTCTACATGATCTCCGGCTTCCGCTACGGCTTCATCGACCAGGCGGACGGTTCGCTGGCGGTGGGCGTCGCGACGGTCGCCGGGCTGAATCTGGTTCTGGCCGCGGCCTGCTGGATCCTGTTCCAGACGGGATACCGGCTGAAGACCTGATCGTGCGGCGCTGTCATTGCGTGCTTCGACACGCCGCCCTATGGGCGTCGGCTCAGCATGACGGCGATAGGTGGCGCGCAAAAAAACCCGTCATGCTGAGCCGGGCGCGAAGCGGCCGCGTCGAAGCGCGCACCGGGGCCCGCTCTGGCGGGCCTATCTAGCAACCGCCGGCCGAGTGATCACGCTGGCCCCATAGGGTCCGACCAGCCGCCCGGTGAGCGCGAAGTCCCGCATCATCGCGAAATAGCCCGCCGAAAAGCGCGTCGAAACCCGCTCGCCGTCCGATCCCAGCTCATATTCGGTCATGCCGTGTTCGGCGTGCGGGAACAGGGCCAGGGTGATCGGCCGCCCCTGCGCGCCCAGCTCCTTGATCAGCCGGCTGGTTTCGGCGCTGGGCGCATCGAGATCGTCCTCGCCGAGAATCCATAGCTGAGGAGCCTGGACGGCGCGCAAGGTCGGCATCGGGTCGTAGCGAAACGGCGTGCCCCACTTGTACGCCTCGCCGCCCTTGCGCAATTGCGCTTCGTCATAGGGCAACAGGAAGTGGGTGAAGTTGCCGTGGACATCCTTATACCAGGGCTCGCCGCGATATTTGGCCCTGACAGCGTCGAACTGGGCGAAGCCCTCGGTGAAACCGCTCTCCATCACCGTTTCGGCGGCTGAAGCGACTTCCAGCGCCTTGGCGATCTCCTCTGGGCTGTGGCCTTTCAGGCTCATCTCCAGAGCGACCTCCGAGCGATCTTCCTCGACGACCGAGACGGCCAGGCCGAAGCTGACGATGACGAAATCGACCGGCGCCCGGCTGGCGGCCATCGGCGCGACCCAGCCGCCCTGGCTGCCGCCTTGATAGCCGACCCGCCCAGCGCGCGCGCCGGCCAGGCGCCGGGCCTCCCGCATGGCGGCGACCGCGTCGTCGGCCAGAAGGTCGAAGTCCTGGCTGTACTGACCACCCGACGCGCCGGTGCCGCGCTTGTCATAAACAAAGACCCCGACACCCTGGGCCGGCAACATGCGCTGCAGAGCGTAGAAGTCGCGGGCGGAATCCCGCTCCGCTCCATGAATCAGAACGACGATGGGGACGCGCCCAACCCCGTTCGGCAGGACCAGGCGCCCGACCAGATTGACGCTGCGCCCCTCGAACTGGGTGTCGGTCACGTCAAAGGCGATACGATGACCATCCTGCCCGTCGAACCGAACAGCGCCGGACGCGCAGCTGGAGAATACGGCCGTCTTCCCGTCCGGTCGGGTGGTCCAGCCGAAAGTGCTGGTCCAGGTTCCGCCGGCGGACGGGTGCAGCGCGCCTGTCGTTCCATCGAAACGCCGCCAGCGCAGCGTATCGCCTTCGGAGGGCGCCACATCGACGACGCTCCCGTCGGCCAGGCGATAGGCGCCGATGTGGCAGTCGCCGACCGGATCGGCGCGCGCCAGGGCGGGAATAAGGACGGCGAGCGCCAGCGCGGCGGCGAGGGAGAGCGAGGTTTTCATGGCCCACGTGTCGGGCCTGATCGCCCGCATCGCCAGTTAAATCCTCGTAATTCTAAGCCTTTCGCGCACGGGCGCGGCGCCGGGCCAAGCCATCCTAGCCCTTGAACGCATCCTTGGCCGCCCGCACCGCGCCGAAAGTCTTGGCGTCGCCCGCGCGCAGGAAGGGGTTGGTGGCCTTTTCGCGGGCGATAGTGGTGGGCACCGTCGGCTCGCCGCGCTCGCGGGCCGCGAAAATCTCCTTGGCGCGGGCGGCCAGCAGAGGATTGTCGTCCACGCTCAGGGCGAAGCGGGCGTTGGAGGCGGTGTATTCGTGCGCACAATAGACCGCGGTCTCGTCCGGCAGGGCGGCCAGGCGCGACAGGCTGGTCCACATCTGCTCAGGCGTGCCCTCGAACAGCCGCCCGCAGCCCAGGGCGAACAGGGTGTCGCCGACGAAGGCGATCTGGTCCTGCGCGTCGAAATAGGTGATGTGGCCCAGCGTATGCCCGCCGGTGTCCATCACCTCCAGCCGCGTCTCGCCCAGCTCCACGATATCGCCGTCGGCCACCAGCCGGTCCACCGGCGAGATGCGCGTGACCTCGGCTGGGCCCACGATCTGGGCGCCGGTCGCGGCCTTGACCGCCGCATTGCCGCCGGCGTGGTCGGGATGCCAGTGGGTGTTGAGAATGAACGCCAGCGTCCAGCCCAGCTTGTCCAGCTGCGCCAGGATCGCGTTGGCGTCGGGGGTGTCGATGCAGGCGGCCAGGCCCGTGGCCTCGTCACGGATCAAAAACCCGTAATTGTCCGAAAGGCAGGGGAATTGGCGAACGGTCAGCGGCATGGTCGAGGCTTCCGGGGCTGGGAGGGCGTGAGCGGTAGACCACAAGATAGCAATGCGCGCGCGGCATTACGATGGCGCGCGAAACCATGCATCATGCCCCGATGCGTCGCGATGTGCTGGAACTGCGGGAATTCTACGCCACGCCCCTGGGGGCGGCGGCGCGGCTGATGATCGCGCGCAAGCTGGGCGAGGCCTGGGGTCCGGGCGACGGGCTGGACGTGCTGGGGGTAGGCTATGCCACGCCCTATCTGGAGGCCTTTCGCGCGCGCGGCCGGCGCGCCGTCGCGGCCATGCCGGCGGCTCAGGGGGTCGAGGTCTGGCCCGCCGAGGGCCGGGTGCTGTCCTGTTTGACCGACGAAGCCGCCCTGCCCTTTCCCAACGCCCTGTTCGACCGGGTGCTGGTGGTCCACGCCCTGGAAGAGGCCGACGATCCCCTGGCGCTGATGCGCGAAGTCTGGCGGGTTCTGGCGCCGGCCGGCCGGGTGATCGTGGCGGCGGCCAACCGGCGCGGCTTCTGGGCCGGCGCGGAATCGACCCCGTTCGGCCATGGCCGGCCGTTCACCCGCCGGCAGCTGGAGGAGCTGGTGCGCGAGGCGGAACTGCACCCCCTGGCCTGGTCGCGGGCGCTGTTCGCCCCGCCGCTGGAATGGACCGCAAGGTGGGCGGAGGGGTTCGAGCGCGGCGGCGCGCGGCTTTGGCCAGGCCTCTCGGGCCTGATTCTGCTGGAGGCGGTAAAACAGACCTTCGCCGTGAAGCCCAAGGGCCGTCGCGCGCCAGCCCGCGTGTTCGCCACCGGCGCGCTTCGGCCGGCGCCGGCCCACAAACAGCCGAAATCGGGCGACAACCGCTGATCCGGCGACGCAGCGGGCTTGGAGCGGGAGCCGGCACGCCCTAATCTGTCTCGCTCCGCACCAAGGGATGTCGCGCCGATGAAGATGATCACCGCCATCATCAAGCCCAGCCGCCTGGACGCCGTGCTCGAAGCGGTCACCGAAGCGGGGGCCTCGGGCATGACCGTCACCGAGGTGCGCGGCTATGGCCGCCAGAAGGGCAAGACGGAAATCTATCGCGGCGCCGAATACGAGGTGAAGCTGCTGCCCAAGGTGAAGCTGGAAATCGCCGTTTCGGCGGACCGGGTGGACGCCGTGGTCGAGTCCATCGCCCGCGCCGCCAACACCGGCAAGATCGGCGACGGCAAGGTGTTCGTCACCTCGCTGGAGTCCGCCCTGCGCATCCGCACCGGCGAGCGCGACATGGAGGCTATCGCCGGGTGAGATGTATTAGTTTAAGGACCGTCGGGCCGGGATTTCCGCGGCGCCATCGTGTCGACATCAAGCTGACACGATCGCTATCGAAACAGTATGCGTCGCCGAAGGGGATCGTCTGAATGAAGCGCCTATGGGTCGCCGCCGCCTTGGCGCCGCTGTCGTTCGCCGCGACCGCGCAGGCGCAGGTGACGATCAGCAATTCGACCTCGACGCCTATCCAGACGTTGACCGTCAACAACGGCCAGCCCGCCGACATCATCATCGGCTCGGGCGGATCGGTGAACCCGACGATGGCGGGAACCACTGCCGCCCAGACCACGGCGGTGACGCTGAACAGCTATAATAGCGTCACCAACAACGGCTCGATCACCACCTCGAACCTCAACTACGTCACCGGCATTCTGGGGATCGGCGGGAACGTCGGAACCGCCGGCATATCCATCAACAACGCCGGCGCGATCTCGCTCAGCGAGACCGCCACTCAGCACACCAACGGCACCAACGGGATCGCCGACGGTATTTATGTCAACGGGACCTTCGTCAGCAATTTCGCGCAGGGCACGGACCGGTTCGGCATCCTGGTGACCGGGACCAGCCCGCTGGTCGGCAATCTGATCAACAGCGGCAGCATCACCATCGTCGGCGAGAACTCGGCCGCCATCCAGATCGGTGCGGGCGGCCTGACCGGAGCGCCGGTCACCGGAACCTTCGTTGGCACCGGCGTGGTCTCCGGCCTGACCAGTTCAGGCGCGATCTCCATCACGGGTGACAATGTCGCCGGCATCCACTCGCTCGGCCTGATCACCGGCAGCGCGGAGATTTCCGGGGCGATAACCGCGACCGGCACGGGCGCGGTCGGGCTGGCGCTGGACCAGGGCGCTACCGGCAACGTCGATCTCGCCAACGCCATCACGGTCACCGGCTTCCATTCGCTGACGCCGCCCGTCAACACCACCACTTTGAACAACTCGCTGGAGTCGGTGCAGCTGCAGGCCAGCGGCCCGGCGGTGTCGATCGGCGGCAGCGTCGGCGGCGGCATCACCATCGACGCGCCAGCCGCGGCGATCGCGGCGGTCGGGACCACGCCCGCCGTGGCCGCGGTGGTCGGCGGAACGATCACAGCCGACGGCTCGACGGCCATCGTGATCGGCAACGCGACCGGGACGCCGATCACCATCGGCCCCAGCAGCCTCCCCGGCGGCCCCAGCCTGTACATCGCCGGCTCGGTCGCCAGCAGCGGCCTCTATTCCAACTTCAACGCCGAGGGGATCCAGATCGGATCGACCAACAATGGGACGGTGTCGCTGCCCGGCGGCATCGACATCCCCGGCAGCATTAGCGCGAGTTCGGTCGCGACCTCGATACCGAATGTCGCCGGCTCCGGCCAGGGCAATGGCAACGTCATCGGCCTCGAGCTGATGTCGGGCGTCTCCACCAGCAACATCACCGTCGGCGCGATCAACTCGATCGCCGGCGCCATTTCCGCTTCCTCCACCTCCACCGTCAATAACTCGGTCACGGCGATCCAGATCGATGCCGGGGCGACGCGCCTCGGCGGCGTCGGCGCCGTCTTAAACAACTACGGGACGATCGACGCCAGCATCACCGGGATCGCCGCGGTGATCGGCGGACAGGCTGCGGCGGGCGGCACCGGCGGCACGGCCATCGCCATTTCCGACCAGGCCGGCGTGCTGGGCCAGATCAACAATTCCGGCGTCATCAGCGCCACGATCGTCCCGATCGTCACCGGCCAGACCGAGACGGGAACAACCACGGCGCTGGACCTGCGGGGTAATACGCTCGGCGTCACCGTCACTCAGACCCAGGCGCCAGTTATCCCCGCCGTAGCCGCCACGGCCACGACGGCGGCCACGTCCGCCACGACCCCGGCGGCGCCGTCGATCACCGGCGACGTGCTGTTCGGGTCGGGCAACGCCAACCTGAACCTGCTGGCCGGAACCCTGGTCGGCGCGGTGTCGTTCGGAACCGGGACCAACTCCCTCGATCTCGAAAACGGCGCGACGATGACCGGCGCGCTGCAGGAGAACGGCGGCAGCATTGCATTGTCCGTTGGCGCCAACGGCAACAACGTCGCCACCAGCACGCTGACCATGATCGAATCGCCGACGATTGGCGCGTCGCGGATCAATCTTTCCAGTCTCAATATCGGCGCAAGCGGCCAAGTTATTTTCACGTTAGACCCCGCCAACGGCGTGGGTTACCAGTTCGCGGTCGCTGGCAACGCCAACTTGGCCGCGGGGGCCAAGATCGGCCTGAACATCATCTCGGCGACGCCCAACGAGACGACCTTCACGCTGATCGGCGCTGGGACCTTGACCAGCGCCACGACCGCCCAAGCCCTGCTGGGCGCGTCGACCTATCTGTTCAACGAGACGCTGACCCAAACGACCGGCGCGAACGGGTCGATCACCGTGGACGTCAGTCCGCGCACCGCCGCACAGCTGGGCCTGAACCCGTCGGAGGCCGCCGCGTATCCGGCCATTCTCGACGTCCTGCAGGCTTCGAACCAGGACGCCCAGGCCGCCGCGATTACCGCCGACGTGCTGAGCAAGACCAACAAGTCCGACTTCGTCCACCTCTACGACCAGTTCCTGCCCGATTTCGAGGGCGGCCCGTTCGACACCCTGGCGGTGGCTCAGGGGCAGATGGCCGCGGCCGAAGCCGACACGCCGATCAAGCTGCAGACCGACGAGGTGCGCGGCTGGGTGCAGGAAATCGGCTATCTGGACTACCGTCAGGACAACGCCACCACCAACGGCTACCGCGCCGGCGGCTTCGGGGTCATCGGCGGCCTGGAACAGGCCCGCGGCGACGGCGCGGTCGGCGTCTCGGCCTCCTTCGTGACAGACGGCGTCGTGGACGACCGCCAAGGCCCCGGCGCGAACGTATCGAGCACCGCCCTGGAAGCCGGCGTCTATTGGCGCGACCAGTGGGGCGGCCTTTCGATGCACGCCAGCATCAATGGCGGCTATGTCTATCTGTCCAGCGACCGGCTGCTGTTCGACCAGGACAGTTCGGGCAACGTCAACCTGTTCGACGAAGCCAAGTCGCAATGGAACGGCGCCACGGCTTCGGCTGAATTCGGCGCCAGCTATCAGATCCCCATCGGGAAGTTCTATGTCCGGCCGGAAGTGATCGCCGACTACGTCTATCTGTACGAAAGCGCCTACACCGAACACGGCGGCGGCGCGGAGATGGACCTGGCCGTCGCCTCGCGCAACAGCGAGGAGGCCACGGCCCAGGGTGATCTGGTGTTCGGCGCCGACCTGGGCGGGGTCTATCATTGGCGGCCGGAATTGACGGTGGGCTGGCGCGAGGTGCTTTCCGGGGGCCCCGGCAACACCACCGCCCACTTCGTCAGCGGCGGACCCAGCTTCACCCTCTCGCCGCAGTTCGAGGAAAAAGGCAGCCTGATCGCGCGGATCGGCCTTCGGGCCGGCGGCAATTTCGCCGACTTCAGCGCCGACGCCGGCGGCGAGTTCAACAACACCTACCAAGTCTACAACGCCCGCGCGGTCGCCCGGTTCTTGTTTTAGGCAAAGAACCCTCGCCCTGCTCTTCGCGCGGCGGTCGTCCGACGAACCCTTCTCCCCTTGCGGGAGAAGGAGGGGCCCGCGAGCGCAGCGAGTGGGAAGATGAGGGGTCTCACGGACCTCTCGGCGCTGCTGAAGCACCATCCCGCACGCCGGAAAGGCCGGCGAGACCCCTCATCCTCCCATGCTACGCATGGGCCCCTCCTTCTCCCGCAAGGGGAGAAGGGACGCCACAACTGCTCCAAAGATATGCCAATCCGATAACCCCGCTGCGCGGGGCCGGGGTTCAAGAGAACAGGTCCCTGGCCGGCTGATGCGCCGCGGTTTCGGCCACGGGCCCGCGGCCGGGTCGGCTGAGCAGGAAGATCGCGTGTTCGGCGCGCCAGTTCTCGATCCCGCGCGACGGGTCCATGCGGCGGGCCTTGCGCCCGTCGGCCAGGGCGGCTGAGTCCTCGATCCGCACCTCCAGCTCGTCGCAGAGGATGGTGAAGTCCCGAAGCGTGCACAGGTGGATGTTCGGCGTCGACCACCAGGGTTCGGCCAGCGATCCGGTCATCGGCATGCGGCCGCTCGCCAGCAGCCCCAGCCGCACCCGCCAATAGCCGAAATTAGGCAGCGAGACGACCGCCCGCTCGGCGATGCGCAGCAGTTCGGCCAGCACCCGGCGCGGCTCGCGCACGGTCTGCAAGGTCTGGGACAGGATGGCGTAGTCGAAGGCCCGGCTGGGATAGTCGGCGAGGTCCCGGTCGGCGTCGCCCTGGACCACCGCCAGTCCCCGGGCCAGACAGGCCGAGACCCCGTCCGGGCTGATCTCCAGGCCCCGGCCGTCGACGCCCTTTTCCCGCGCCAGCATTTCGAGCAGCGCGCCCTCGCCGCAGCCGATATCCAGCACCCGCGAGCCCGGCCGCACCAGGCGCAGGATCTCCAGAAAGTCTTCGCGGATCGCATTCATGCGGGGCCCTCGGTCAACCCGCGAGATTGGGCCGCCGAATCCAGGAACCCGCTCACCGCCGCCTTCATCACCGGCTCGTCCAGGAAGAAGGCGTCGTGACCCTTGTCCGTCTCGATCTCGACGAAGCTGGCGCGGCAGCCGGCCGCGTTCAGCGCCCGCACGATCGAGCGGCTCTCGGCGGTCGGATAGAGCCAGTCGGAGGTGAATGACAATACGCAAAAGCGCACGTCCCGCGCGCCGCGAAAGGCCTCGGCCAGCACCCCTCCGTGGCTGGCGGCCAGGTCGAAATAGTCCAGGGCGCGGGTGATGTAGAGATAGGAATTGGCGTCGAAACGATCGACGAAGCTGGCCCCCTGGTGGCGCAGATAGCTCTCCACCTGGAAATCGGCGTCGAAGCCCCAGGACAGCCCGTCGCGCTGCAGCTCGCGGCCGAACTTGCGCTGCAGGGCCGGCTCGGAAAGATAGGTGATGTGGGCGGCCATCCGCGCCACGGCCAGGCCCTTTTCCGGCCGCACGCCCTGGTGGCCGTAGCCGCCCCCGCGCCAGTCGGGGTCGGCCATGATCGCCTGGCGGCCGACCTCGTGGAAGGCGATATTCTGGGCCGAGTGGCGCGGCGCCGCGGCGATGCAGACCGCCGAATAGAGCCGCTCCGGATAGTCCGCCGCCCATTGCAGCACCTGCATTCCGCCCATCGAGCCGCCGACCACGGCGAACAGGGTCTCGACGCCCAGGGCCTGGACCAGCATGGCCTGGGCGCGGACCATGTCGGCGATGGTGATCATGGGAAAGCTCAGGCCGAAGGCGCGGCCGGTCTTGGGATCAATCGAGGACGGTCCGGTCGTGCCCATGCAGCCGCCGACCACGTTCGAGCAGATGATGAAATGCCGCGCCGGATCCAGCGGCTTGCCCGGCCCGACAAACTGCGACCACCAGCCCGGCTTGCCGCTCACGGGATGCTCGGAGGCGACGTGCTGATCGCCGGTCAGGGCGTGGCAAACCAGGACCGCGTTGGATTTCGCCGCATTCAGCTGGCCATAGGTCCGGTAGGCGATCTCCAGCCCGTGCAGCCCGGCTCCGGAATCCAGTTTCAGCGCGTGCTCGGGCCCGAAGCGGATCAATCCGCCTTCCATCCCAACCATTGGCGCTAGGCTCGCATTACGTTTCATGGCCGCCTTGGACCGCCAAGGCGCCTGACTGTCAACCGATCGCTTCCGCCCGTGGCTTCGGCGGTTTAAGGAACGAAGGGGTTCGTCCTGGGGAGACGCGATGCAACGGCTGATTCTGCTGCGCCACGGCAAGGCCGAGTCGGTCGCTGCGACGGGGGGTGATTTCGAGCGCGGCCTGACTGAACGTGGCCGGCGCGACGCCGCCCTGATCGGGCGAGTGTTGGCGCAGGCGGGCATCGCGCCGGACCTGGCCCTGGTGTCCCCGGCGCGGCGGGCGCGCGAGACCTGGGACGAGGTCGCCCCAACCTTTTCGCACGTGCGTTGCGAGCATTCGCGCCTGCTCTATCTGGCCACCAGCGAACAGTTGGCCCAGATGGTCGCCACGGCTAGCGAGCCGGTGAACAGCCTGATCATCGTCGGACACAATCCCGGCCTGCACGATTTCTCCATGGCGCTGTTCAGCCAGCAGGCGTCGCGGAGCGCCGCGGACAATCCCCTGATCGGTTCCTTCCCGACCGCCGCGGCGGCGGTGTTCCGCATCGATCCGTCCGGCGGCGCGCATTTCGAGCGGCTGTTCCTGCCCCGCGACCACGGCGGGGGCGCGGCTTGAAACGGATCTACAAGCTGCTGGACGCGCCATCCTGGGAGGCGGCCCGGGCGGCGGGCGTATTCTCAGGTTCAGCGGTGGACGCGCGGGACGGCTTCATCCACTTTTCCGACGCCGGCCAGGCCCCGGACACCGCCCGGCTGCACTTCAAGGGCCAGTCCGGCCTAGTGCTGCTGACGGTCGACGCGGACCAGCTGGGCGAGGCCCTGAAGTGGGAGCCCTCGCGCGGCGGGGCGCTGTTCCCCCACCTCTTCGGCCCCCTGCCCGTGACGGCGGTGATCGAGGCGCGAGCCCTGGAGCTGGACGCGGACGGCGCGCCCCGGCTCGGACCGCTGAGTTGAGCCTGATCCACGACCTGGCCGCCCGGGGATTGCGGGCGATCGACCCCGAAACCGCGCACCGGCTGACGGTCTCGCTGCTGAAGACTGGGCTCGGCCCCCGCGCGGCCAACGACGCCGAACCGATCCTGGCGACCCGCCTATGCGGCCTCGACCTGCCCAACTGCGTCGGGCTCGCCGCCGGTTTCGACAAGGACGCCGAGGTTCCGGACGCCATGCTCGCCGCCGGCCTGGGTTTCGTCGAATGCGGCACGGTCACGCCTCTGCCCCAGGCCGGCAATCCTCGTCCAAGACTGTTCCGGCTGAACGAAGATCGCGCGGTGATCAATCGGATGGGGTTCAACAACCAGGGTTTGGACGCCTTCGCCGGCCGCCTGGACGCATGGGCGAGAACCGGGGTGATCGGGGCCAATATCGGGGCCAACAAGGACTCCGCCGACCGCGTGGCCGACTATGTGCTGGGCCTGCGCCGGCTATGGGGCCGGGCGGACTATTTCACTGTCAATATCTCGTCGCCCAATACGCCGGGCCTGCGCGCCCTGCAGACCCGCGACGCCCTGCAAGAGTTGCTTGGCCGGCTGGCCGAGGCCCGCGCGGCGCTGATGGCGCTCGGCGCCGACCATCCGGTATTCCTGAAGGTCGCCCCGGACCTGGGCGACGACGAGATCGAGGCCATTGTCGAGATCGCCGCCGCGCAAGGCCTGGACGCGATCATCGTCGGCAACACCACCATCTCACGGCCGAACAGCCTGCGTTCCAAACATAGAGGTGAAACCGGCGGCCTCTCCGGCGCGCCGCTGACGGCGCTTTCGACAGCGGTGCTGCGCCAATTCCACCAGGCCGCGGCCGGCCGCATCGCGCTGATCGGCGCCGGCGGGATCGCCAGCGGCGCGGACGCCTACGCCAAGATCCGCGCGGGGGCGAGCGCGGTGCAGCTTTATTCCGCCCTGGTCTACGACGGCGCTGGCCTGATCGGCCGCATCGCGCGGGACCTGGCGGCGCGAATAGCGGCGGATGGGTTTGGGTCGGTCGCGGAAGCTGTCGGGGCGCGATAGCGCGCTGGCTCCGCCCCGTTGGGGGAGGGGGACCGCGAAGCGGTGGAAGGGCCTTGCCTGAGAGGTCTCAGGCGCTGCGAAGTCCCCCCTCAGTCGCTTCGCGCCAGCTCCCCCAGCGGGGGAGCAGGCCTCATGCGACATCGCTTAGCGAACATGCGCCCCTCTGCTATGAAGGTGCGTGCCCGAGCCTGACCCCGCGACCATCGCCGATACGCCGCCGGGCCAGTTCGGCGGCGCGTTGAGCGTGCTGCGCCGGTTTGGCCCACTGGCCCTGCTGGCCGCCGCCCTGATCGCCGTCTGGGCGTCGGGCCTGACCCATGATCTGTCGCTGCACATGCTGCGGACGCGGCGCGAGGCGTTGGAAGCGGCGGTGCACGCCCATCCTCTGCTGGCTCTCGGCGCCTATGTGGGCGCCTATATCCTGGTGGTGGCGCTGTCCCTGCCGGCGGCCCTGGTGATGACCCTGACCGGCGGGCTTTTGTTCGGCGCCTGGATCGGCGGCATGGCGGCCGCGATCAGCTGCACTCTGGGCGCGGCAGTCGTCTTCGGCGTGTGCCGCACGGCGATCGGCGACAGCCTGCGCCGCCGCGCGGGATCGACCGTGGCGCGGATCGAGGAAGGGGTGCGGCGCGACGCCTTTTCCTATGTCGTCACCCTGCGGCTGATCCCGGTCATGCCCTTCTGGCTGGCCAATCTGGCGCTCGGCTTCGTCGACATTCCGCTGGGCGTGTTCGTGAGCGCCTCGTTCATCGGCATCCTGCCGGTTTCGGTGGTCTATGCGGGGCTGGGCGCCAATCTGAACCTGCTGTTCGCGCGGCATGAGCGGCCGGACCTGCATCTGGTGCTGCGGCCGGAGGTGCTTTTACCCCTGGCCGGCCTGGCGCTGCTGGCCCTGGCCCCGATCGCGGTCCGCCGGTTCAGACGGTCCGCGGCCGGACCGGCTGTTGAGGAGAAGAATTGAACCACGAAGGACACGAAGAAGGAGGGACCGCGCTTCGCGCGAAGCGCTGAATCTTTCCTTCGTGTCCTTTGTGAACTTCGTGGTCAAACAGCCTTTCGCGCGCCGGCGCCTCGCCCAAGGCCGCGACTTCGTTGCTGAAGTTCGCGCGGTGAAGTAACGGATTGGACAATGGCGGACGCTTCAGACTCCGCGCCCCAGGAACCGGGGGCCCAGCAGACGGGAAGCCACCGGCCTCCCGAGGCCGAGGCCGGTCGGGATGCCCGGCGAACCGCGCGCAGGCTGTTCTGGCCAGGCGGCCTGTCCCTGCGGCTGCTGATCCTGACCGTGCTGTTCGTGGCCCTGGCCGGGCTGATGATCCTGCCCTCGTCACTGGCCCAGTTCGAGGACAGCTGGCTGACCGACCGGGTGCGGGTGGCCGAGGTGGCCTCCCTGGCGGTGGACGCCGCCCCCAATCAGGTGGTCAGCGACAAGCTGTCCCAGGAGCTGCTGAACGGCGCGGGCGTGGTCTCGGTGGCCGTGCAGAGCGATGGCGTGCGCCGACTGCTGCTGGCGGCGCCCAGGATGAAGCGGACGCCCTACCTGGTCGATCTGCGCGCGCAGTCGCCCACATCGCTGGCCGCGCCGTTCGAGACCCTGCTGGGCGGCGGCGGCCGGATGGTCCGGGTGGTGGCCAAGCCGCGCTTCCGCGACGGCGATTTCGTCGAGATCGTCACCCCCGACGCGCCTTTGCGCAAGGCGCTGGAGGACGACCTGTTTCGCCTGACGGCCATCTTCGCGGTGATCTCGGCGGTGGCCGGCGGGCTGGTCTATCTGTCGCTGAACGCCTTCTTCGTGCGGCCGATGCAGAAGATCACCCGGGCGATGGAGCGGTTTCGCGCCGATCCGGACGATCCGGCGGCGCGGGTCCAGCTGTCGGGCCGCCGCGACGAGCTGGGCCGCGCCGAGGTCGAGCTGGACCGGATGCAGATCGATCTGCGCGCCGCCCTGAACTCCCGCGCCCGGCTGGCGGCGCTGGGCGAGGCGGTGGCCAAGATCAATCACGACCTGCGCAACATGCTGACCAGCGCCCAGATCGCCTCCGAGCGGCTGGCCCAATCCGGCGATCCCAAGGTCGCCCAGACCCTACCCCGGCTGGAGCGGGCGCTGGACCGGGCGGTGCATCTGGCCACCGACGTGCTGGAATACGGCAAGAGCGAGGAGGCGCCGCCAACGCCGGTGGTCTTGACCCTGCGCCCCGCGCTGGAGGCGGCGGCGGAGGATGCGGGCCTGTCGATCGACGGATCGGCGCCGGACGGCGTCGCGTTGGAAACCGCGATCGGTCCGCGCGAACAGGTGCGCGCCGACCCTGATCAGCTGCACCGCATCCTGGTCAATCTGCTGCGCAACGGCTGCGAGGCCATCGCCAGCCAGCCGGGCCGGGCCGGGGGCGGGCGGATCGCGGTCAGCCTCGAGCGCGACGGCGAGACCAGCATCATCCGCCTGATCGACAATGGTCCGGGCGTGTCCGATCGGGCCCGCACGCGGTTGTTCCAGCCCTTCGCCGGCTCCAGCCGGCCCGGCGGCGCGGGGCTGGGCCTGGCCATCGCCCACGAGCTGGCCTTGGCCCACGGCGGCGACCTGGCGCTGATCCAGACCGGACCCGACGGCTCGGTGTTCGAGATCCGTCTGCCCGGCGCGCCGGGCGCCGCGAATGCGGAGCCGCCCAAAACGCCTAGAAAACCGGCGCGGGGCGCGGCGTCCAAGACCTGAACGCCTTAGTCTGGTCGAAATACTGAGCGAGTTGAGCTAAGCGTCAAAATCGGTAGTAGAGGTACGATCCGTATCAACAAACGGGGTGTAACGAGGGCGCCCCAGGGCTGACCGTAAGTATCGTTTCCCATCGCGCGTTGGCGGGGCCCCGCGGCTTCGCGAGCTGCGGCTCCGCTACCCCCGGACCCGATCGGCCGGGATCCTTCGCGCCGAGACCGCCAGCGCCGCGCCTTAAGAGCAAGGGTGTGTCGTGAGCAGCCAGGTCCAATACTCGCCAGACATCCCAGGCGATCTCTCGCAACCACCGCGCTTCCGTCTGGGCGACGAAACCCACAAGACCCTGTTCTGCCGCACTCTTCTGGAAACCCACGACCCCTATCGCCCGGCGATCATCGACTGGCCGAAGCTGGACAAGGCGACCCGCGACAAGATCGTCTCGCTGCCGATCTGGGACATCGCCGTGCGGACCGAGGGCCGCGCCGGAATGAACGTGCGCACCTATGGCGAAGGGATCACCGACCCGCTGCTGAAACAGGCGGTCGACATGAACGCCTTCGAGGAAACCCGCCACAAGACCGTGTTGGCCCACATGGTCGAGGCCTATGGGATCCAGCTGGAGCCCGAGCCGCAATACCGCCGGCCGAAGGATCCGGAGTGGGCCTTCATGGTCACCGGCTTTTCCGAATGCATCGACAGCTTCTTCGGCTTCGGACTGTTCGAGATCGCCCGAAGTTCCGGCTTCTTCCCGCTGTCCCTGGTGGACACGTTCGAGCCGGTGATGCGCGAGGAAGGCCGCCACATCCTGTTCTTCGTCAACTGGGTCGGCTGGCGCCGGCGCAATATGCCGATCTGGTTCCGGCCCTGGTTCGAGCTGAAGGTGATGGCGGTCTGGCTGTTTTTGATCTGGGAACGGATCGGCATCGCCCAGGGGATGGAGAACAGCGGCAAGACCCAGGACAACAACTTCACCCTGAACGGCTCCAAGGCGCTGGGCGTGGAGATCACCTTTCCCGAACTGGCGCGAATCTGCCTGGCCGAGAACGACCGGCGCCTGGCGCCGTACGATCAGCGCCTGATCCGGCCGAGGTTCGTGCCGGCGATGGTCCGCCTGGCGCTGAGGTTCGCGCGCGAACCCGGCCCGCGACCGGTTGAGCTGGGGGTTTGACAATGCGGTTGAACCTCTCTGGCGTCCGCATGCGCACCACATCCGGCGCGGACACGGGCGTTGTCTCCAGCGAGACGGAGCTGGTTTTCGAGCAGACGGGGTCGGTGGTGTCCGCGCGGTATCGCGGCGGGCCCATCGTCGACGGTTACCTGATCGGCCGCCTGGAGGGCATGGCGTTCAACTTCCGCTACGTTCAGGCCGACGCCTCGGGCGCGCTCGACGCCGGCGTGTCGGAGGGTCTGTTCGAGCGCCTCACTGACGGCCGCCTGCGGTTGACGGAGGAATTCCAATGGACGACCCGGCCTGAATCCGGAAGCAACGTGTTCGAAGAAACCGAGGCCCCGTCCCAAAACTGACGGCGGTCGCGGCCGGGCGCGGACTTAAAAACCCCGCGCCACGCCCTCACGCCTGGGATCCGCCCCGCCCTCGTAGCCGCCGGCCTTGGCGGCGATGCCATGCAGGCCGCTGTCCTCGCCGAAGCCTGAACGGATCACGACCCCCCGGGCTTTCAGGCCGGCCGTCACCTCCGGCGAAAATTTGGACACCTCGCCGATGTAGTAGTTCCCCAGGCAGATCAGATTGGGCAGGGCCAAGGCCTGGGCCATGGGCAGCTTCCAATCCAGAAAACCCACCAGGGCTTTGAGGTTATAGGCCAAGATGGCCGGCCCGCCAGGCGAGCCGACCGCGGCGACGAAGCGGCCCTGGCGGTCCAGCACGATGGCCGGCGCCATGGACGAGCGCGGCCGCTTGCCCGGCGCCACCGCATTGGCCACCGGATAGCCCGCGGCGTTCTTGGGGCTGAACGAGAAGTCCGTCAGCTGATTGTTGAGCATGAAACCCTCGACCATCCGGCCGGAGCCGAAGATGCTCTCCACCGTGGTGGTCATCGAGACCACGTCGCCCTGCTGATCGACGATGGCGAAGCTGGAGGTGCCGCCCGGCTCGGCGGTGGCGTCCGGCCCATAGTTCGGCGCGCCGCGCGGATGGCCGGGCTTGGGCGCGGGCCCCGCCACGGGGCCGATCAGCTTGGCGCGCTGGTCCAGATAGGCCGGCTCCAGCAGCCCCTCGGTGGGCACGGTGACGAAAGCTGGATCGCCGACATATTGGTCCCGGTCGGCGTACATCAGCCGGCTGGCCTGGCTGAATTCGTACCAGGCCTGCGGATCGTTCGGCCCGCGCTTGTCGATATCGGTGCGCGCCAGGATGCCCAGCCCCTCCAGCAGCGCCGAGCCGCCGGAGGGATCGCGAGGCACGCAGACGGTATAGGCGCGATAGGGCCGGCAAAGGCCCTCGGTCTCGCGCGGGCGGTAGGCGGCGAAATCCGCGGGGGTCAACGTGCCCGGCGTGGGCGGCGCCTGGATCCGCGCGGAGATCTCCGCCGCCAGCTTGCCCTCATAGAGCGCGCGGGGGCCTTCGCTGGCCAGGCGCCGCAGCACCGCGGCATAGGCCGGGTTCTTCAGCCGGTCGCCGGCGACGTATTTGGTCCCGTCAGGCTTGGTGAAATAGGCGACGACGTCGGGCTCTAAAGCCTGCGGCGCCCGGGACCTGATCATGCCAGCCAGACGCGGGCTGACGACGAAACCCTCGTCCGCCAGCTGCTCGGCGTCGCCAAACAGCTGCCCCCAAGGCTTTTTCCCGTGCTCCTTCTGGGCCAGGGCCAGCATGGCCACCGCCCCCGGCACGCCGGTGGAGCGGCCGGTGAGGATGCCCGCCATATGGCTGAGCGGCTTGCCGTCGGGACCCAGGAACATGTCGGGACTGGCGCCGGCCGGGGCGATCTCGCGGCCGTCATAGGAGGTCGTGCGCCGGGTCTTGGCGTCGTAATAGACCATGTAGGCGCCGCCGCCGAGGCCCGAGCTCTGCGGCTCGACCAGGCCCAGCACCGTCTGCACCGCCACCGCCGCGTCGATGGCCGAACCGCCGGCGCGCAGCACCTTCAGGCCCGCATCCACCGCCAGGGGATTGGCCGCGGCCACCATGGCGTGGGGGGCGAAGTTCGCGACATAGCCGTCGGCGTCGCCGGGCCCTGACGCAGCCGCGAGCGCCGACCAGGACTGGCTGGACAAAAAGGCGAAAGCGGCCAGGACTGGGAGAATGCGGCGCATAGGGCGAACTCGTCATGCGGAGGGGAGGAGGCGTCACCATAGCGGGCCAGGCCGGGAGGGAAAGCCAGGAGGGCGCACGCCGGTGGACAGTCCCGCCCCGCCGTGCCACCCAGGCGACATGTCCGCCCGCCCCGGCGCCTTGAATCTGATCACCGACGTGCCCGGCCTCCAGGTCGGCCAGGCCGAGGACGCGCGCGCGCGCACCGGCGTCAGCGTCATCCTGCCGGACCGCGCGGCGGTCTGCGCCTGCGACGTGCGCGGCGGCGGGCCGGGCACGCGGGAGACCGACGCCCTTGACCCGGAGAATCTGGTCGACGCCATCGACGCGGTGGTGTTGTCGGGCGGCTCGGTCTACGGTCTGGCCGCCGCTGACGGCGTCGCCGCCTGGCTGGGCGTCCAGGGCCGCGGCTATGGCCTGGTCACCACGCCGGGAGTTCCGCCATCGCCGGTCGTGCCGGCGGCGATCCTTTACGACCTGGCCAATGGCGGCGACAAGGCCTGGGGCCTGGAGCCGCCCTATCGGCGTCTGGGCATGGAAGCCGTTCAAGCCGCCGAAACCCGCTTCCGCCTTGGCACGGCCGGCGGCGGGTTCGGCGCCATGGCCGGAACGCTGAAAGGCGGGACCGGCTCGGCCTCGATCGTCACCACCGACGGGATCACGGTCGGCGCCCTGGCCTGCGTCAACAGCTTCGGCTCTGTCGTCGCGCCGGGCGGGCGCACGTTCTGGGCGGCGCCGTTCGAGATCGACGGCGAGTTCGGCGGCCTGGGGTCGACGGGCCTTGGCGCCGCGCCGGAGGACTGGGGCCGCGCCAAGGGCGATCCGGCGCCGCGCCAGAACACCACCATCGCCTGCGTCGCCACCGACGCCGTCCTGACCCCCGCCCAGGCCAAACGGGTCGCCATCATGGCCCAGGACGGCCTGGCCCGCGCGGTGCGCCCCGCCCATGCCCCCTTCGACGGCGATGTGGTGTTCGCCCTGTCGACCGGCCGCGCGGCTCTGGCCGAGCCGGCCCAGCGGACCATCGCCCGCATCGGCTCCCTCGCCGCTGATTGCCTGGCCCGCGCCATCGCCAGGGGCGTCCACGCCGCCACGCCCTGGTCGGACCAGGGTCCGATCTGCTGGCGCGACCTGACCGATTGACCCCAGCGGGATTTAACCGGAACCGGCCTTGCACTGGCGAGCGCGCGAGGCTAGGTTCCGCGCCCTCGCCGCAAGGCATGCGCCCGTAGCTCAGCTGGATAGAGCATCAGACTACGAATCTGAGGGTCGGACGTTCGAATCGTTCCGGGCGCGCCATATCTTGTTTGGAATGCACATAGAATTGGCTCTGGGGCGTTCGGGCCCTAGGGCGAGACTGCTCGCATCGTTCATCCCGCAGATGAGATCACCGTATTCCTGAGGACGATAATTTGGCGTCGCCGAGGTCCAGTGGCGGTATGGTTTGGCCTATCGCTATGATTTCGCTAATCGTTCCATTCTTCGCCTTCCAAAACAGAGCTCTGTTTTGGCGTCCAGGCGTTTGGACTCCATCGATGGTAAAATCAATGCGCAGGACAACGCCCCATTGGCTATTTTCGCTCAAGCAATGAGACACGGGTTCTACGCGCCCTATTGCCTTTAACTTGTCCAGACTGGAGAGACAGTTTTTCAGGAATGCCGAATCCGGTGGAGCAGCCGGTTCACCATTCGGAGACAGAGGCGGAAACGGATCGTCGTCCTGAGTGTTCATTGCACAAACCCAATCCTTAGAGCGAAAGTTTACCTAGATGAGTGCTCGGGGCAATTTAACGCCATTTACATAGGTCACTGCGGCAGTTCCATCTATGATTTTGACTACCGTCTTGTCCGGAAAGATGACCCCAAGGTCCTGAATTGGGTCTAACTTGCTTGCATGCAAGACGAGTATACGCGTCTCTTCGGCCGCCTGGCATAGTGAGAGATATGGCGGCCTGCCGCTCTTGTCCTGAAGCGCGGTTATTGCGCAATGCCTGCCGGCCACTTCGCAAACATGTTCGGCTAACTGTTCATTAGCCGCGCCGGGATTGGAGACAAGAATCGGTTTCAATGGGGCGAGCGGAACAGCAGGCTGAGGTGTGGCCGATCTAGGGGAGTCGTCCGGACCAGAGGCGCCGCCCGTCGTCCATCGCCCACGCGCATCGCGAGGCTCGTTGGGGTCGTACTTGGCGAGGACATCCGCAACACTTGCGACCCGCCTCGCCCCCCCTTCGCTTGGTGGTGGCAGCCTTAGGTGCACAGCGGCGATCATCGCTCGCCCAAGATCTCCGCGATTAAGCGCTTCGGCGACCACATCGAGACCCGGAACCAACTTGGCTGGATCGATGTCGAGGCCATAAGCTCCTTTCATCAGGGCTCCGATTTCGCTGGCTGGCCTAGGCGAAAATCCGGCAGGCGTTATCCGAAGCAGCGGCACGCCTGCCAATGTTAGGCCTTCCAAAGAACAACCCAAGCCGAGGCTCTTGGCGCCGTTCGCCTGCGGGACTTGTAGACGGGTGAGAGACAAAAATTACCTCCTAAGAATCCACCCGTCCACTATAAGTTCTTCTTTTGTTCTCATCAAGGCCTTGCCGCGTCGCCGGTGCTTGGCCATTGTGGCGACAGCTTCGGCGTGTTCACACTCTCCGTGGCGGTGATCAGTCCGACTGATTTACATAACGGCCGGGTTAAGTAGTTGATATTATGCACATTATGTCCGGACTACGAATCTGAGGGTCGGACATTCGACTTGTTCCGGGCGCGCCAAGCTTCGCAGGCTAGCCTGGTGGCCGCCACGCGCCGCAAACTCGCCCTGGCCCTCGTCGCCGTGTTGCGGTCGGGGGGATTCAAACAATCGCCCCTGGCTCTGGCGGCGGGCTTCGCGGCCGATATCGCCCACCTGCGGGCCGCCGCGGCCTGGGCGGTCGGCCCCGACGGCGATAGAGAGGTCGCCATCGAACTGGCGGCGGAAACCACCCTGGTCTGGTTCGCGGTGGGCGCCAATGATGAAGGCGCGGGCCTGTTCCGGACCGTCGAACCGTGGGTCGATGAAACGACGCCGGCGGCGCTGGCGGCGCGTTTCTGGCTAGGCGCAACCGGGCTCTATTCGGCGGCGACGCGGATGGTTGGCGAGGAGGCCATGAAGGCCGCGGACACATTCCGTGAGCTCGGCGATCGGGAATCGCTATTCAAGGCTCTGTTCGGCGGCGCCTTGCAGTTCAACCGCGCGGGCAAACCAGAGGCGGCGGCGGCGGCCCTGGCCGAGGCCGAGACGCTCCTCGATCCGGCATGGCCCCGCTGGACGCGGGTGATCTACGAGTTCGCCGTCGGCAGTCTCCACTATTGGTCCGGGGACCCGGCCCGCGCGCGTGTCCGGCTGGCGGCGATTCAGACGATGAACAGCGGCGAGGAAGGGGAGCCCATCCAGCGCGAGCAGATCGAACTGATGCTGCTCGGCTGCGACGTCGCGCTGGGTCGACCCTTTGATGTGGTTCGGTTCGGCCGAGAGGTTTTGGAGCGGGAGCGACCACGAGTCACCGGGTTCAACCGGGCGGTGGCGCAGTGCTTTATTGTGGCCGCGCTGGCGAAGATCGGCGAGGTGACTAAGGCGGAGGGTAGCGCGCTGAGCGAGGACGAAGCGGTGGCGCTGGGACTTCCCGAGCGTGGGACCATGGCCGCGGCCTGAGCGTCCGCCACGCAACTTCCGCGTCGCCAGAAACAGTTCGTTCTCCAGAGCCGTCGTCGCCAGCAGGCTGTCAATCACCGCTGGCGGGTGGCCGGTTCGCCGTTTCGTGGATCCCGAAATCTCACCCCAACGACGCACAATGGCGTCGTCGATCGACAGGATACGACCCGCGAATCGGCCCTCCAAGGCATCGCGCCGCGATATAGCGCGACCGTTCAGGGTGATTGACGGCGCGGCTCGAGGTCGAAGGCCACCTGGATGACGCGGCAGTCGTTCGGCGTCGGCTGGAGGCTCGCGCCAAGCTCGCGAGCCATGTTCAGCATCGTGGTGTTCTCGGCCAGCACCTCGCCCTCGACCCGCGTCAAGCCGCGTGCGACGGCCCAGTCCAGCATTTCCCGCATCAGCCGGTAGCCCAGGCCGTGGCTCTTGAGGTCGGAGCGGACCATGACGGCGTATTCGCCGCGGAAATTGTCGGGATCGCCCATCAGGCGAACCACGCCGACGATCCGGTCCTTGCCGTGCGCCGGATCGGGTTGCAGCGCGACCAGGGCGATCTCCCGGTCATAGTCGATCTGGGAAAGGCGCGCGGCGAGGGACGGCGCCAGCGTGCGCATGGCCCCGAAGAAGCGAAGCCTGAAGTCCTCCGGCGTGCAGTGGCCGCCCATCTCGACCAGGCGCGGCGCATCCTCCGGGCGGATCGGCCGGATCCTGAAGCGCTGGCCGTCCCTGGTTTCGATTTCCTTTTCCAATTCCACCGGATAGGGCCGAATCGCCAGGCGGCGTTCGGCGTTCTCGGGCGCCTTGCGCACCACCACCCGCGCATCCAGCGCGATGACGCCGTCGGCGTCGGCCAGCAAAGGATTGATGTCCAGCTCGGCGATCTCAGGCAGGTCGATGGCCAGATCGGCCAGCCGCACCAGCACAGTCTCGATGGCCGCCAGGTCCGCCGGCGGCACGTCGCGATAGCCTTTCAGCAGGCGCGCCACGCGGGTTCGCCCGATCATGTCCCGGGCCAGGACGGCGTTCAGCGGCGGCAGGCCGAGCGCGCGGTCCGCCATCACCTCGACCGCCGTGCCGCCCTGGCCGAACAACACCGTCGGGCCGAAGGTGGCGTCGTCGATCAGGCCGGCGATCAGTTCGAGCGCCTGGGGCCGCACGACCATCTTCTGGACCGTGAACCCCTCGATCCGGGCGCCCGGCGCGTGGGCCACGACCTGTTCCAGGATGGCCTTGGCCGCCGCGAGGACAGCCGCCGGGGTTTTCAGGTTAAGGCGCACGCCGCCGACGTCCGACTTGTGGGTGATGTCCGGCGACAGGATTTTCAGCGCCCAGGGCCCGCCCATCGCTTCGGCCAGGCGGGCGGCTTCAGCGGGGTCCTTGGCCACGCGGGTTTCGACCACCGGCACGCCATAGGCCGCTAGCAGGGTTTTGGACTCCGGTTCGGACAGCAGCGAGCGGCCTTCGGCCAGCACCTGCTCGACCAGGGCCCTGGCGGCGGCGCGACCCTCGGCGGCGACCGACTGTCCGGCCGGCGGGGTCTCCATCAAAAGGTCCTGGTTTCGGCGGTATTCGACCATCTGCATGAAGGCGCGGACCGCATCGTCCGGGGTCTCGTAGGAAGTCACGCCGTGCTCGGCGAACTGGCTGCGCGCGGTCTGAGCGGTCGCCTGGCCCAGCCAGCAGGTCAGGACCGGCGTCGCCGGATGCGCGGCGATACAGTCCAGGACCGCCGTGCTGGCCTCGTTCGGCGTGACCAGGCCGGTGGGGCAGTTCATGACCAGGATGGCGTCCTGCCCTTTGTTCGCCATCAACGCGCCCAGCGAGTCCGTATAGCGCTTGCCCGAGGCGTCGCCGATGATGTCGATGGGATTGGCGCCCGACCAGGCCGCCGGCAAGACGGCGTCGAGCTTGGCCTTGACGTCGTCGGACAGGCCGGCCAGCCGCCCGCCTCGCGCGTCCAGGGCGTCCGCCGCCAGCACGCCGGCGCCGCCGCCATTGGTCAGGATGCTCAAGGCGTCGCCGCGCACCACCAGCCCGCGCCCCAGGGTCTCGGCCGCTTCGAAGATCTCGCGCAGTTCATAGACCCGCAGCATGCCGGCCCGCCGGAAGGCCGCGTCATAGACCGCGTCCGCGCCGGCCAGGGCGCCGGTGTGCGACAGGGCGGCCTTGGCGCCGCTCTGGCTGCGGCCGGCCTTGATGACGATGACCGGCTTGGCCCTGGCCGCGATCCGCGCGGCGGTCATGAACTTACGCGCCGCCTTGATGCTTTCGACATAGAGCAGGATCGAGCGGGTCTGCCGGTCCTGGGCCAGGACGTCGAGCAGATCGCCGAAATCGACATCGCTCATATCGCCCAGGGAGACGATGTGGGAAAAACCGAGACCGCGCGCCACCGCCCAGTCGAGTACGGCCGTGACCAGGGCGCCGGACTGGCTCAGAAAAGCGATGTCGCCGGCTTTGGGCGCCAGGTGCGCGAAGCTGGCGTTGATCCCCGCGCTCGGCGAGAGGAACCCCAGGCAGTTGGGACCGACCACGCGCAGCAGGTGCGGCCGGGCGGCCTCCAGCATCCGCCGCCGCAGCGCATCGCCGGCCGCGCGGCCGCCCTCGCCAAAGCCCGCCGTCACCACCACCGCGGCGCGGCAGCCGCGCGCGCCCAGCTCGGCGATCAGGCCCGGGATGGTCGCCGGCGGCGTGGCCAGGACCGCGAGATCCGGCGTGATCGGCAGATCGGCGACCGAGCGATAGCTGACCGCCGAGCCGATCGCCGCCTCGTGCGGATTGACCGGCATGATCGGACCGTCGAAGCCGCCGCGCTGCAGGTTGCGCGTCAGCACCGCGCCGACCGAGCCTGGATGATTGCTCGCGCCGATCAGCGCGATCGCCTTGGGGTGGAACAGGGCGTCGAGATTGCGCGTGGTCATCGCCAATTCCAAAGCTGCGACGATGACGTTTTCATGCCTTCACGCCTTGCCGGCCTCGGCTTGACCGAAATGGGTTTCGAACATCCGCGCGACCTGATCCGCGCAATCTTGCACAGACTCCGCGGTGATTCCGGGCGCGATCTCGCCGAAGTGAAGGTGATCCAGCACCGCCAGGCCGCAGACCGCGCCGACATGCTCGTCGAACAGCTTGCGCACGGCGTCCCAGGCCCCGGTCTCGACGACCCAGCCCTTGGGCGCTCCGGATGAGCTGATGCTGAGCATGCGGCGGCCCCCCAGCAGCGGCTCGATCGCGCCAGCCACGGGACCGAACCCGAAGCCCATGCCGAACACCCGGTCGATATAGCCTTTCAGCATGGCCGGCGGCGCGTTGAACCACAGCGGATAGACGAACACGAAGACATCCGCGTCGCCGATCAGGGCCCGTTCGGCCTTGACGTCCTCGGCGGGTGCAAAGCCAGACGGGCGGGGGATTTCCCCGTCCGCCAGCCGCGGATCAAAGCCCATCCGATAGAGGTCGCGCAAGACGGCCTGGCCGCCGGATCGCTCGACGGCGTCCTGGTAGGCTCGGGCCATGGTGGAATTGAAGCTTTCGGCGCTGGGGTGGGCGAGAATGATCGCGTGCTTCACCAGGTGACGTCCCGGACCGCCGCCTTTGATCGCGGGCGCGCGGCGTAACCGGCGCCCGCGCGCTTGGCGGACTGGACGGACGCCCTGGCGCGTTGGCGGTCTTCGAGTTTGACGCAGATCGAGACGCTGAACAGCACGACCATGAAGGCCGAGAACGCGGCGACGGTCAGGCTAAGGATGACGGGGTCGGGGTTCATGGCAATCTCCTTAAAGCGGCAAGCCAGGGTGAGGCCCGATGCGCCAGCCGGCCTTGACCTGGATCAAGGATCGCGGCGCCGCGGCGTCAGTGGCTCAGCAGCAGGTGCTTGGAGCAGGCGGCGATCAGGTCCTCGGTGACGCCGCCCAGCAGCCACTCGCGCATGCGCGCATGGCCGTAGGCGCCGCTGACGATCAAATCGGCGCCGTGCCGGTTGGCCGCGTCCTCCAGCGCCTGGGCGATGCTTTCCTTGCCCTGGGGGACAACCTCGACGGCGGCGCTCACGCCGTGCCGCGCCAGCCGGCGGGCGACGTCGCGCAGTCCCGGCTGCGCGTTGCGCGTATGGGCCTCGCCGCAGACCGCGACGACGACGACGCTCTGGGCCCGCATCAGGAACGGCAGCGCGTCGGCCAGGGCGCGGCGGGACTCGCGCGTGTCCTTCCAGGCGACGACCACCCGCTCGCCAAGGAATTCGGCCTTCAGGTCGGCGGTCAGCAGGACCGGCGTGCCGGCCTCCATCACCAGTTCGGCCGGCTTGGCGGCGAAGGTCGCGGCCTCGCCGCGCGCCGGGCGGTCGGTGACGATCAGATCGGCGCCGCGGGCGCAGAGCGCCAGCATTTTGTCGGGATAGTCCTCGCCCGACACCCAATCGACCGCCGAGCGTCCCGCGGCCAGTTCGTGGAAGCGTTTTTCGGCGGCCGGCAGGTCGGCGGCGATCCGCTCGCGAACCGCCTCGATCACCGCCCCGTCGGCGGTGGCGTAGTCGGAGCTGATCATCGGGCCGAACGCCTCGGCGCCCAGGCCGGTGACCGAGGCGTCGAACAGATCGGCGATCCGCAGGGCCAGACGCACGCGATGGTCGCTGGCCGAACCCGCTTCCGCGTGAACAAGAATGGTCTTGAAGGACATGGTCGCAACCCGAAAATAGCCGACGCCCCCGCGGCGTTTTGGATCTCGACGATGCCACGGGCGCTGGCGCGCGCTCTGATTCAGATCAAACAAATCGGGCCCATCCCGGCGCTAGGTCGCAACCTTGGTTGTCGGACCGCTTTGAACGTCTAGGAGACCTATCGATGTTCGCCATGACGCTCAGCGCACCGCATCAGGCCCTGGAGCCGGTGCATCGGCCGGACCCCGAACCCGGCCCTGACGAAGTCCGGCTGCGGGTGCGCGCCTGCGGGGTCTGCCGCACCGATCTGCACGTCATCGACGGCGAATTGCCCCAGGGGCCCCTGCCGATCACCCCCGGCCATGAGATCGTGGGCGTGGTCGAAGCGGTGGGCGCCGGGGTCTCGCCAGAACGCGTCGGCGAGCGGCTGGGCGTTCCCTGGCTGGGCTGGACCTGCGGTGTCTGCCGCTATTGCCGAGAGGGCCAGGAAAACCTCTGCGACGCGCCCCGGTTCACCGGCTGGACGCGGGACGGCGGCTATGCCGACCAAGTCATCGTTGATCCGCGCTTCTGCTTTCCGATCCCCGATGCCTATTCCGACGCCGAGGCCGCGCCGCTGTTGTGCGCCGGCCTGATCGGCTATCGCGCCTGGCGCTTGGCTGGCCAAGCGCGGCCCGTGCGGTCGCTGGGCCTGTATGGTTTCGGCGCGGCGGCGCATCTGCTGGCCCAGCTGGCGATCGCCAAGGGCCAGAGCGTCCATGCCTTCACCCGCGCCGGCGACAAGGCGGCCCAGAGCTTCGCTCGCGAACTCGGCTGCGCCTGGGCCGGCGGGTCCGAACAGCCGCCGCCCGAACCGCTGGACGCCGCGATCATCTTCGCCTCGGCGGGCGAACTGGTTCCCCTGGCGCTGCGGGCGGTCCGCAAGGGTGGAACGGTGGTCTGCGGGGGCATCCACATGAGCGACATCCCGCGCTTTTCCTATGATCTTTTGTGGGAGGAGCGCCGTCTGTTGTCGGTGGCCAATCTCACCCGCCAAGATGGTCTGGACTATCTGCCGATGGCCGCCGCCGCGGGGGTTCGGGCGCACGTAACGCTCTATCCGCTGAGCGAAGCCAACCAGGCGGTTCACGATCTGCGCGCGGGCGCCTTCACCGGCGCGGCCGTGCTGGTCCCGCCGGACTCCTAGAGTGTGGGCGTCGCCGGCTTGAACCCGGCATAGGCGAGGTAGAACCCGATCGCCAGGATCGCCGCGACATCCGCGTAGTAGAAATCGTCGAAGCGCACGATGGCGTACAGGCTGACCATGCCGGCCGGGGACAGAAACAGCAGCACCGCGCTCTTGGCCAGCAGGGCCCAGCCGAACAGCGTCACGATGATGGGCGCAGCGCCGCCGGACCAGACAGAATGTCCGAGCACCATCGCAAGGCCGAGCGCCAGCGTGATCATGCCGAAGGTCAGCAGAAGCGCGGGGTTATGGACGATCTGGGTGATGGCCGCGACCATGTCGGCCTTGTTCAGGGCCATGGGCAGGCCCATCGCGATCAAGAACAGTCCGATCAATTTGGCCAGGAAAGACGTGCGCGCCGACATGCCGACCTCCTTTTGGGTGGCGCCGCTCAATCCTCGATCGCGAACAGCCGGTCGTGCAAGACGATATGGCGCGAACCCGATATGGAGATGGCGTGATCGCGTTCGAGTTGGGTCAGGGTGCGCGATACCGTCTCGATGGTCAGGCCGAGATAGTCCGCGATGTCGGTCCGGGACATGGGTAGATCAACGACCGTGTCCAGCGCGCCTCGACGCGCCATGCTCGCCAGGAACGACGCCACCCGCTCGATCGCGCTCTTGCGGCCCAAGAGCAGCATGTGGTCCTGCAGCCGCTGAAGATCGCCCGAGGTGATGGCCCAAAGTCTGCGCGCGGCGGCGCCGTCGGCGTCGGCGGCCTTGTCCAGCACCGAACGCCGCACGAGGGCCATCTCGGCGTCGACCACCGCCTCGGCGCTGTAGCGGTGGCGATCGCCGCACTCCAGCCCGAACACGTCGCCAGGCAGATGGAAGGCGCCGATCTGACGACGGCCGTCGCTCATGATCCGCACGTCGCGCACGGCGCCGGAGACGACCTGGTAGACAAAGTCGGCTTCTTCCTCCTCGGCGAAGATCTCTTCGTTGCGGGAAAAGCGCATGGTGAAGCACGCGAACGCCGCGCCCGGAGCGAACTGGGCGATCCGGCGATCGCGCGCGCCCGCGGTGTGGGGTTCGGTTCCGACTTGTGACTGCAGGACTTGCATGACCGCGCTCCGGTTGGTGTCGGATCATGGGTACCCGCGGGGCGGTCTTCGCGAAATTCGTGTCGAATCCTTAAGGGAAACTACGTAGGCGTTCCGCCTTGCTGGATTAGGCTTCGGCGCATAAGACCTTGGCCATGCGGCAATGCCTTTCGACTGTCGTCGCGCGCGCGCGTGGGGCCGTGGCCTGATGCCGGGGACTCGGCCAGAGCGGGGCGCTGAACCGGCCGCGCTGGCGACCGACGCGCAGCTGATCGAGAGCGAGGCGCATCTGCGCTCGATCCTCGACACCGTGCCCGACGCCCTGATCGTGATCGACGAGCAGGGCGTCATCCAGTCCTTCAGCGCCGCGGCGGAACGGCAGTTCGGCTGGACCGCGCAGGAGGCGATCGGCAGGAACGTCCGGATGCTGATGCCCCAGCCGTATCGCGACGGCCACGACGGCTATCTGGACCGCTACAAGACGACCGGAGAACGGCGCATCATCGGCATCGGCCGCATCGTGGTCGGCGAACGCAAGGACGGTTCGACCTTTCCCATGGAGCTGGCCGTCGGCGAGATGCGCTCGCACGGAGGGCGGTTCTTCACCGGCTTCGTCCGTGATCTGACGGAACGCCAGGACACCCAGGCCCGCCTGCAGGAGGTGCAGGCCGAGCTGATGCACATCTCGCGGCTGTCCGCGCTGGGGGAAATGGCCTCGACCTTGGCGCATGAGCTGAACCAGCCGCTGTCGGCCATCACCAACTATCTGCAGGGCGGGCGCCGGCTGTTGGAACGGACGCCGCCGGACACCGCGCGCGCCATCGAGGCGATGGAAAAGGCCGCCGGCCAGGCGCTGCGAGCCGGTCAGATCATCCGCAGCCTGCGCGATTTCGTGGCCCGGGGCGAGAGCGAACGGGAGATCGAGAGTCTGTCCAAGCTGGTCGAGGAGGCCAGCGCCCTGGCCCTGATCGGGGCCAGGGAATACGGCGTGCGGGTCAGCTACCGGTTCGACCCCGCGGTCGACCTGATCCTGGCGGACAAGGTCCAGGTGCAGCAGGTCGTGCTGAACCTGATCCGCAACGCGATCGACGCGATGACCACCTCGCCGCTGCGCGAACTGACGATCGCCACCGACGCCGCCGACGTCGAAGGCTTGACGAGGGTCAGCGTGGCGGACACCGGCCCCGGGATCAGGCCCGAAATCGCCGATCGCCTGTTCCAACCCTTCGTCACCAGCAAGTCGCAGGGCATGGGCGTCGGACTTTCCATCTCCCGCACCATCGTCGAAGCGCATGGCGGGCGCATATGGGCCGAGACCAACGCTAACGGCGGAGCGACCTTCCACTTCACCCTGCGCCGGGCCAGCGGTGACGAGGTCGAACATGCCAGCTGACGCCGTGGTCCATGTCATCGACGACGACGAAGCCGTCCGCGATTCCCTGGCCTTTTTGCTGGAGACCGCCGACCTGACGGTCAAGACGCACGAGTCCGCACAACGCTTCTTGGACCAGATCTCCGGCGCGACGGCGAGCTGCGTGATCACCGACATCCGCATGCCCGGGATGACCGGGCTTGAGCTGGTGCATCGGCTGAACGCCCTGGGCCTCGATCTGCCCGTCATCGTCATCACCGGCCACGCCGACGTTCCCCTGGCCGTCGAGGCCATGCGCGCGGGCGTGGCCGACTTCATCGAAAAGCCGTTCGACGACCAGACGATCCTGGCGGCGCTGAGGTCAGCGCTGAGCCGGGACCATGATCAGCAGGAACAGGCCGCCGAGCGCGCCGCCATCGTCCAGCGCCTGGCCAGCCTCTCCACGCGCGAGCGCCAGGTCCTGAACGGTTTGGTCGCTGGCCAGTCGAACAAGGTGGTGGCCCAGACCCTGACCATCAGTCCCCGGACGGTCGAGGTCTATCGCGCCAATCTGATGACCAAGATGAGGGCCGAAAGCCTTTCGGACCTGGTCCGCATGGCGCTGACGGCGGAAGGCAGAGCCTAAGCGCCGCACCGCCGCACCGCCGCACGCGCCGATATAATCAAGGCGCACTGGCTCTGGACGGAACCGATGCCCGTCGGGCGCGCAGATCACAAGTGATTGATCTCGGTCAAGGCGCGAGGCGCCGGCTGACCCCAAAGTCTCTCAACATTTGAGCCTACTCAGGAGTCAGACAGATGACCACGCATGATCAATTTCATTCCTTGAATCTGTCCCGCCGTAGCTTGTTGCGCGGCGCGACTCTCATGGCCGCGGGCGGCGCGTTACTGGGGACGACCCTGGCCGCCGGGACCGCGGGCGCCGCCAACAAGCTCGCGCAGAAGACCGTGAACTATCAGGACAAGCCGAGGGGCAAGGCACAGTGCAACAATTGCAGCCAATGGCAGTCGCCAGCGGCATGCAAGCTGGTCGACGGCTCGATCAGCCCATCGGGCTGGTGCAGCGTCTACGCGCCCAAGTCCTAGAGCGTTCAGCTGGGGCTGGGGATCATCATGCCAATATCAATCGTTCGAAATCTGGCCCGGGCGGGCCTTGTGGCGCTGGGACTGATCGGCCTGAGCGCGACCGGCGCCGGCGCGGTGCCAAGCTTCGCCATCCAGACCGGCCAGCCCTGCAGCGGTTGCCACGTGGGCGGGTTCGGGCCGCAGCTGACGCCGTTCGGGCGCGAGTTCAAAATGGGCGGCTACACACTGCGCACGAAGGACTTCAATCTGCCGGTATCGGCGATGGCCGAAGCCTCCTATGTCCGCACTCAACAGGCGCCGCAAGGCCCGCCCGCGCCGAACTTCAACGCCAATGACAATGTAGCGGTGGACCAGATCAGCCTGTTCCTGGCCGGCGGGATCGGCTCGCACTTCGGGGGCTTCGTCCAGACCACCTACGACGGCGTGGCGCGGGCCTTCAATTGGGACAATCTCGATCTGCGCGCGGTCACCACCGCGACGATCAAGGGCGTCAACATGGTGCTGGGCGTCAGCGTGAACAATGCGCCCACCGTGCAGGACGCCTTCAACACCCTTCCGGCGTGGGGATACCCCTATACCAGCTCCGCCCTCGCCCCCGCGCCCGGCTCGGCGCCCCTGATCGGGAACCTGGCCCAGAACACCCTGGGCGTGACCGCCTATACCTGGATCAATTCGTCATTCTACGCCGAGGCTGGGGCCTATGGCTCTCCAGGCCAAAACTTCCTGGCGCGCGCGGGCGTCGACCCATTCGACCCAGGAAGCATCGATGGTCTGGCGCCTTATGCCCGCGTCGCCTACCAGAAGAATTTCGGAATCCAGAACCTCGAGGTCGGCGCCTTCTTGATGGACGCCGATCTGCACCCGGGCCGCGACGTCACCACCGGGAACACGGATCATTATTCCGACATCGGACTGGACGCCTCCTACCAGTATTTCGCGTCCAACAAGGACGTGTTCACGATCAATGCGCGGTACACCAGCGAACAGCAGAGGCTGGACGCCTCCCAGGCCCTCGGCCTGGCGACCAATGGCAAGGACAGCCTGACGGATCTGCGGTTCGACGCTTCCTACTATTATCGCAACATGATCGGCGCGACCGTGGGGGCGTTCGACACCACCGGCTCATCGGACCCGCTGCTCTACGCCGCCAACCGGACGTTGAAGCCGGACAGTTCCGGGATCAACCTTCAGCTCGACGGCACCCCCTTCGGCGGCGCCAACTCGCCGCTGGGGCCGCGCTTCAACATGCGGGTCGGCGTCCAATACACCGCCTATCTGCAGTTCGACGGCGCGGGCCGCAACTATGATGGCCTGGGCCACAACGCCGCCGACAACAACACCTTCCGTGTGTTCACCTGGTTCGCCTACTGAGACCTGATTATTTCTCCCTGATTGTGGCATGGCGCCGCCCGCCGCGCCGGTGAGGCTCCACGCTTGACCGGTTCGCCTGGGCCAAGGCCTATGTGCGGTGAAATCGTCCCGGGAGGAATTCCGATGAGGCCCTATCTCGCCACCGCGGCTATAGCGCTCACCCTCGCCCTTGGCGGCCTGGCCGCCCAGCCCAGCCCGGCCCAGACGCCGGTCGCACCGGCGATGTCGATCGCGGACGCGATCGCCGCCCCCGATCGGCCGGACAAGGATCGCGCGCGCGACGCCGCGCGCAAGCCCGCCGAACTGATCGCCTTCGCCGGGATCAAGAGCGGCGACGTGGTGGTCGATGTGTGGCCAGGGACCGGTTACTGGTCGCGAATCTTCTCCAGGATCGTGGGGCCCAAGGGCCAGGTCTTCGCCTATGTGCCGCAGGAGATCGCGGGCTTCAAATCCGATCCGGTGGGAACCGCCAAGGCCATGGCGGCCGAGCCGGGCCGCGGCAATATCCAGGTCAAGACCCACCCGCTGGTTGTCGACGGCGGTCCGGCGAACGTCTTCGACGTGGTCTGGACCTTCCAGAACTACCACGACCTGCACGATAGCTTCATGAAGGGCGCCGATGTGGAGGCCTATGACCGCCAGATCTTCAATGCGTTGAAGCCCGGCGGGGTGTTCGTGATCGTCGACCATGCCGCCGAGGCGGGATCGGGCCTCAAACACACCGAGGACCAGCACCGGATCGACCCCGCCCAGGTCCGCGCCGAACTTGAAAAGGCCGGCTTCGTGTTCGACGGCGAATCCAAGGCGCTGGCCAATCCGGCCGACCCGCACACCGCGCTGGTGTTCGACCCTTCCATCAGCGGCAAGACCGACCAGTTCGCCTATCGGTTCAAAAAGCCGGGATGATCCGGCGCGGCGCTCACTGCTGACACGATCTGTCACGAGCGCCTGCTAAACCCCTTCCATCGCGTCACCGGACGCACTCAGGGAGAGACCGATCATGACCACCATCGACATCGCCCACGACCTCGTGGCGCTGTGCAAGGCCGGAAAGTTCGACGAATCCGGCGAGAAATACTGGGCCGAAGACGTCATCAGCATCGAGGCCATGGGCGAGGAGGCCGTCTCCCACGGCATCGCCGCCGCGCGCGGCAAAGGGGAATGGTGGGCGAACGCCCACGAGGTCCACGGCGTCGAGGTCGAAGGCCCCTATGTCAACGGCGACCAGTTCGCGGTCCGCTTCAAGATGGACATCACGGTCAAGGAAACCGGCGTCCGCCAGCAGATGGACGAGGTCGGGGTCTATACGCTGAAGGACGGCAAGATCGCCGAGGAGCGGTTCTTCTACGCGATGTAAGGGGGCGTCACACTCTGCGGCGTGACCAGGTCGAGCGTCGGGAAATAGGTCCGATATCGACCTGCATCGCGGCTGAGCAAGGTCAAAACCGCGACGACGCCAGCTTCACGTCCGCGAACGCCCAGGCCTTGTCGAACGCGCGCCGAACCTGCGCCGCCTCGGCCGTCTTGCCCTGCGCTTCCAACGCCTGGGCCAGGCCGAACAAAGCCCAGCCGTCCTCGCGATAGGTCTTCAGGCTTTGGCGATAGACCGCCTCGGCCTCGGCGGGGCGGCGGGCCTGGATCAGGGCGGCGCCCAGGAGATGGGCGGTGGGCTGGTGCCAATAGGGGGGCTCGGTATAGGGCAGGCCCGCCTCCAGGGCGGCGGCGTCCTTGAAATGGGCGACGGCCTCGTCGAGATGACCCGATACGCGGGCGATTTCCCCATCCAGCAGGGCCAGCGACATGCCGACCATCTGGCGCGCGGGCAGGCCGGAAGGATCGAACCGGCTGTAGTCCGCCGACACCAGACCGGCCAGGCGGTCGCGGTCGGCGCCGGCGGCGGCCAAGTCGCCCGTATTGGCGTGGGCGAAACCTCGCGCATAGAGCCAGATGGCGAGGTTCAGCTTCAGACTGTCCGGCGGCGGCGGCTCGGCCAGGATCGCGTCCCATTGGCCGAAACGCAAAAGGGTGACCACGGGCGTGAACACATAGAGCTCGCCCGAGGGCAGGGTCTTGGACAGTTCGACCGCGTCGACAGCCTTCACCAGCCGGCGCGAGGCGTCCAACGCCGCGTGATAGCGGCCCTGCATCTCCGACGAAGTCCACAGGAAGTGGATGTTGTGGCCGTAATAGCCGGCCGGATAGAAGCCCTGGGCCTTGCAGGCGGCGATATAGGCCTCGTCCATCGTGGCGGCGACTTCGTTGACCCGCACGGCGTCGCCGTAGCGGCCGACCCGGTAATAGATGTGCGAGGGCATGTGCACGATGTGGCCGGCGCCCGGCATCAGGGTGGCCAGCCGGTCGGCCGCGGCCTCGGCCCGCTCGGGCGTCGTCGAGGCCTCGACCGCGTGAATATAGAGGTGCAGGGCGCCTGGATGATCGCTCTGGCGCCGGATGATTTCTTCCAGCGTGGCGACGATCTCGGCGCCGTGGCCCTTGGGGGTCGCCCCGTCAGGCGCCCAATAGTCCCAGGGCTGGGTGTCCATCATCGCTTCGGCATAGAAGGTTCCGGCGTCCAGGTCGTCCGGATAGGCGCGCCAGAGCCGCCCCATGGCCTGGGCGAAGGCCTCGTCCAGGGCCTTTCGGTCCTTGGGCGGATGCTCGGCGTAGCGGACGGCCAGGGCTTCGACCCAGTCGCGTTCTTCGGGACTGGCCTTGGCCTCGAGGGCGCGGGCGCGGCTCAGGGCCAGCCATGCGGGGGCGACGGCGTCGTCCGGCATCGGCAGATTGATATTGGGACCCAGCGCCATGGCCATGCCCCACCAGCAGATAGCGCAATCCGGATCCAGCCGCGCCGCCTCGCGGAACGAGCGGATCGCCTCGGCGTGGTTGAAGCCGAACATCAGGTTGATCCCTTGATCGAAATACAGCTGGACCAGGGGGTTATGGGTCGAGATCGGGTGATGATGCTTGCCCAGGCCCTGGAACACCGGCGCGCCGGACTTGTCCGCCTGGCCGGCATAGACCCCCGGCATGGCCGGCATGGGCAAGCCCATGTTCATCGGACCCATGGTCATCGCGCCCATGTTCATTCCGAGCATGGACGCCGGATCGGCCGCCAGGGCGGCGGCGCTGGACGCCAAGGCGACGGCGAACACTAGCGCGGCGCGGAATTCGATGCGGCGCATGTCGCCCCCCTGTGTGTCGTCCCGCGGGCGAGTTTGGCCTGAACGGAGGGACGGTCAAGCCGGGTTGGGGACGGATTAACGGCGATCAGGATGCGCGACGAGGGGCCAAGGCCAATCGGGGTTGCTATAAGCGAATCGCGCGCTCGCGGACACCAGGCGGCCGGACCCGCGGCGCGAGCGGACAACAGGACCGGATGTGAACGACCCCGCCGCCACGCCCCGTGACCAGCTGTTGGCCGCCTATCTGGAAAAGCGCGTCGACCTGGCCCGCTTCCTGACCGCGCGGCTGGGCTCGGCCGCGGCGGCGGAGGATCTGGTCCAGGACCTTTATGTCCGCCTGGCCACGATCGAGCTGACCGGCGCGGTGGAGAACCCGTCCGCCTTCCTCTATCGCGCGGCGATCAACCTGATGCTGGACCGAAATCGCGGCGACCGCCGGTCGGGCCGGCGCGACCAGGCCTGGCAGGACAGCCGCGAAGTCACCGTGGCGGGCGCGGCGGCGGCGGACGAGCCCTCGCCGGAGGAGGCGGCTTCGGCGCGCCAGCGGCTGCGGCTGCTGGTCGAGGCGGTCGAGACCCTGCCGCCCAAGACCCGGCTGGCGTTCAAGCTGCACAAGTTCGAAGGCCTGAGCCAGGTGGAGACCGCGGCCCGGCTGGGCGTGACCCGCAAGACGGTGGAGAAGCAGCTGGCCGCCGCCCTGAAACAGTTGGTGATCAAACTGGCGGGTCGCCTATGATGCGGCGCGGCGGCGCGGATATTGGGGGGTCGACCAGCCTGGCGGCGTCCTTGATATTGAGGGCCGATGCGACCTCGGATGTCGCGGCGAGCGGGCGATGAGCGGGCGAAAACCAGATTGGCCGGAGACGACGTGGCCAGACGCCACACGGGCGGCTGCGTCCGCTTGGGTGGTTCGCCTGCAAGCGCCCGGCGCGGGCGAGGCCGAGTGGCTGTCGTTCGAGGTCTGGCTGCGCGAAACGCCCGGCGGCGAGACGGCCTATGACGCGGCGATGAGCCTGTGGCTGCTGGCGGACGCCTATGGCGCGGACGGCGCCGGCGCGGAAAGCCTTGATCGGGATCTGGAGCGAGGCGCGCGGGGACGCGTCTCCACGCGGCCCTTGGGGTGGGGAATGGCGGCGCTGGGCCTTGGCGGCCTTGGCGCCGCCGCGACCACCGCGTGGATGCTGCTGGCCGTCCAGCAACCCGCGCAGCTGGCCCGCCCACGGCTCGTCCCGACGGCCACGATCTACGCCACCGCCAAGGGCGAGCGGCGCACGGTGACGCTGGCCGACGGCACCCGGTTGGACCTGAGCGGCGGCTCGCGCGTGGCGGTCAGCCCGGAGCCCGGGTTGCGCCGGGTCAGCATGGACGAGGGCGAGGTGGCCTTCACCGTGACGCACGATCCGCGCCGGCCCTTCGCGGTCAGCGTCGGCGACCGCCAAGTGCGCGACCTGGGCACCGAGTTCGACATTCGCCGCACAGGCTCGCAAATCCGCGTCAGCGTCCGCCGGGGCATGGTCGAGGTGGCGGCCAACAACGGCGCCGCGGACGCACCGATCGATCTGGGCGCCGGACGCCAGCTGACCCATGACGAAGCCAGTGACGTCACGACGGTGCGGACCGCGCCAGCCGACGAGGCCTTCGCCTGGAAGCACGGACGGCTGATCTATCGCGACCAGCCGCTGCAGGCGGTGGTGGACGATCTGAACCGCACGTTCCCGCGCACGGTGCGGATCGAAGGCGCGCGCGTCGCCGCCTTGCGCTTCTCCGGCGTGCTGAACGTCGACGCCGAGGATGCGACGATCCGCCGCCTGACGGCCCTGTTGCCGATCTCGGCGAGCCGCGCGGGCGGCGCGACGGTGCTGAAGGCTCGCGACGAAGATCGCTGAACTTCAGAAATTCTCCTTCTAATTGAATCACTTGGATCGATACGTTTAGGCTCGAACCCCTGACGCTATAAGACCATTGGCCATGGGCCCGACCGTTGCGCGGCGTCAGCGAGCCTCGGCGCGAAAGCCGATCCACGTGAATCGATTTTTGCCGCCAAGCTTTTGCGTTTAGACCATCGGATCGCCGAACGCGTAACTCGGCGCAAGATGGTCCAGGAAGGCTGCGTGGCGACAGGTATTCAGCGGCGGGGCGGAGCATGGGCTCCCGTCCTAACGGTCGCGGCCCTGCTGACCTCGGCGCCCGCATGGGCGGCGTCGCGCCCGGTTCACCACTTCGTCGTCCCCGCCGAGCCGGTCCAAGCCGCGCTGATCGATTTCGCCATCCAGGCCAACATTTCGATCGGCGGCAGTCCGCGCTGCACGGGACGGGCGGCGTCGTTGTCAGGCGCGTTCACCGACGATGACGCCCTGGCGCGGCTGCTCGCCCCGACGTCCTGCGACTTTCGCCGAGTGGCGCCGGACGTCTACCGCATCGTGCAGCGGGCCGCGCCGGAGCGGGCCGCGCCGCTGTTTCCCGCGCCGCCCGCGAGCCAGACGGTCACCCAGGTGGTGGTCACCGCGACCAAACGACGGGCGGTCTTGGACCAGCTGCCCGACGCCGTCAGCACCGTCACGGCCAGCAAGATCCGCGAGATCGGCGCCGTCGACATCAGCGACCTCGCCGCGGCCATGGTGGGGGTGACGACCACCAACCTCGGCCCCGGCCGCGACAAGATCCTGCTGCGCGGCCTGTCGGACGGCAGCTTCACAGGCCGCACCCAATCCACCGTCGGCATCTATCTGGACGACACCCCGGTCACCTACAACGCGCCGGATGCGGACCTGCGCCTGACCGATGTGCAACGCGTCGAGGTGCTGCGCGGGCCGCAGGGGACGCTGTACGGCGACGGCTCGATCGGCGGGGTCTATCGGATCGTCAGCCAAAAGCCGGCGATCAACGTGTTCTCCGGTTCGCTGGACGTGGGCGGGGCCGTCGCCGAAACCGGGGCGCCCAGCCATGAGGCCGATGCGGTGGTCAATCTGCCGTTGGTGAAGGACCGCGTCGCCCTTCGGCTGGTCGGATATGACGAGGTGGATGGCGGCTATATCGACAATATCACCCTGAAAGCCTCGAACATCGACGGCGCCGAGCGGACGGGAGGCCGCGCGCAGTTGCGGGTTCTGCTCGACCCTGACTGGACAGTGACCACCGGCGGCGCCTACCAGCAGATCACCGACGACGACACCCAATACGTCACGCCAAGCCTTGGCCGCCTGCACCGCGCCAACGCGATCCGGGAGACCTCCGACAGCCGCTTCGCCGACGTCTTCGTCACTCTGGAGCAGAACGCGTCTTGGGGCGACTTCCGGTCGACGACCTCGGCGGTCGACCATGACCTGAACAGCCGCACCGACGCTTCGGCGGCCTTGCCCTTATTCGGCGGACGCGTCAGCGATGTCGGCGCCTATGACGAGCCCATTTCGATCCAGATGCTGGTCGAGGACGCCGTCATCGCTTCACCGGGCGTCGGTCCGCTGCAATGGCTCTTGGGGGTCTACGGCTCGATCACCGTGGAGGACACCACGTCGGTCGTCCTGACCGGCCCGGATTCATTGGGTCTCAACGCCGCGCTCTATCAGGAACAACGGCAGGACCGGCTGAACGAGGCCGCTCTCTATGGGGACGTCTCTTACGCGCTGACGGATCGGCTGACCTTGTCGGCGGGCCTTCGGGCGTCAAGAACGGCGGTTTCGACCAGTTCGGACGTTGAGGCGCCGCTCACCGGCCGGAGCCGGGATTTCTCGGGGCGCGCCGGCTTTACCGGGTGGTCGCCCAAGCTCGGTCTCGACTACGCCCTGTCCAAGGCATCGCATGTCTACGCCCTCGCCTCGCAGGGCGGCCGGGCCGGCGGCTTCAATACGGGCGGACCGATCGGCCAGGTGTTCATCACCGCGCCCAACGTAGCCGGGCTGCACCGCAGGTTCGCGCCCGACGAGTTGTGGAACTTCGAGCTGGGCGTAAAAACGCATCTGTTCGATGACCGCCTCGAATTCAGATCCGCCCTGTTCTACGACGCCTGGCGCAATATCCAGACCGACCAGTTCCTGACCTCGGGCTTGTCCTATACCGCCAACGCCGGGTCCGGGCGCAACTACGGGGCGGAGATGGAACTGGTCGCCAGACCGATCGAGCACCTATCGATCGAACTCAACGCGCTGTTCAACAATCCCGAGCTGACACGCCCGGCGCCAGGGTTCATCTCGGCCTCCACTGAAGGCCTGCCGGGCGTACCCGATGTGTCGATCGGCGCGCGCATCGCCTATCAGCGGCCGATCCGCGGCGACTGGTCGATCCTGATCAGCGCCGAGGACGACTATGTCGGCCGATCGCACGTCACCTTCGATCCCACCCAGTCGCCGGTCCAGGGCGGCTATCAACTCGACCAGATCACCGTGCAGCTGACGGGCCGCCGGTGGCGGCTGATGCTGGATGTGATCAACCCGACCAACGAAGGCGGCAACACGTTTTCCTATGGAAACCCGTTCGATTTCCGCCTGATCCAGGAAGCGACGCCGCAGCGACCGCCGACTTACCGCCTGCTGCTGGGTTACGCCTTTTAGTATCGAAAGGACCGACTGGGGGAAGCCGCCGCGCGGCGGCGTCTAAGGCTTTGCACCCAGGTAGCGGAAACCAGACCCGGCCATGTTGACCAGAGTAACGATCCAGAATGTCTCGAACCGGCAGATCAAGGCGGCGCGCGCGCTGGTCGGCTGGTCGCAGGAACACCTGACCGCCGCGTCGGGCGTCTCCTTGCCTACCGTGAAGCGGCTGGAATCGGCGGATGGGTTGCTGGGCGGCCGCCAGGGCACGCGCGAGCGGTTGATCGCCGCGCTCGCCAGCGCCGGGATCATCTTCATCGATGAGGACGGCCTGGGCGCTGGAGTGCGTCTGCGCTCCAAACCGGCCTGACGCCGCGCTGGCTCTGCCTCGGCTATCTGCCCAATGATCTCCAGTCCTGGTCCGCGCACAAACGGACGGGGTATCCGCGCGCCGTCAAGTCGGTCAGCCGAGATGGTGAATTAACGAGGTTAATTCGCCTACTGAGAGAAATTCGTCGAATAAGACGTATTTGGCTCTTGCGCTGCTGAAACCATCGCCACCAACGGCCCGTTCGGCGCTCGTTATCCTCCGCAGACTCATTAATTTTCCCCTGCACGTTGTCTCGTATTGCGGCGCTTGAAGCGGGACCGTAGGCAAGGGTCAGTTCTATCGCCGAAGGGGCAAGACCATGAAGTTTTCAGTACCCGCCAAAGCCATGGCCGCCGCCGCGATCGGCGCCGCGCTCTTGGCTAGCGCCAACACCGCTTCGGCGACCGCCTTCCTGCTGAAGGACACCGGGACCGGTGCGACCGATATTTTGAACACCACCGGCGAACTGACCGGCGGCGACTCGGCGGTCAAGGCCTCGACCGCCGGCAAGGCGTTCGTCGACACAGCCCTATTCTCCGTGACCCCCGGCGAGGAGCTGACCAGCTATTCGCTGACCAACCTCGGCACCTCTAAGATCGCCGAAATCTCCGGCGGCACGATGGAAATCTTCCAGGTCGTCGGCTTGGTCGACACCCCGGTGCTGGCCTCGCTGACCACGATCGTGACCGCGCCGGCGAGCGTCGTTTCCCAGCAGACCTCCTATTCGGGCCAGTTCGACCTGGGTCCGGGCAACTACCTGGTGAAGGTCATCAGCAGCGGTGTCGACGCCGTGAAGGGCCAAGGCAACGCCAAGTTCTCCCTCGCACTGCAGGGCGCCGCGGTTCCCGAACCGGCCACCTGGGCGGTGATGCTGGTGGGCTTTGGCTCCATCGGCGTGTCGATGCGCAACACGCGTCGCAAACGGGTCGCCGCGACCGCCTGATCGGCCTAAGGCTTAAAAACGCGAACGCCGTCGGCCTGACAGGCCGGCGGCGTTTTCGATTCCGGCGCGAGGCGGGCCTTGCACGCGGCAAGCCCCAAACGCGCCGCGGCATGCGGTTCGTCCACAAATCAACCCAACAAATCCCTATCCGATAGGGATTTGCTTAATGGGGCCGCAAAACACGGTCACGCACCGCACAGTTCATGCTGCGATGCAATATTTTGCGGTATCCGCGCCTTTTCCGATTGCGGGGGTTGGCGCACCGCCCCATATCCAGGCCAACGACCGTTACAGTGTCGCTTCGGGAAGCGTTCGGGCGAGGGGTTCTTGCAAAACCTCAAGTCTGGAAAATTAATATGTTTCGCACCATCGCCCTCGCCGCCACCCTCGGCGCTCTGGCGCTTCCGGCCAGCGCCGCCAGCGTCAAGATCAACATCGCCGGCCTGGACGCCAAAACCGCCCACGCGCGCATTGTCCATGCCGCCGAGGCCGTCTGCAGCGCCGCCCTGCAGGAATCCGCGACCGTCCGGTATTATGAAATGACCCCCTGCATCGACGACGCGGTCGCCGCGGCCGAGGCGAAGTTCGCCGCCAACGATCATCACTACGCCAGCGTCCAGAACACCGGCCGCTAGAGCGTGTTCCGATCTGATGGAATCAGATCGGCGCTCTAGGTCTTTGTTTTGGCGCGCGTTTTATCCGAAAACCGGTTCCCACTTTCCGGAACGCGCTCTAGGGACTGTTGAGATTT